>Ga0081455_10002209_pt1 | contig 23179 bp, 19 predicted proteins | sample TabmetS3T2R1_FD_70207 | JGI IMG/M metagenome (GOLD analysis project Ga0081455, IMG submission 70207) | Tabebuia heterophylla rhizosphere microbial communities from the University of Puerto Rico - S3T2R1 | ecosystem: Host-associated > Plants > Roots > Rhizosphere ...
AGGCCGCATCCGAGGCCAGCGAGCCCGACGTGAGCACCCCGATCCGGGGCATGGTCTGCGTCGCCTGCTGAGCGGCGGCGAGCGGTATCCCGAGGCTGCCGAGGGTGAGCAGGACTATGAGCCCGACCGTGGTGTGCCACATGCTAATCTCCTCCCGATGGCTCCCGGCCTTCCGTACCCTGGAACGGGCCGAGAAACAGACTACTATACACCCGTCTTCAAGAAGCCGAACGCTATGTCGGTATCCGAACGGATTTGGCAAAGGTCTCGCCACGTGAGATCTAATCCAGCGCACAGGTCACACGCCTTTGTCTCACCATTCCTTACATGTCAAGAAGTTGTGAGACTTCCCCAAGGATATAACGCGCGACAAACGTCTCACTATGAGAGACCTAATACGCTCGAGCCGCTGTGAGATCTAATCCAATATCCATTCGTGAGACCTAATCCAATATCCGTTCGTCCGCATCATACGACAAACCGTCCGCTCTCGACAAGCCACCTTCGATGCCATCGATATGCCCACGGACCGACGCGTCGGGACATCCTGCATTGCCGAGGACAGCAGCGGCATCGAGGATTTCCTCGGGCGTCATGGGTGACGTTGGTCTCATCACAGAGAATTGATAGTCGGCCATTATCAGGCTCTCCTATACTGCACCAGAGCATCGGGAAACTGGCTATCTGTCTCTTGTATGCCCTCCAGCCTTGTCGCCATCTCACAGGCGAGGCGCACAGTCTGACAGTGCGCCTCCACGATATCCTCGATGTGTGGCGCATAGCCGCCTCCCATCGTAGTCACGACCGGGATGCCAGCGCGACGACAGGTGGATAGGACATAGGCATCGCGCTGCCAGAGTCCCTCCAGGGTGAGAGCCAGACGCCCCAGTTTGTCGCCGACGTAGGGGTCAACACCGGCCAGGTACCACACCATTTGCGGCTGAAAGCGCTCCAGGACAGTGGGCAGGTGCATCTGCAGGGCGGCGAGATAAGCCGCCTCATCTGTGCCATCCGAGAATTCGATATCGAGGCTGCTCTGGGCTTTGTGGAAGGGGTAGTTTTTCTCCCCGTGTAGCGAGCAGGTGAACACACTCGGATCGCCAGCGAAAATGGTCGCCGTGCCGTTACCCTGGTGCACGTCGCAATCAATGATGGCGGCGCGCTGTAGCCCGTGGTCGCGTTGCAGCACGCGAATGGCCACAGCGATATCGTTGAACACGGAAAAGCCTTCGCCGTGATCGGCAAAGGCGTGGTGCGAGCCGCCCGCCAGGTTCGAGGCCAAGCCGTGTTGCCAGGCCAGGAGGCTGGCGGTGAGGGTGCCCTGGGTAGCGAGACGTGCCCGTCGGGCCAGGGGTTCTGACCAGGGGAAGCCCAGGAGACGCATTTCCTTGGGGGACATCTCGCCAGTGAGGAAACGTTCGACATAGTCGCGCGTGTGTACCAGCAACAGATCAGCTATGGAGGCAAGGTCTGGTTGGATGACGTGCGCCTGCGCGAGGGCGCCTTCTGCCAGCAGGCGTTCGTAGACCAGGCGATACTTCTGCATGGGAAAGCGGTGGTTGGGACCAATGTCAACCGTGTAGCCGGGGTGGTAGACAACGAACATGATGGAGCGGCTCCCGTTAAAAAGCGTCGAAGCCGGTGAGGCCGCGGCCCAGGATCAGGGTGTGGACCTCATCTGTGCCCTCATAGGTGTAGACTGACTCCAGGTTCAACATGTGGCGGATGACCGGGAATTCGAGCGAAATGCCGCTGGCGCCGTGGATAGAACGCGCCATACGGGCGATGTTGAGCGCCTGGGCCACGCTATTTTTCTTGGCCATGCTCACCTGGTAGGGGGTCAGGCGGTCCTGGTCTTTGAGGCGGGCGAAGTGGTAGTTCATGAGCTGGCCTTTGGTAATTTCCAGGGCCATCTCGACGAGCTGTTCCTGGATGAGCTGCTTGCTGGCAATGGGCACGCCGAACTGGATGCGCTGGCGGCTGTAGTCGAGCGCCGAGTCAAAGCACGCCTTGGCGGCGCCCAGAGCGCCCCAGGCGATGCCGAAGCGCGCCTGGTTGAGGCAGGCTAAGGGCGACCCCAGGCCGCGTGAGGCCGGCAGCAGATTGTCTGTGGGGATACGACAGTCAGAGAGGATGATCTCGCCCGTGTGTGAGGCGCGCAGGGACATCTTCTTGAGGATAGTCTTAGTCTCGAACCCTGGGGTGCCGCGCTCTACTAAAAAGCCACGCACGGCCTTCGGGTCATCTTCTTCAAGCTTAGCCCAGACCACGGCCACGTGGCTGAGCGGGGCATTCGTGATCCACATCTTGGCGCCGTTGAGGACATACGCGTCGCCGTCCTGGCGGGCCATGGTGCGCATGGAGCCGGGATCAGAGCCGGAATCAGGCTCGGTGAGCCCGAAGCATCCGATCACCTCGCCGCTGGCCATGCGGGGCAGCCAGTGCTGTTTCTGCGCCTCGGAGCCGAAGCGGTAAATGGCATACATGCTCAGAGAACCCTGTACCGAGACAAAACTGCGCAGCCCGCTATCGCCGTATTCGAGCTCCTGCAGGATCAGGCCATAGGTAACGGCGTTGACTCCCGCACAGCCATAGCCCTTGATACTAGCCCCCAGGACCCCCAGGGCAGCAATTTCGGGAATGAGTTCCTCGGGGAAGGTGTGGTGCTCAAAATGGTCGCCAATAATCGGCAGGTATTTCTCCGCGATAAACTGGCGCACGGTATTGCGCGTCAGGATTTCGTCTTCCGTCAAGACGGCATCGAGAGCCGTCAGTCGGTCGAGGGCTATAGGCTCCATAGTGGCTCGTGCTCTCCTGGGAAAGGGATAGGCTGCGCTCACGGTATTATTCTACGCTGTTCGCGGGCAAACGTCACTTTTGCCTTTTGTGCCGTGGCTGTCTATAATGGCTCCCGCCTACGAGAGGCGCGAACCGTCGTACGTGCGAGCAAGAGGAAGGAGATACGGTGTGGTAAGCGATTGGCGGGAAGAACAGGTCACGATCGCTGGCCTGCAGGTGCAATTACTGCACGGCGGACATGGCCCCCCGTTGCTGGTACTCCACGGTGCTGGGGGGAATCCTGGCTGGCTCCAGTTCCACGAGGCTTTGGCACAACATTTTCACGTCTATGCCCCGTCGCATCCAGGCTTCGGGGCCTCGGAGCGTCCAGACTGGATGGAGCGTGTGCACGACCTGGCCTATTTTTATCGCTGGTTTATTGACGCACTCCAACTGGCTCCGCTCCCCATTATGGGGTTCTCCATGGGCGGCTGGCTGGCGGCGGAAATGGTGGCCATGTATCCGGCCTCTATCAGCCGTATGGTGCTGGTCGGGGCCGCTGGTATCAAGCCCAGTGTGGGCGAGATTACCGATATCTTTCTGATCACGCCCGAGGCAGTGCTGCAGAAACAGTTCTATGACCCTACCCACGCCCCGGAGTACGAGCGGCTGTACGGCACTGAACCAACACCCGAACAGCGCCAGGTCGCGGCCTGGAACCGTGAGATGGCCGCGTTGCTTACCTGGAAGCCCTACATGCACAATCCTAAGATGCCCGTGCTCATGGCCCAGGTAAAAACGCCAGCGCTGATTGTCTGGGGACGCCAGGACGCTATTGTGCCGCTCAATTGTGGTGAGCTGTACCAACAGGCTATTCCCGGCTCTCGGCTCGTCGTCATCGAGAACTGCGGCCATTCGCCGCAGGTTGAGAAGCCGCAGGCCTTTCTCGCCGCTGTGGTGCCCTTTCTGACCGCATCCTGAGCGCAGCGAGGTCTCGCACCTGGCGCATGGCAAAGGAGCCCGTCATGGTTGACGTCTATTTCTTTACTGAAATGCCCTATGCCGAGTTCGATGAACGCGAAGCGGCCAACTATCCTTCCATGCGCCTCACGTTCCCGAACACGTACTTCGATCCGCACAAAGCGCATGTCCTCTTTCGTAATTATTACGACCAATATCAATGGGCCGAGGAAGTGGGGTTCGATGGGTTGATGATCAACGAACACCACAACACCCCCTCGTGTATGGACGTGGCGGTGAACATGTCCGCTGCCGTCCTCGGACGCGTGACACACCGTGCCAAGATTTTGCTGCTCGGCAACATGCTCCCTACGAATGACAACCCGGTGCGTCTGGCCGAAGAGGTCGCCATGGCCGACGTTATCTCCGGTGGGAGAATTATTGCTGGGGTGGTCAGGGGCATTGGCATTGAAACGTGGGCGAACAATACGCAGCCGAACTACAATCGCGAGCGTTTCGAAGAATGCCACGATTTGATGCTGGCCGCGTGGACCCGGCCAGGACCATTTCGCTGGGAGGGGAAGCACTACCACTTCCGGGTGGTCAACCCCTGGGTGCTGCCGATCCAAAAGCCCCACCCGCCAATCTGGGTGCCCGGCACAGGCAGTCCGGAGACCATCGAGTGGGCCGCCCAACACCGTTACACCTATGCCGCTTTCCTGGTGCCGCTCGATGCCTCAGTACGCCTCTACGACACGTATCGAGAGCATGCCAGCGCGGCCGGCTACGCCGCCACTGCCGACAATTTTGCCTACATGGTGTGTTGCGTCTGTGCCGATACTGACGAGAAAGCGCAGGAACTGGGCCAGCATTACCTGTGGCGGATGGGCCATCCGCTGCGTGGACCGGCCGAGTACTGGGCCCCACCAGGGTATGTGGGGCAGCGTAAACCCGTCCAGCCCGGCGGCGTCCCCCGGCATGGCAGAAAGCCTATGTATGCCATGACCTATGAGGAGTTGCAGGAAGGATACCACCTCGTCGTAGGCAGCCCCCAAACAGTGCTGGAAAAACTCAGTTATATGCACGAGCGTCTCGGCTTTGGGGCGCTCTTACTGGAAGCACAGGCGGGGGCTCTGCCCCACGCGGATACCATGCGTTCGCTCGAACTCCTCGGCCGCGATGTCATACCACAATTGAAGCAGCGCTAAGGGCCGAGGCGCTCAACCGCCAATACCATAGGTGGTGTCCGGCGTGCTTCCCAGTCCTCATTGGACAGTTTTTTCATTCCTTGGATACACTTGTACGAATCCATGACAGGTCGTCGTGCTGTTGAGGAAGGGATACATTAGTTTTTTGCGGAGACTTGTGGCACGGATATTTCTCTGATACGCTGCGCATCCAAAGCTCGACATAGGCGTCTATTCTGAAAGGATGTGCGACAGCGCTGTGATTTCTTGTCACTTTATCTCTGTCATCAGAGGAGGTATGTAGATGGCAACCGACACAACTCTCGACGGGCTGTGCATCAACACCATCCGCACGTTGGCGATGGACGGTGTGCAAAAGGCCAACTCCGGGCATCCAGGCACAGCCATGGCGATGGCGCCTGTTATGCATACCCTCTGGGACCGGTTCTTACGTTTTAACCCAGGTCATCCGCGCTGGCTTAATCGTGACCGTTTTATCTTGTCGTGCGGTCATGCTTCTATATTGCTCTATAGTACCCTGCATGTGAATGGCTTCGATCTGCCGCTCGACGATATCATGCACTTCCGTCAATTGCACAGCAAATGCCCTGGTCATCCCGAATACACTCCGGACCACTCGCTGACACCGGGTGTTGAGACGACCACCGGGCCACTCGGGCAGGGGGTGGCTACCAGCGTCGGGATGGCGATTGCGAGCCGCTGGCTGGGGGCGCGTTACAATCGTCCCGGGCATGAGATCATCGCGCATAACATTGTGGCGCTGTGCGGTGATGGCTGCATGATGGAAGGCATCTCCGGCGAGGCGGCGTCGCTGGCCGGGCACCTCGGGCTCAGCAATCTCGTCTGGGTCTACGATAATAATCGCATTACCATCGAGGGCAACACGGCGCTGGCATTCACTGATGACGTGGCAACGCGCTTTATGGGGTATCACTGGAACGTGCAACGCGTCGGCGATGCCAATGATCTTGAGCAGTTGGAGCAGGCCTTTGCGACGGCGTTCAAAGAGGACGAACGCCCCTCGTTGATCATTGTAGATAGCCATATTGCCTATGGCGCGCCGCACAAACAGGACACCTCCGCGGCGCATGGTGAGCCGCTCGGCGAAGAAGAAATCCGTGCCACCAAGGTCCGTTATGGCTGGGATCCGGACAAGCATTTTTATGTGCCGCAGGCAGTCAAAGCGCGTATGGCCACAATGCGTGAGCGCGGGGCGCAACAAGAAGCGGCGTGGAACACCCAATTCGCTGCCTATAAACGTGCCTATCCCGAGCTAGCCCAGGAGCTGGAGTTGATCCAAGAAGGCGGGCTCCCCGAGGGTTGGGATAAGGATATCCCGACATATCCCGCTGACCCCAGAGGCGCGGCTGGACGAGACTCCAGTGGACAGGTCCTGAATGCTATTGCGCAGCGTGTGCCATGGCTGGTGGGCGGGGCGGCTGACCTGGCTCCGTCGACCAAGACGCGCTTGACCTTCCCAGAGGCTGGTGATTTCCAGAAAGATTCCTATAGTGGCCGCAACCTGCACTTTGGCATACGTGAGCACGCCATGGGGGCTGCCATGAACGGCATGGCGCTGATGGGCCTGCGCTCCTACGGTTCAGGCTTCTTAATTTTCTCTGATTATTCGCGTCCTACACTCCGTCTGGGGTCGCTGATGGAGCTGCCGGTGATCTATATCTTCACGCACGACAGCATTGGGGTAGGGGAGGACGGCCCCACCCATCAGCCGATTGAGCATCTGGCCTCACTCCGGGCTATCCCACACCTCACCGTGTTGCGTCCGGCGGATAGCAACGAGGTCGCCGAGGCCTGGAAGGTAGCTATGGAAATTCACAAGTACACGCGCGGGGAACGTGGTCCCGTGGCGCTGATTCTGAGTCGTCAGGCGTTGCCCACAGTCGATCGCAGCAAGTACGCCCCTGCGGCTGGGGTCAAACAGGGGGCCTATGTCCTGGCTGACACGATGGGGACGCCCGACGTGATCCTCATGGCCACGGGCTCGGAAGTGCAGTGGTGTATGGCAGCCTACGAGCAGTTGCAAGCGGCTGGTATCAAAACGCGCGTGGTGTCCATGCCATCGTGGGAGATTTTTGAGCATCAACCCAAGGCCTATCGTGATACGGTGCTGCCACCGGCGTGCCGGGCGCGCATCGCGGTGGAGATGGCTTCGACGTTTGGCTGGGATCGCTATGTTGGTCTCGATGGCCGCATCATTGCGCGGGCCGACTTCGGCGCTTCAGCACCCCTCAAGGACTTACTGAAGGAGTTTGGGTTCACGGTGGAGCATATCGTTACCGAGGCGAAAGCCCTGGTAGGGAGGAACTAGTCATGGCGAATCCACTGCTCGACATCCAGCAGTACGGACAGAGCATCTGGTACGACAACATTCGACGAGGTCTGATCACCTCGGGCGAACTCCAAAGTCTCGTCGACAATGATGGTCTCATGGGGGTGACATCCAACCCGGCGATTTTCGAGAAGGCGATCACTGGCAGTACCGATTATAACGAGGCGCTGCAAGCCCTCGAACGCGACCACGATATGGATGCCAAGGCGCTCTATGAGCACCTGGCGGTAGGCGACATCCAGATGGCGGCCGATGTCATGGCGCCGGTGTACGCCCGCACGCACAAACGTGACGGCTACGTCAGTCTGGAGGTCTCGCCGTATCTGGCCCACGACACGGCGGGGACCATTGCAGAAGCGCGGCGGCTGTGGCAGACCGTGTCCCGCCCCAACGTTATGATCAAGGTCCCGGCCACACCAGCCGGTATCCCGGCCATCCAGCAGCTCATCAGCGACGGGATCAACGTCAACGTCACCCTGTTGTTCCAGATGTCGATGTATGAGGCGGTAGCGGAAGCGTACATCTCTGGGCTGGAAGCGTTTGTGGCCGGTGGCGGTGACCCCAGCGGGGTGGCTAGTGTGGCGAGCTTTTTTATTAGCCGCATTGACTCCGCCATTGACAGTACCCTTGAAGCGCGCTTGAAGACGGCGCAGAGCGTTGAAGAGCGTGTGATGCTGCGCAGCCTGCTGGGCAAAGTCGCTATTGCCAATGCCAAGCTGACCTATCAGCGCTACAAGGAAATTTACCGTGGAGCGCGTTGGCAGGCCCTGGCGGCGAAGCATGCCCAGACCCAGCGCCTGTTGTGGGCGAGCACGAGTACCAAGAATCCGGCGTACCGTGATGTCATCTACGTGGAGGAACTCATTGGGCGCGACACGGTCGACACCGTGCCCACGGCCACCTTTGATGCCTTCCGCGACCACGGTCGGGCGCGTGCCAGCCTGGAAGAGCACCTGGAAGAAGCGCACGACACCATGGAGACCCTGGAGCGGGTGGGGATTTCCATGTCGGAAGTCGCTGACAAATTGCTCGCAGAGGCCGTGAAATTATTTGTCGATCCTTTTGATAAGCTGCTCAGTGCAGTCGAAAAAAAACGGCAGGCGCTGCTCGATAACGAGATCCCGCGGCAGACGTACAAGCTCCCTGCGGATCTCGCCGCCAACGTGCAGGCCTCGCTAGAAGACTGGCGGCTCAATGGCAAAGTACGGCGCCTCTGGGCGCGCGACGCCACCCTGTGGAGCGGCTCGGATGAGGCGTCCTGGCTGGGCTGGCTCGGGATCACGGACGACCAGTTGGCGCATATCGAGCACCTGCGGGATATTGCCAAGGATGTGCAGGAAGCTGGTTTTTCGCACGCCTTGCTACTCGGCATGGGTGGATCAAGCCTCGGGCCAGAAGTGCTCAAAATGACCTTTGGCAACCAGCCAGGCTGCCCCGAGTTACACGTGCTGGACTCTACCGACCCGTCCCAAGTCAAAACGTTTGAGGGCAAGGTGAATCTGGCCAAGACGGTGTGCATTGTCTCGAGCAAGTCGGGCAGTACGCTGGAGCCGAACATCTTTCAACAGTATTTCTTCGAGCGCGTCAAGCAAACGGTGGGCGAGGCCGCAGTAGGCCAGCACTTCATTGCGGTGACCGATCCAGGCTCGAAGATGCAGCAGGTGGCCGAGGAACACGGCTTCCGGCGTATTTTCTTCGGCTGGCCAAGTATCGGCGGGCGCTACTCGGTGCTGTCGGATTTTGGTATGGTGCCGGCAGCGATTATGGGCCTCGACGTACAGCGCTTTCTGGATCAGACCGAGTACATGGTGCATAGCTGTGCTGCCTGTGTCCCACCAGCGGACAACCCCGGTGTGGTGCTGGGCACCATCATGGGTGTTCTGGCGAACAATGGCCGTGACAAGGTGACGCTGATTACCTCCCCCGGGATGTGGGATTTTGGCGCCTGGCTGGAGCAGTTGCTGGCGGAATCCACCGGCAAAGATGGCAAGGGGCTGATTCCGGTAGATCAAGAAGTTTTGGGGGCGCCAGGGGTGTACGGCAATGACCGGTTGTTCGTCTATACGCGTCTTGCCAACGGTGCCGATCCGGCGCAGGATGCCGCCGTAGAGGCACTGGAAGCCGCCGGCCAGCCGGTGGTGCGTATTACGGTCAGCGATCCGTATCAACTCGGCGAAGAGATGTTCCGTTGGGAGGTCGCCACGGCCGTGGCAGGGGCGATCATTGGCATTAACGCTTTTAACCAGCCTGACGTGGAAGCCAGCAAGATTGCCACGCGCAAGCTCACGTCGGAGTATGAGAAGAGTGGAGCGCTACCGCCCGAGACCCCCATTCTTGAAGCTGATGGCATCAAACTCTTCACGGATGACAAAAACGCCGCGGCGCTGGCACGCTCTGCTGGGGGCACGACAACGCTGGCGGCCTATCTGAAGGCGCATTTAAACCGCCTGAGAGCGGGGGACTATTGCTGTATCTCGGCCTACGTCGAGATGAACGACACACACCAGAAGCCACTGCAGGCCATACGCCAGGCCGTGCGTGATGCCAAGAAAGTGGCGACGTGTCTGGGGTATGGGCCGCGCTTCCTGCACTCGACTGGGCAGGCGTATAAAGGTGGTCCGAACAACGGTGTGTTTTTGCAGATCACCTGTGACAATGCCGCCGACGTGCCAGTACCGGGACGCCAGTATAGTTTCGGTGTCGTGAAGGCGGCGCAGGCGCGCGGTGACTTTGAAGTCCTGGTGGAGCGCGGCCGTCGGGCGCTCCGTGTGCATCTCGGGAGCAACGTGGCGGCAGGTCTGGCCACCTTGCAACAGGCGATCAGCCAGGCACTGACGTAAACGTGTAGAATTCCCTCGCTCAGGGCGAGGGGGAGTGATAACCCAAAGGAGACAAGATCATGCAACTCGGCATGGTTGGCTTAGGTCGCATGGGCGGCAACATGACAGAACGCTGCATGCGCGGTGGGCACGAGATGGTCGTCTACGACCGCAACCCGCAGACGGTGGCAGGATATGTTGGGAAGGGCGCCGGGGGTGCTACGTCAGTGCCAGACCTGGTCAGTAAACTGCGCACCCCTAAAGCCGTGTGGCTGATGTTGCCGGCGGGGGAGGTCACGGAAGCTGGCGTAAACGAACTGAGTACGTTGCTGCAGGCCGGTGACATTGTCATCGATGGTGGCAACTCGATGTTCAAAGACGATATCCGTCGTGCCAAAGCCCTGAGAGGGAAGGGCATCCATTATGTGGATGTGGGTACCAGCGGTGGCATCTGGGGCATTGATCGCGGCTACTGCATGATGATTGGTGGCTCCGATGAGGCCGTAGCGCATCTCACCCCCATCTTCAAAACCCTGGCGCCGGGACGTGGGAATATCGATCGCACGCCGGGGCGTGAGAAAATCACTGGCAGCACCGCCGAGGATGGCTACATTCACTGCGGTCCAGCCGGCTCTGGCCACTTTGTCAAAATGGTCCACAATGGTATCGAATATGGGTTAATGCAGGCCTATGCCGAGGGGTTTGACATCTTCCGCAACGCCAATTCGTCCGAACTGCCTGAGGATCAACGCTTCAACTTTAACCTGGCGGAGATCGCCGAGGTCTGGCGGCGTGGTAGCGTTGTGAGCTCCTGGTTATTAGATCTGACCGCTATGGCCCTGATTGAAGATACCAGTCTATCGGGCTATACCGGTTTCGTACAGGATTCCGGCGAAGGCCGTTGGACCATTATGGCGGCTATCGAGGAAGCTGTGCCTGCCGATGTGCTGTCGGCGTCACTCTATACGCGTTTCCGGTCGCGTCAAGAGCACACCTACGCTGAGAAGATCTTGTCAGCCATGCGTCACAAGTTCGGCGGGCATATTGAGCGCCCGGCTGGCGGCTAGGGGAGGGGACACTATGAGCGAACCGCTGGCTCAAACAGGTATGCAGGAGGATGAGACCGCTACTCAGCGCCAGGCTGATCCCTGTGTCCTGGTCATTTTTGGGGCTTCAGGAGATCTGACGCGTCGTTTGCTGATCCCCTCATTGTATAACCTGGCTCACGACAAGCTGCTAACCGAGCATTTTGCTGTGGTAGGCGTGGCCCGGAGTGAATCAAGCCATGAAGAATTTCGGCAGGCCATGCATAAAGCTATCCATGAATCGAACCGGGTAGGGCACGTAGATCCGGCGATTTGGGACAGTCTGGAGCAACGTCTGTACTATGTGACGGCGCCGTTTCAGGATCCGGCTGGGTATACGAAAGTCGCGGAAGTACTGAAGCAGTGTGACCAGCAATGGGGTACGAAGGGGAACTATCTCTTCTACCTCGCAACGCCACCAACGTTCTTTGGCGAGATCGTGCAACAACTGGGCCAGGCTGGCCTGGCCCAGGAGCGCGAAGAAGAAGGCCGAGGATGGCGCCGGGTCATCATTGAGAAGCCGTTTGGGCGTGACCTCAACTCGGCACGTGCCTTGAATCAGACGGTGTTGAATATTTTTGCGGAGCACCAAGTCTATCGTATCGATCATTATCTCGGCAAAGAGACGGTGCAGAACATGCTGGTGTTTCGTTTTGCCAACGGCATGCTCGAACCGCTCTGGAACCAGCACTACATCGACCACGTGCAGATTACCGTGGCCGAGACTGTGGGCGTCGAGGGCCGCGGCGATTACTATGACACGGCGGGTTTACTGCGGGACATGATGCAGAATCACATGTTTCAATTGCTCGCTTTGGTGGCCATGGAGCCGCCGTATTCATTTGCCGCAGAAGCGGTGCGTGACGAGAAAGCGAAGGTGCTGCGCGCTGTCCGACCGATGACCTATGAGGAAGTCTTGACGAACACCATACGTGGGCAATACGGCCCCGGTATGGTTGACGGAAACTCCCTGGTGGGCTATAGGCAGGAACCGCGCGTGCCACCGACGTCGAACACCGAGACGTATGCGGCAGTGAAGCTGTTCATTGAGAACTGGCGCTGGGCTAGCGTGCCGTTTTACCTGCGCTCCGGTAAGGCCATGCCCAAGCGGCTGACCGAAGTGGCAATTCAGTTTCGGCAAGCGCCGCATATGCTGTTCCATCATGCCGGCGCTGTGCAGTTTCAGGCGAACCGACTCATTCTCCATATCCAACCACAGGAGGGTATCTCATGGGCTTTGGAAGCGAAAGTGCCTGGCCCTGCAGTACGCCTCAAGACGGTGAGTATGGATTTTAACTATAACGACTTCTTCGGGGCTGAACCGAGCACAGGCTACGAGACGCTGCTGTATGACGCGATGATTGGCGATGCCACGCTGTTCCAGCGTGACGACATCGTCGAGGCAGCCTGGAACGTCGCCATGCCTATTCTGGACGTCTGGCAGGCGCTGCCGGCGCGCGATTTTCCTAACTACCCGGCACGCCAATCCTGGGGCCCAGAGACCGCCGAGGCCCTGATCCATCGCGATGGGCGTGAGTGGCGCAAATTCTAGCCCTGGGTGCTGCGCACGGCTGATTATCCCCCGCCAGTATGGCGGGGTAGTTAGCCCTACGCAGTAGCCGGGCGCAGCACTAAAGAGGACGATACCATGTCACGCGTGCGTGAAATTCTGAATTGGTATGGCAGCGATAACCCCGGCCTCCTATCTTCTCCGGGGCCCGACCGCAGGGGATAATGAGGTGTTTACCGAGGTCCGAGCGATTCGTGACGGTGGCGGTTTTGGCTCGATCATTGGGCGTAACTCCTTCCAGCGCTCCGAGCCCGACGCCCTGAAATTTCTCGATACGATCATGAACCTTTACGTCGGTACGCAGTCGTAATGCCCTGTACAAGCGTGTCACCTCCCCCGCGATGGGGGAGGTTCGGTATAGGGATGAAGTTCGCTGGAACATACAAACGGAGTGCTCTATTATGTCAGCACAACCAGACATTCGCATTTGTGAAGACGCTGCGGCACTCGCCCAAGAGACGACGGACCTCTTCGTGCGTCTGGCGCAAGAGAGCGTGGCAGCGCGGGGGCGCTTTATGGTGGCGCTGGCGGGCGGGAGCACGCCGAAAGCCGCCTATACCATGCTGGCCAGTGCCGCCTACCGTGACCGGGTCCCGTGGCAGCAGACCCACTTCTTCTGGGGAGATGAGCGCCACGTTCCACCTGATCATGAGGACAGTAATTACCGCATGGCGCACGAAGCCATGCTCTCCAAGGTCCCCATCCCAGCAGACCATATTTATCGAATTGCCGCCGAGAAAGACGCCCAGCAAGCTGCCGACGAATATGAAGCAACGCTGCGGACTGCCTTTCAGCTTGAGGCTAGCGCGCTGCCTCGTTTTGACCTGATTCTCCTGGGCATGGGCCCTGACGGCCATACTGCCTCGCTGTTTCCTGGCACGTCGGCAGTGCACGAAAGTAAGCGGCTGGTGGCTGCCCCGTGGGTCGAAAAATTTAACACGTTTCGGATTACCCTGACACCGCCGGTGTTGTGCAATGCCGCCTATGTCGTCTTTGCCGCTGGGGGTGCCGATAAAACCGAGACGTTACAGCATGTTTTACAGGGCCCATACCAGCCCGATCTCTACCCCTCGCAGGTCGTCAAGCCCACGCAGGGCATCCTGCTGTGGCTCGTGGACAAGGCCGCAGCGCGTTTGTTATCCTGACATCGGGAGAGAGCGCCGGAGCAAAGGAGTGCACTATGGCGGTCAGCACCTCGCAGCCATCGCTCATATCAGATGCCCCCCATTTTACTTCGCAAGAACTGCCGGCGTTGCGTGCCCTGGCGCGACGCTTCCCCACGGTTGACGCCGCAGTGAACGAGATCGCCCATCTGGAGGCCCTGCTGCATCTCCCCAAGGGCACAGTGCATATTGTCAGCGATGTGCATGGCGAGCACAAAAAACTCCAGCATATTCTCAATAATGCCTCTGGGAGTCTACGACCGCTGGTAGAAACCCTCTTTGGTGAGCGGCTCCATGCTGACGATATCCAGCGTCTGCTCAACATCATTTACTATCCGTCGCAGATGTTTCAGCATCTCGACCTCGAAGGCACGGATCGAGCCAGGCGTGCCGCTTTCGTGCGCCAGACCATCCGCTGGCAATTCGAGATTTTAGCAGCGTTGGCGCAACGCTATAGCCTGCGGCATGTTGAACGCGCTTTCCCGGCAGATTACCAGACGCTTTTCCGCGAGCTCCTGTGGGAAGCGCAAGCCGGTCGACCCCAGACGTACATTGAGGCGATGCTCGATACACTCACCGCTGAAGACAAGGGCTTAGAAGCCGTGCACTGGGCTTCCAGAGTGATTCGACATCTGTCCGTCTTTGAAGTCATCGTTGCCGGGGACCTGGGCGATCGTGGCCCGCGCCTCGATAAGGTCGTCGAGGTCTTGATGCATCAGCCGCGCTTGTCCATCACCTGGGGGAACCATGATGCCTCCTGGATGGGCGCCTGTCTGGGCCATGCAGCCCTCATTGCAACCGTTATACGCCTGTCGCTGCGCTACCGCCGACTGTCACAGATCGAGGAAGGTTTTGGCATTACCATGGCGCCAGTGGAGAAGCTGGCGCGCGAGGTCTACGGCGACGACCCGGCGACGCATTTCCAGAGCCGCGGCACGGGTCTGCGCGAGGCCATCATGATGGCGCGTATGCAGAAAGCCATGGCGGTGATGCAGTTCAAACTCGAAGCGCAGATAATGGAGCGCCACCCCGAGTACAACATGCAGCACCGTGCCCTCATGCACAACATCAACCTGGAAAATGGCACGGTCAGGCTGGATGGCCAGGAGTATCCCTTGACCGATACTGCCTTGCCAACGTTTGACCCACAGCATCCTACCGCGCTATCACCGGAAGAAACCGCCTGCCTGGACCGTCTCAGACGCTCGTTCCTGGAGAGTCAGATCTTATGGGAGCAGATGTGCTACGTGGCGCACCGAGGCTCATCCTATCTGATTCGGGACAACTATTTAATTTTTCACGGCTGTGTGCCTATCGACGAGCAGGGCGAGTTTTTACCAATGCTGGTGGATGGGGTGCCATACACGGGGAAAGCCCTGTTTGAGGCCCTCAATACAGTCGTGCACCGCGCCTTCCGCAGCAAGCACCAGGATGATCTGGACATGCTCTGGTATCTGTGGACTGGGCCGCTCTCTCCCATGTTCGGCAAAGACAAGATGGCGACCTTCGAGACCCACTTCATTGCCGATAAGACCACGCATAAGGAAAAGAAAAATCCCTACTTCTCGCTCATCCACACGCCAGCCTTCTGCCACAAGGTGCTGGCAGAGTTTGAGGTCGATCCTGCCGCCGGGATGATTGTCAATGGACATGTGCCGGTGATGGTGGAAAAGGGCGAACGGCCCCTCAAAGACTCACGCCAGGCGATCACCATCGATGGCGCCTTCTCCGAAGCCTATGGCGACCGGGGCTACACGCTGATTCTCGATCCCAAGGGCACACACCTCGCTGAGCACCATCACTTTGAGTCGATCGAGGAGGCGTTAACCCAGGGCGCTGACATCATTCCGACCATGCAGGAGATTCAACAGTTTGCTCAGCCGCGACACGTCGGGGAGACGGAAAGCGGTGACGCTATCCGCAGTGAGATCGCGGTACTCAAGCGCCTGGTTGTGGCCTATCAAGAGCACGTCATTTAGCGGCGTCATTTTCCAGCACGCCAACGATTTGTAGCCACGGCGGCTCCGAGTACGGATTCCTTTCGATCCGCATGCCTAGCTTGCGCATGACGCCCATGGATGCCGTATTCTCATAAGTGGTCGTCGCGACGATGCGCTTGAGTCGGAGGTGTTGGAAAGCATAGTCAACTAGCGCCCGAGCAGCTTCGGTCGCATACCCCTGGCCTCGGAAGGCGGGTGTAATGGCGTAGAAGAGGCCAAACTCCGGAGTAGCGAGCCAGGGGCGGGATGGACGCGGGGCAGGGGAGAGCGCTGCAAACTGCTCAAAGGCGTCCAGGCACGGCACGAAGCCGCATGCTCCGATGAGTTGCTGCGTGTGTTTGTGTACGACCGCACGCTCGCCATAGGGCGGTTGGTAGAGCTTGGCAAGCTGCGTATAGCTCAGGATGGTCCACTGTAACCACTCGGCACGCTCGTGCAGCGTCTGCGCCCCTACTGTGCCAAGCTCAACCTCCCGCAATTCCACATCGAGCAGGCGGTGCATGGGATGCAAGTCATCCATAGAGAATGGCCGGATAACGAGCCGTAGGGTTTCCAACGTTGGCATGGATATCATCACACTGTCTCTGCTGTAGGTTTACGCCGGGAACAGGACGCTGATGCTTTCCCGGTTGTGGATGCGACGGATCGCCTCACCGAAGAGTGGCGCTACTGAGACGACTTCGACCTTTGGAGAAAACGTCACAGGTTGTGTTTCAATCGAATCCGTCACCAGGAGACGTTGGATTGGGCTCGCGTCGATCCGCTCCATCGAGCCCGTGCTGAAGACGCCGTGGGACACCGCTGCATACACGGCCTTTGCACCGCGCTCGACAAGTGCCGTCGCGGCGTTGGCCAGAGTGCCAGCCGAGATCGTGAAGTCATCGACAATCAGAGCGGTCTTGTCCCGCACCTCCCCAATGATCTCCAGGATCTCGGCGCGCTCGTCATGGCCCTTGCGTTGTTTGTCCGCGATGGCAATGGAGGTGCCCAAAAATGAGGCATACTTGCGCGCATGCTTCACAAAGCCTGTGTCAGGGGAGACCACGACAAGGTTGGGGAGTTGTTTGCGAACAATCTCCGCACACAGGACCGGCAAGGCGTACAGGTCATCAACCGGGATGCGGAAAAAGCCCTGGATCTGGGGTGTGTGCAAGTCAAGCGTCACTACACGGTCTGCTCCAGCTGCCTCAATGGCATCAGCACAGACACGGGCGCGGATGGAGACCCTGGGTTCGTCCTTTTTATCGCCTTTCGCATAACTGAAATACGGCATGATGACTGTTACTGACTCTGCACTGGCGCGCTTCAACGCATCAACCCAGAAGAGAAGTTCCATAAAATGATCATTGGTCGGAAAGACCGTCGACTGCACGAGATACACATGGCGCCCACGCACGTTTTCATTGACCCGCACGAACAGATTCCCTTCCGAGAAGTGGAGCACTTCCCCAGCACCTGGCTGCACGTTCAAGTACTCGCAAATCTTGAGCGTCAGCTTAGGACTTCCACTTCCGCCAAAGATGAGAATTTCATCTACCATCGTCGTCACCTCCTGAGCCTCCTCGCCCCCTGGTCGCTCCATAAGCGTCCTCTGCTGCCCAAGCGGTCCTGGCCATGACGCCTTCACAGACTGCCTCGTGCGCCGTGAAGCATAGCAAGTCACGCAGGCATAATTCTACACCGTACCGTTGGAGGCTGCTCTCAAAGGTTGTGGGCCTGGGCGCTGGATTGGCATGCTTCAAACATGCCAACGTCTTTGTTGATATGGATCGGACCCTGCCGCTCAATGACTTCTTCCACATGAGATTGGAACCTCACCAACTCATCCTCTGTCAGGACTCCGATCGACTTGATATACGTCACCAAGGGCTCTGCTTCCGGTACAACCAGCGCATCAGCATAGCGGTGGAGGGTGACAGCGGCGAACCATTGGGAGAGTTCCTCAGCACCGTGCTCAAGATTAAAACCCGCGCGTCGACGCCTGTCACTGATGGGGTTCGCCGCAGCCCTTTCCTGTGGGCTGAAGGGGTGGATCTGAGAGACCAAGGCATCTAATTCTCGCATGTTGTCCCTGCTGATGGTGGCCGCATACAACCGTCCACTGGGTTTCAAGACACGGCAGAACTCGGCATACGCGGCGGGCCGGTTCGGCACGTGGTAGAGCATATGATTGGCAATAATAGCGTCAAAACTGTGAGCGGCAAAGGGCAATGCTTGCGCATCATGCACCACGAACCGTAAAGCGTGCCCGTACGGGCTGAGCTGGCGGTGTGCCGTGGCCAGCATGCCGGCGGAGAGATCGGATAAGGTGACGTGCCAACCTGCTGGCAGACGATGATGATTCACCAGCCACAGCTGCCCCGAGCCGCAGCCGACTTCCAGCACATGACAGGTTGGTGGTAGGCTGAGGTGCTCAAATACCCAGGCGTGTAAGCCTTGCGTATTGGTACTGTACGTGGCATGCAGTTGTATCCGTGCATCAAGTCGCGACGCATCTTTATAGTGGTTCTGGAGGACATGTCGTGCGTCTGACATAGTGGGTATCCTCAGCCTATAACTGCTGGCCGTTAAGGACCACCTTGAGCTTAGCCACAGCACTATCAGGACTCGTCAAGATCTTGTTGCCAATCACCTGCTGGACCGTAGGGCGCGCCCGCGCCATGGAGAATTGTGCTAGCATCACGACGTCACAATGAGCTAGGCGCGATACCGCTTCAGCAATGAGACGATCGTGCTGGGCGGCGTCGCCAGCTGTCAGGGCTGCCATGGCCTCAGGAACGCACGCCGACTCCAGGGTGACGTTTGGACGCTGGGCCTTTGCCATGTCGACAAATTCTTGTTCCAGTGATGGAATGCTCGGCTGGAAGGTGGCCAGTAAGCCGATGTGCGTGCCAAAGCGCAGGGCTTCCTCGAACATGGCTTCATTGGGTTTGAGTACAGGCATCGGTGTGGCACGGGCGACCGCATCTATAGCCTCGCCGAAAGCTGAGCAGGTGTATAAAATCGCGTCCACGCCAATGCCTGTAACATACTCGGCGAGGGCGGCGATACGCCGTTTCAACTCTGCATTGAGTGTGCCAGCCCGCGCCAGATCAGTACTTAACGCATCATCCAGCACGCTAAACGTGTCGGCGTCAGGCCAGCCGTGGCGAAACGCCTCCACGACAGGTTGCATGGCTACGGGTGTCGCATGGATCAGGGCAATACGCTTCGACATGCCAGTCTCCTCCTGGCACAAGGGTGGCCGGATAGGGGCAGAAGTGCCATGCATCATAGCACAGGTCGCATGCCGTGGCTTTACAGTATGTCTCAGGGCATGCTAGCATGTGCCTGTGTGACTGTATGGATCGGCTTTAGCACTCGCAGTACACGCACCATAGGACATCCCGATGGGCAGTCCCCGCTACATGTCTGTGCAGAGCTTACCAGAGCAGATACGCTTGTGCTCGCCGCAGGAAGCGGCAGGGCTGGTACGCTCTGGAGACACGATCGCCATCAGCGCTAATGCGAATACTCCCAGAGTCTGGCTCGAAGCGCTGTTGGCGCGCGCGGAGCAGCTTGAGGATGTTGAAATCATGCATATGCGCCTGGTCGGGGCTTTCCCCAAGGCGACGCCTGACCTCGCACGGCATATCCGTTTCAACCCGCTCCTCGTGCCCGAGGCCTTGCGGGCAGGGGTTGCTGCAGGGTATGTGGACTATACACCGGCGCATTTTCACCAGATCAGCAGTCTTTTTGCAGAAGGGCCGCGCAAGCTCGATGTCGCCGTAGTCTCGGTGGCGCCACCGACGGCGGATGGCACCTGTAGCTACGGCGCGTATGTAGGCTTTATGGAACAGGCTCGCCAGGTGGCGCGTACGGTCATCGCTGAGGTCAATGAGCGTATGCCGCAGACCTATGGTCCGGCGCGTTTGCCGCTCGCCTGTGCGGATGCTGTGATAGCAACGGACTATCCGCTCCCAGAAAATCCCCGGCCGGTGATTACCGAAGTCGAACGCCAGCTCGGAGCTAACGTGGCGGCGCTGATTCGGGACGGCGACTGTCTGCAGGTCGGTGGTGGTGCCGTCCCGGCAGCGGTGGCAGAATGCCTCACGGATCGCCAGGAGCTGGGTATCCACACCGAGCTATGCACCGACTGGATGGTTGATCTCATCGAGCGCGGCTGTATCACCGGTGCCCGCAAAAATATCGACACAGGCAAGGTGGTGACCAGTTTTTGTCGGGGGACGCAACGGCTCTATGACTTTATCGACAGGAACCCACTGGTCGAATTCCATCCAATTGAATATACCAACGACCCCTATCAACCCGGCATCAACCGCTGGCCACGAGAGAGGTCTTCGAAGTATGACGCCCGTGGAACTCATGGACCAGGCTTCGCGGCCACGACGTCATCCTCACCGCCTGTGGTGACCGGATACGGGTGGACGCCCCGGTAGGTGTCTTGTCTGACGAGATGCGCCAGGCCATCCGCCAGCACAAAGCCGCGCTCCAGGCGATGCTGACGCCCGAACGGCGCATCCCCCTCCCGCGCTACCCCGCGCCGTGCTGGCGCTGCAAAGGCGCGAGCGAGCGGCAAGGACTCCGCTATTTGCTGTGTGTCCAGTGTCAGGTCAAGACTGGCACCCACGACGCCCTTCCCCCAGGGTGAGGCTCTCGCCGCAGAGTGTGTGGCGCTGCGAGAAAGCGTCTATGTGCAGACACCCATGCGGCCCTGCTTTTCGTCTCGAACAAAGACCGGGCCTCCGCCATCAGGGCGCTCTCAGAGAAGTGTCTGTCCCATTGTGTCTGTGCAAAGGGGAAAGCTTGCAACAAGCAACGACCCGGCATGGGGCACATACCGGGCCGCTTACAACGCTGTTAAGGAGACTCTAGGCGGAAGCCCCTACGGTCATAACCTGGCTAGTATGACCGTAGGGGACGAACAAGTATGGAGGATCGTTACCATACTTACTCAAAGCCTATCGCCACGCTTTATGAGTTCATAGATCGAAAATTGCTATTTTTTGTGTAAGACTTGGTACCCAAGAGCTGTCGGAAATCGGCCACTAGAATCGGGGGGAAGGCCATGATATATAAGAAGATATTGTCATTATAACATGTGCGGAGGAGGCGTTCTATGCAGAGGGAATGCTTACAGAAGCCGGAACCCCCGAGCACGGAAGACATCCATGGAAGATTCCGTAAGCTGGATGAGCACCTTAGCCAGATGCGGAAATACCTCATCGAAGTGGAACAGAAGGTCCAGGGGATCAAGCAAGAAATAGTGCTGATGGTTCGTAGGATCCCTTAACACGACACACCATTACCTTACAATAGTTAATATATAAGCCAAGCAAAGGTAGAGAGCCTTTTATCCGGCTCGCGTGCTGTGACAGACGTTTGCTTGGCGCAATATGTGAGTCACCTCCGGGTCGGATAAAATGCTTTTAATTTTATATGACCACATACAATAATAAAGAAAAAATCGTTGAACATTATAACCTCGTAAGTCCCTATTACTATGCATTATGGGGTGAGCATTTACACCACGGGTATTGGACTACCGGACGAGAAACTAAGGAAGAGGCCCAGCTAGCGCTCACCGAACATCTGGCGCACGCTGCGACGATAAAACGAGGCAGTAAAATCCTTGATATTGGCTGCGGTTTTGGCGCTAGCAGCATTTATCTCGCCAGAAAGTACCAGGCAGAAACGACCGGCATCACGATTTCGCCGGTGCAGGTGCAGATGGCGCAGGAAGCGGCAGCACAAGCAGGGGTAACATCCCAATTTGTGCTGATGGATGCCGACGCCTTGCACTTCGATGAGGTGTTTGATGTTCTTTGGTCTATTGAGTCCATCTCCCACTATACAGACAAGCCAACCTTTTTCAAACAAGCAACGCAGTTGATAAAACCGCATGGCACCATGGCCGTTACTGACTGGTTCAAAAAGGAGAACCTGTCCGAGGCCGAACATGCCAAGGACGTCTTGCCGATTGAAAAAGGCATGTTGGTTGCATTACACACCATGACTGACTATGCTTGCCTGTTACAATCCAATGGGCTCTCGATTGTCAAGGCAGAGGACCTCAGCAAGCAGACGGCGAAAACGTGGGATATGTCGTTAGAGATCGTGAAGAATAAAAGGTTGTGGCAATTGGCCCTGCAGCACGGCAAGGCTTTTCTACACTTTCTGGAGGCCTTCCGAGCCATGAAACAGGGTTTTGCGTCGGGCAACTTGGTGTACGGTCTGCTTGTCGCACGCAAAGCGTGAATGGCCCTTTACACTTGTCGGCAGCGGGGTCTTGGACTGTGCCAGCTTCCCGTTGGGTAGCGACAAGGCGCGGTCTGGACAAGCCCGTTTCCTCATCGCCCCCGTTTAGCACCGGACGTGCGACTTTCACCGCATCCGGCGCAGCACCTGAGGTCCTTCTCCATGCCTATCACAGAGCATCTGTTTCCATTTCAGTGGCCTCCACAGACGTTCATCCCTGTTTGATCCCATTTCGCCAACCTACCCTCACCGTACGGCGAGGGCACAGCTTGCGCGTTCGCTGGGTACTTTGTTCGCCACTTACCTTTGTACTCCGTACTGCCTCAAGCTAGGGGCCTTCGCCTCCAGTCCTTATCCTGCTGTACACGGCTTTCCCGTGCTCGGACTACTATGCCCCATCCGACTGCCTGCAGGGCCTTGGAGTTTTCGTTGGGGTCTCCCTTACCTACTCTCCACCCTCCTTTATATCCCTTACAGGCTCTCCCGTGTTCGTCATGGAGGACTCAAACGCAATACTGTAGGTGGCGTGTTGCTCACTGCCCCGTCCGCGCTTTGCGGCTTCCTCGTGGTGACACGGGGTAGGTCAGGTTGACCCGTGCTATCGGTGGCCATGCAATAAAAGTTCATCGCCACGATCCGTACTACCACCCATCGATTGTGGGTTCTGGTGCCACGAGCTGACATCTCAAGCAAGGTTTGTCAGGGTTGGCATTCCCCGTAGGGCTATGCACGCTTCGGGTGACTCACCATGGCATTCCTCAGCCAAGCACCACGTCTTGAGGGCTTGCTTCCCTCTCATGGCGCCTTTCAGGGGCATGCTGCTCACCTCATGAGGTGGCCCATGAGGCTGAGCCCCAACGGCTCAAGGGGTACCTGTATACCCCAAGGTCTTTCGACATTCCTCCATGCCGCTTTCACGGCGCACCAATCGCATGCCACAACCAACGCGGCGCATTCTTCTTCCCCACAAAGGACCACATCTCATCGA
>Ga0081455_10002210_pt1 | contig 23176 bp, 23 predicted proteins | sample TabmetS3T2R1_FD_70207 | JGI IMG/M metagenome (GOLD analysis project Ga0081455, IMG submission 70207) | Tabebuia heterophylla rhizosphere microbial communities from the University of Puerto Rico - S3T2R1 | ecosystem: Host-associated > Plants > Roots > Rhizosphere ...
AGATGGGTCTTCTCGAACGGCCGTATGTGGACATCCGCCTGTCGCAAGACCTATGACGAGATCTTCGGGCATCAAGCCTCTCTCAGTCGCCAGGTTCTTCCTCATCCTATCGGCGTCTTCCTTAGATACCACATCATTTGATATTATTCCAACATTGTAACCTTTGGCAGATAAAAATGGTACAACTTGCTCTATGAGCATCGTTTTCCCCGAACCTACTGGCCCACCGACACCTACACGAGGGATCCTTTTAGAACTCATAAAAATTGTACTAATGTATCAGGTTATAAACATTTTTGACAGCATTTTTTCGTGCGAAATTTGTATCAGATCTATCCCGGGAGCAAATTGCCAGATGCTTGTCATGGGTCTGTCTATATTTGATCTAATTGTACTTACTAGTGTGTTTCTCAATTGATGTATGATCATCTGACCGTCAAAGTGTTGCAACATCCCCAATCTTAGGGCTGCCCCGACCATACTCACAGTGAATCCATACAGCATTATAAGCGCAGCCTTGTTTCTGGGGATCCCAAGGCTATGTGCTGACACTGCTAAGGCAACCGGAAACACCCCTGTGGCCTTCTTTGAGGAGACGGCTTTCAAGTAGCCATTCAACATCGAATGTTCTGTGACAAATGATCCGACGCAACGTAACAATTGGGTTCCGGACCTAGAGGACGCATTTCTTATCTCTTCAATTAGCTTCATTGAAAAAATGATATTGTCTACCTCAATAAGCTTAGGAAGATTATTTTTGACGATCTGTTCATATGCAGCTCCCAGTGCAGTACAATCAGCAGGCCCAATTTGATTCTCTATGTACACCTTCAAGAGATTGAGCAGATCCATTGGACTGGATATTGACTTTCTGTTACCATAAAATAGAGCTTCCAGTCCGTTTGACATTGTGTACATCCCTGTAGGAAAGAAAGAATCTGACAATTGTAATAGTCCTATATCTTCGGGCCTCAATTCAAAATCGTAATTCTTCAATTCGGAGTCTGTGCTTTCAGCTTTATTTTTACGGCTCAAAAATCAATCACCGTTTCCTTATACTCCTAATGCTCATGCACATTCATAGTCTCGTTGGGTTCGAAAACAATCTTTTTGCTCTGAATAGCTATATGGTGATGAAAAGGATGAAATAATTTTCTGAACATCTCAATTTCAGATTCGGCTTGAATTGGAAAGTATATTCTAGACCCATCAAGCTTGATTGGTCTGTGAAGATTCCCAATTGTGTGACCTATTTGAACAGGAATCTGGATCAGACTTTCTGTACTGTCTGTGAGTGTTTCTTTAAGGATCTCTACTTGTAGTACATTTTCTGGTTCTATTTCAACAACTACGATTTGATTGTCACTTAGGAGAAGTACGTCACCATGTCTCAAATGCTGGCTTCCAGAATTAAAATTCAAAGCGATGTCTGTTCCTTTATTTGAGACTTTTCGCATTCGTTGTCTCTGAGATTCTGTACGAGTAATTAAAAAAGTTTCATCTTGTTGTTTTGAAACAAATTCTTTGAAGGTATTCTTTAATTTATCATCGTTGTATATATTACCGACAATATGATCGATGGTTAACATTTAGGTTTTCTCCAGTTCTACCTCTATTTCATTCCTTCGAGTCGGCATCAGTGTTATTCGATTTTTGGGCCGAAGGTTGGACCTGAGCGGTTGAGGATACCTCGCTCTTATCCTTCTCCTTTACCTTATCTATCATATCTGTCAATCTCTGAGTGTAATCAACCTTGCCATAATGACCATATGAAGCCTGACCAACTAGTGCAAATACCAATCCATTGTCTTCTATCTTGACTTGAGCTCCTATTTCAAATTTTTCAGCGATAATGCATTTCGTTACTTTATGCAGAGAATAGTCAATATTCAAATGTGAAGCTGGATCGATAAATCCAGACATCGAATGGATCTTGCCGGCAGATACAATTACATGCTTTATCAAAGTGGGATCTATTACCAGGTAATTTTCGTCAATATTGGTTTCCTCGACGCAGTGACGTATTATCATAAAAGAATTTCTACCTTCTTCCCTTTTTTTACCTCTTCGATTCAGAGAGTGATTGTGGGCTTAGATCTTCAGCGGCCAAATTTCTGTCAATTCGAAGAACTGATTTTGATATCTCGGCAGCAGCTTCAAGGGCCATTGTTTTTACCTTTAACGGATCCAATATCCCCCTCTTCCACATATCAACTGGTTCACCGGAGTCTATATCTATCCCGAAGCCATCAGGAGAAGCTTTTGCAGCCATTACTTTTTCCAATCCGTTATAACCCGCATTTGTCAGAATCTGTCGCATGATGCTTTCAAGAGCTGATACAACAACCTCAAGTCCCACCTGTTCAAGCCCCTTAAGCCTTAGTTTTTTCACCTTATCAATAACATGTAGCTCTGCCGAACCCCCCCCTGCAACCACGCCCTCGTTAAGAGCCGCCTCTGCTGCATTAACTCCATCAATTGCCGCTCTCCAGCGCTCAAGCGATGTTTCCTTTGTTGAACCTGAAACAATCATAGTGACGATATTCTTACCAGCGCCATTTTCGATGTATACTACGGCATTTTCCTCATCCTCCCTCACAACGTCTGCATATCCTAAAAGTTGTTCACCACTTTTTTCTAATTTCTCCGTGTTACTCAGCTCTTCAATCATTCTGATTGGTTTTGCTTTGGTGTACCTCGATACATATTCAATTTCCTCCGTCGAGATTCTTACCGCAAATATTTTTCTTGCAACTAGCAAATCTTCAATTACTTGATCGACTTCCGACGATGCTATTAGAATTGTATTTGCCCCAGTTGATACTAGTTTATCCACTATTTCTTTTGATTTTGATACTCTATCCTTTTCCATACTCAATATTTCATCATATTTACTTCCTTCCTTTAACCAAGATTCCTTGACTGGTTTTAGATCCATCTTTACAATCAAAATCTTCGCTTCCTTAATTTCTAGAGGCATTTCGGGATCAATCTTCTTTCGCTCCAAAACTATGCCATTGACAACAGCATCGTCCATGTTAGTACGTCTAATTACCATTATAGATTTTTCAAAATCGTACTGGTTATGATACCTCGCGTTATCACCAACCGTTCTCAAGGCAGATATCACAAGCTTTGAAAGTTTTAATCCGTCGAATTTTGATGACAAAGATGTCTGGACAACTTGTTCAAGTCCTAGATCTGAAATTGAAATGGACTTTGTTTCTTTTCGCAATAGATCGCATGCATGTTTAACCCCACTATCTATTCCTTCAACAACTTTTGTGGGATGTACGCCCAGCTCCTTTACCAATCTTTTTCCTTCCTTGATCATCTCAGCAGCCATAACCACTGCGGTAGTTGTCCCGTCCCCAACTAACTGTTCCTGTCTTTCTGCTATTTCAACTATCATTCGTGCCACTGGGTGGATCGCGCGTAGAGAAAGTAGAATAGTGACCCCATCGTTAGAAACGTGGCGATTCATTGCTTGATCTATAAGGAGCTTATCTAATCCCTTAGGTCCTAAAGTTGTCCTCACAGTATCCGCTACAGCAGTAACAGCATTGGAATTTGATTCTAGGGCATTGAATTCTACACTCTCGGCCATAGGTCTCCATACGCCAAAGTTAGGATTCGACATCAAGCACTATCTTCACAAGGAAGAAATAAAGATTGAGGTGGTGGCTTGCCGACTACGAAGATCAGCATACTTCCTGTATCTTGGGATCGAAGGTATTTTTCGGTTATAAGTTCACAGCTATGCCTGTGGTAATAACCTCTATTCAATATTAAAAATTGTTATTAGAAAAAGATAAAAAAGAAAAAAAGATTTTAAGGAATCGTCTTAAGCCATGAAATATCTCTGCGCAGAGGATAATTCCTTGGCTGGTTCTACGGTCGCCACAGTACCGTCCAATTTTACTTCGTAAGTCTCTGGATCAATGGTGATATCAGGGGTCTTGTCATTCCATACCATATTCTTCTTGCTAATGCTTCTGCAGTTCTTGACCGGAAGCATGATCTTTTCTAGACCTAACTTCTCTGGAACGCCCATATTCACTGCCGCCTTTGAAGTGAATGTGAAGCATGTTTTCTTTACTGCTTTTCCGAGGGCGCCAAACATAGGTCTGTAATAGACAGGTTCTGGAGTAGGTAACGAAGCATTAGGGTCTCCCATGATGGACCATGCAATAAATCCTCCCTTAAAGACCATTTTTGGTTTTGCAGGGAAGAAAGCGGTATTATACATGACCAAGTCAGCATATTTTCCAGTTTCGAGCGAGCCCAGATAATCGGACACACCATGAGTAATTGCTGGATTAATGGTGGTTTTCGCTATGTATCGTTTTGCTCGTAGATTGTCATTATCACCGGTCTCTTCTTTGTGTTTTCCCTTCATCTTTTTCATCTTGTCTGCAGTCTGAAATGCTCTAATTACCACTTCACCGATTCTGCCCATTGCTTGACTATCAGATGAGTACATGCTTAGGACACCTTCATCGTGCAAAACGTCTTCTGCAGCAATTGTCTCCGCTCTAATTCGAGATTCGGCGAACGCCACATCCTCTGCTACGGCAGGATTAAGATGGTGGCAGAACATTAGCATATCCAAGTGTTCGTCCACAGTGTTCATTGTATAAGGTCTTGTCGGATTCGTCGATGATGGTAAGGCAAAGTGTTCGCCGGCAATTTTCATTATATCAGGTGCGTGTCCACCACCAGCGCCCTCAGTATGATAGGTGTGTAAGGTTCTTCCGTCAATGGCATCAATGGTGTCCTCGACGTAAGCGCATTCGTTTATAGAATCTGTATGGATTGCCACCTGAGTGTCAGTAGCGTCGGCTGCTCTGAGAGACGCGTCTAGAACTGACGCAGTAGTTCCCCAGTCTTCATGATCCTTTAGCCCACAAGCACCTGCCTCTATCTGTTCCAACAAAGGTGCTAATGATGGATGAGAGTCATTTCCTTTTCCTAAAAATCCCCAATTCATTGGTGTATCTTCTACAGACTCCATCATTCTACTGATATTAAATACACCGGGAGTGCATGTAGTCGCGTTCGTACCATCTGCAGGTCCGGTTCCTCCGCCTATCATGTTACAAATACCGTTGCTTATTCCATCGATATACTGCTGTGGAGATATCATATGTATGTGGGTGTCGAAGTGTCCTGGTGTGCAGATCGTATGCTCACCCGCAGTAGCCTCTGTGCAAGCAGAAACCACCAAACGATGGTCTACATTATCCATGGTATAGGGATTCCCAGCCTTCCCAACTCCTGCAATCTTCCCATCCTTTATACCAATATCGCCTTTAATGATTCCAAGGATTGGGTCCAAAAGTACAGCGTTAGTGATCAGATAATCTAGTGCGCCATTTGCATTTGTGACTCCAGGAGTCTGCGCCAAACCATCTCTTAGAGTTTTACCTCCACCAAACACACATTCGTCGCCAGGAGTAATCAAGTCCTTCTCGACTTCTATAAACAACTCAGAATCTCCAAGTCTTATCTTGTCTCCTGTCGTAGGACCAAACAGATCAGTATATTGTTTTCTCGTTAATTTTAGAACCATTTCTTTCTAAGCCTCTTTTCTCCCTATTATGCTCCTTTGTAACCTGCCCTCTTAGCCTTTTCCGCAGCAGCGCTTTTTATATGAGACGATCTGAGACCTCCCATTGTCAGGCCATTGAATCCATATACAATTCTAGCTCCACCTATTTCTGTCAACTCTACATCCTTCTCGTCACCTGGCTCAAATCTAACGCCCGTTCCCGCTGGGATGTTTAGTCTATAACCATACGCCTTTTCCCTAGGGAAATCTAATGCTTTATTCACTTCGAAGAAGTGAGTATGCGAACCTATTTGACACGGCCTGTCACCAGTATTCTTAACCTTCAACTTTATTGTCTTCCTGCCTTCATTACATATCACAGGTTCCGAACGCAATACATATTCACCTGCAATCATTGGACTAGAAACCCCCTTTCTCTTGGTTTGTTGTCGTTGTTTTTTTTAGGCGCTGCTTTTGTTCTCTTTATTTTTTTTGCCAATTATATCAGACTCCTTCCTCTTATTGAACCGGCTCGTGAACCGTTACCAATTTCGTTCCATCGGGAAATGTACACTCTACTTGTACCGTGTGTATCATGTCTGGGACCCCTGACATTACGTCTGCCTTTTTCAATATAGTTCTAGCAGACTTCATCAGCTCGGCAACGCTCTTTCCGTCCCTTGCCCCTTCCACAACATGATCTGCAATATAAGCCACGGTCTCAGGATAATTCAATTTCACTCCCCTCTCCTTCCTTGCTTTTGCGATCTGAGCAGCTGTCCAGATCATCATTTTATCCACCTCTCTAGGTGCTAACATCATATTTCCAAATACCTCAATTACTACTAAATGCTTGAAATATTTAAGTCTAAAAAAAATCCGCAAGTACTCATCAACTTAAATTGATTTAGTATTAAGTCGACGTCGACAATAACAGCTCATGCTATTTATAGTATTTCTTAAGATTTCACAACTTTAACCGGAATCACCGAATCAAGCCAAAAAAAGATTCTATCAAAGTGACCGTCCTTCTTTGTAGGGAGCTTGAAATCATAAGCCTTTTCGCTAGTCGTGAGCGTGAGAAAATTAGTTTGAATCATCGATCCCATCATATTGTGGACAATGGTCTCGGTACCTTTGCGGATCTCTAGATGCTTTACGTCGTTATACCATACATAGAAACTATTAGATCTTTGCAAGATTGAATTCACATCAATAGAGGCTGACTTTTTCATTATATCTGAATTCTTAATTTTCTTGCTCAAAATTAGGTAAGGATAGGGAGCCATTCCAGCAATATAGCCCAAATCCAAAAATTTCCTAAAAAATTCCTTTTTGCTTATAATTATTCTTTTTGTAGTAAAATCGAGGAACGTGTTTTCTCCCCACCCACCCCTTGATTCTGAGCTCAGTCGCAACATAAGTTCCTCCAAGCCCTTCCTGCTGCACCAATCCATAAACAGCTGTATTTTTTCAGGATCAGTAAGACCTTCCATTCTTGACCTTGAATACTTCAAAAACTCTTGAAACTGTTCGGGCCTCAATCTGCTTACAAACGGATAACCCTCGGCATATATGTAAAGTTATCACACAATCAATCAATCATTTTAACATTCAACACAAAAAGAAAAAAGGAGAATCTGGGCCCCCGAACCTCCTAACGATCTATGGGCGTGACCAACCAGCACCTGCAGGAATATTCTCGAACCCTGATATTCCCAACAATGCGACCCATGCTGTAAAGACGAATGGTCCGGTCAACGCAGGCAGGCCCCAGTTACCAAAGAACCGCTGCAAGGCTGGCATCACGAAGAGTGAACAAGCCACAGTCATGAAGACAGCGATCAGGAAGGACTGCCAGGTTAGCGGCAGGAAGCTAGTAAGGGCTATCATGACCAGCACTTGGTTAAACCCATGAAGGCCTAATCTAATCTCAGCAGTGGGTATTTTTGTTAGAATTGCGCATGCTACCCCTATACCTGATCCGACAAGGGCCATTACTCCTCCCAGATAGAGGGATGAAAGCGGGTTCCATCCCGCCGTGAAAGCATTGGTCCACCATGGACGATCTTGATTCATTGGGTCGCCGTTGACGTCTACAAGGGGAGCAAGCTCAAATGCTAAAGTCAGGCCTACAACCCAGAAAACACCAGTCTTCCAGTTCTCAACAAACGTAACTTGAGAGACTCCTTTTAGAGTTGCCATCGTGAATTCCTTCGGTGTCCACTTGAAGTCACTACTAGTGTCAGGATTACTACTGGCTGGAAGAAGCTTCTCTCCCGCTCTCTCAGTTGGTGGAGGTGGTGGACCGGGCCATATATCACGTCCATATCTTTGCGAAGCAAACATCATGGCCCATGTAGTGAAGATAAACGATGAAGTAAAGCCGGGGATTGCCCATGAATTTGAAGTGCAGGTACTAGCCTCAAGGCCTTCAAGTGCAGGTGCAGATTCTGGAGGACCAACACAAATGCTGAACATGTCACCCATCAAATGAGAAAATGCCATCCATACTACTGCAGTAGCAGCAGCCCCGTAGATAGAGAGCCAAAATGTTGCTTTATTTGTCTTAGTAAAGGGACCTGACCAGAAGGCCATACCCGTTAGGATTGAGTTGTATCCGAAAAGACCAAAAGTAACAAGCCCGTAAGGTGCCCCAAGCAGAATAGCCATACCTGCTCCAACCAGGCCTGCTATTACCATCATTGCTCCAGCGTATCTTGATGCAATAAAGACACCAGCCAAAATCAAAATTCCGTTGATTGGGGAGCTGAATAATGGCACTTCGCTTATGCCGTTAAATAGCGTGTAAAAGAAATCTATTGCGGGATTTCCAGTAGAGTAGTCAGCAGGACCTGCTATTTGAAGTGTTACCACAGAGAATAATAAAGCCTCTAATGCGCCTATCAAACTAGATTGTAATTGTAAAGGTATATTTTAACAATTTGTGCAGTAATGGTCTTTATTAAGGCTGTTACTAAGATAAGGCAACCTATGGATCGCATCTTCTCTCACAGCTTGTAAATGAAGTCATTCAAACAGTAATGCATGATTACAAAGTTGATCAAATATTAGATCTCAAGTCATAATACAGGTTAATGTGTCGACGTCGACTAAGACATCTTGATTGACTGTTATGATAAAATCCATGCACTAATTGATATTACTTGATAAGTACTGTAGGTCTGGATGTCAGACTTAGTACTTTACCAGTTACATGGCCTACACTCTCGTCGGTCCTTCCCAAACCTTTTGTTCCCATTATGATAATATCTACCTCAAGTTTATCGGCCAATTCTGCAATCTTAGTTGCAGGATCACCAAGCTTGACTATTCGTTCACAATCAGGGTTCCTTGATGATATCGCTACACTTCGTAACATTTTCCTTCCTTCTTGTTCCATTTGAGATACCAGGGCCCCATCGACAGATTCATCCTCCTCATCACTCCACTCCATAACGTGCATTATGTAAATTTTAGACCTGGAATCAGAGGTAAATAAGGTACTTGCATAACTTAACGCCCGTAAGGATGCTAAAGATCCATCTACTGCGACAAGAATTTTCTTGGATTGCATTATATCATGTTCCTCAGATGCATTACGAAGATTGGATCCATTCTGCGGTAGAAGCGTCCCTCTTCTTCCTTGCCCTATTGAGGCGGAAACGCCAGCGATTTTTTTGAATACCTGAATTATCCCTGCTCTAGATTCTATGAGAGGTAACAGTATAATAACACCCGCAGCAACACTCGCCCACGCAAATGCCAAGCCAACCCAGAGTGTATAGACAAACAATGAGAATACATATCCTGAAAAATAAAGTGGAAGAGGCCAGACGACCACAAGGACAAGGGAGAGAGCTATCGCATAACGATAAGTAAATCTAGCATCTCGTTTGAGTTGGTTGTCATTGGTGTCCTTTTCAATGATGGATCTGATCCTGTCATCGACTACGAGGATCTTTTGCTTCATCAGATCAAAATTGAAGTTTTGTGGCTTGAATAAGCTGCCAATGACTACCACTGTAGCACCTACTGATATAGAGAGAACGTTTCCAATCAAAAGAGGCGTTGTCTCACCAGTAGTGGCAATAGAGATATGGCCGTACAATAGCCATGTAGCACTTATCCAAGAACAAATCCCCGCAGCAAGTCCAAGTATAGATCCCATTATCGCTGCATTCTTATTGGTTTTCTTCCACGACACAGTCAGGGCAATCGGAACAACAGCCGGACCAATTAGGATACCCATTGCTAAATATACATACTGCAAACTTGCTCCCAACTGCATCAAAAATGATGAGAGTATACCCATACCTAGGCCAAAACCGATTATTGTAAGCCGAGATACTCGCATTAGCTCCCGGCCAGTGGCCCAAGGTTTGACATAACTACGATATACATCGTATGTAACCAGCGACGATACTGATACTAATTCAGCCGAACCTGCAGTCGTTACTGCAGTGAATAAGACCGACAATAGTAATATTGCTCCCGCATCTCCCAAGATTAACGAAGCAGCAGTAGGCGCGACGAGTCCATTCTCGATTTGCTCTGGAGTTAGCGAAACGTTGGTAGCCACAGCGGCTAACCCGAGAGTTGTGGCTAAAGCAAACGGGATGGCAAACCATGCCAGACCACCGATCAGAAATCCTTTCACAGCAGATCTTGGTCTTGCGGCAATTGCCTTCTGCCAATACGCTTGGTCTACGAAAATGGTACCGAAGTTGCCGACAATGTTAATTATTCCGAACGCTAAAGCGCCAGTAGAGGCCATTGTCAGATATGCACCCTCAGAATTACCGGCGACTGGCCTCAGTGAAGCAGCATTCGTTAGTTTTTCATACATCCCGCTTACCCCTCCCAAATCGGGATTCAGAAAATAAATTGAAGTTACGAAAACAAGAACCACTCCAAAAATAAACGCAGCATTAAGATATTCTGCGAAGAAGGTCGCCTTCAAACCTCCAAAGAAGGTATAGACTATTACCCCTATGGGAATAAGAAATGACGCGACATAGATGTTCACTCCAGTCAACGATTGAATGACTGCAGCCCCTCCCAGAACAAGCATGGCCGTTACAATGGTATTGGTCATAAGCGCGAAAAAGAGGAAAACCTTATGAGCACTTCCCCCGAATCTTGCGTTAATTATCTCTGGAAAGGTATGAGATGATGGTGCTTTTCTCTTAAGCTCAATCACAAGTATACCAAATAGTACCATCTGAATACTAGCACCGGCTGCGTACCAAAATGGGCCACTGATGCCGAATTGGTATGCTACAGTGGAAGATTGCAAAAGGGTAGCCGCCCACGTCCATGCGGAGACTAGAGAAGCTGCTATAAGACCAGTCTTTACATTTCTACCTGCGGTGTAAAACCATTCGAATGTTTTTCTTGTCCCAAGCCATTTGTGTTCTACCCTTACTAGCAAAGTAACAGCAATTGCCATTATTAATCCGACACCGAGGAGTATGACGTATCCGATACCCTCAGAAAGGATCGAGGCCAAGAATTAGATCGCCATTTGTAGAGTATATAAAGGAATATATATAAAATGACGTCCGCTTTGAAATTTGCTTTACAATGAAAGAAATTGGCTGCAGCTAAAAATTATTTAAGTTTTTTTTGCGTATTATACGTATATTAGAGATTATATTTATTAACGGCTTTAGCATTCAAGGTTCATACCAATATTGATGATTGACAATATTGATGAACTAATACTTTCTACCCTTAGTAAGAATTCCAAACAAGATACAAGAGAGATATGGGATTTTCTGAGAGACCATGGCTATAATTTAAGCGAAGATGAGATAGAGTCTAGAATCTCGCGATTAGAATATGACGATGTGATTACAGGTTACACTATTTCAGTGAATACGAAGAAGATTCGTCGTCGGATTATTCGTGTAGCATTGGTCAGGTTCAAGTTTTCGCAGCATCTTGCTAGCAGGATTGAAGGTTTAAAGAAATACTTAGCTGATGCACCTTTTGTGCTCTTCTCAGGGCGTACTCGTGGAGGATACGATTGGATCTGCGTCCAGTCTTTTCTTAACGAGGAAATGGCTGATGAAGAGAGCGATATATATCGTAACCTATTTGGAGATATAATTCAATCGTATGAAGTGTATGATTTTATCCCGATGAAGGAACCATCATATCATTCACTGACACACACTCCAGAGGAGTACAAGAGATTTCTTCATGAATGGATTCCTCCCTTCCTTGGGCGATAGTTAAGGACTGTTCTGTTTACTCTTGCAAATTCGGATCTTCTTTTCGAGTACATGCGTTTTTGTACCTAATGGTCTCATCAATCAAAGAATGAATTCTAAGTCTGGTCCCCATTAGAAAGCTGACAATCTCAGCTCGTTCAGCAGGTTCAACAGTCGTATGAACTTCGTCAATGAGGTTATCAATTCGCGCTAAAGTGATACGAAGGGCTAAGGTGGTCTTTTTTGTGAGTTTCAATATCTGTGATTTCCTGTTTGGTACTCTTTGGGGTATCTGACTGAACTGATCGGTCCCTGAACTCACTGCAATGGGTTTGGTTTTCATCAACGATTTCATCTCTCTAATTTGCCTTACTGTCAAATCATTTTTTGAGTCAATCTGTTGCACAATCATGTTCTGCTTCTCAGAAGAGATGCTCGTCAGCTCCAATGCTGAGCTCACATTAAGACGGTTTTCGATCACATGTTGTTTTACATCTTCAGGAAGTTTTAGGAGTTGGATCCTGTGCGAAACATATTCTTCGCTCTTGCCGATTTTTGAGGCTAGCTCAGTAACTCCTCCCCACCCAAAATCAACGACGTATCTTCGGAATGCCTCTGCCTCCTCTATTGGATCCATAGATTTCCTTTGCATGTTTTCAGTTAACTGAATTTCGTATGCCTCTTTATCGGCTAGCTCTCTAATTTTGCAAGGAATGAATCGCCAACGTAGCGATCTACAAGCATGGAATCTTCGATGTCCTGCGACTATTTCGAAACCGTGGGAGAGGGGTCGAATCAAAATCGGTTGCAAGAGACCGTGTTCTCTAATGCTTGCAATTAGACAATGATCGTCATCTGACATACGGTGAAATCGATCACGCACAGCAAATTGAGAAGACCTTATCATTTTCATTTCGATTTGTTCGACAATGCTCGTGTCGAAAAATTCCATACGAAAAGGTGGAAGTATTAGTACTTATGGTTTACTAAAGTTTAGCAAGTTGAACCTTATGGTCTCTTGTTCCGAAATCTGAAAATTTGGTGCTATCTGATTAGTGATTGGGTTGTCCTCTCATACTTCCTTCCTGACGATTATCGATTACTAGATGCTATGAGCACAGGGATAATAAAGTGGATTCATGAATACAGAATAAATGACAAAACCTATCTTAAGCCTACAAAATATTCCATGCGAGACTCTAGGAAATTTTGAGGGTTTATTTCTGAGCGACGGGTTCGATATTGAAAAAGTCGACACTAGAAAACGCAAGGTCCCAAAAGATCCAACCCAATACAGTGCAATAGTCATTCTAGGTGGTCCAATGTCAGTGTATGAAAATAGCGACTTTATAAAGGACCAAATCAATCTCACACAAACAGCCGGTAAGAAAAAAATACCATTACTCGGAATATGCTTAGGGTCTCAAATTATCGCGCAATCCGCTGGGGGAACGGTCTTCAAAGGTCCTACAAAGGAAATCGGGTGGCGCAAGATAATGATTGAGAATATAGGGAGTGAGGATCTATTTTCTGGATTTCAGGATTCGAGACCAACTGTTTTTCAATGGCATGGAGATACTTATTCTCTGCCTAAAGCGGCTAGAATTTTGGCTCGTTCTGATATTTATCCACAGGCCTTTTCTATAGGTTCGCTAATTGGCATTCAATTTCATTTGGAGGTAACCGAAAAGATGATACAATCTTGGTTAAGAACCTACAGGTCAGAAGTGGTTTCTGAGAAAATCGATGTAAGAAAAATTGCGGAAGATTCCGCTGTCTATATTAATGAATTAGAAGAGTATTGCAGTGTAGTGTATTCAAATTTTTGCACAAAGTTTTCTCTGTAGATTTCATTTTATTGTTACCTCGTAAATCCCAATCAGGATAAGGTATCATTATCTAACACATTTGTGGCTATCGTCGAAGACATTTTTCGTAGGACGGGAAAGCCCTATCTCCATGCAGTCTACCTCAGGTCAAGAAGATAGTTTCTATCATGATCTCTCGTGAAGTGCAGCATAGATAAACGGCAGTAGAGTGGTGGCTTCTCCGTGGATTGTGATACGAGATGCTTTTGAGGTAATTTTTCCCCATGATACGGCTTCTTCAATAAGGGCTCCGCTTAGACTCCCGTCCCATTCTGGACTGGTAGTCAAATATACTGCGTAATCCAATCCCCCTCTGAACTGATTCCACCAAAGAGTATGATGTTTAGAAATACCTCCCCCAATCATAAACGCACCAGTTCGCTTCGCATCATAAACAATGTCAGAAATGTTGTTCTGATCTTTAAGAAGATCAAGGCCAAAATCCCGGTGTTCCTGATGGAATAACCAGAGCTGACTTCCTACAGCACCATCAACAATGCCAGGAACTATCACAGGTATGTGGTTCTTACTGGCCCAATAAAGAAACGATGAATCATTTAACTTGCTACCTATGAAATCTAGGATTTCTGACGGTGCAATAAATTTCTTGTTATGGTCAAAATACAACTCGTCTAAACAGGCTTTGACCTTCTTTTCAATCACGGTACCATAATTTGCAAAAGGTATTAGCACATTGCCCAACCTATGGATACCCACTTTCAAGAGAGAAGAGTCGTTTAACCTGAAATCGCCAGCATAATAATTCGCAGAAGTTCGTGCTATATCGTGATCTAGAGCACCACAGGTTGTTACAATACAATCAAAAGCATGTTCTTTTACTAACTCACGTATTATTCCTCGGGTACCCGTTGAGATAATCGCACCCACAAAAGAGAGAAACTTTACGCAGTTACCGTCGGCGCTCATAGTCTTCAGGATTTCGACACCATTTGCAAGGTTAACTGCCTCAAAGCCTCCAGAATTCTTCATTCTATTAATCAATTTGGACGTTTCTGAATAACTAACTGGGTCATAGTCGTGTATAGGTCTCGTTAACAAGTCAATCGAAGACCTTCGACGGGGCTTGATGCCTTTTTGGTTAGGTCGAGTACCAGTTCTTGCCTTGGAACGAATTATCTTGCTTGTTCTGCCCACGCTTCTCATTATTTCAGACGTATAAAATACCTTTCATGAGATCAAATTTCTTGCAACTAATTACAATAATGAATACAGACTTTCAAGTCGGCAAGTTCGGTGCGTCACATTTTAGTCGAGAAATCTGGTGCGTATGCCAAGTATTCTGGTGCTATATGTGGTCGATATTCTGGTTTGATCACATGAGTAGGTAATTTCAGATCAGTTATCTAGTCTTTCCGTGCTGGACCCGCTGTAGAAGGTTCTGTAACATGAAGTTCATTCAGGACCTTTACAACACCTTCTATCTTCCAAATTTCTTCCCCGATCCGACGCTTTTGTTCGTAAGTTTGTACTGATCCTGCGATAGATACTATTTGGTCTACCACATTGACAACGACTTTACTTGTCTCAATTTGAGAGATGCTTTTCAATTTTGATGCTACGAGTGTGCGGAGCTCCTCGTCAGTCTTTCTTCCTGGAAGCTCCTCTTTAGAACTAACTGGGAAGCTGCCAGCCCAGTAGTAGCTATCTTTGGCATGGGGATGCTCGTTGTCGTCATCACTGACATTTGAGTCATGCATATTCTGAACAATACGTTCGATATTTTTAAGCGTTCCCGAACCTACGTCACATCATGCAGAAATTTGCAAATCTCCTATCTTGAACATACATTTTAAAGTGAATGTCATGACACCTACAGGAAGTGAACAAATTTCACAACTTTACGGGGCGTAAAATAGACCCTCCTACCATTACAGGTGATATGGACGTTCGGGATTTAGTAGAATATTTTGGAGCAACAGGATTCAATGCTCGCCGACTCTACGAAGCCTTACAGATCACTAAGCGGATGATGGATGATGGGGCATGCGTCTGCTTAACATTAGCTGGTGCTCTCGCTCCTATTGGGCTTGGGAGGGCGATTTCTACCTTGATAGAAAACGGGTTTGTAGACTGGATTGTTTCTACAGGTGCAAATGTGTACCATGATCTTCACTTTGCATATGATCTACCTGTAAGACAAGGATACTTCGACGTGGATGACAATATTTTATATTCAAAACAAATTGTGCGAATATATGACGTGTTTATCAAGGAGATTGGTACGCTTCAGAGGCAAGACGGAATTATCAAATCTGCAATAGAAACTGACAGACAAGTTCTGCCTGATGAGCCATCAACAGCAGACTTGTGCAATATTTTAGGTATGTCGGCGAAAAAGAATTCAAAACAACCTGAAAAATCTTTTACTGTTTGTGCATACGAAAATGACGTACCGATTTATTTGCCGGCTATAGCTGATTCTTCCATTGGACTAAATATGCTTCCTCTTCTACTCGAAGACAAACCAATTAATCCTGGCGTGGTCTTGGATATTGCAGAATCAGCGGCTATTCTTTGGAAGAATAAGATATCTGGCGGAATTGAATTAGGAGGCGGTGTTCCAAAGAACTTCTTTCAACAGACCGGCCCTGCACTGTTTCAAATTCTCAAGTTAAAAGAAGGAGGTCAGGATTATCTCGTCCAATTCACAGATGCTCGTCCCGACACCGGAGGTCTATCTGGCGCTACACTACAAGAGGGCAAAAGCTGGGGGAAAATCAAATCTGCACATGAAGGAAATGTAATAGTTTATGGAGATTCATCGGTCTATTTTCCCATCTTAGCAGCATTCATTATGGCTGAGTGTAAGCCTCGTGAACTAAAGAGGATATACAAAACGAAAAATGCATGGGTAGAGGAAATGAAGTTAGCATATCTTCGTAGCAACAGCAAACAAAAGCGAATTAAAGCACATTAAGCAATGAGAAACGATCCGATCTCAAGATATACCTTTGATTCAGTACTCGTATTATTGGAGGAAGTGTCATGAATAATAGTAGTCGGGATTTGAAATTCGAAGTAAGAGAGATTAAAGAAGGCGATCTAAAAAACGGATACTTCTCTACGCTAAAGAATTTGTCCGAATTAGGAAGCGTTGAAGAGAGCATGGAGAGAGCAGAACAGATATTATACAATATTATTTCAAATCCACTCCACAGAATATTTGTTGCGATAGACGAAGAGAGCTCTGAGGTGATAGGTGCGACCACGCTTCTTGTTGAGCAGAAATTTATTCATAATGGGGGAAAAGCGGGTCATATTGAGGATGTAGTAACACGTAGAGGATTTGAGGGCCGGGGGATAGGTTCCGCGCTTATAAGTCACGCATTGCACTTTGCAAAGACTGAGGGCTGTTACAAGGTCGTATTGGATTGTTCAGATACTAATATCAAATTTTATCAGAAAGCGGGTTTTAAGGTGCATGAAACCTCTATGAGATTCGACCTACTTTGAATTTCGAGTCTACTGATTTACGCGGTTCACATTTGAAAGAGTATCGATTACTGATAATTCTGTTCCTGATTTTTTGAGTGTTGCATGACTTTTAGTAAGATAGTTTTAATCTTGTGGTCCGACTAATTTTTCTATCAGGAGCTTTAATTGCATGATATCTCTACTACCGATTAGGTCAACAATTTCTATATTAGTCCTGAAGTACGAGATCGCTTCTTTGGTCGATTTTAATATGGGGTTGCTTCCTCTAGCACCTATTATTAGCCCGTCTTCTCTTATTCCGTATTTGTGAAGCGAAATCAAGGCTTGTCCAGGTAGATGCCCTTTGACATCTTTTCCACATAAAATCAAATAACGCAATTGGGTGCAACCATGAACTGACTCAAGAAGATTATCAATTCCTCGATTTTCAGAGAGAAGTCTTCCGACAAGAAAAATCTTGCGCATAATATCCTTACTTGAAATTATTTCCTTAAGTAGACTCATGTCTGAGAGTGTGCAAATGGCAAGCATATTGCCATTTCCCATCTCATAAGATAGCCGTATAGGAAGAACATATTCGCATATTTTGCCCGCAACTGTCTGCAAGGAATGCAGTGTTTTTTTCATGAATCAGCCAGCTGCTATAATTTGCCCGTGATATTGTATATTCCTTTAGGAACAGGTGGAACATCAAAGTAAAGAATCCTATCAAATAGTACAAACTATGAACAAAATCGTCCCGTTGACATCAAATATATAACAATCCCCTCGAGTACGGATAACAAACTACTATGATAGAAGGAGGCGGAGGAGGAGATGAGGGAATAGTTGTTATCTTTACTGGAAAGGGGAAGGGGAAGACAAGTGCAGCACTAGGGATCGTATTGCGATCAGTTGGACATGGTCAGCGGGTAGCAATGGTTCAATTCATCAAGGGAGAATGGTATTACGGAGAGCTGACATCCTCAAAAAGGCTCGAGCCAGAATTTGACATGGTAGTATCTGGTCGGGGATTTGTTGGGATTATCGATGACGATCTTCCATTGGAAGAGCATCAAGCAGCTGCTAAACTAGCCGTAGATATCGCTAAGAAGAAGGTTAGCTCTGGCGATTACGATTTGGTGATCTTAGACGAAATTAACTATGCATTGAAGTTAAATCTCATCGTAATCGAGGACGCCCTTGAACTTTTGAAATGCAAGGCAAGAAGGACCTCGGTTATCCTAACAGGAAACTATGCACCTACTAGATTAGTAGAACTTGCTGACATGGTCACAGAAATGAAAGAAATAAAGCATCCATTTAGAAACGGGGTCAAGGCAATGAAGGGCATCGACTACTAGGTCTTGGCCCTAAGTTAAAGTGAATTCTAGGACACGAATACGAGATCCACTATGAAGTTTTCCAAGTGTCACTAGCCCCCTTGCTCACTAAATTCATCATTATTGGGCTAAACCTTCGAGTAAAATAACCTCGCAGAATGGGTACTAAATCCCAAGTGCTGCTCAAATCACTTAGTCGTCAGTCTAATGGCAACGTTAAAGTAGCCGAAACGTGGCGTTTACCGTTATAAATGATGACTGCCGAGGTTAGACGGCTTCCTGAAGAAGGGGAAATCGTTCTAGTTACGATAAAGGAGGTAACTGGTCATGGAGCTTACATAACTCTTGATGAATACGATGAAACGATTGGCTTTCTCCATATTTCCGAGATAGCTACAGGATGGATCAGAAACATCGAAAGGTACATCCGACCTAAACAGAAGACCGTTCTAAAGGTTATTCGAGTAAACAAGTCAAGGGCTGAAGTGGACTTGTCACTTAAGCAGGTTACTGGCGACGAGAGGAAATCGAAGCTGATAGAAGTTAAGAAAAATGAAAAAGCCTCAGCATTCATGGATATCGTAAAGAAAAAGGCAAATTTGTCTGATTCTGAAATGACTAGCCTGGAAGATGAGATCCTAAAGAAATTTGATCTAGTCTACGATTTATTTGAGGCCGTTTCAAGAAAGGGGATCGATTCTATTCGCAGTCTGGGTTTTTCCGAAGAAATCATGAAAGCGATTGAGACAGAGAGTAACAAGATCCAAATACCTCATGTAGAAATAATGGGAATTCTTGAAATTTCTCTCAACAAGGCAGATGGTATTGAGAGGATAAAGAATCTATTGGGCTCCGTAGAAATGTCAAAAGCTAACACCTCAATTGGTATAACTTATGTTTCGGCTCCAAAGTACAGAATGGTAGTTAAAGCTGATAACTTTAAGAGCGCAGAAAAGATAATGAATAATGCACTAGAAAAAATCAAAAGTGCGATCGGTCAGGAAAAGGGAACCTTTGATTTCAGAAGAGATCAATCCAAAAAGGTTCACTCGTAGGCATGAAGAAGCATCTTATGAGACTCTGCAAAGACTGTTCTAAATACACATTGAAATCAAATTGTCCTGTATGTGGGTCTTTTACCATCAACCCTCATCCCCCTAAATATTCTCCGGATGATAAATACGTACGCTATAGGGTCATGGACAGATATTCATCTGGTTAGCCCTGACATTTAATTGGAACTCGAACGGCTACTTGTCTGTAAATCGATATGAAATCACTTTCAGAATAGAGGCAGTGCAGATATTCGCCTTTTGAGTTTGGAACTTTCTATACAATTTTTAAAAGTACTCTTAAGATGATATCTCCCATCCCAGCTGATTGTGGTCTAGGCACTATTAGCTCGTACTCAGGGATAGTCTCAAGGACTGGCAGATTGAGGACTTGTCATGTTTATCAAATTACCTGCCGCAAACCCTGTAGCATTTGTATTTTTAGTCTGTTCTATAACGGCTCTCATGGCCGTGTCATTTGTCGAATCTCCAGTCATGTTCTGTGAGTCTGTCAGGCCAGTGGCATTGGACATATTGTTAGACATATTATTAGTAACTGATTCAATCTGCTGTCGCGCAGCAAAACTAGTTGCGTTAGTGTTTTCTATTTCCCTAATCACCGCTTCCATCTGAGATAGCGGACCAAATGACTCTACTAAAGACTCTCCCGTCTGATTTGCCAAAGTCAGATTAGCCAATGGTGAAGGATTTGTAAAATTAGGCGAAGTCACAGGAAATTGTTGTGCATGAACATTTGAAACATAAAGATTTGGCACAAACTGCGTGCTCGAAACTGTAGCTAAAATAGCAAAACTCATTAAAGTCATTATGATTGATTGCTTAGTAAATTTGTTCATTGATGAACAACATTTGTCATTGGATTTATTTATTTCTACCTTCTATTCTATTGGAAAGTACAGTTAGAATAATATTCCCTGATTTCCCGCAGAATCAAAGTATAATAAAAAAGTTATGGTGAGTTTAATCACCGTTTTGGTCTTTTCGTAGATATTGCCTATCTACCTATACAGATCCCGCTTGGATTGCTCACTTGGCAGTTGTTGTCGCTAAACTGGTTGTTGTTAATGTTCGGTGGCAGGCCGTTAGCGTTGTTCACATCGACGACATTCTCTAGAACGTTATTTGCTACGACACTATTTGCTGAGCTTTGTGCATCTAGGAATGCTCCATTTTGGCTTCCGTCAATATTATTCATCGAAACCTCAGATTGTTGAGTATTTACAAACGTAATTCCAGCAAGAAGATTTCCGCTCATGAGGTTGGATGTCAATTTAGCACCTGTGCTAGAATGTGTAGCCACACCAAGACTGTTTTCTTTGACGATATTCTGTTGTATCTCCGTATTCTCAGATCCTGTCATGAATACCCCGATTTGATTACTGTCTAATATCAGAGATGACATTTTCATTCCGTTGGCACCCGTAACGAGGACACCGGCTTGGAAGTTACTTATCGAACCTGGTCCGTTGATCACGACATTATCATTGTTTGGAACCATAATCCCTACTTTAGAGCTATCAGGTCCTGGACCAGTGATTGAGTACCCGTTCATGTTTACCACAGTATTATCACCACCAATAATAAGACCGTCTCCGCTACAGTCAAGATTTGCTGTTAGGTTTACCAATCCGCTGACAACTTGTCCACATGCGGCGTTAGTTGCTACCGGTTGTGCTTGTGCCATTATTGGCAATGAAGGCATTGCTAGGCCACCAATTGCCATTAGTGACAGAATTGTTGCTACCATGTATGACACAATAGTTCGTTTCATTCAGAAAACGCTAGCAGATATACTATATATGCGAGACTCCAATTTGTACTAAATCTCTGCTTCTTGTCTATCGAATATAAGTATTTGATTATGTCATTGACTTTATGTCTCTTGTCCAAGAAATTACAAAGTTGCAAAATTACACACACGATCTCGAATCAATTCAAAATAGGTTGTTAAGATGGTTGGCCACCATGTGGATCCGCTCGACGGTTAATGAACTTGCAATCCCGGTGTCTTCAACTGGAAGAGAAACTTGTGGGATAGGTTTTTAGATGCAACGCAGAAAGATCAACTGTATGCGTATTGCCATTGCCGGTGCTGGTGTTGCTGGAAGTTATCTAGCATGTATGATGTCAAAGATGGGCCATGAAGTTGAGGTGTTTGAAACAAATGAGGAAGGAACACACTGGCCAATATGCGCATGGGGGGGATCAAAGAATATGCTTGCAAAATTCTCGCATCAGGCGGGACTTGAATTCAGCGAGTATATTACACATACTGGACGCACGCTAAGAATTGATCTCCCGGGAAACAAAGTAGAATACTTGGAACTAAAGGGTTTGGTCACATATAACAAACGCAAATGGGAGTCAGATTTGCTACGAGGTGTCAAGGTTTCCTATGGAATGAAATGCAATTTGGAAAGCATGATGTTGTCTGAATATGATTTGGTAGTCGACTGCACTGGTTTTCATCGATCGCTGTTGCCTAGATCTAAAGAGGATTTTATTATACCCGCATATGAATATCTAGTTGAGAATATCAAAGAAATTGAAGATTTTTACGTAATTGGATACAAAGGTGCCCGGGGTTACTTCTGGTGCTTCCCTCTAAGTAAGGGAGAAGCTTTCGTTGGGGCTGGAGATTTGGACAGGAAGTATTACGGGATTGCAGAGTTCATGGCTAGACACCCAGAATGCACCATAAGAAAAAAGATAGGGAGGCCAATTCGGCTTGCCCCTCCGCGAAGAATGCAACCATTCTATTTGAACAATGTCGTTGGTGTTGGAGAGTCTATTGGCTGCGTGTTTCCGATGCTTGGAGAGGGAATTATTCCATCTTTAATTTGTTGTGATATATTCTTGAATCAGCTGGCCAGTCGCAATAAACCTGAAGAAAGGTTTGATTTCAAGCAGTACTCTACTAAAGTTCTCAAACGGTTCAGATATTATGATGATGTTTACCGAATCATACGACTAAAAATGGAGTCATCGTTGAATATGATAAGGCACTTTAAACTAATGATGAACATGTACCAAAATATGAAAAGGGAAGAAGATAGATTTGGATTTGAGGTCAGTCTGGTTAAAATGAACAGATTTGTAAATGCCCTTTGATTCAAATTGTGCCACTCCACGTGGATCGCTTGTGATATTGCCCGATGCACATTCCAATAACAATAGGACCGAATTTTTAGAAGGCGTTGATTCTTTGAATCTTACCAATGACAATCCATTTGGCTTCTAAATAAATAATTGTTCGTTGGACGTTTGACGACAACCAACGTGACAATATTCATTCACTACTATAAGTGCCTCAACAAGTGGAACAATGAATAGAATCACATTTTGGGAACAATTAAGGTTTTTGTGATTGAGTAAGGAATGAATTTCAAAAACAGTTACTGCCAAAATTCAAGGTAGTTCACCCAATTTACAATATGGAATCAAATGCTCGATATTACTACATTCAAAATGTCAATCTTCTCCAATGGATTGTAAAAGGAATGAAGCTCAGAACAATAGAATGGAAGGAACGATAAGACGAAATATCCTACATCTTTACTTGCGATATTTCTGACGCTTTATACCCGGTATGGTTGAAAGCATTCTCTTTTTTTGGATCATCCTGACGAATTTTCGGAGCTGATCATCATACAGTCGATCATATCCGATCGTTTTTGGCTTATATGAG
>Ga0081455_10002212_pt1 | contig 23167 bp, 27 predicted proteins | sample TabmetS3T2R1_FD_70207 | JGI IMG/M metagenome (GOLD analysis project Ga0081455, IMG submission 70207) | Tabebuia heterophylla rhizosphere microbial communities from the University of Puerto Rico - S3T2R1 | ecosystem: Host-associated > Plants > Roots > Rhizosphere ...
TCAACGTCTTCAAAAACGGCGAGTCGCGACGCACTACAGCGGCGCGCGGCCGCTCGCTCCTCGCCGCGCTCTACGCGGGCCGAAAATCCTTCGAACCGGGAAGCTGCGTCACCGCGAGTCTTCGGCCCTGTCCCCATTTCCTGGAAATCAGGAATGTCCCCGTTTTCACCTCTTCCGGAACTTCAGCGTGAAGCGATCGCTTTCGCCGATCGCCTCGAATTTTGCGCGGTCCTTCGTGCCTAGCCGGTAAGTCGGCGGCAGGGACCAGACTCCCTGCTCGTAGTCTTTCGTGTCGCGCGGGTTTGCGTTGATCTCGGAGCGCTCGATGAGCTCGAAGCCGGCGGCTTCGATGAGCTTGATCGCGTAGTCCTCGTTCACGTAGCCGGACGCGGCGCGCGGGTCCTGCGGCTTTGCGGGATCGCCGCGATGCTCTTCGACGCCGAGGATGCCGCCCGGCTTGAGCGCGCGATGCATCTCGGCGAGCGCCTGTTCGGCGTATCCGAGATTCATCCAGTTGTGCAGGTTGCGGAACGTCACGACCATGTCGGCGCTGCCGGGCGGTGCCGCGTTGAAATCTCCCGCCCCCAGGCGCGTGACGGTCACCTTGCCGTACAGATCCGGCCGCGCCGCGAGCTTGTCGTCGAACTGCTTGAGGCTCTCGGTCATGAATTCGTTGCCCGGCATCGGCGGCGGCATCGCGGCGTAGAGCTTGCCGCGCTCGGCGAGCAGCGGCGCGAGCACCTCGGTGTACCAGCCCCCGGGCCCGGGCCATACCTCGACGACGGTCATGTCGTGCTTGATGCCGAAGAACAGCAGCGTGTCCTCGGGATGGCGATATCGATCGCGCGCGCGGTTCTCGGCGGAGCGGTGCTCATCGGCGAGCACGCGCTCGATGGCCGCCGCCGTCGCGGCGTCACGCGGCTTCGCGTGCGGCGCGGCAGGCTTGTTAGGCGTCGAGCCGCAGCCACCCAGCAGGAGCAGGAAAAAGGAAACGGCGCCGAGGGTGCGAATTCGCATACGCCTCCGGGAGCGGCGCAAAAAGCGCCGAAAAAGAACCCCGCGCGAAGCGGGGTTCCGATGTCAGTGAGCCTTGCGGGACCTGCCGTCGATCAACGGCGGAACGGACCGCCGCCGCCCTGGCGCGGGCGCGGCGGACGTTCCTGCGCTTCGTTGACGCGCAGCGGACGCCCGTTCATCTGGTAACCGTTGAGGCCCTGGATTGCGGCCTGTGCTTCGCCGGACCCCATCTCGACGAAACCGAATCCACGGGGCTTGCCCGTTTCGCGGTCGTTGATGAGCTTGACCGAGTCGACTTTGCCATGGCGCTCGAAGAGCACCTTGATGTCCTGCTCGGTCGCGGAGAAGGGCAGATTGCCCACGTAGATCGTCGTCATCCCAGACTTCTCGCTCGATTTGCGGACAGCGGCAGGAGACGCGGTCCCCCTGCATGCACCGCGGTCAATTGAAAACAGGTCAAGGCTTCAAGGCACACGTCATGAACATCTATGCGTCTTGGGCACCAGCGGCCTGCACCGTAGTTCGTGTACCTCTTCGGAAAAAATCTTTAGAAGTTTGCGAACGCCGGGGGATGCTACTCCCAGCTTTAAGAAGCTGTAAACAACATGCCGGCGGCCGCCGGGCGCCCGCGGGGAGCGGGGGACAAACCCAAGCTTTTTCAGGCAATTCCGCGCAGGCGGGGCCGCTGCGACTGCGCTCCCGGCCGGGCGGGCGGGGTGCGCGATGACACTTATTCTAGATAGGCGTAGCCGTTGAGCTCGTCTTCGTAGAAGCGCTTGATCGCCTGGGCCTCGGCGACCGACATGCGCCCTTCGCGCACCGCGCGTTCGCAATCGCGGGCCAGCGCCGGGTGCAGGTCGGCGACGTCGTATTCCATGTACTCGAGCACCTTGTTGGCGGTGTCGCCCTTCACGATCTCCTCGATCCACCAGCCGCCGTCGTCGTGGAACCGCACGTGCACGACGTGCGTGTCGCCGAACAGGTTGTGGAGGTCGCCGAGCGTTTCCTGGTAGGCGCCGACGAGGAACGCCGCGAGGTAGTACTCGTCCTGCGCCGTGATCGCATGCAGCTCGAGCGTCTTCTTGACGTCGCGCTGGCTCACGAAGCGGTCGATCTTGCCGTCGGAGTCGCAGGTGATGTCGGCGAGCACGCCGCGGCGCGTCGGTCGCTCGTCGAGCCGGTGGATCGGCATGATCGGGAACAGCTGGTCGATGGCCCAGCTGTCGGGCAGCGACTGGAACACGGAGAAATTGCAGAAATAGAGATCGGAGAGGATGGACTCGAGCTCCTCGAGCTCCTCCGGCACTTCGTCGAGCTTGCGCGTGAGATCGCGCACCTTGGCGCAGGTCGCCCAGTAGAGGCGCTCGGCGAGGCCGCGTTGCTCGAGCGTCAGCAGGCCGAGATTGAACATCTGCAGCACCTGGTCGCGTGCCGTCTGCGCGTCGTGATAGCACTCGACGACGCGGCGCTCCGTCACGGAGCGGTAGGCGTCTGCGAGATCGCGCACCGGCTGCGGCAGCGCGACGTTTTCCTGGTCTTCCTTGCCGGTCACGCGGAACTGGTCGAGCGCCTGGCTGCCGAGCGTGTTGAAGATGAGCACGCTGTGGTGCGCGGCGATCGCCCGCCCGGATTCGCTGACGATCATCGGGTGCGCGATCTTGCGCGCGTTGCACACGCTCGCGATGCGGTACACCACGTCGTTCGCGTACTCGTTGAGCGTGTAGTTCATCGAGGAGTGGAAGTTGGTGCCGCTGCCGTCGTAGTCGACACCGAGGCCGCCGCCCACGTCGATGTACTGCAGGCCGGCGCCCAGCAGCTTGAGCTCCGCGTACACGTGCGCGAGCTCGTTGATCGCGTCCTTCACGCGGCGGATGTCCTGCAGCTGGCTGCCCGGGTGGCAGTGCACGAGCTGCAGGCAGTCGAGCATGTTCTTCTCGCGCAGGATCTCGACGGCCTCGAGGATCTCCGTGATGAACAGGCCGAACTTCGACTTGTCGCCCGCGGATTCGCGCCATTTGCCCGAGCCCTCGCTCGCGAGCTTCACGCGCACGCCGATGCGCGGCCGCACGTTGTACTGCTCCGCGTAACGCAGGATCGTCGGAAGCTCCGAGAAATTCTCGACGACCGGGATGATCGTGCGGCCGAGCTTGGTCGCGAGGATCACCGCTTCGAGATAGCTCGCGTCCTTGAAGCCGTTGCAGATGATGAGCCGATCGGGCGAATCCGCCGTCATGCTCATGACCGACAGCAGCTCGGGCTTGCTGCCGACCTCGAGGCCGAAGCCGAACGGTTTGCCGTAGCGGTACACCTCCTCGACGACGAGGCGCTGCTGGTTCACCTTGATCGGGAACACGGCGGTGTAGCGATTCTGGTAGTCGTTCTCGGCGATCGCCTGTGCGAACGCGTCATGCAGGTGCTTGAGGCGATGCGCGAGGATGTCGGAGAACCGCACGACGACGGGCGCCGTGAGATCGCGCTGCTTGAGACCCTGCACGACGTCGAACAGGTCGATCTCGCGCGCGGGATCCATGTCGGGCCGCACGACGAGATGCCCGGAGGGATTCACGCAGAAGTAGCCCTTTCCCCAGGCGTTGACCTGGTAGAGCTCGGCGGAATCGTCGACGGACCATGCGATGGAGCGGTCGCGGCGCGGTCCGTCGGAAGCGCTCGCGAGAGTCTGTTGGGGATCGGCTGCCATTTTGGCGCGCACGATAGCAAAACGCGCTTGCAAATAAAGGCGGGAGTTGCCGCAGCGTCGATGCGCCGGCGCCTGCGGAAGACGGCGCCGTCCGACTTCAGTGCGCGCCCGTCGCCACCGGCCGGTGGGGATCGCGGATCCATTCGCTCCAGGAGCCCGCGTACAGGCGCGCACCCGGGAACCCCGCATGCTCGAGCGCCAGCAGGTTGTGGCAGGCGGTGACACCCGAGCCGCACATCGCGACGACCGACGTAGCCGGCATCGAGCCGAGGAACACCGACCAGCGGCGGCGCAACGCATCGGCGGGCAGGAATCTGCCGTCGGCCCCGAGATTGCCGAGGAAGGGCAGGTTGCGCGCGCCCGGAACGTGACCTGCGACGGAATCGAGCGTCTCGTTGCGGCCCGCGAACCGCTCGGCGCCGCGCGCGTCGACGATGAGCGTGCCCTGGCGCTCGCGCAGCGCATTCACGTCCGCGGTGCTCACCCACGCGTTCGCGTCCACCCGCGCTTCGAGAGCACGCGGCCGCGGCGAGCGCACCGCGGTCTCGAGCGGCAGGCCCGCGGCGCGCCACGCGGCGATTCCACCGTCGAGCACCGCGACGTTCGTGAGACCGATCCAGCGCGCGAGCCACCACAGCCGCGCGGCGTACGCGCCGTTGCCCTGGTCGTAGGCGACGATCTGCATGCTCGCGTCGACTCCGAGCTCGCCCAGCCGCCGCGCGAGCGCCTGCGGATCGGGCAACGGGTGGCGGCCGCTCGCGGCGGTGATCGGCCCGGAAAGGTCGCGATCGAGGTCGAGATGGTGCGCGCCGGGCAGATGCGCGGCGGCGAACTCGGCCGCGCCCCAGCGCGTGTTCGCGAGGTCGAAGCGGCAATCGAACAGCGCGAGATTTCCCGCGCGCTCGTCGCGCGCGAGCAGCTCCGAAAGCGTCGCGGCGTCGATCAAGGTGGTGAAAGCGTGCATGGCGCATCTTACAATTCACCGCCAATGGCCATCGAAGTCTATTGGGGCAGCGGCAGTCCGTACTCCTGGCGGGTGCTGCTCGCGCTCCAGCACAAGGGACTGCCGTACACGAGCCATCTGCTGTCGCTCGACATGCAGGAGCACAAGTCGCCGCACATGCTCGCGCTCAATCCGCGCGGCCGCGTGCCGACGCTCAAGGACGGCGATTACGTCTGCTTCGAATCGCTCGCCATCCTCTACTACCTCGACCGCAAGTATCCCGAGCGGCCGCTGTTCGGCACGTCGCCCGAGGAAGGCGCCGTCATCATGCGCGTCGCGTGCGAATTCCAGGCGTACATCGAGGAGCACGTGATGCGCGTCGCGCGTGCCGTGCTCATGCGACGCGAGGATCCGAACTCCGACCTCGTGACGAACTCGATGCTCGTCGCCGCGGGCGAAGCGCGCACGATCGAGATGCGGCTGTCGCGCGGCGACTGGATCGTCGGCGACAAACCGGGCGCCGCGGATTACTTCATCTATCCGTGCATCAAGCTGCTGCTGCGCGCGTTGTCGCGGCCCGAGGCGCGCGAGCTCTCGTCGCGCTTCATGCCGGTCGAAGCGAATTATCCCGCGCTCGCCCGCTGGCTCCAGCGCGTCGAAGCGTTGCCGGGCTACGAGAACACGTATCCGCCGCACTGGCGCAACGCGTCTCGTTGAAGATTCGTGACAACCTGTTTGGTGGCATCACCGGATGATGATTGATACCCTCGCGCCCTGATTTTGTTCGGGGTCAATCATGTCGGCAAAAGTACACATCGAGTTTCCTGGGCGCATCGTCTTCATCGGTTTCGGCAGCATCGGACAGGGTACGCTGCCGCTCGTTCTGCGCCACGTGGGAATCCCGAAAGAGCGCATCACGATCATCACTGGTGACGATCGCGGCAAGCAGGTGGCCGCGGAATACGGCGTCAAGTTCGTGAAGCTGCCGATCACGCGCGACAACTTCCGTCGCGAGCTCGATCCATACATCGGCCGCGGCGATTTCGTGCTCAACGTGTCGGTCGACGTGTCCTCGATCGCGCTGATCAAGTTCTGCTGGTCGAAGGGCGCGATGTACCTCGACACCTGCATCGAGCCGTGGCCGGGCGGTTACACCGACGCCACGATCCCGCACGCGAAGCGCACCAACTACGCGCTGCGCGAAGAAGCGCTCGGCCTGCGCGCGAACAACGCGCGCGCACCGACGGCCGTGCTCACGCATGGCGCGAACCCGGGTCTCGTGTCGCACTTCGTGAAGCAGGCGCTGCTCAACGTCGCGGCCGATACGGGCGTGGACGCGGGCCGCCCCGCGACGCGCGACGACTGGGGCCAGCTCGCGCGCAAGCTCGGCGTCAAGGTGATCCACATCGCCGAGCGCGACACGCAGCTCGCGGCGAAGCCGAAGGAGTTCAACGAGTTCGTCAACACGTGGTCCGTCGACGGCTTCGTCAGCGAGGGCCAGCAGCCCGCCGAGCTCGGCTGGGGCACGCACGAGAAGAATTTCCCGCGCGACGGCAAGCGCTACGACTTCGGCTCGGGCGCGTCCATCTATCTCATGCAGCCCGGCGCCGCGACGCGCGTGCGCACGTGGACGCCGAAGGCCGGCCATTTCCACGGCTTCCTGATCACGCACGGCGAGGCGATCTCGATCTCCGACTATCTATCGGTGAAGCAGAGCTCCGAAGTCGTGTACCGGCCGACGTGCCACTACGCCTATCACCCGAGCGATTCCGCGGTCGTCTCCGTGCACGAATTCGCCGGCCGCAACTGGCACCTGCAGGATCGCCAACGCATTCTCATGGACGAGATCACCTCGGGCATCGACGAGCTCGGCGTGCTGCTCGCGGGGCACAAGAGGAACGCGTACTGGTACGGCTCGCAGCTCTCGATCGATGAGGCGCGCAAGCTCTGCCCGCACAACAACGCGACGAGCCTGCAGGTTACCGTCTCCTGCCTGTCGGGGATGATCTGGGCGATGGAGAATCCGAACGCCGGGCTCGTCGAGCCCGACGAGATCGATTTCAGGCGCAATCTCGAGATCTCGATGCCCTATCTCGGGACGGTGACGGGCGCGTACACCGACTGGACGCCGCTGCACGATCGCGAGCGGCTGTTCCCCGAGGACCTCGACAAGACCGACCCCTGGCAGTTCAAGAACGTCCGCGTCTAGCGGCCGACGCACGGGACGGACTCGCATCCGTCCCGCGCGCTCTCAGCGAACGGGATAGTCGAACTTGCTCGCCGGGCGCAGGCTCGCGAGCCGCAGCGTGATGATGCTCACGATCATCGCGAGTGCGAACGCTGCCGACGCGAGCGTGCGACGTGCGATCTCGGCTAACCCCAAGTCGTTGAGCCGCAGATCGGGCAGTCCGAACACGAGCACCACGAAGATCGGCAGTAGATAGAGGAGCGTCACGGCGGAGCGCAGCCAGTAGGTGGCGGTCGAATCGACGGGGCAGATCGCGGCGAGCTGGCGCCGTAACGGCGCGTGAATCGCGATTGTCGTCAGAGTGCTCGCAGTCAAGGCGATGCCGAGAGCGCTCGCAAGCGCGGTGAACGGACTCATTCGTTTGCTCCTTTGTTCGAGAGTGGATCGGCCGGCGTGACCGCGACGAGGACGGCGCGCGAAGTCACGGCGTCTCCTCGGTGGCGCAGAAGCGGCCGGTCTGGAAGAACAGTTCGCCGAAACGCGGATGCACGACGATCATCGTGAAGCGGAACCAGCCGTGGCCGAGGTCGACGTGCTCCACGCGCGTCACTCCCGGGGAAAAGAACGCGGGCAGCGGCAGCCGCACGCCGAAGCCGAGGTCGAAGAAGTATCCGCGGCTCGTGAACACGAGGGCTCCGTGCTCCTCGGCGACGTCGAGCGGCATGCACAGCCGCGCAGGCAGGCGTTCGACGAGGCCCTCGTTCGTGACCACCTTCGTGGACGTCACCGTGTGCACGCCGCCATCCGCCCAGCGGTATTCGCGTGCCCAGACGACGCCTGCGCGGTTCGCGCGCACGTGCACGCGGCTCTCGACGTGTTCGCCGTTGCGCGGGACGACGGGCGTGCCGAACAACGTGCCGAGCCACGCGAATGTGCTGCCCAGCAGGCTCGCGCGCACGATCTCGAACGCGCCTGCGTACGTCACGTCGGGTGCCGTCTCCGCGAACCGCTCGCGCACGGCTTCGGGCAGCCGCAACCAGGCGTCATCGCCGAGCACCTGTCTCACGCCATGCCGGCGCCGGCGAACCGGTGCGAGGCCTGCAATGAGGGTGCCGGCGTCCATGGCTACTCGCCGAGCACCTTCGCGATGCGTTCGCCCATGCGCATCATCTTGAGCAGCGTCTTGCGCGGCATGCGCTTCATCGCGTCGAACCAGCGCGTGAACGTCTCGAGGAACTCGAGCTGACCCTCGATGCGCGCGCGCACCGCGGCCGGCGTCTCCTTGTCGCCCTTGAGCTGCGCTGCGCATTCGCGCAGCGCCGCGAGCGTCGGATCGATCTCGCGCTTCTTGCGGCCATCCATGATCGCGCGGATGACTTCCCAGGTGTCGTGCTGGGCCGCGAAGAAATCGCGGCGGTCGCCGAGCACGTGCGTGATGTGCACGAGCTCCCACGCGAGCAGCTCCTTGAGCCCGGTGCTCACGTTGGAACGGGCGATTCCGAGTGTCTCGCCGATCTCGTCGGCGTTGAGAGGCTTCTCGGAGAGGAAGAGCAGGGCATGGATCTGCGCGACGGAGCGGTTCATGCCCCAGCGGCCGCCCATCTCTCCCCAGTGCACGATGTAGCGATGCATGGTGTCGGTGAGCTGCATATCGAACCGTCCGTAATTTCTGAATTCACAGAAATTATAGACGGCGGTCCCGGCGCCGCCAAGGGCGGACTCTACTTATTAGTGTGTATCTGCGGCTCCGCCGCCGCCTCGTAGGCGATTCCGACGATCACGAAGCCCCGTTCGCCACCGGGCAGCGCCACTCGCACTTCATCGTCGAGCCGTTTTCCCAGGAGCGCGCGCGCGAGCGGCGCATCCATGCTGATGAACCCCGCCGCCATGTCGAATTCATCGGGCCCCACGATGCGATGCCGCTGCTCGCGGCCGTCGTCATCTTCGAGCGTGACCCACGCGCCGAAGAAAACTCGGCGTGGATCGCTCGGTGGCCGGTCGACGATCGTCATTCCATCGAGTCGTTTGCGCAGGAATCGCACGCGCCGGTCGATTTCGCGCAGGCGCCGCTTGCCATACGTGTACTCGGCATTCTCCGAGCGATCGCCCTGCGCCGCGGCTTCCGAGACCGCTTGCGTGACGCGCGGGCGCTCCACTTTCCACAGCTCGTCGAGCTCCGTTTTCAGGCGTGCTGCACCTGCGGGAGTGATGAACTGCGATCCGGGTTTCTCTGCTCGTCGATAACGGCTCACGGTGTTTTGGATCATATGTGATGGGGGTCTCAGTCGCGGGCACCCCGGCTCCGGGGGTTCTGTGCAGCGGCTCACAGCCGTTCCGCGGGCCGGTCTCTAACCTGTTCACCCATGGCAGCCCGTTACTACACGCACTTCGTGACCAGCGCCGAACCCGCGCATTCGAGCGAGTGGAGTGGCGTCATCGAGCTGACTCACCCGCTGGGTGAACGCAAGGACTCGAAGGAACTGCGCCGCTTGCTGGCCGCGAACTTCGAGATCGATGCCGAGGACATCAAGATCCTGCAGGTCGCACGACTGCACTGATCGAACGGATCCCCTAGCGGACTTCTTTCCCTTCATCGAAAGTCCGCCTTCTCAAGCCCCGAGCCCCCAAAGCCTGGGGCTTTTTTTATACTCCGCGGTCTCAAAACGATTCCGGGGATTTTTCCATGTTCCAGCGTTTCGCCGTCACGGCCGCCGCGGCCGTGCTGACTGCCTGTGCATCCTCCGCGCCGCCGGCTCCCCCCGCGCCCGCACCGGCTGCGCCGCCAGCACCGGTGCTGAAGTCGGGTCTCGACCTTACGGGCTTCGATCGCTCGGTGCGGCCGCAGGACGACCTCTACCGCTTCGTCGGCGGAACGTGGCTCGCGAACACGCAGATCCCGCCCGATCGTTCGAACTACGGCTCGTTCATCATCCTCGACGACCAGGCGCAGGGCGAAGTGCGGCAGCTCATCGTCGCCGCGTCCGAGACGCCGAACCGCGCGCCCGGCTCCGACGCGCAGAAGGCCGGCGACTACTATCTCGCGTACATGGACACCGCGCGCGTCGAGAGTCTCGGGCTCGCGCCGCTGCGCGAAGAGCTCACGCGCATCGACGCCATCTCGACCGCGCGCGACGTCGCGCGCTACATCGGCGTGTCGCAGCGGCTCGGAGTGGCGCAGCCGTTCGCGTACTACTCCGCGCCCGACAACAAGAACTCGAGCGTCTACATCGGCACGATCGCGCAGCGCGGCCTCACGATGCCGGACCGCGACTACTACCTCTCGCCCGACGCCAAGTACGCGCAGTTCCGCGCGAAGCTCGTCGAGTATGTCGAGCAGCTGCTCGCGCGCGCCGGCGAGCGCAACGCCAAATCCGCGGCCACGCGCATCGTGTCGCTCGAAACACGCATGGCGAACGAGCAGTGGACGAAGGTGCAGAACCGCGACCCGGTCAAGGGCTACAACCCGATGGATCTGCCCGACTACCAGAAGCTCGCGCCCGGCCTCGACTGGACTGCGTTCTTCGAGGGCATGAACGCGCCGGCGCAGAAGCTCGACATCAACCAGCCGTCGTTCATCAAGGGCATCGGCCAGCTCGTGAAGACGGTGCCGGTCGCCGACTGGCGCGTGTACTTCAAGTTCCAGCTGCTCGACCAGTACGCGCCCGCGCTGCCGCAGCAGTTCGCGGACCTGCATTTCGGCTTCCACGAGCACACGCTCAACGGTGTCGAAGAACAGATGCCGCGCTGGCGCCAGGCCGTCGAGTCGATGGACGACAACATGGGCGAGCTCGTCGGCCACATGTTCGTCGACGCGCACTTCAGCGCGGCTGCGAAGCAGCGCGTGCTCGATCTCGTCCACAACCTGCTGCGCGCGTTCGACTCGTCGATCGACGGGCTCGAGTGGATGAGTCCCGACACGCGCGCCGAAGCGAAGAAGAAGCTCGCGAAGATCACGGTGAAGATCGGCTACCCCGACGTGTGGCGCGACTATTCCGCGTACACGGTGCGGTCCGACGATCTCGTCGGCAACCTGGTGCGCGGCGCCGCGTTCGAGCTCAACCGCTACATCCGGCGCGCGGGCGGCCCGGTCGACAAGGGCGAATGGCTCATGACGCCGCAGACGGTCAACGCCTACTACAACCCGTCGACGAACGAGATCACTTTCCCCGCGGCGATCCTGCGTCCGCCGTTCTTCGATCCCGACGCCGACGACGCCGTGAACTACGGCGGCATCGGCTCGGTCATCGGTCACGAGATCAGCCACGGTTTCGACGACCAGGGCCGCCAGTTCGATGGCGATGGAAACCTGCGCGACTGGTGGACGGCCGACGACGCCGCCAAGTTCAAGCAGCGTGCGGGCATGGTCGTGTCGCAGTTCAACGGCTACAGCGTGCTCGACAACCGCCACATCAACGGCGATCTCACGCTCGGCGAGAACATCGGCGATCTTTCGGGCCTCGCGCTCGCCTTCCGCGCGTACAAGATCGCGATGACCGGCAAGGAAGCGCCCGTCATCGACGGCTTCACGGGCGACCAGCGCTTCTTCTTCGGCTGGGCGCAGGTGTGGCGCCGCAAGTATCGCGACGCCGAGCTCTTGAAGCGCACGCTCACGGACCCACACAGCCCGAGCGAATTCCGTACGAATGGGCCGACGAGCAATATCGACGCCTTCTACGACGCGTTCGGCGTGAAGGCGGGCGACCGCATGTATCGGCCTCCCGGCGAGCGTGCCAAGATCTGGTGAGCCGGATTCCCCGGCCGCGGAGACATCGATGCGCAGGTTGTTAGCAAGTGCCTTGTTGATCGTCGCGAGCGTCGGCCTCGGCGGCTGCGGCTACAACAAGATCCAGGGCCAGGACGAGGCGGTGAAGGCCGCGTGGTCCGACGTCATCAACCAGTACCAGCGGCGCGCCGACCTCGTGCCGAACCTCGTGAACACCGTGAAGGGGTACGCGTCGCAGGAAGAGCGCGTGCTGGTCGAAGTGACCGAGGCGCGCGCGAAGGTGGGCACCATCCAGCTCACACCGGAGCTCATCAACGATCCGGCGGCGTTCCAGAAATTCCAGGAGTCGCAGGGGCAGCTCACGCAGGCGCTCAAGAGTCTGATCTCCGTGACCGAGAACTATCCCGATCTCAAGTCGAACGAGAACTTCCGCGACCTGCAGGTGCAGCTCGAGGGCACGGAGAATCGCATCACCGTGGCGCGCAACCGGTACATCGACGCGGTCCGCCAGTACAACGTGACGATCCGCGAGTTCCCGACGAACCTCACCGCGAAATGGTTCGACTACGACGTGAAGCCCAACTTCACGGTGCAGAACGAAGCGCAGATCTCGACGGCGCCCAACGTGCAGTTCGACACCTCGAAGCCCGGTGATGCCAAGCCGGCCGCACCCTCGCCCGAAAAGAATTGACCGGGTGAGAGCCGCGCTCGCCGCCGTCGGTCTGCTGCTGCTCGGCGCCGCGGCGGAGGCGCAGGTGCCCGTGCCGCGCTTCGAAGCGCTGGTCATGGACCTCACTGGCACGCTCACGGCCCAGCAACAGGCCGCGCTCGACGAGAAGCTGACGGCGCTGCAGGCGCGCAAGGGCTCGCAGCTCGCGGTGCTCATCGTGCCGACGACGCAACCCGAGGACATCGCGCAGTTCGGCATCCGGGTCACCGAAGCGTGGAAGATCGGGCGGGAAAAGGAAGACGACGGCGCCGTGCTAATCGTCGCGAAAGACGATCGCGCACTGCGCATCGAGGTCCAGTACGGCCTCGAGGGCGTCCTCACCGACGCTCTCACTGGCCGCATCATCAACGACTCCATCGTGCCGCTGTTCAAACAGGGCGATTTCTTCGGCGGCATCAACGCCGGCGTCGACCAGATGATCAAGCTCGTCGACGGGGAGCCACTGCCTCCGCCCGACAACAACTGGAAAGGCCGATCTCACCGGGACTTCCCCGCGCCGGCCTTCATCTTCGTCGCCTTCGCGGTGCTCAGCGTGCTGCGCACCTTCATCGGCCGCGGACCTGCGTCGGTCTTCGCGGGGCTCGCGGGCGCCGGCATTGGCTGGTGGATCACTGCGCATCTGTTGGGCGTGATCCTCGGGGGCATCGGCGGCCTGCTGCTTGGCCTGCTGTTCGGCGGCTTCGGTGGTTTCGGCGGCGGTCGCGGCGGCCGCGTGTTCCGCGACATCGGTCGCGGCGGGTTCGGGGGATTCGGTGGCGGCGGCTTCGGCGGGGGCGGCGGCGGTTTTGGTGGCGGTCTCGGCGGCAGCGGCGGGGGCGGCGGTGCCTCGGGCCGCTGGTAGTTAGTTCATGCGCACGCTGCGCCATCTTTTCGCCACGCGCGCCGGCACCAGGCGCCGCTTCTCCGACGCCGTCACACAGGCGATCGACGCGGCGATCGGCGCCGCCGAGCAGCGCACGAGCGGCGAGATCCGCTTCGTCATCGAGACCGCACTCGAGATGCCGGAGCTCTGGGCCGGCGTCACGCCGCGCGAGCGCGCACTGCACGTGTTTTCGAGCCTGCACGTCTGGAACACCGAACTTCGCAACGGCGTACTCATCTATGTATTGGTGGCGGAGCGGGACGTGGAGATCGTCGCGGACCGCGGCGCCACGGCCGTGATCGCGCCCGCCGAATGGGAAGCCGCCTGCCGGCTCATGGAAACCGAATTCCGTGCGGGGCGCTTCGCCGACGGCGCGCGCGCGGGCGTGGATGCCGTCGCCGCGTTGCTCGCGAAACACTTCCCGGTGCGCGCCGTGAATCGCGACGAATTGCCGAACCAGCCGATCCTGCTGTGAACGCGGGAGCCGCCTGTAGTCGATAACCGACAGTCCCATCCGACGATGCAGTGTCATACTCCGGCCATGAAGACGTTTCCCGCGCCGCGGTTCTTCGCGGCACTGATCGCCGGTGCAGTCCTGCTCGCCGGTTGTTCGCTGTTCAATGCGCCCGGCTGGAAGGCGAAGCGCGACGCCGAGGAGCGGGCGAAGGCGGCTGCCGCAGTGCCCGCGGTGCCGCAGCCCGTGCCGACCCACACGTTCGAGATCGACCCGTCGATCGACATCGTCGGCGTCGTGCAGAAGACGACGGTCGGCAAGGACGACACGCTCACCGACATCGCGCGTCGCTTCAACGTGGGCTACGAAGAGATCGTGCGCGCGAACCCGGGCGTCGACCCGTGGATCCCGGGCGAGGGCAAGGAAGTCGTCGTTCCCTCGCAGTTCATCCTGCCGAACGCGCCGCGCGAAGGCATCGTCATCAACGCGGCCGCGATGCGACTCTTCTATTACCCGAAGGTGAAGAAGGGCGAGAAGCAGGTCGTCCACACCTATCCCATCGGCATCGGCAAGGTCGGCTGGAAAACGCCCGAAGGCGTCACGAAGATCGTGCGTCGCCAGGCCGGACCGACGTGGCGTCCGACACCGTCGATCATCAAGGAGCATCTCGAGGAGCGCGGCGAGAAGCTCGACAAGGTCATCGGACCGGGACCCGACAATCCGCTCGGCAAGTACGCGTTCTATCTCGGGTGGCCGAGCTACATGATCCATGGCACCAACAAGCCCGCGGGCGTGGGCCTGCGCTCGAGCCATGGCTGCATCCGTCTCTATCCGGAAGACATCGCGGTCCTCTTCGAGACTGCGCCGATCGGCACGCCGGTGCGCGTCGTCAACCAGCCGTTCGTGTTCGGCTTCCGCGACGGCGCGCTGCACGTGCAGGCGTTCGACGTGCTCGAAGACGATCCGCGCGACTGGAAGAAGGCCCAGGCGAAGCTGCTCAACAAGGCGCTCGCCGAGTCCATCCAGAAAGAGCTCGCGAAGCGCAAGGAGAAGATCGACTGGGACGCGGTCGCGAAGCTCACGACCGACCCGCGCGGCATCCCGGTGTCGGTGTCAGGCGGCCCGGATCAGCTCGACAGCATCATCACGCAGGCGACGGTCGTGCAGAACACCGTGGCGCCCGGCGCCACGTGGGACGGCAAGTCCGATCTGCCCGTCGACGAAGCGACCTTCCAGGAGCTCGTCTCCGATCGCGAGCCCTCGGTCGAAGCGGCAGCCGCTGCGGCCGCGCCCGCCAGCAACAACGCGCAGGCGCCGGCGAACCCGCCACCGCCGAAGTCCGGAACGCGCTGAAACGCAGTCGCTTTCAGCCGCCGCGTATCGGCTGCTGGATCTCGAGCAGTCTTCCGCGATAGATCTCGCGCCGTGCACCTGCGGGCTCGAATCCCCGGGCGTGGATCCAGCGGCTGAGGCCGACGTGCGTGTCTTCGGCCTCGTCGTCCTCGAAGCTCGAGAAGGCGCGTGCCACGATCGCAGCGGGCAGCGTCGTGCGCTCGAAGCCCGGCAGGGCTCCCTCCGTCGGGCCGGTCTCCGCGAAGGGCTCGCTCTCGATGACTCCGCGATCGGCGCAGCGATGCCAGAGTACGCCGCGCACGCGACCATCGACAGGCGTCACCGCGAGGCGCAGTGCGCTCTCGTGCGCGTCGATTTCGGCGTAGTTGCGCAAGGTGATTCGGAACGATGCGACCCGCAACGCTGCGCTTCGCGTAATGGTGGCCGCGAAAGGCGCTGCATCGCCCGCGCAATCGAGTTGCGCGTCCAGCCACGCGAGCGACCGGCGGGCTTCGTCGATCGCGCCCAGCTGTGCCGCGCGCAAAGACCGCAGGAGCGAAGCCTGTTCCCGAGAGGTGCGCCGCGTGGCCATCGCTGCCGCGATGTCGGCAAGCGAGGCGCCGCAATCCCGCAGCGCCTTGATGCGCGCGAACTGCGCCAACTGTTCCTCGGCGTAAAAGCGATAGCGCGTGTGGCCCCGTACGAATGCGGGCCGGAAAAGTCCGACGCGGTCGTAGAGCCGCAGCGTTTTCGCCGAGGCTCCGCACAGACGGGCGAAAGCCGTGATGGTGATGAATCGGTCCACGCTCATTGATTGCAAATCTCCGCTTGAACCTTGCCCCTGGGACAAGGCGATCGTTGCGGCATGACGACGCAACCGGAAGAACTCGAGTCCCGTCCATTGTTCACACTTACCATCGGATTGCATCCGACGATCGAGCTCGGCGATACCCCATTCGGTCAACGACGCATCTTTGCGGTATCCGGCGGACGCTTCGTCGGCGAACGCATCCGCGGGAGCGTGGAGCCGCTGATCGGCTCCGATCTGCTGCTCGTCAGGACCGATGGCGCGGCACAGCAGGATGTGCGGTTGCTGCTGAGGACCGATGATGGTGCGCCGGTGTTGATGACCTATCGCGGCATTCGGCACGCGTCGGCCGGGGTCAATGCGCGCATCGCAGGCGGTGAGGCCGTCCCCGGCAGCGAGTACTACCTGCGGACCGCGCCGTTCTTCGAGACCGCATCGGACCGGTATTCGTGGATCAATCGCGTGGTCTCCATTGGCGTCGGTGAACGACGCGGCGACAGCGTCGTGTACCAGGTGTTCGAGATTCTCTAGCGCCGGCGGGTGGCGAGCGCCGACAATCGGTGCATGAGGTCTGCTCATTCCGTGCCCGTCGCGAACGCCCCGCCTGCCCCCCGTAGCGCCGCGCCGGGCGGACGCGTGCGCGCCGATCGCGCGGGACCGCGTCCTAACTATTACCCGGCAGACGGGTCCGGTCGGCCCGGCTGGGCCGCGCGCGACGGCCGTGAGCGCATGCGGTTCCGCTGATGCTCCCCGTGAGCGACGAGAATCCCGCGACGCTCAAGCCGGTCGTGACCGTCACGATCATCGTCATCTGCGGCGCGCTCTATCTCTGGCAGCACCTGTGGCTCACGCACGCCGCGGCGCGCGGCATCGAACTCGCATTCGGACTCGTGCCGGCAGTGCTCACGGGGCAGTCGCTGCCGCCCGAGGCCGCGCTGCTGCCACCGTTCGCGACGCTCGTCACCTCGATGTTCCTGCATCTCGGGGCCATCCATCTCGCGGGCAACGTCCTGTTCCTCTGGGTGTTCGGCAACAACGTCGAAGACGCGATGGGCCACGCGCGCTTCTCGGTGTTCTATCTCCTCTGCGGCGTGCTCGCGGCGACGGTGCACGTGCTCGCCAATCCCGATTCACCGGTGCCCGCGAGCGGCGCGAGCGGCGCCGTGTCGGGCGTGCTCGGCGCCTACCTGCTGTTGTATCCGCGCGCGCGCGTGTTGTTAGCGCTGCCCCTCGGCTTCATCAACGTGCACTTCGGCCGCTGGCCGGCGCTCTGGGTGCTCGCGGGCTGGGTGGTGTTGCAGGTTTTCGTCGGCGCGATGTTCTACGCGGACGACAGCGGCGTGCTGCTCGGCGCGGCGGGCGCACACGTAGGAGGATTCGTCGCGGGCCTCCTGCTCGTCACAGTTTTCAAACGCAGCGACGTACCGCTGTGGCGGCGCTACTGACGGACTGCTACATTCCTCGCCCATCGCGCGCGTCCAACGTAGGCGCGCGTCCCTGGGGAGCCGATTGGCCGAGACGATCGATTCGCAGAATCCGGCTGCCGAGCAACCCGGCTCCGTTCGCGTCATCGCGCGCGCCGCGACGAGTATCGCCGCCTTCATCGGTCGCGCTCTCAAAGGTCCCGTCAACGAACCCGTGCTGGTGCGCAGCTTCGCGGACTACACGCGACTGTTCGGCGGCCTCTGGCAACCCTCCACGCTGAGCTATGCGGTCGAGCAGTTCTTCGAGAACGGCGGACGCGGCGCGGTCATCGTGCGTGTCGTCAATGGCGCGCGGCCGCCCACGCTGACGCTGCCCACGTCGAGCGGACGCCTGATCCTGCGCGGCGTCGGTGCGGGCTCGCGCGAATTCCTGCGCGCGTCCATCGACTACGACGGACTCGATCCGCGCGAGCTCGACCGCTTCAATCTCGTCGTGCAGCGCGTGCGCACCGCGGGCTCCGAGCAGATCGAGGACCAGGAGATCTTCCGCCGCCTCACCGTGACACCCGGCGCCGACCGCTTCGTCGCCGATGCGCTGCGCGACTCGCGCCTCGTGCGCGTGCAGGGCAGCGTGCCCACCGAGCGGCCGTCACGTACGCCAACCTCGGCGTCGGGTGCGGTCGTCGGCTATACGCCGTCGAATCCCGATGGCGACGACGGCGGTCCGATCACCGACTACGACATCATCGGCTCCGCGCAATCCGGCACCGGCCTCTTCGCGCTGCATTCCGCGCCCGACATCAATCTGCTGTGCATTCCGCCGCTCACGCGCGAACACGACGTCGGGCTCTCGACGCTGCTCGTGGCGGGACGCTTCTGCCGCGAACGCCGCGCGATGCTCATCGTCGACCCACCGGCCGAGTGGGCCTCGAACGCGGCGGCGCTCGATGGCATGCGTCACTGGCCGTTTCGCAGCGAGGATGCGGCGATGTTCTTCCCGCGGGTCATCGCGTTCGACCGCCTGCGCGGCCGCTTCGAGATGTTCGCGCCCTGCGGCGTCGCCGCCGGCATCATCGCGCGCTGTGACGAAACCACGCCCGTGTGGGCGGCAGCCGAAGGCGACGCCGCGATCCTGCGTCACGGCATGCGCCCCGCGTGGAACGTTTCGAACTCCGACCGCGTCCGCCTCACGACCGCGGGCATCAACCTGCTCTCGGCGGTGCGCATCGCGCCGCGGCTGCAGTCGAGCCCGCGCACGCTCGCGAGCGGCGCTGCGGCGGTCAGCGACTGGCGCTACCTCTCGGCGCGGCGCTTCGCGCTGTTCGTCATGACGTCCATCGAGCGCGGCACGCGCTGGATGCTCTTCGAGCGCAACGCGCAGTCGACGTGGACGCTGGCGCGCGCACAGGTCGAAGCATTCCTCGATTCGCTGTATGCCGAGGGCGCGTTTTCGGGGCGCAGCGGCGAGGCCAGCTACTTCGTCACCTGCGACGAGCGCATCAACAACGAGGAGACGATGCGCGCCGGCAAGGTCAACCTCGCGTTCGGCTTCGCGGCGTCGAAACCCGGCGAATACCACGCGTTCCTCGTGACCCACCAGCCGAGCGGTTCGCGCGCGCGGCCGATCAGCGTCAACCGTTTCGCAAACTACTCGCCGAGCGTCGCCATCGAGATCGAATCCTCGATCCTGCGCGGCCTCGCCGCAGGGCCGCCGCCCGAATCCGCGCCCGTCGCCGTACCGCCGTCGTCCGAAAGCGCTGCGGCGGCCGAACAGGGACCGGCCGCAACGGCCGCCGCGCCCGACACGCTCGCGCACGCCGGCGACTGAAATGGCGCTCCGCGCATTCGCGGTGCTGGCGTTGGTCCTCGGCGGAGTCGCGGACGCGCGCGAAGTACCCGCCGAATACCGCGCCGCGCTCGAGGCTGCGCGCCGCGTCGGCATCACGATGTACGTGCACGACAATGCCGCATGGCGTGCCACCGACGAGCTCGCGCGCCGCAAGGTGCTCGAGCGCGACGAGCGCATCCGCGGCTGGCTCACGGACGCCATCGATCACGGCGTCGAAGTGCTGTTCATCGGCGACGTCGACGGCGCGCCACGGGGGCTCTACCGGTTGCGCGTGATGGTCGGGGACGACCGCCCGGAGTACGAGAAGCTGCGCACGCCCGCGGCGCTCGACGCCTCGCACGGCGCGCGCTGGAAGGCCCGCGTCGCCGCGCTCGCTGCGCTCCAGCAGCGCGACGATCGCTGCGGCGTGAGCTACAACACCGTGGTGTTGCCGTTCGATCCGCTGTCCGGAGATCTCATCCGCGTCTATCTGCTCGCAGCCACGAACGAAGCGGACGTCATGGTCGCGGGCGGCCATTTCCTCTACGAATACTCGGCCGATGGCGAACGGCTCGTGAACCAGCGGTCGTTCACGCGGAGCTGCATCGACGTCCGCATGAACGACGACTCGCGCGGCAAGGTTTCGACCGCCGTGCTGACGCACCTGCTCGATCCGACGCCCACCGAAATCCACGTCTTCCTGTCGCGTTCCATGAGTATCCCCATCATGGTCATGACGGGCGAAAAGGATTTCTGGCTCGTCAACGGCAATACCGACATCCAGCTCCTGGATGAGCCGACGCGACCGGCGAAAGACGCAACGAAGTAGGCGCGCGATTCAGCAAGAATCGGATCGCTCGCTCGCGCGCCGCTGCGTAACGTGGCGCGCATGAACACACATATCCACTACGGCATACAGAAGTCCTCCCTGGGCCACGTGCTGATCGCGACCGGCGCCCGCGGAGTCCGTTCCATCCTGCTCGGCGATTCGGTCGCGGCGCTCGAGCGCGACTTGCGCGAACGTTTCCCCGACGCGGTTCTCGAGCGGAACGATGCGGCGCTTGCCGCACAGCAGGCCCGGGTCACGGCCTTCCTCGAGTCGCCCGCGCGCGGCCTCGATCTCGAGCTCGACGTCGCCGGCACCGGGTTCCAGCGCAAGGTGTGGCGCGCGTTGCGCGCGATCCCGCCGGGCACGACGCAGAGCTACGCAGAGGTGGCGCGGCGCATCGGCGCGCCGACCTCCTTCCGCGCCGTGGCGCAGGCCTGCGGCGCGAATCCGGTGGCGCTCGCGATCCCGTGTCATCGCGTCGTGCGCAACGACGGCGGGTTGTCGGGCTATCGCTGGGGTGTCGCGCGGAAACGCGAGCTGCTCGACCTCGAACGCTCGCCGGCCGATCGCGCGAGCGGTCGCGAGGCGCGCGCGTGAGCTCGGCCGCCGCACAGGTCCTCGCGCTCGCGGCCGCGCCGCCCGGCTCGGCCACCGCGCGCGCCGCGTCCATCGACTGGCAGGCCGTGACGCACGCGCTCGCGGCCGACGGGTTTGCGACACTCGACGCGCTCCTCACACGGGCCGAGTGCCGCGAGCTCGCCGCGACGTACGACACCGACGAAAGATTCCGCTCGCGGGTCGTGATGGAGCGGCATGGCTTCGGTCGCGGCGAGTACCGTTACTTCGCCTATCCACTGCCGCCGCTCGTGCAGGGCCTGCGTACCGCGCTCTATCCGCACCTGGCGCCGATCGCGAACGACTGGCACGAAAAATCGGGGCTCGACGCGCGTTTCCCCGCGACGCATGCGGAGTTCCTCGCGCGATGTCACGCCGCGGGGCAGACGCGTCCCACGCCCTTGTTGTTGCGTTACGGGGAAGGCGACTACAACTGCCTGCACCAGGATCTCTATGGAGAGCACGTCTTCCCGCTGCAGGTGGCCGTGCTGCTCTCGGCACCCCGCGAAGATTTCCGCGGCGGGGAGTTCGTGCTGACCGAGCAGCGGCCGCGCCGTCAGGCGCGCGCCGAGGTGGTGCCGCTCGCGCAGGGCGACGCCGTCGTATTCGCCGTGCATCACCGGCCGCTCGCGGGGACGCGCGGCTATTACCGCGCGAACCTGCGGCACGGCGTGAGCCGCGTGCGCGCGGGCCGGCGGCACACGCTCGGGATCGTCTTCCACGACGCGACATGAGCGCGCGGCGCAGCGCGGCGCGATTCACGCTGCTCGGCGCGGACGGGAAGCCGCACCCGAGCGCCACGCCCGGCACGCTCGGCGGACATCGCGACACGAAGATCTTCGGGCGGCTCGATTGTCCCGCGGCGCTGCGTGCGCTCGCGCGTGGCGGCTATGCACGGCAGCGCGTGTTCTTCACCGATGCAGCGACCGCGCGTGCGGCCGGCTACCGGCCCTGCGGCGTCTGCCTGCGTGACGAATACCGTGCGTGGAAAGCAGGCGCCAATGCGCGCGCGACGCGGGCGCGGCGCGACTGATCTGCCTGCGTCAGGCGCCTTCCTTGCGCGGCGAGACGTACATGCTGATGACCGCGCGCACCACTTCCTTGCCGCTCGCGTCGGTCACGGTGATGGGCACGCCGATATTTTCCGCGCCCGCCCACTCGGACTTGTCGAGGCGCGCGGTGGCGACGACGTCGGTCTCGGCCTTCGCGAGGTACTCGATGGTCATGCCCCGCGGGATCCAGCGCATGCCCACCGGGATCGTGACCTCGGTGCAGAGTCCCGCCGCGAGCTCGCAGAGATTGCCCATCGCGAGCGCGTGCACGGTGCCGATGTGGTTCTCGACGGCGCGACGCTTGCGCATCGTGACGCGGCACAGCTTGGGCTCGAGATCGAGGAAGCGCGGCTTGATCGTCGCGAAGTAGGGCGCACGCCGCGATACGGTGCGGGCGAACAGCCACCGGCCGAACGCGCTGCGCCGCGCGCGAGCCCAGGCGCGTAACGTGGGTCCGACGGTGGTCGTGTCGGTCATCGTGAGCCAGTCCATTTGCGGCCGGGCCATTCGCGGCGCGGCTGCATCGACGTCGGTTGCTACTCGGGCCATCGCGTGATCGAATCCGGAACGCAATCGGGGCCGTCACTCTAATGGTTCCCCGTACACTTTTGCACACTCTGTAGCGTCACTGGTGGGCACACTTTCCGATCCGCATGAACGAATCCCTGAACACCGCCGCGCAACGTGCTGCCGCCATTCGCAAGGTGGTGCGGGCGATCAAGCGCGGCAACTTCGCGAGCTACGGTGAGGTGGCGCGTCGCGCGGGACTTCCGGGTCGCGCGCGTCTCGTGGGCCAGGTGCTGCGCGAGGCCGGTGACGATCGGCGCCTGCCGTGGCACCGCGTGACCGGCTCGGGCGGTCGCATCGCATTCCCCGCCGGGTCGCGCGGCGCCCGCGAGCAGCTGCGGCGTCTCGGGCGCGAGGGTGTGCAGTCGCGCGGTCAGCGCGTGCTCGCGAAACCGCAGGCGTCGTCGGCGCGCACGCTCGACGCGCTGCTCTGGAAGATCTGAGGGCACTCCGTGGAGCGTTACGTCGTCTTCTCGCATGGCAAGGACGCAGGCCCCTGGGGCGTGAAGATCACCGCGCTCGCGGGCAATGCGCGCAGCGAAGGGTACGAAGTCGAGTCGGTCGACTATCGCGGCATCGACGATCCGCGCGAACGCGTCAACAAGCTGGTCGAGTTCTGCAAGGAGCTCAAGGGCGATCTCGTGCTCGTGGGCTCGAGCCTCGGCGGCTACGTGTCCGTGGCCGCGGCGTCGCTGCTGCATGCGCGCGGCGTGTTCCTCATGGCGCCCGCGCTCACGATGCCGGGGCTGCCGCCGCTGCGCGATCGTGTGCTCGACTGCCCCACGACGATTGTCCACGGCTGGAAAGACGACGTCGTGCCCGTGGAGCAGAGCATCGAGTTCGCGCGCCGCTACGGCTGCGCGCTGCACATTCTCAACAGCGATCATCGGCTGCAGGATGAAGTGAGATTCCTGAAATACCTCTTCGAATACTTCCTGATCTCGCTCGACCTGCCGCAGGACGTGTCATGAAAAAGGGGACAGAAAAAAAGGGGACAGATTTATTTTCTGGAAATGGGGACATTCACCGTTTCCTGGCAAAAGGGGACGCGCCTTTCCAAGGCACGTCCCCTTTTGCGCCGATGCCGGTAGGATTTC
>Ga0081455_10002213_pt1 | contig 23164 bp, 24 predicted proteins | sample TabmetS3T2R1_FD_70207 | JGI IMG/M metagenome (GOLD analysis project Ga0081455, IMG submission 70207) | Tabebuia heterophylla rhizosphere microbial communities from the University of Puerto Rico - S3T2R1 | ecosystem: Host-associated > Plants > Roots > Rhizosphere ...
GAACGGGACCAGCCACAGGAAGAACCGAAACGCCACGCCGCCGGCGATGAGTCCGCCGCCCGCATCGTGCTCGCTCTTCAGCGCCTGGAGCGCGGCCGATCCGGCGGGAATCTCCTCGGCGCGACCACGCAACTCGGCCAGCCGCGCGGCGACCTCTGCCTTCCGCGCAGCCACCTCCGCCCGCTGCCACGGGCGCTTGCCCTCCACGGATCGAGCCTAATCGCGACGACACCCGCAGTCCGGGGCATTCGCCTCTGTCCGCTGCGAGTCGGCTTCATGCCCCTTCGCGGGCCGCCTCGCTGTCGTACGCGTGGTTCGGCGGACGACATATCGGGTGTACGACGGTCAGACGGGAGATGCTGCACACGCAGCCCCACTCGCGCACGTCACAGGTCTAGCGGTACGACGGCGGGGGCGGCGGCCGCTCGTAACGTTGCTCAGTCACGACCTGGTCCCGCCGGCGCTGCATGTGCATGATCAGCGCGACCACGAACCAGACCGCACCGGCCACCATCAAGATGACGCCGAGCGCGTAGTCCGCGACGTAGGGCAGGTTGATGTTGATCGCCCACGTCACGATGGCTCCCACCACGAAGAGGGCGATGCCACTGCCGATACCCATGGCTGCTTCCTTCCGACTCACCGATGGGACGAAGTGATCAGTACCCATCCGGTCGGATCCAAACAGCCGCGACAGCCGCCGGGTCGACAGCCGCCGGCGACGGTCGGTCAGGACGGCGGATCAGGACTGCCTGACGGCGGCGATGTCGAAGTCGAGCGTGACGCTCTTGCTGACCATGCCCGCCGCGGCGGCCCAGCGCACGCGCCAGTCCTTGCGGTTGATCGTGGCGCTGCCCTTGAAGCTGGCCAGGACGTTGCCCGACGGGTCGTCCTGGACGTCGGTGAGTTGGAAGTCCACCGTGATCGGCCCGGTCACGCTGCGGATCGTGAGGTCGCCGGTCAGCTTGACGTTGGTCTGGTCGACCTGCTCCACCCCGGTGGAGGTGAACGTGATGGCCGGGTGGTCGGCCATGCGAAGGAATTTGTTTCGTAAGAACGGATCGCGCCGGTGGTTGCCGGTCTGGATGCTCTCCGCCCGGATCGAGAGTTGCGCGCTCGATGCCGAAGCGTCGTCACCGTCGAGGTGCGCGATGCCCTCGAAGGCGTCGAACTGTCCGCGAACCTTCGGGCCGATCGTGTGCTTAGCGACGAAGCCGATCCGCGAGTGGGCGGGGTCGAGCAGGTAGTCGCCGGTCAGGTGGTCGAGTTGGGTTGCTGCGACGGTCATGATGAGTCCCTCCTTGCGGGATTGGATTGGTGCCAGGCGTCGAGGTCGACGTAGGCGGGTTGCCACTGGTCGTAGTACGCGCTGCGCACGGGTGGCGGCATGACGCCGAGGATGTACGCGACCTGCTCCTCACTCAGGTCGTCGAGCAGCCAGGGCAGGTACCGACGCGTGTCGTCGCCGATCGCATTGCGCTGAAGCTCGCCGAAGTGCAGCCATTGCGGCTCGGTCAGCGTCGCGTCGATCAACGCCAGCGCGTCGGCCTCCTCGTGCTTGAGATGCCCAATGAGGTTGGTGCGAAGGGCATCGACGAGATCGCCGAGGCGCTCCGGTCCCCCGTCGCGGTCGACGAGCGAAGCGTCGATGGAGTCGAGCAGCGGATCGATGGCCGCGTGCTCGGCCTCCATCGCATCGAGGAGGGCGAGATCGTCGGGACGATCGGCCAGCGCCAGGCACATCACCGGCCACACCGCGTCGTCCTCGGCCTGGTGGTGGATGCGCAGGTACTTCTTGAACATCTCCCAGCCGGCCGCGCTCCGGAGTATCCGACGCGGATCGTCCGAGCCCTTGGCGGTGTAGCGGGCGATCCGCTCCAAGTCGCGACGAAGCGCGTCGTGGAACACGTACATGTATGTCATGTCGAGCTTGAAGTCGTTGGAGGTCATCGCTGTCCTACCGTGGTCGTTGGTGTTCGTCTCAGCAGTCCGACGACACGGCCTGCCAGAATGTGAGGCAACGCGTCCGCCTCACGTTTCGGCCCGCTGATTCGTCAACGTGGTAAGGGCAGACGTGACTTAGGGAGTCGTGGACACCATGAGCACCCCATCCGGACCGGACGACGGCCCGCTCGATCCGAGCCTGAGCGCGATCATGAGCGAGCGGCGTCGGCTGACCAATCTCGCGTACCGCATGCTCGGGTCCGTCGCCGACGCAGAGGATGTCGTGCAGGAGACCTACGCGCGGTGGTACGCGATGTCGCCGGAGGAGCAGGCGGCGATCGACACGCCGGTGGCCTGGCTGACCAAGGTGGCCAGCCGAATCTGCCTCGACCAGCTTCGCTCGGCGCGAGTACGGCGGGAGAGCTACGTCGGCGAATGGATCCCGGAGCCGGTGCCGGATCGTACGGACTGGACCGATGGCGGATCGGGCGATGCCGCCGTGGACCCAGCCGATCGCGTCACTCTCGACGAGTCGCTCAACATGGCCTTCCTCGTCGTTCTCGAGTCGATGACGCCGGCCGAGCGCGTCGCGTTCATCCTGCACGACGTCTTCCGCTACCCCTTCGCCGACGTCGCCGAGGTCGTCGGCCGTACTCCGGCGGCCTGCCGCCAGCTCGCCTCGTCAGCCCGCCGCCGGATTCGGGAGTCGCACGAGCCTCCGGCTCCGACTGCGCAGACCGCCAATGTCGTCCGGGACTTCAAGCAGGCTTGGGAAGCCAAGGACATCGGCGCCCTCGTCGGCCTGCTCGATCCCGACGCGACCTTGATCGCAGACGGCGGTGGCCGGGTCAGTGCCCAGCTGGTTCCGATCGAGGGCGCCGATCAGGTCGCGCAGCTGGCCGTCGACATCTACGGCCTGGCGCCCGATCTGGCGCTGCTCGAGCAGACCGTCAACGGTCAGCCCGGTCTCGTGGTCCAGCAGGACGGCGTCACCGTCACGGTGATGGCGTTCGAGGTGGCCGGCGATCGGATCACGCACATCTGGGCCGTTCGCAATCCCGAGAAGCTGCGGCCCTGGATCACCGACTGACCGAATCGCCGTCGGCCCAGGCCTTCGGCTGGAGGAACTCGTCGAGCTCGACCCGCTCGGCGAGGTTGTCGATCAAGCCGACCAGGGTCGCGAACGTGCATTCGGCGACGATCTCGAGGATGTCGGTGGTCGACAGGCCGGCGTCGTTGGCCCGCTTCGCCGTGTCGGCAGTGACCTTGCCCCGGTTGAGAACCAGCTCCCTCGCCAGCTGAAACACCGCGGCCGTGGTCTGGTCTGATGGCTCTTCGCCGGAGCGCATCAGTTCGATCTGGTCGTCCGCCAGTCCCAGCTTCGACAGCACCGTCGAGTGGAATGCGACCCCGTAGGCGTTGTCGACCGCGATGCCGACGGCCAATCCCGCCGTCTCGCGCAAGACGGGATCGAGGCTGCCCGCTCCGACCGCGCGTCGGAGCCCGTCGAACCCGGCGAGCAACGCGGGTGATCCGGCGGCAGCACCGGCCAGGTTGGGCACGAAGCCGAGGTCTTCGGCGATTCCTTCCAGCAGCGGTCGCGATCCGGCGGGCGCCGTATCGACGGTATAAGTCGTCAGGTCCATTAATCTCACCTCTCGTCGCTGACCGGCGACGTGCCGGCAGGACGCCAGCCTGAGTCACGATCCGACCGAGCACGATTCCCTCGCAGGGAAGGGATTGATGACGGCACGACGCCTAAGGTGAGCGCATGTGGGCGCTGTCGCCGGAGCAGGATCAAGCGGGTGGGATCGGCGAGCTGCTTCGTCACTGGCGAGCCGTACGCCGGGTCAGCCAGCTCGACCTGGCGTCGAACGCGGGAACGACGCCGCGGTATGTCAGCTTCGTCGAGACCGGCCGTGCGGAGCCGAGTCGAAGCATGGTGATGCGGCTCGCTCGCGCTCTCGACGTGCCGCTGCGCGAACGTAACGGCCTCCTGCTCGCCGCCGGATTCGCTCCGCTCTACGCTGTCGCGCCGCTTGGCGACGCGGAGCTCGAACGCGTCGAGTCGGCGGTCAACTCCATGCTCGACCATCACGAGCCGTACCCGGCTGTCGTCATGGACCGGGGCTGGAACGTCCTACGAAGCAATCACGGCGCCGACCAGCTCTTCGGGCGGCTCCACGCACCCGATCCGATTCCAGAGCCGGCCAACGTTCTGCGGCTGATGATCGAGCCCGGACCGGTCCAGCGAAGTGTTGTGAATTGGACGACCGCGATGCCAGCACTGCTCGAGCGTGCGGCCCGCGAGGCAGTCGGCGGCGTCTTCGACCGCGAGACCGCCGACCTGATCCGTCAGCTACGCCAGCTGCCGGCCGTCGCCGCCGTGCTGGGCCAACAGGGTGACGTCATGCCAGCCGGACCGGTGATCGATGTCCGGTTCCAGGTCGACGACAACACCATCGGATTCTTCTCCCTTGTCACGACGATCGGCACGCCGGTCGATGTCACGGCTCAAGAGCTCCGCGTCGAGTCGTTCTTCCCGGCCGACGCCGCATCAGCCGATAGTTGGCGCGATCTCGTCGGACCTGGTTGAGCTTCGGCCGTGGATCACCGACTGACCGTCTGATCGGCGGTGGCGACGATCTGCTGCAGGGCGGCAACGTGGCCGTCGAAGGCGCGCCGCCCGGCATCGGTCAGGCGCACCCGCACTCGGCGCCGCCGATTCACCAGCAGGCGCTCGGTCACGACGTAGCCGGCCTCCTCCAAGGTGGCGAACTGCTTGGACAGCGCCGAGTCGGACAGGTCCAGGCGATCGCGTACGAAACCGAAGTCGACCCAGTCGGCGGCGGCCAGCAGGGCGACGATCGAGAGCCGGGTGCTGGGATGGATCAGCTCGTCGAAGCGCGGCTCGGCCATCACGGGCCTGCACGTCGCACTGCTCGACGCCGGACGGCCGCCATCAGCTGTGGACCGCCCAACGCGACGATGACAGCCGCGAAGGCGCCGGCGATCGTCGCCGGGTGACTCGCCCCGTCCGCGTTGACGAGCAAGGCGACGGCGATCGTGACGCCGATCAAGGCGACCAGAAAGCCGATCACGAGCGCGGGGATGTGCGTACCGGCCAGCTCGGCCCGCACGCTCAGCTGCGACGAGCGTTTCCGGCCGGACAGCACCCGGTGCGCGACCGACGCATGGACGGCGCCGAAGATCGGTACGACGGACAGCGCGAGCCAGCCGGGTCCGAAGTCGCTGATGACTCCCATCCCGAACCACCCGGCGGCCAGACCCAGCCAGTACCAGCGGGGCATGTCGATCTCGTCGATCACCTGCTGGCGACTGTGCTCAACCGTGGTCAGGGCGGAACGCGCGTCGTTCGCGCCAATCGACTGCGTCATCCAGCTCTCCTTTACTTTCCTGATCGGAAAGTCAGGCTACACTTTCCCACCAGGAAAGCCAAGGCGATTCCGGTACGAGCGCCCGGACTCACCGCGAGGCGACCCGGCGAGTCTGATCGACGACCGCCAAGGCCACCAGGACGACCACCACGAAGCTGAGGGTGATCAGTCCGCTCACCAGCGTCGCGAGCGGGATCGCCACCAGCAGAATGCCGACGGTGACGACGGTCGCCCATGGCGTCTGGTGACCGACCCGGACCAGGCAGCCGACGACGCCGACAAGGTACAACGCGGGCCCGCACAGCATCGTCAGAGCGCCGGACAGTTCGAGTGAGTCGCCAGGATGGGCGATCACGAGCTCGTCCCCAACCGCCACTAAGACGATACCGGCGATGATCGGCAGATGCAGGTACGTGAAGACGTCCCGGCCCAAGGCGCCGGTCTCGTCGACACCGCTGGCGCTGATGCGATCGGCGAGGATCCGAGACGTACCGGAGAAGTACAGCCACCACAGCGCCGTCGACGAGACGAAGGCCAGTCCCAGCGCCACCGTCACCGAGGCGCTCAGCCCGGTGTCCGACGCCGTCACGCCGGTAAGCACGATGCTCTCGCCGAGCGCGATGATGACGAAGAGCTGGAACCGCTCGGCGAAATGGTTGCCGTCGATCTCCCACTGTCGATGCGGGGTCGAGCCCACCCCGGGGATCCAGTAGAGCACCAAGGGAGCAGCGAGGTCGACCCCGAGCGCAGCCACCCACAACGGCCAGCGAGCATCGTCGATGATGCCGCCCGCAATCCACAACGGAGCCGTCAACACGCTCCACGCCAGGATCTGCCTAAAGTTTTGGTTGAACGGGCCCGGCGGTGTCACCGCGACGACGAACGTGTTCCGCACCACCTGCAGCCCGACATAGCTCGCCGCGAACAGCAGCGCCCGATCTCCGAAGCCTTCGGGAATCGCCACGGCCATCAGCAGGCTGGCCAACATGACGACGATCAGGATCAGGCGTACGGCGATGGTCTCGGGATCGAACCAGTTCGCCATCCAGGTCGTGTAGTTCCACGCCCAGTAGACCGCGATCAGCATGAGTGCCGTCTGGGCCGCGGCGGACCAGGTCAGGCCAGCGCCGAGGAGATGGTGCGACAACTGCGTGACCGCGAAGACGTAGACGAGGTCGAAAAACAGCTCGAAGAACGTCGCTCGCTGCTCCCGCCCACGCGGACGGATGTACCGGATGTCGGGGACTACCGTCGGCCCATCGGCGCCTGCCACCTCTGACACGACCCTGAGCCTAGCGCCGCGCGATCGTGCCGCAGCGCGATCGCCGTCCGGAGCCGATGTCGCCTACTACTTCGCCCAGTAGTCGTCGCGGGACTTGGTCTCGGCGAGCTCCTCGGCACTGGCGAAGCCGGGCGCCATCGAGGCGTCGGTGCCCGGCATGTACTGATGGTGGTCGATGCCGAGCAGCCGGATCCAGCTCTGCTGGCCGAAGGTCAACGCGATGAAGCAGCCCAACTCCACGAGTTCGGGCTCGGTGAAATGCTCACCCAGGCGCTGCCAGAGCTTGTCGAGATCCGGCTCGCCCCACGCGATCGCCTGGGCGTAGGCGAGGGCCGCCTTCTGCCGGTCGTCGTACTTGTCCGAGGACTCGAAGTTCAGCAGCTCGTCGTACTGCGCCTCCTCCAGTCCGGCAGCTGACGCCTTCATGGAGCGCTGGTTTCCGCAGAACTCGCACTTGACCGTGCGCGAGATGTAGACCCGGCAGAGGTCCTTGATCGCGTGGTCGCAGACGCCCTCGTGGAAGGTCGTCTTCCAGGAGTCGGCGAATGCCCAGAACGCGTTCGGCGCATGGGCGCGCACCGCCGAGCTCTCCGGCCGCGGCGTACCCTCACGGGCGCAGCGGTGCATCTCGTCCTGCATCCGCTCGTCCATGCTCTCCAACGGGACATAGCTGATGTACGGGTCGGCCATGGCGGTTACTTCCTCTCGTCCTCGCGGACCGGAAGCCGGCAGCTCCCCCAGGCGCTGGCCACCTGCCACTTCGGATTCGTCGCGGGGACCCAAACGATCACCATTGGCACTGAATCACGAGCGATATGACGTGTCCAGGGCTTGTCGCGGAACGCGGTTTGTGCTGCGATCAGGTGGGTACCTGGACTCCGGGAGAATCGACCCCTTGGTCGCCTCCTCGCGGGACGCGTACGCCACAAGGAGGGACACGGGATGAACTGCTACGACAGCGCACAGGATGGTCAGATCGAGGCGGCGCTTGGTGTCTGCACAAACTGCGGCGCCGGAGTATGTCAGCAACACATGGTGATGGATAAGCGGCGCATCGAAGAAGCCTCGATGGCTTCGCCGACGATGGAGGCGACGCGCCAGGTGCTGTGCGTGTCCTGCGACCAGGTGCTCGGGAACCGGTAGCTGTCCGAGGATCGATAACCGATCACCCCGCGGCCGGCCGATCCGGTCAGGCTGGATCGGCTGGCTTCGCGGTCGGCAACGTGGCCACGTTGGCCGGCTCGGTGTTGCTCTGGACTCGTTCCAGCGGATAGAGCGGCAGATCCAGGTCGATCGTGAGGGCTTCCTGGTGACGCAGCATGATGCCCTCGCGCAGCGCCCACGGACAGACCTCGGTCGACTTCACATCGAGCACCGCCATCGTGGTCTCGGCGACAAGAGCACCGGCGAGGATCTGCTTCGCCCTCGACGACGAGATGCCGCGCAGGTTCGCGCGCTCCTTGGCGGGCAGCTCGGCCAGGCGCGGTATCCAGCTGCGTAGATCGTCGAGCGAGATCGTGCGCCGAACGAACGGCCCCTTCCGCTGCGGCGGCGCACCGGTGAGCCGGGCGAGCTGTTTGAACGTCTTCGACGTCGCGACCACACGGCGCGGATCGGCCTCCCACCGCAGTCGGTCGGCGACCTCGCCGAGCGTGTCCCGGATATGGCGACGAGCACTCTTGATCTGCTTGCCGGCTGGTGGGTCCGACGTCAGGAACTCATCGGTCAGCCGCCGTACTCCCAGCGGTAGCGAGATGGCCAGGTCCGGCGTCGCGTCTCGTCCGAGCGCCACCTCCATCGAGCCACCACCGATGTCGAGGAGCAGCAGCCGTCCGGCCGACCATCCATACCAGCGGTGTACAGCCAGATAGGTGAGCCGTGCCTCGTGCTCACCGGACAGGAACTGCGGCCGTACGCCGGCGACCCCCTCGATCCGGTCCAGCACCTCGTCGCGGTTGACCGCGTCCCGGATAGCAGCGGTGACGAACGGGTACAGCTGATCGACCTGCTGATCGCCGGCCACCCGTACCGCGTGCGAGACCGCGTCGGATACCCGCTCGATGCCGGCCGGGCTGATCTCGCCTGCCTCGGTGATCTCCTCACTGAGCAGGGTCGGGTTCTTGACTGCATGGGCAGGCAACGGCGGCGAACCGGCCGCAAGATCGACGATCTGCAGCTGGGCCGAGTTCGAACCGATGTCGAGGACGCCAAGACGCATGCCCCATGCCGTACCCGCTCGGCCGCGATCCAATCTAACCGCCAGTCAGACTGGGAGTGGTTACGGGACTACATCCTCATAAGTCGGGCCCACTCGTACCGGCCAGCAGCCGATCACCGAGGTCGGTCCGGGCGTACAGCACCTGGCGGCCGTCGCGGCGCGAGCTCAGCAGGCCGGCGGCGCGCAGTGCCTGGAGGTGCACGCTGAGGGTCGGCGCCGACAGGGCCAGCTGCGTGGCGGCCTGGGTGGTCGACATCGGCAGGTCCAGCTGGGTCAGCAGCGCGGCCCGGGTGCGACCGAGCACATCGGCCAGCGCCCTGTCGGCCGAGGCCGGATGCTCCTCCCACAGCCGACCGACGCCGCGTGGTGAGTACGACACGGTCGGGACGTTCGGCTGCGCGGTCAACACGATGACGTCGGGCCAGGCGAACGCACATGGCACCAGCAGCAGTCCGCGACCCCCGAGGTCGGCGTGGCCCTCGTAGTACTTGAGGATCCGCAGCGTCTCGTCGGCGAACGTGACCGAGGGATGCAGGTCGAGCATCATCCGGTCGACTCCGCCGTCGGCCATCCGCTCCAGCCGGTAGGCGATGTCGTCGTGCAGCAGCGCCTCGATCCGGGGCCAGTCCGGGGCGATCGCCACGCGGTGGTAGGCGTCGAGCGCTTCGGTGACGCGACCGATTCCGGCGTCGGGCAGGTCGACGAGCGACTGGAGTAGCGCCCGCCGTTGCGAGCGGCCGGGGCCCTGCTGGGTGATCCGATGGCCGGCCAGGTGGGCCAGCTCCTTGGCCACCACCTCCGGGTCGGCCGCGGCCACCTGATCGAGTGCCTCCTCGAACGGGATCGAGCGGCGTCGCGGCGACGGCACCAGGAAGTCGGGGATGTAGCCGGCCGGACGGACCAGCGTGGTCAGCAACTCATGGTCGCTCTCGTCCACCCGGCCATCGACGCGATCCCGCATCCGGTCGCACCAGGCCCGATGCAGCTGCCGGCCAGGGCGAGCGGCACCGAGCGTACGCAGGCTGGCGATCGTCTCCCACAGCGGCGAGACCGCGAACCGTACCCGGCTCAGATCGACCGCCGTGACATGCAGATGGATCACACCGCTCCCTCCGATTAGCCCTCACCCTAATCGTCGACCCGTCGGCTGGGTCGGCGCAGACTCCGCCTCATGAGTACACCAGGGACGGAGAACCTGCTCGAGGCCTACGAGCGACTGCACGTGTTCGGGCCGGAGTACGGCGGCGACGAGGAGGGCAACCACGGGATGACCAACCACGGCCCGATGGCGGTGGAGGTCATGGTGCGTCGGGGCCTCGACATCAACGTCGACCGCTGGCTCGACCGCTATGTGCGCCGGCTCAGCGAGCTGCCGAGTCCGGACGGGACCATCCGACCGGATCAGTGGCGAACGGCGCTCGGCGTCGCTGGTCGACTGCCGAGCTGGACCACGTTCTTCCGTCGCGAGCTGCAGGAGCGTCCGTGGTCCGACGTGCTCATCGAGTGGTGGCCGCGACTGCTGCCGGGCATCGTCGCCGGCTCGACCCATGGCGTGATCCGGGTCGGCCATGCCGTCCGTACTCTCCGCGCAAATCCCGATGCCCCACCGGCGCCCGAGACACTCGACGAGCTCGCGCACGGACTCGCCTTCTGGGCGGCGCGCTACCGCGAGCTGTCCGGCGTGGTGGCCCCGGACGGTCAGCTCTCCGCAGCCGAGGCGCTGTCGGGCGTGGCGCGGCTCGACGACCAGAGCGGCCTCATCGCTCACCGCCTCGACCGGCTCGAGCGCAGTCATGGTTGGACGTCGAGCCTTCGCGCCATGCGACCGGCGACGAGTCCAGACGAGGTGCCCGCTCGGCTCGAGTCGCTCATCGACACCGCCGTCGCGGCGTACCCCGGCCACGCCCACAGCTCGCCGGTGCTGCTCGTCCACACCGCGACCGCGCCCAACGCGGTGCGCCACGTGCTGCCGGTGCTCCCGACCGACCAGTGGGTGCCAAGCTTCACGGCAGCCTGGGCCGCGTCCGCCGCGCTGGTCGCGACATACGCTCCGGCCAAGCCAGCGCCGCGTACGGACGTCGTCCGCGGCCACGACGGCACCGTTGCGGACTCGCTGCAGCGGGCCGCTGAGCACGGCGACGAGCACGTGCTGAAGTTCGCCGACACCGCAGTCGAGGCGTACGACCGGACCGGCGACCCCGACCTTCTCGCCGCCAGCGGCCACGCCCGCGAGCTGATCCCGACGCCCTGATCGGCCCTGAAACGCCGAGCCGCCCACGTGCCGGAAGGTCAGTGGCTGGCCGTCGCCAGGCGGATGGCGACGCCGACCAGCAAGAGTCCGGTGACCTGCTCGATGCGAGCCTTCACGCGCGGCCGGCGCAGCCACCGGCCGAGCCGATCGACGGCCACCGCGTACAGGCCGAACCAGGTCAGATAGAGCCCGGCGAAGATCGCGGAGAGCAGCATCGCCTCGCCACGCGGCGATCCGCTGTCGGCGGAGATGAACTGCGGCAGGAAGGTGACGAAGAACAGCGCCACCTTCGGGTTGAGCGCGTTCGACAGGAAGCCCTGCCGCAGGTACGCCGTCCGGCGTCGAGGCGCGGACACCGACTCGTACTCCTCCGGCGACCGCCGCGACCGGACCGCCGAGCGCAACATCTGCACGCCGATCCACAGCAGGTACGCCGCGCCGACGATCTTGAGCACCGTGAATGCCTTCGCCGAGGCGAGCAGCAAGGCAGACAGTCCGACTGCAGCGAAACTCGCGTGGACCGTCAGGCCGAGGACGCCGCCGAACATCGTCAGCAGACCAGCCGACCGCCCGCCGACCAATGCGTTGCGGGTGATCAATGCCTGATCCGGTCCGGGCAGCATGATCAGGACGAGGGCTGTGATCGCGAAGGTCGTCATGTCCACGAGCGTGACGGCGTACGACCGATAAGTCCAATGTCAAAATTCTGGACAACCCATAGCTAGAATCTATGAATGCTGACCCTCGTCCAGCTCCGAGCCATCGACGCGGTCCGGCGCCACGGATCGGTCACCGCGGCCGCCAAGGAGCTCCACTACACTCAGCCCTCGATCAGCCATCACCTCGCCAGGCTCGAGGCCCAGACGGGTGCCCAGCTGCTCCAGCGGGTCGGTCGCGGGATCCGGCTCACCGAGGCCGGCCGCCTGCTGGCCGAACGGGCCGCCGAGATCATTGGCCGGGTCGACTCCGCAAGCGCCGAGCTGTCCACGCTCGTCGGCCTGAACGCCGGCCGAGTCCGGCTGGCCGGCTTCGGGTCCGTGATGAGCTCACTGGTGCCGGACGCGGCAACGCTCCTCGCCGAGCAGCATCCCGGACTCCAGCTCGGCCTGACCGACACCCATCCCGAGGAAGCGCTGGAGCAGCTACGAGCCGGGCAGGTCGACGTCGCCGTCATCTTCCGCTACGACGACACCGCTCCGGAGGACGACGACATCCGCCTGGTCCACCTGCTCGACGATCCGCTCCATCTGCTCACGACCGGCGGCGGAACCACCCTTGCCAAACACAAGGACACGCCCTGGATCGGCGGCTGCGAGCGATGCCGTACGCACCTGATCCAGATGTGCGGGGACGCCGGCTTCTCGCCCAGATTGGCGTACACCACCGACGACATGGTCGTCATGCAGTCTCTCGTCGCTGCCGGCATGGGGGTCACGACGATCCCCGGACTCGCCCTGCGCGCCCACCACAATCCGGCGATCACCGCGACCGAGCTGCCGACCCCACCTCGACAGATCCTCGCCGCCACGTACGGCGACCCGCCCGATCCGCCGGCGACGGCTGCTCTCCTGGCGGCACTGACCCAGGCGGCAGCCGGTTGAGAGCTCCCGGCCGCAGGCATGGACCGAACCCACGTGGGTACCGACGGGTGGGGTAATGAAGGGGAGAATGGCGACCCGGCCCGCAACCTGGCTACCCCGGCGGTAGGCAGTTGTGTGGGCGCGCGGCGGGCCGGGTCGCTATTCGTACGCCGGCGTCGGGCGACAGGCATCCTGAGTGAGTGCAGAGACTGCGGCTGGCCACCTTTAACCTCAAGCACGGTGCAACGGCTCGGGGGCATCGAGGAGACTCCGAGGCGGTCGCCGTCGCGTGTGCCGCTCTCGAGGCCGATCTGCTCGCCCTACAGGAGGTCGACGTCGGCCTGCCCCGCTCCGGCCATGCCGATCTGGCGACCGCGGCAGCGCAGGCGTCCGGCATGAGCGTCGTCTTCGGTCCTACCATGCGGATCCGTGGTGGACAGTACGGGAACGCGTTGCTGGTGCGCGGCGAGATCGTGGGCCATGAGGTCGCGGAGCTGACCAGTGCGAGCGGAATCGAGCCTCGCAACGCGATCCTGGCCACGGCTCGGGTCGGTGGACAGCGGCTGTCCGTGGCGGCCACCCACCTTGCGACTCAGAGCGACGTCGGCAGGAAGCAGCTGTCGCAGACCATCGCCAAGCTCCAGGTCATGCCGGAGCCGTGGGTGCTGATGGGCGACCTCAATCTGACGACCGCTGAGGTGCTCGCCGAGCCGTTGCTCGAATCGATGGAGCTCGTTGGCGGACCTGCGACCCATCCGGCGTGGCGGCCACGGAAGCGGATCGATCACATCGCGATCCGCGGTCTGACCCTCGACGCCGACAGCGTGCAGACCGTTCGGTCTCCTCGGGTCAGCGACCACATCGCTTTGGTCGCTGACGTGGTGACTCGTCACTAGGCGGTCGCTACCCAGAGCGAACGGTCGAAGAACACTCGTCGCCGGGGCTCCTGCCATCCTTGACCGCCGTACGACGCCGACGTTGACTGAGGGCAAAGCATCTCACGAGGGAGACAGCATGTCGGGCAAAGTGGTGCACTTCGAGATTCCGTTCGAGGACGGCGACCGGGCGCGGAAGTTCTACGGTGAGACGTTCGGATGGCAGCTCATGCCCATGCCAGAGATGAGCTACACGATCGTGATGACCGGGCCGAGCAGCCCCGAGGAGGGCCCGACCGAGCCGGGCTTCATCAACGGCGGGATGTTCGAGCGCAGCGACGAGTTCCCGGGCAAGGGACCGACCGTCGTGATCGACGTACCGAGCGTCGACGACGCGTTGCGCCAGGTCGAAGCGGCCGGCGGCAAGGCCATGGGCGAGAAAATGGCCGTCGGCGACATGGGCTTCGCCGGCTATTTCACTGACACCGAGGGCAACCTGATTGGGCTGTGGGAGACCGCCTGACCCGAAACGGGCAGGCACTGTCAGACCCCCGCGTACACAATGGGTGGCGTGGTGACAACGCCCGCGCCCGCTGCTGAGCGACGGCTGCCCGCGGCTAGCCGGCTCGTCGGGCTCCATCCCGCCGTGGCGGAGTGGTTCGGCCGCCGCTTTCCGGACGGACCGACCGAGCCGCAGGCGCAGGGCTGGCCGCACATCGCGGTCGGTCACGACACGCTGATCGCCGGACCGACCGGATCGGGCAAGACGCTGGCCGGGTTCCTCGTGTCGATCGATGCGATGTACCGGGCCCACGAGGCCGGCGACGAGGTCACGGACGTGACCCGCGTCGTGTACGTGTCGCCGCTCAAGGCACTGGCGGTCGACATCGCCGAGAACCTCGAGCGGCCGCTGGTCGAGATCGCCGAGGTGGCCCGCGAGCTCGGCTACACACCACCGGACATCCGGGTCGCCATCCGTACCGGCGACACCAGCAGCTCGCAGCGCGCCACCATGCTGCGACGGCCGCCGAGCTTCGTGGTGACGACACCGGAGTCGCTCTATCTCCTGGTCACGAGCGAGCGCGGCCGCCAGGCGCTGCGTACCACCGAGACCGTGATCGTCGACGAGATCCATGCCGTCGCGCGCGACAAGCGGGGTGCCCACCTGGCACTGACGCTCGAGCGGCTGGAAGCGCTGTGCGAGCGGCGTCCGGTACGCATCGGGCTGTCGGCCACGCAACGTCCGATCGAGATGGTGGGCCGACTGCTCGTCGGCGACCGGCAGCCACCCGACATCGTCGACGTCGGTCATCAACGCGATCTCGATCTGGCACTCGAGCTGCCCGAGGGCGAGCTGGAGGCGGTGGCGTCCGCCGAGCAGATGGGCGACATCCTCGACCGCATCGCCGCCCACGTCGAGCAGCACCAGACCACGCTGGTGTTCGTCAACACCCGCCGGATGGCCGAGCGCCTCGCCCACGAGCTGGGTGAGCGAGTCGGTGTGGAGTGCGTCGCCGCCCACCACGGCAGCCTGTCCAAGGAGCGCCGCTATCGCATCGAGTCGCGGCTGCGGGCCGGTGATCTCAAGGCGCTGGTGGCGACCGCCTCGCTCGAGCTGGGCATCGACATCGGCCCGGTCGAGCTGGTCTGCCAGATCGGGTCGCCGCGCAGCATCGCCACGCTGCTGCAGCGGGTCGGTCGGTCCAATCACAGCCGGGCCGGCACGCCGAAGGGACGCCTCTACCCGATGACCCGCGACGAGCTCGTCGAGTGCACCGCGCTGCTGACCGCGGTGCGAGTCGGTCGGCTCGACTCGATCGTGGTGCCCCTGCTCCCGCTCGACATCCTCGCCCAGCAGTTGGTCGCCGAGGTCGCCGCTCGCGAGTGGCGCGTCGACGAGCTGTACGACCTCGTTCGCCGGGCCGCCCACTACAACGGGCTCACTCGTACTCAGTTCGACGAGGTGCTGGCGCTGGTCAGTGACGGAGTCGAGACCGGACGCGGCAAGCGCGGCGCGTACCTCCATCACGACCGGATCAATGGCGAGGTACGACCCCGCCGGAGCGCCCGGATCGCGGCCGCCACCTCCGGCGGCGCGATCCCCGAGATCGGTGACTATCGCGTGGTCGCCGAGCCCGACGACACGTTCATCGGCACCGTGAACGAGGACTGGGCGATCGAGTCGATGGCCGGCGACGTGTTCATGCTCGGCACCCACTCGTGGCAGATCCGGCGCGTCGAGTCGGGCATCGTCCGGGTCCGCGACGCCGGTGACACGCCACCCTCGGTGCCGTTCTGGGTCGGCGAGGCGCCGGCTCGTACCGACGAGCTGTCCGAGGAGGTGTCCGAACTCCGTCGGCGGGTGGACGCTCTTCTTGCGGTCGGCGATCCGGATGGCGCCCGGTCGTGGCTGCGCTCGGCCGCCGGCATCGACGCCGACGCCGCCTCGATGATCGTCTACTACATCGCGGTCGGCCGCGCGGCGCTGGGCGTGACGCCTACGCAGCAGACTCTGGTGGTCGAGCGGTTCTTCGACGAGACCGGCGGCATGCAGCTCGTGATCCACTCGCCGCTCGGCGGGCGGATCAATCGCGGTCTGGGCTTGGCGCTGCGCAAGAAGTTCTGCCGTACCTTCAACTTCGAGCTGCAGGCCGCCGCAACCGACGACGCCGTGGTGTTGTCTCTCGGCCCGCACCACAGCTTCCCGCTCGACGAGGTCGTCCGCTACCTCAACAGCCGCACGATCCGCCAGACGCTCGAGCAGGCCATCCTGGACAAGCCGATGTTCCAGTCGCGCTGGCGGTGGACCCTCAATCGGACTCTGCTCGTCCTGCGCTTCCGCAGCGGCCGCCGCAACCCACCGCCGATCCAGCGCATGGAGTCCGACGACCTGATGGCCGCCGTGTTCCCCGACGCCGCCGCGTGTCAGGAGAACGTGTCCGGTCCGATCGAGCTGCCCGACCACGTGCTCGTACGCCAGACGGTCGAGGACACGCTGCATGAGGCGATCGACATCGACGGGTTGATCGAGGTGTGGAAGCGCATCGAGGCTGGCTCGGTTCTTGTGCACTCGATCGACACGACCGAGCCGTCGGTGTTTGCCCACGAGATCCTCACCGCCCGCCCGTTCGCCTTCCTCGACGACGAGGACGAGATCCAGAACCGGCGTACGAGCGCGGTGCCGCTGCCGCGCGGCGTGTCGACCGACCTCACGGCGATCGGCCAGCTCGATCCGGCGGCGATCGCCTTGGTGCATGACGAGGTCCGGCCCGCTCCCGTCACGGCCGACGACCTCCACGATCTGCTGTCGTCGCTCGTCGTGACCCGGGCGCGGGGCGAGTGGGGCGCGCTGTGTGATGAGCTCGTCTCGCGGGGTCGCGTTCAGACGATCTCGCACGACGGAGCGACGCTGTGGTGCACGACCGAGGGGCGGGGTTTGGCATCGCGTGCACTGGCTGGGGATGACGAGGCCGTCGCAGCGGCAGTACGGGGCCATCTCGAGATCAGCGGGGTGACGACGGTCGACCAGCTGGCTCTTGCCACGTGCCTGCCGCCGGCTCGGATCACGGCTGGGCTGGTGGCCCTGCAGACCGAGGGATTCGCCTTCCAGGGCCGCTACTCCGACGGCTCCGGCAACGTCGAATGGGTCGCCCGTCGCCTGCTGACCCGGATGCACTCGTACTCCCGCAAGGCCCACCGCAAGGCAGTCACGTCGGCCACCCCGCAAGACTTCATGCGCTTCCTGCTGCGCTGGCAACATGTCGCCCCCGGCACCCAACTCGTCGGCGAGGCCGGGATGCTCGCGGTCCTCGAACAACTGCAGGGCCACGAGGCGGCGGCGGTTGCCTGGGAGCCCGAGATCCTCGGCCGTCGCCTGCGCCACTTCGAGCCGGCCTGGCTCGACCAGCTGTGCCACGAAGGGACCGTCGCCTGGCTCCGCCTGACGCCCAGCGACCGCGACCCCTCAGCAGCGCCGGGATCACCATCACGAGCGACACCGATCTCGGTCGTACTCCGATCCGATCTGCCATGGCTGCTCGCGGCCGCCCGCCATGAGGTCGACGCCGCCGCGCCCACTGCCGGAGCGACGGCCGAGATCCTCGAGGTGCTCCACTCCCGCGGCGCCTGCTTTGCGGCCGAGCTGGCCGATGCGACGAACCGAACACCGGAAGACGTCGAGCAAGGCTTGTGGGACGGGATCGCCCGCGGACTACTGATGTCCGACGGTTTCGGCGCGATCCGCGCACGAGTGTCACGCGACCGTCGTCCTCAACAGCACCCGTACCGCGTCGGCCGCATGTCAGCATTGCGCCGCGCCTCTCGCAGTTCCGCCGCAGCCGCCGGCCGCTGGGCACCCGTCTCATCACTCGTCCCGCCGGACGACGCATGGGACCGCGAGGAGCTGGCCGAAGCAATCGCCGAACAACTGCTCACCCGTTGGGGAGTCGTCTTCCGCGACCTCGCGATCCGCGAGTCGGTCCGCCTACCATGGCGCGACATCCAGTGGGCGCTTCGCCGCCTCGAAGACCGCGGCCTGATCCGCGGCGGACGATTCGTGAGCGGATTCACTGGCGAGCAATACGCCCTGCCAGAGGCGATGGAGCAGCTAACCTACATTCGCAAGGTGCCGCCGACCGGCGAACACGTAACCGTCAACGCCACCGATCCGCTCAACCTCGTCGGCGTGATGGTTCCAGGAGCAACCGTCCCCAGCATCCACACTCGGGACGTCACCTACGTCGACGGCATCCCGCTAGCGCATCAGCAGACCAACAGCCCTCGACAGGCAGGTTGACTGGTTCGAGTTTGCCGCTCAGGCGCAACTAGTCGGCACCAGCGACGAGCGGTGTCTTGGCCGAACATTCGCGCCTCAACCACAGCTACGTGCGAATGCGAACCCAATCCTTCAAAACGCGAGGGCGCGTGCTCGCTGGCAGCTCGGGCCATCGACCCATTTGATCCGTAGGGGGCCCGTCGCCGATGACTCGGGCCTACTTCAGGCGTAACGAGTCCTCCTGACGACCGCTTTGACCGCCTCACACCACTGGCGTATCCGCGGTTTCATTCCACAAGTCATTCCACGGCGTTGACTCGATGCGGGCCACCGTCCCTCCGCGGCCGATCATCAAACTCAATCTAGCGACAACCTCCATATCGACATGTGACAGCTCCTCGGTCAGCAACGGCGCTACTGGCGCGAGCTCGTCGCGGCCGATCATGCGGTTACTCGGTCGCCGGTCTAGGTCTGGGAGGCGAGTACTTTGGTGAGCCGGTCGGGGCGGTCGGTCATCACGCCGTCGACGCCGGCGTCGAGCATTTCGCGCATCTCGTCGGGCTCGTCGATGGTCCAGACGTCGACACGCAGCCCCGCCGCGTGTGCCTCCTCGGTGAAGCGCTCGGTCACCACCGGCAGGCTGTCCTTGAACCGCTTCGGGACCTGAAGCGCCTGGAAGGCGAGCTCCGGCTGCGGCAGATGCAGCAGGTGGCGGATCCAGAACCCGAAGATCTCCGGCGTCGACGCGCCGGTCGGGATGGCCCCGCCGGACACCTGGCGGAACAGCTTCATCTTGTCCGAGCTGGTTCCGACGACCAAGGTGCGATCGGCCGCGTCGCACTCCTGGATCACCGCCCACAGCGCCTCCACCGTCTCCGGCCGCTCACCCTTGATCTCGATGTTGACCTTGCGGTCGGGGAAGGTGCGATAGACGTCGGCGAGCGTCGGGATCCGGACCGCAGCGCCGTCCCACGGCTCGTTCGTGTCGGCGTGCCGGAAGGTGGCCGCGGCGTTCAGCTCCTGGAGCCGGGCCAGGGTGGCTTCGGATACCCGGACGCTCTCGCCGGTGGTCCGCACGGTGTCGGGATCGTGGATCACCACCACGTGGCCGTCGACAGTGGTGTGCACGTCCGTCTCGATCACCCCACCCCCCGCCTCGATGCCGATCTGGAACCCCTCGATGGTGTTCTCCGGGCCGATGCCAGACCCTCCGCGATGCGCGAAGTTGATCGGCCAATCTTTCGGTGTCGCCGCGCGAGGCAGCGCACCGACGTCGCGCTGGCGCCAGGCGTTGAGGGCGGCCGCTCCACCGACGCCCATCGCCAGCCCGGCGACCAGAGGAAGCCCCGACCGCGACCTGGTCGTCGCCGGGGCCAGGGACTTCAGAAGCTCGGGCGCTCGCTCCACCAAGTTGAGCGCGGCCGCTCCGCCGACGCCCATCGCCAGCCCGGCGACAAGAGGAAGCCCCGACCGCGACTTGGTCGTCGTCGGGGCCAGGGACTTCAGGAGCTCTGGCGCTCGCTCCACCAAGTCGCCAGGTGTCACACCGCCCTCGGCGAGCCAACGCAGCAGCGGCTCGAGGTCGAAGTTCTCCGGGATGTGGAACTCCCAGACGTTGTCGGCCACCCTGGAGTTCTCGCCCTGCTTGATGATCGCGTTGCTCATGCTCGGCTCCTTAGCGCATCACGGGAAAGAGTGCTTCAGCCCAAAGCCTGATCTCACGGAATCGATCGACCGCCGCGAGCCTGTATCGCCAAGGGACGAATGCGATTAGCCCACGACATGTCCTTATCTCGCGGAGGCGGCCGTTCGGATGGGCCGGACGACCCTCATGAGGCTCCCGTCAGTCCCGATTCGCCCGGCTCCGCCGACCGTGTTGAAGGCTCGTCGTCGTCGGAGGCGGTCGCGACCCACAATGATGGCCGCCAAGGTGACCGGGCGTCCGGTCCGCTGGCGGCCACCAGGGTCTCCGTCGGGGAACATCCTCCGGACGCCCGAGGGTCGTCGCCAACAGCTACAAAGACATCGCCAGCCGGGCGCTCTGGGACGTTGTCGGACGGACCAGTGCCTGCCACGGCCTCACACCCGCGCTCGGCGTTGGCCACGGATCCTTCGTGCAGAGGGGATCGAGGTGGCTGTCGAGGGCGTCGGCCACGTTCTGGTCGGTGAGCGGCAGCGCGTAGGCGTACTCGCGCAGCGTGGTGGCGGCGTCGGCGTGGCCCAGCCGGGCCTGCGCCTGCAGGATCTCGCGACGGGCAACGAGAAATGTGGCGACGCTGTGCCGTAGCCGGTACAGGCTTGCGTCGGAGATGCCGGCCTGGTCGCGGAGGTCGGCGAACCAGTGGCCGAGCGTCGAGGCCCGCAGCCGGCGCCAGTGGTCGAGGTCGGCGCTGAACAGCCAAGGCCCGACCGGCTGGCCGGCGCGTCGTTCCCAGCCGGCGGCCAGGGCTCGCCAGAGCTGGGCGGTGGTGGTGCCGAGGGTGAGGGTGCGTCCGTGTCCGGACTTCGGGCTGGTGAAGAGGCCGGCGGAGTCGGCGCGGTCGATGTGGAGCACCCGGTCGTGCAGGTCGTCGAGACGCAGCGCCGCCAGCTCGCCGCGGCGGGCTCCGCTGTCGGCGGCGAGGCGGACCATAAGCAGGACGAGTTCGCAGCGGTGTCGGTGGTGGCGCGCCAGGACTGATCCGGTGTCGTTGACGACGGACTCGAGCAGCGCAGCGTCGGCGGTGCCGAGCAGGGCGTGCACCGCCTCGTCGGGCAGCGGGCGGCGGCGCGTGGCGCGGCCCGGGCCGCGCATGGCCCGCAGGGGGTGAACGTCGATGAGCCGCTCGTCGTAAGCCCAGCCCAGCGCGGCGCGCAGCACCCGAAACCGGCCGGCGACGACGGCCGTCGATGCGCCGGAGGCACTCCATCGGCTCCAGGCGGTGCGGACGTCTGCGGGGGTGAGGCTCTGCGCGCGCCGCCTGGCGAGCGGTCGGCTATCAGGGCGCGAGCCGAGCCGCGGTAGCCGACCAGGGTGAATGGCTTCCACGGGTGGTCGGCCGCCAGCCAGACGTCAAGCAACTCACTCAAGGCGAGCAGCCGACCCGGCGGCCGGGTGCGGCCCGTCGCCGCGGCAGCGACCAGGCCGGCCGCCTGCGCCTCGGCGTCATCCCGCGTGCCGTGGACAGTGATCGACCGCTGCCGGGTGTGGGAGCCGGCTGGGTTCATCCCGACCGCGACGCGGACCTCGAACACGCCCGGGCGGCGTTCTCGGATGCTGCCCGACCCGCGCCGCCGACGGGCGGGGACAGTGAGGGTGACGGTAGTCATGACCCACGGTGACACGCCCGTGCGCCCGGCAGCGATATAGGGACGGTTAATGGGATGCCGCGCGGGCCACGCCGTGGAGGCGTCGCCGGCACCACCCGACCCAGAACGCGAAAGCCCAGGTCAGCGGCGCGGTTCGTGGGCGTGGGGTGTGGCGCGCTCGGAGGGATTCGAACCCCCAACCTTTTGATCCGTATCAGGCGTAACGAGTCATCTTCACAGCCGCTCTGACCGCCTCGAACCAAGGGCCTAGACGTCGTTTCATTCCACAAGTCATTCCACGGAGCGAGCTAGGTGTACCCGGCCACCACGTTGGTCACAGGCGGCTGGTCGGGGGTAGGCCTCCGAGTGCGCTGTGGCGGCCTTGAGTGTTGTAGAACTCGGGCGCGACGACGTGCCCGACGAGGTTCGGCAACAGCTCGGGGTGGTCAAGCGGAACGTCGACCGCCTCGACCGCCTGGGCGCCGACCTGCTCCAGACGGCCCAGGTCGAGCGCGGCCTGGTGCACCTCGAGCGCGAGCGCACCGACCTGGCGGTGCTGGTCCGGCAGTCGCTCGAGGCCGTCGGTCCCGCGCTGGACGCAGCCGGGCTGACCCTGGCCAGCCGGGTTCCCCGGCGCCAGGTCGTGATGCGCGACCCCCAGCGGTTCGCGCAGGTCGTCGACAACCTGCTCTCGAACGCCGTCAAGTACACGCCGTCCGGCGGCCGCATCGAGGTCGACCTCTCGGTCACCCACGACCGGGTCGAGCTGGTCGTCCTCGACACCGGCATCGGCATCGGCGTGCGAGACCGCAACCACGTCTTCAGCAGATTCTTCCGCACTCGGCTCGCCGCCCAGCGGTCCATCCAGGGCATCGGCCTGGGGGTCAGCATCAGCAAGGCGATCGTGGACAGCCACGGCGGCCGGATCGAGGTCGAGAGCGAGGAGGGCCGCGGCTCGACGTTCCGGGTCCGGCTTCCGTTCGACGTGCCCACGGACCACGTCCTGCCGCTCGACGAGCCCGTCGCCGTCGTCTGACCGCTGCCCGAAAGGTTGACAGCGACTTACCGTTAGTCATAACTTACGGTAAGCCATGACGAACGCACAGACCATCCTCACAGCCCTCGGCGACCCGACCAGGCAGGCGATCCTCGACCTGCTCCTGGAGGGGCCGCAGCCGGTGGGCGAGCTCGCCGAGCTGCTGCCGGTCAGCAGGCCGGCGGTCTCCCAGCACCTCAAGGTGCTCAAGGAGGTCGGGCTCGTGGTGGACCGGCAGGAGGGGACCCGACGGGTCTACCGCGTGGACCCGGCCGGGCTGGCCCCCGTCCGCGCGTACCTCGACCGGTTCTGGAAGCAGGCCATGGGCGCGTTCGCCCAGTACGCCGAAGAGCAGGCCGACCCACCGTCCAGCAAGGAGAAGGACCGATGACCCAGCAGACCATCAACCCGGTGCGCGTGAGCGTGTCAGTGGGGCTCGACCAGCAGCGCTGCTTCGAGGTGTTCACCGACGAGATGACGTCCTGGTGGCCGGAGGGTCACCACATCGGTGAGGCGCC
>Ga0081455_10002214_pt1 | contig 23163 bp, 23 predicted proteins | sample TabmetS3T2R1_FD_70207 | JGI IMG/M metagenome (GOLD analysis project Ga0081455, IMG submission 70207) | Tabebuia heterophylla rhizosphere microbial communities from the University of Puerto Rico - S3T2R1 | ecosystem: Host-associated > Plants > Roots > Rhizosphere ...
GCGCTCGAACGCTCTGTCTCCGCCGACAAGATCAACACCGAGGCGACGGGACTTCTTGGTCATGGGACCGGTATAGCGAGCCATGGTTGAAATTGAGTCCTTGTCTTCTTGGGGTGATCAGACGCGGCGCCGCTTGGGCGGGCGGCAACCGTTGTGCGGAACAGGAGTGACGTCGGAGATCGCACCGACTTCGAGGCCGATTGCCCCGAGTGAGCGGATAGCGGTCTCGCGACCAGAGCCAGGGCCCTTGACGAACACGTCGACTCGTTTCATGCCGTGTTCCATCGCGCGGCGTCCGGCGGCCTCGGCTGCCATCTGCGCGGCGTACGGCGTGGACTTGCGGGAACCCTTGAAGCCAACCGTGCCGGCCGACGCCCAGGCGATGACCGCGCCGCTCGGGTCAGTGATCGAGATGACGGTGTTGTTGAAGGTGCTCTTGATGTGTGCGTGGCCCGCCACGACGTTCTTCTTCTCTTTGCGACGCACCTTCTTGGCGCCGGTGCTGCGACCTGCGGTTGCCATTACTTAGCCTTCTTCTTGCCGGCGACGGGTTTGCGCGCGCCCTTGCGGGAGCGAGCGTTGGTGCGGGTGCGCTGGCCGCGTACTGGCAGGCCACTGCGGTGACGACGTCCTTGATAGGACCCGATCTCGACCTTGCGCCGGATGTCGGAAGCAACCTCCCGACGAAGATCACCTTCGATCTGGTAGTTGGCCTCGATCCAGTCACGGAGTGCGACGAGGTGTTCGTCGGTCAGCTGATGGACGCGAAGGTCACCACTGATCTGGGTCGCTTCCAATGTCTGCAGAGCGCGGGTCTTGCCGATCCCATAGATGTAGGTGAGGGCGACCTCCAGGCGCTTGTCGCGCGGCAGGTCAACCCCGATAAGGCGTGCCATCAGGCGGTTCTACCTTTCGTCTGCGGAGGTGTCTGGCGTGATGCGTCCCCGGCTGCCTTCGATCAGGCCTGCTGTCCTGATCACCGGGGCCTCGGCCTCCGACCGAGGGTGGATCCAGAGCTTACGTCCCAGATCTGCGACCACACTTTTCGAGTTTTCTGGGAACTGCTCGCGCGATACGACGCTCGCAGCTCCGTTTGGAAGTTACGGCTCAGCCCTGTCGCTGCTTGTGCCGCGGGTTTTCGCAAATCACCATCACGCGACCGTGCCGGCGGATCACCTTGCACTTGTCACAGATCCTCTTGACGCTCGGCTGGACCTTCATCGAGCTTCCTTACGAACTCACGCCAGGCAAGCGACAGCCAGCCTGACGATGTGGATGGATGGTTTGCGGGTTGGTTACTTGTGCCGGTAGACGATGCGACCGCGGGTCAAGTCATAAGCCGAAAGTTCGACGACGACTCGATCGGCGGGAAGGATGCGGATGTAATGCTGCCGCATCTTGCCACTGATCGTGGCTAGCACCTTGTGACCATTGGCCAACTCAACGCGAAACATCGCATTGGGCAGTGCCTCGACCACGGTGCCCTCCAGCTCGAGTGCGCCCTCTTTCTTCGCCATAGACCTCTAACTTGATTCCGCGTACGTCTCATCGACAGCCAAAGATGGCCAGCCGAGAAGTTTACGCCAGGACTGCGCAGTACCCAAATCCATCAGCAGGTGCGGCTAAGCGAACTTGAAGCCCCGCTCGAGCCGCTCCCGGTAAAGATCGACACTCTCCCGAAGTGCCTTCAAGATGTAGGGCGGAAACTCCATGCCTTGCTTGTGAGCCCACAGCAGCCTGTTCTCTACTCGCCCGACTTCCCGCGCATAACCTTCAAGATCATTGTCCAGGCCGAGGACAGCCATTACCCCGCCCATGTCGGCCTTATAGCGGTTCATCCGGTTTGTGCCAACCAGGTGATAAGACTTCTCGCGCATCACCCGGGTCAGGAACAGCTGCCAAGGCTTGAGCATCCTGTCCTGGATCATCGCAGTCGCTGACATCTGGTAAAACGCGAAGTGTCCGGGCTCCTGCTGCTTGATCGGGCTGATGATCGTTTCCGAGATGGCAGTCTCACCGAGTTCCTTCATCCCCTGGTTGATCTCGTTGTAGGCAATCACCGCTTGCCGCTCGGTGCTCGCGCCGGTAAGGAAGTACATCAACTTGGCGATGTCCTGAATGGGCTTGAGGTGCGCCAGTGCTCCCAAGATCTTGATTCCGAATGACACCTCGAGGTGCGGCTCAGCGGGCTCCCGGCCAAGATCTTGCTGCAACCGATCCAAGATCAGCCCATGCTGGATCTCCTGGGGTTGCCAGACGTCGGCGTAGAAGGTCTTGTTGGTCTCGTCCACATCCGGCAGCAAGACCAGCAGCTCCAAGACATTGCGATCAACTTCCAGTTCTACCCGTGCCAGGTAGTCGATCACGTGGCCGAACTTCCTGGCCACCAGCCCGGGCCGCTTGATCGTCCGATCAACAGAATCCAGCGGGATCGGCGGATAGCGCTCACCCAGCCGCTGAACATGTTCAGCGATCTTCTTCTGGGTGATGTGTTGCCGGGACACAGTCGCCATTTTAGAGATCCATCATGTCTGTTGAAACAAGGTTAGGTTAGCCATACCGAATTGTTGTAGGCCACTTTTGCACGGTATTCGGAGCGCTCAGCCGATCTGTTTGGTCGCTCTGAGCCGACGTCGGGACCAGCCTGGACGCTAGATCAGAATCACCAGCAAGATGGCAATCAACAGAATGGCCGCTGCCACTCCACCCACCACCATGGCGGTCAAACGGCCCGGTGGCCGTGACTCGGACAGCTCGCCAGGCTCGCCACCAGAGCTAGCCACGATCGCCGGGTTGGAATGGGTCGGTAGTGGTGGCAGACCCTCCACAACCGGCACTAATTCCCCGAGCCGCTGCGCCGCGAAAAGCCGGTCCAATCGAGTCCGATACTCATCCTGATCCAGCGTTCCGGCTGTGTATGCCGCATTGAGTCGGGCGTTCAGCCGATCGCGTTCGGCGTCGGTCACTGGAGCGTCCGGAGTGCTCCGGTAGGGCGACGAGATCGGCAGGTTGCTGCTCACCCCGTCCAGGCTACTCGGCGTATGTGCTGACATTGCGCGAGCAGAGCGACCAAACTGTGCCCATGGCGACGGCGACTGAGGTGAGCCTGCTGACGGTGGCGCTCTACCTCCTAGACTTTTCTATCAAGGTCGTAGCGCTGGGCTTGGTTCCAGAGGGACGACGTCCGTCATCGGCCACGGCCTGGTTGCTGCTGATCTTGTTCCTTCCCGTCATCGGACTCGTGGCGTTCTGGTTGATCGGCAGCCCATTCGTCGATCGTGGACGCCGCCGCCAGCAGGCTGCGGCGGGTGAGGTGATCAGCGCCGCGCTCACCGCGGAGGCGGATGATCTGCTGCCCGTGCCGGCCGGGTCGACGCTCAATACTCTCGTCGTACTCAACCGGCGGTTGGGCTGGCTGCCGGCTGTCGGAGGCAATGATGCCGATCTGTTCAGCGACTACGACGAGTCGATCGCCGCCATGGCGCGGGAGATCAGCACAGCCGAGCGGTATGTGCACGTCGAGTTCTACATCATGAGCTGGGACTCCACGACCAATGATTTCTTCGAGGCTCTGGCCAAGGTCGCCGCTCGCGGTGTGAAGGTGCGACTGCTGTTCGACCACATCGGCACCGCCCGTATTCCCGGCTATCGGGACATGATCAAGAAACTCCAGCAAACCGCGATCGAGTGGCACCCGATGTTGCCGATTCAGCCGCTGAAAGGCAAATGGCGTCGGCCTGACCTCAGAAACCATCGCAAGATCGTCGTCGTCGACGGCCGGACCGCTTTCGTCGGGTCGCTCAACATGATCGACGCGAGCTATCACAACCGCAAGCACGAGCGAGCCGGCCGCAAGTGGCGCGAGCTGGTGATGCAGCTCAGTGGGTCTGTCGTGTTTTCTATCGACATCGTTTTTGCCACGGACTGGTTCCTCGAAACCGACGAGGTGCTTCGTAACGTGCAGCCGCACCCGTACGAGGTCGAGCCGGGCAATGTGCTATGCCAGGTTGTGCCGAGTGGACCTGGCTTCCCGGACGAGAACAATTTGCGCCTGTTCAACTCGCTGATCTACTCAGCACAACGTCGGCTTTCGATCACCAGCCCATACTTCGTGCCTGATGATTCGCTGTTGTACGCGATCACTACGGCCGCACAACGAGGTATCGATGTCGAGCTCTTCGTTGGCGAGCAAGGCGACCAGTTCATGGTTCACCATGCCCAGAACTCCTACTACAACGCCCTACTCAGGGCTGGGGTGAAGATTTACCTCTACCCTGCTCCGTTCGTGCTGCACTCCAAGCATTTCTCAGTCGACGACGACGTAGCCGTGATCGGGTCCAGCAATATGGACATCCGGTCCTTCAACCTGGACTTCGAGATCTCGGTGATGTGTGTCAGCCGCTCGCTGACGACGGCCATGCGCGAGGTCGAAGATCAGTATCGCTCGCTGTCGCACGCGCTCACGCTTGACGAGTGGCAGCGTCGACCACTGCACAAGCGCTACCTCGACAATGTCATGCGCCTGACTTCGGCGCTGCAATAGCGCCCTTGTCTTCGCTGACAATCTCGGGCAATCCGAACTCGAGGAACAGCCCGGTATCGAAGAAGGTGCTGACGTGCGAAACGCCCTTTGCAGTCAGGGTCAGCACCTGGAGCTGGAACGCACGGTGGACGCCGTCTGGTTGCTTCATGTACAGCCCGAAAGCGGGCTGCCCGTTTGCCGACGTCGGCACCATGATCTGATCCCCGGGGGCCTCTGCAGGACAATGCGTCTCGATGAGGTGTCCAATTTCGGATGGCCCTTCGTACCAGCCAAGGTAGGGCGGCATCTCCCAGACCGCATCCTCGGCGAGAAGCTGGACAATCCGCTTGACGTCGTAGTTCTCGAAGGCGGCCATGTAATCGGCTAGCAACTCCTTCGCGTGCTCATCGTTCAGTGGTCCGTCAGGGCTTTCGGGGTCCAGCTTGTGCACCTGCGCCCTGGCGCGCTGCAGGCTGCTGTTCACGGCGGCCGTCGACATGTTCAGCAGGTCGGCTACCTCGCTGGCCTGCCACGCGAGCACGTCGCGCAAGATCAAGATCGCCCGCTGCGGCGGCGTCAGATGCTGCAAGGCCGCAATGAATGCCAGCCGAACACTTTCCCGATCCACCACTTCGGCAGCCGGATCATCGGCGGACCCGCCCCACACCACCGAGTCAGGCACCGGCTCCAGCCAGGCCACCTCAGGCCGAGACTCTAGTGAACCGCGCGGGTCCGAACTTGGCTGGCCAAGCCCGGTTGGCATCGGCCGGCGATCGCGACCGTCGAGGGCGGTGAGACAGACGTTGGTGGCGATCCGGTACATCCAGGTACGCACGGACGAGCGGTTCTCGAAGCCGTGGAAACCCTTCCACGCTCGCAGGTAGGTCTCCTGGACCAGGTCTTCTGCTTCATGAACCGAGCCGGACATGCGATAGCAGTGGGCGGTGAGCTCTCGCCGCAGCGGCTCGACCAAGGACGCGAAAGTATCGTCGTCAATGGCAACAGTCATGCTTGCGAACTTACCCCGTCCCGCTGACGCAATTTTTCCCGGCTGCTCGCGCGTCAGTGTCCAGCCAGTCGCAGCTGGTCATCTACGCGTCGCAACCCGGTGTGGTAAGCAGCAAATGCCAGTAGATCCGCCCACTCGGCTGCAATGAGAGCTGTCGGTTTCCCGAGCCCGTGACCCGTCGAGACCTCGATCCGCGTCAGAATCGGCTGGTCGCCAGCCTGAGCATGCTGCAACGTCGCCGTGAACTTGTGGCTGTGCAGCGGCACGACTCGGTCGTCGTGATCGCCGGTGAGCACCAAAGTTGCCGGGTAGCTGGTTCCGGGACGGATGTTATGCAACGGCGAGTACGCCAGCGCCTGGGCGAACTGTTCGGGGTCGTCCGGATTTCCGTAGTCGGAGATCCATGCGGCGCCGATAGTGAAGCGATGAAAGCGAAGCAGGTCCAAGACGCCGACCGCCGGCAGCGCCGCAGCCGCCAGGTCGGGATGTTGCGTCAGCACCGCTCCCACCAGCAGGCCGCCATTGCTTCGACCGTGCAGCGCGAGCTGCTCGGTTGTGGTGACCCCGGCTTGCTTGAGGTGCTCGGCGACCGCCACAAAGTCGTCGAAGACGTTTTGTTTGTGCGCCAGCCGACCCGCCTCATACCACGCAGTACCGAACTCTCCCCCGCCCCGTAGGTTGGCGATTGCCAGCAAGCCACCAGCAGCCAGCCAGCAGAGCCAACCCGGTCGATAGTCCGCAAGTACTGGGATCTTGAACCCGCCGTACCCGTAGAGCAGGGTCGGTTGCGGCCGCGTGCGGTCGGCATCGGCAGGGGTGATCAGGAAGTACGGCACCGGCGTACCGTCATTACTGATTGCAGTATGGCGTTCCACCACCGTCGGCGTGGCAGCGAAGGTATCGTCGCCAGGCTGCACTAGCCCTCCGAGCGAAGTCGTAGCGGCCGAGCTGGTCTCGATGAGATAGCTCCGCGTTGGCGAGGTGACTGATGAAACGCCGATGAATGCCTCGGAGTCGCCGCGCTTGGCGTTCAGCCCAACCACCGCACCCCCGGCCACATCCAGTTGCTGAGCCGACGAACCATCCAGGCTGACGCGGATGACGCTAGGCTGCGCGTCAGCAAGGTAGACCAGGATGAACCCATCGCCGGCTGCCCTCGCATCCAAGAGCGTATGGTCGGACTCTGGAACTACTTCTCGCCAGCGGACAGGTTCACCGTCGAGAAATGAATCAAGATCGACAGCGACCAACCGCCCGGCTTCGGCTTCCAGATCTGTTCGAAGATAGAGCGTTGCGCCGTCCGAACCGGCAAGCACGAACTCCGCAACAGCCGCGTCGATGATCTTCAGCGGTGCGCCCAGCTCGCTGCGCTCACTCGAAATGATCGGGTAGATCCAGAGTCGGTTCTTGTTCTCGGTTCCTTCGACGATAGTGACCACGAGATAGCGCTCATCGTCGGTCAACTCTCCCCAGAACATCAGCTGATCGTTCTCCGGAAACTCCATGATCAGCTCGCCGTGATCTTGAGGCTCGCCTATCCGATGTATCCGAAGCTTCGGACCACCAAGCGCAGCGGTCTGGGTCCCGTCCGGCTGGCCCTCATGATCAAAATGAGTGTAGACATACGAGCGATGATCAGGCAGCCATTCCGCCTCGGAGAACTTGGTCTGAATCAGGGCGTCGTCCACGACCTCGCTGCTGGCAAGATCCAGCAGCCGGAATGTCGTCCAGTCGCTGCCTGCTTCGCTGACTCCATACGCCACGAGTTGACCGTCACCGCTCACCGTCAAACTGCTCAGCGAGCTTGTGCCTTCGGCAGAAAAGGTGTTGGGGTCCACCAGCACTCGCCCACCCGCCAGCAATTCCTCCAGCGATGAGGCAACGAAGATCACGTCCTGGTTCTGGCGGCCATCATTCCTTGCTACGAAGTAGTGACCGGCCCGCTTGAACGGCACGCCCGCGCGCGGCTGGCTCATGACCTGCTGCATGGTCTCGAGGAACCACGGCCGGTCCGGTAGCGACTCCAGGTATGCCCCGGTGACCTCGTTCTGTCGTTTTACCCAGTCGGCGGTGTCCGCGGAGTCGGGATCCTCGAGCCAGCGGTACGGGTCCGCAACGGTCGTGCCGTGCAGCACCTCGATGATGTCGTCTCGACGTGTTTCTGGAAAGCGCGCCACGCTGGAGTAGGCTACCGGCGCGGTAATTCATCACTTGTTGAATTTCTACCATCCTGGCTCTATCGTCTTGTCATGTCGCCCATCATGGACCTTTCCGACATCGATTCGACCATGATCAATGCAGTCGGAGGGAAAGCGCTCAATCTTGGCATCATGAGCGCCGGCGACCTGCCGGTGCCAGGCGGCTTCTGCGTGACAACGGACGCCTATCGCTTGGTGGTTCAGGGTCGGCTGGACGATTTGATGGAGGCGCTCGCCAGCGGGACGGACCCCAGCGGAGTAGCCGCCGCTGCCGGCGAGGCACGCCGTCGAGTGTTGGCGCTCGAGCCCCCCGAGGAGCTGCGACTTGCGATCGCCGATCACTATCGCACACTCGGCGATCATGAACCAGTCGCGGTACGTTCCTCCGCCACCGCGGAGGATCTGGCTTACGCCAGCTTCGCCGGGCAACAGGACACCTACCTCAACGTGGTCGGCTCGGCAGCGTTGCTCGATGCGGTCCGCCGGTGCTGGGCATCGTTGTGGACCGACCGAGCCGTCAGCTATCGCAACGCCAATGAAATCGATCACCGCAGCGTGGCCTTGGCCGTGGTCGTGCAGCGCATGATCGATGCCACAGCTGCCGGCGTGATGTTCACGGCGAACCCGATCACGGGCAACCGGAACGAGACCGTGATCGATGCCAGCCCAGGGCTCGGAGAGGCGGTGGTATCCGGTGCCGTCAATCCCGACCATTTCGTGGTGAACTCGATCGACCGCGCGGTCGTGTCGCGCCGCCTCGGTGACAAGCGGGTAATGATCACCAGCGTTCCTGGTGGTGGCACCGTGCATCATGAGCTGGACGACCGAAGCTCGCAAGCCTGCCTGGACGACGAGCAGGTGCTGCAACTTGCTGATCTTGGCCAGCAGGTGCAGCGCCACTACGGGGCACCACAGGACACCGAATGGGCACTGGATTCAGCGGGCCAGTTCTGGTTGACGCAGGCGCGCCCTATTACCACCCTGTATCCCCTGCCGCGGACGCACCAGCAAGGCTTGCGTGTACTGATGTGTCTGAGCTTGGCTCAAGGCTTGACCCGGCCGCTCACTCCGATGGGACTTGCGGCGATCCGGTTGCTCGGTACCTCGGTGGCGACCGCGGTCAAAATGCCCCCCGCTCAGCCATTGGCCGGTCCGCCCGCAATGCACACGCCCGGTCAGCGGCTCTTCATGGACATCACCAACGTGCTTCGCAACCGCATCGGCCGCCGGGTCGTCATTGCAGCCTTCGGGGTGATGGAAGCCCGAGCCTCAGCAGTGTTGAAGACGCTCGCCGAGCGGCCGGAGTTTTCGATCATAGAATCGCACGACCACACCGTCCTGCGGCATGTTGCCGGCGCTCTGATCCGCAACAAGGTGCCAGTGCGTGCGGCGATAGGGCTGGCTAACCCGCAATGGGCGTACCGCGGAATCGCTGCCACCGAGCGACGGCTACGCCAGAGCCTCACGCTCCAGGCCAACGCGACCGCTGCCGAGCGTCTGGACTTTGTCGAACAGCGACTCGGTGCGCTCTTCTTGGTAATGCCGCGAACCGTCGCGTACGCCGTTGGCGGTTTGCTGGCCCTGGCTGCGTCTCGCCGGCTGCTGCGAGATGTGACCCAACCGGGCGAACTGCAAGAGGTGCTGCGCGGGCTGCCGCACAACATCACCACTGAGATGGATCTCAAGCTGTGGGGGTTGACCGAGGAGATTCGTGCCGACGAGCCTTCTCGTGCCGCCTTCACTGACTCGGCCGTACCTGAACTGCTACAGCGCTACCGCGATCGCGCGTTGCCGCCAGTGGCGCAGCGCGGCCTTCAGGGATTCCTGCGCCGCTACGGTCATCGCGCCGTAGCCGAGATCGACCTCGGCATGCCGCGCTGGTCTGATGATCCAAGCCACTTGCTCGGAGTGATCAGCAACTACTTGCGGCTCAACACTGACGATCTTGACCCAGTCTCGCAGTTTCAGGCGGGGGAGGCGAAAGCCGAGTCCATGATCACCAGCCTGACCACGCGGCTCGCGAAGCGGAGTCGTCTCCGGGCGCGGCTGGCCGGCTGGACACTCAGCCGAGTGCGTGGGCTCGTCGGGTTGCGAGAATCGCCGAAGTTCCTGCTCATCGTTGCGCTCGGCGCGATGCGTGAACAGCTGAAGGAGGTCGGGCGCCAGCTAACCGCGGCCGAAACGATTGATCAAGTTGATGATGTCTTCTTCCTCGACCTCGGCGATGCCCGCCGGGGACTGGCTGGTGAGGACCTGCGGGCGCTGGTCGTGGAACGACGTGAGGCATATCAGCAGGAGCTGAAGCGGCGGCACATCCCCCGCATCATGCTTTCCGACGGCACGGAACCAGAAGCCCTGGCAGTGGAGGCAGCCGGGGCAGATGGAGCCTTGACCGGCAGCCCAGCCTCGACTGGCAAAGTAACGGCCCGAGCACGAGTCGTCCTCGACCCTGTGGGGGCACACCTGGAGCCCGGCGAGATCTTGGTCGCGCCGTCGACCGACCCCGGCTGGACTCCGTTGTTCTTGACCGCCGGCGGCTTGGTAATGGAGATGGGCGGCTCGAACTCACATGGCGCAGTCGTCGCGCGAGAGTACGGCATCCCGGCCGTCGTCGGCGTACCTGAAGCGACGCACAAGATCGAGACCGGCCAGTTGATCACCGTGGATGGGGCTGCTGGGCGAGTGACCCTCGCAGCCTAGTGATGTGCCCTGAGCCTGTCGAAGGGCTCAGCGCGCATCAACCTCAGAGGTTTGGCGTTCGTGATGAGCGTCCAAGGCAGCAAAAACCCGTTCTGAAACCTCACCGATCTCACCAAGGCCGTTCACCTCGACCAGTACGCCGCGGGCACGGTAGACGTCGAGCAGGGGCTCCGTCTGGTCGGCGTAGACCTGAAGGCGGACCCGGATGGTTTCCTCGTTGTCGTCGGAGCGCCCTTCGATTTCGGCCCGTCTGAGCAGCCGCGCCACAACCTCTGCAGTGTCAGCCACCAGCGAGATGACCGCATTCAGCGGGCGGTCGGTCGCGCCGAGGTAGTCGTCGAGAGTCTGCACCTGCTGCAAGGTTCGCGGATAACCATCCAGCAGGAACCCTGCCTGACAATCACTCTGCGCTAGCCGGTCTTCGACGATCTCATTGGTGATCTCGTCGCTCACGTATCCGCCGGACTCCATGATCGCCCGAACCTGCCGGGCCAGCGGCGTATCGGCGTTCTTCATGGCTCGGAAGATGTCACCTGTTGAGATCGCAGGAATCCGATAGTGATCAGCGATCAGTTTGGCCTGCGTACCCTTGCCTGCGCCTGGAGGGCCCATGATGAGGAGTCGCATTAGCGGAGGAACCCTTCGTAGTTGCGCTGCTGGAGCTGGCTCTCGATTTGTTTCACAGTATCGAGTCCAACACCCACGATGATGAGAATCGAGGTACCGCCGAAGGGGAAGTTCTGGTTGGCGTTCAGCAGGATGAACGCGATCGAAGGCAGCAGTGCGATCAGTCCGAGGTACAGCGAGCCGGGGAACGTCAGCCGCGATAGCACGAAGCCGAGGTAGTCCTCGGTCGGCTTTCCGGCACGGATGCCGGGAATGAAGCCGCCGTACTTCTTCATGTTGTCAGCGACCTCGGTCGGATTGAAGGTGATCGCGACGTAGAAGTAGGCGAAGAACACGATCAGCAGGAAGAAGCTGAGGATGTAGATCGGATGGTCGCCCTTGACGAAGTTCGCGCTGATCCAGGAGGAGAACTTGTCGTCCGGCCGGAACTGGGCATAAAGGGCAGGGAGATAGAGCAGCGACGAAGCAAAGATGACAGGAATGACGCCGGCCTGGTTGACCTTGATCGGGATGTAGGTGCTGGTGCCACCGAACATCCGGCGCCCCACCATCCGCTTGGCGTACTGCACCGGGATGCGGCGCTGTGACAGCTCGACGAAGATGACCCCGGCCATCACGAGCAGGCCCAGGGCGATCACCAACAGGAAGATGACCCAGCCCTGAGAGCCTGGCCGGGCGACCTTGAGACTCCACAACGCACTCGGGAAAGTAGCGGCGATCTGGGTGAAGATCAGCACCGACATGCCGTTGCCGACACCGCGTTCGGTGATGAGCTCACCGAGCCACATGATCACGCCCGTGCCTGCTGTCATGGTGAGGATCATGACGACCACCGGGAAGATGCTCTTGTCGTAGACCAGTCCAGGGCAGCCGGTGAAGAGCCGGTCGTTCACCGCGACTGTGACAAAGGCGGTGGAGTTGAGTACTGCCAACACCAGAGTCAGGTAGCGGGTGTACTGAGTGATCTTGGCCTGCCCCGACTGGCCCTCTTTTTTCAGGGCTTCCAGGCGAGGTATGACCACGGTCAGTAGCTGCAGGATGATGCTGGCCGTGATGTAGGGCATGATGCCCAGCGCAAAAATCGCCAGCTGCAGGAGTGCACCGCCGGAGAACAGGTTGATCAGGGAGTACAGGCCTTGCTGTTCGCCGGTGGTCGCCTGCTTGAGGCAGAAGTCAACCTGCTCCACGTTGACGTTCGGCGTCGGCATGATGGAACCGAAGCGGAAGATGGCAAGGATCGCGAGGGTGAAGAAGATCTTCTTGCGTAGGTCCGGAGTCCGGAACGCGTTGGCGAACGCGGCGAGCACCCGTGCCTCCCTTTCTCACGACAATCCTGGACGCGTCACTGAACTGCTTGCGCGTTGCAGCGTACGCAGCTCACGCGAACAGGACCGACCGACTTTATCAAGAACCGACCCGGAAGCCCGCATCGTCTCGGTCACCCAATCGGCACCTCGATGCAGCCTACGTGCACGTTGGTTCCGGACTGCCCACACAGGTTGCTACCTATGCAGCGCGCAGCCAACCTAGGTTCACCCAGGTTGCCGACAGCAGCCGGCCCCTCAGTCAGCGCGCTGAGTCAGCAGCCCGAGTTCGCTGGCGCGGCGCGCTGCATCCGCCCGGGACCGGCCGTTGAGCTTCATCAGGATGCTGCTGACGTGCATTTCGACCGTACGCGGGCTCAGAAACAGGTCACGGGCGATCTCCCGATTGGTACGACCCGTCGCCACCATTCGTACGATCTCGACCTCCCGACGGGTCAGACCGCCGTTTTGGAGCTGGGTGGCGGTTCGCTTGCCGAGCCGCCGTTCGGGCCGCTCTCCAAGGGCGCTGAGCGCCGCGGCGAGTTGGTTCCCGAGCGGCTTTGCGCTCAGCCGTCGAGCCGTCCGGTACGCGGCGACGAGGTGCTCCACCGCCTCCTCCCGGCGCCCAGCGGCAGCCAGCACGGCAGCCGCACGGCGCTGCGATTCGGCGCGTTCAAAGGGTGCGTCGTACCCCTGCAGCAGTACCAGCGCGCGAGCGAATTGCTCGCTGGCCTGTTCTACGCTTCCGTCGATCCGCGCAGTTTCGCCCAGAGCGTGCGAGAGCGCAGACATCGGCTCGTCCTGACCAACGTCGGCCGCGATCCGAGCAAGGGCCGCAGCACAGGAACGAGTCCCGCTGACATCGCCGAACTCCGCGAAGAACGTGGTGGCCCAGCGCAGCGGTGAGATCACAAAATGTCGTTCTTCAGTCTGCTTCCAGCGCTCCAGCAGAGCCCAGCAGTGACCGGCCGCTGACTGCGTCGCCCCCTCAATACTGTCCACAATTGCTAATCCCCAACCGGACAGCAGCTCCATCGCCGCAAGCTCGATTCGCCGGGCGATGGTCGCCGCTTCCAGCAGCAACGGGCGCGCCTGTCTGATTTGGCCGCGGACGCCGAGTATGAATCCGAGCTGGCCGGTCGCGACGGCACGGGCGTGAGCCGAGGCATCCGAAGATTCAATAACTTGCCTGCAGAGCTTGGCTGCCCGATCCCAGTCGCCCGATTGCCGCAGCACCGCAGTTAGACAGGCTAGGCATAGCTGCGCGGTGGGCTCGAGGCCGTTAGCCGAGCAAAAGCTGTACGCCTCGTCATAGGTCGCACTCGCGCCCGAGTAGTCTCCGGCGTGTTCCAGCGCATCGGCTAGCCGCTGATAGATCTCGGCGGCCGGCCCTGTGAGGCCGTGCTCCAGCGCCATTGCCAAGCCAGCCCGAACCAACTCCACACCCTGCTGACCCTCGCCCATGCGGGCGCGGGCATTTCCCTCGTGGCCCATGATTCGGGCCTGCAGGTCAATACGCTGCGCGGCGCGCGCCTGATCGGCTGCGGTCTCCAGCAGGCTAAGTGCCGCCCGGAAGCTACCGGCCGAGCGCAGATGCGCCGCCGCCGCGAGGCGTTCGGCGGCCGCATCCGCGGGTGCGTTGGCTGCAGTAAATGCTGTGGCGGCGCGTTCCCGGCTGGCCAGCGCCTCCTGCCAACGGCCCTGCAGCTCCAGCACGCCCGCCAGCCGGCGCTGGGCCTCGCCGAGGCCACGCTGATCTCCATCCCGTTGGCGTCCGTCGGCGACCTCGCGCCATACGGTGGCCGCATCGCCTAGATCACCGGCGAGCTCCGCGCAGCTGGCCAGGCGTTCCAGGCTGTAGAGGCGAGACCGCTCGTCCTGACCTTCCGGCCACAGTTCCAGAGCTCGCCGGAACGCACGGGCGCCATCGCGGTACGCATGGACCGCACAGAACTCGTCAGCCGCCGCCAGCAGTGCCTCCCGCGCCCGGTCAGGCTCGCGGCCCAGTACCCAGTGCTCAGCAACCACGGCTGGCGTGGCCTGGTCCGCGGCCATGTGTTGCGCTACCAACCTGTGGAGCTTGATTCGAGTCGTCCACGGGATGTCGCTGTAGAACGCGTCGCGGACGAGCGCGTGCCGGAACGCCATCCGGCCGCCCGGTTCCTCGGTGATGAGACCACGGCGAAGCAGTTCATCCGGCCACGTGTCGAGCTCGGCGACATCTCGTACCAGCTCTGGATCGAACAACTGGCCCGCGACCGCCGCTGCCATCGCCGCGGCGCGAGCATTCTCTGAGAGCCCGGTCGCTCGTAACAGCACGGCATCGCGCACGCTGTCAGGTAGCGGAACGTCCGCGCCGTCCAGAAGCTCCAGGCCGGTGGCCCCTGACTGCAGGCGCCCGCTAGCAGCAAGCGCGGCTGACAGTTCCGTTACATACAACGGAACGCCATCTGTTCGATCGAAGACCGCGCGGCGCAGAGTCGGTGCGACTGGTCCCAGAATCAGGTCCACCAGGGCCGCGGTGGCTTCTGCGTCCAACGGTTCAACCGATACCTGACGCAGGTGTCCAGAACGACGCAGCTCACTGCGGATTCGCCGGATGGGGTGCGCTCGCGGGAGCTCGTCGCTGCGATACGCAGCCAAGATCAGCAGCGGCTGCTCAGGCAGCGTTCGGGCCAGTGCCGGCAGCAGTTCCAGAGTCGCGTCGTCGGCCCATTGCAGGTCATCGAGGAAGATCGCCGTCGGCTGCTGCGCAGCGATCGTCGCGAGTGCTAGGCGAATCGCTTCGAAAAGTGCCGCCGGATCGCCCCTGGGCGATGCTGGCCCCAGCTCGGGCAACAGGAGTGCCAGGTGGTCGGCAAGCGGTCCATCGATAAGAGGCCCTCCAGCCGTGGCACGAAGGTGGGCCCGGAGCACCTCAACGAGCGGCCCGAAAGCAGCAGCGCCGCCGGGTGTGGCAAAGCCTTCCAGCACGGCAAGGCCGGATCCGGTCAGCGCCCGCCGTGCCAGAGTGGTCTTGCCGACGCCGGCCTCACCGGCGAGCAAGATCAGCGAACCGCGACCGTCCAGTGCCTCCGCTATTGGCAAGGCCAGCTGCGCGGACTCCTGCTCCCGGCCGATGAATTCATCGTCAGCCATAGAGTGTCAGCCCGCGGCATGCGCACGGAGCACGGCAGCCACCGAGCGATCCACATCATCGGAGTTGGTTGACCAGTTCGACACCGAGATCCGTACGGCCGCCCGGCCGTTCCATTTCGTGCCACTCATCCAGCACGTGCCCTCGTGTTGCAGACGTTCGAGCACTCGGTAAGTATGCCCGTCGTGGTCGCCATCCTGCGCATCGAGCCTTACCAGTACCTGGTTCAGCACCACGTCGTTGACCACCTCGATCCCGTCCGCAGCACTCAGTTGATCGGCAAAGCGGCGAGCCAGGTTGCAGCAGCGCTCGACCATCGCGGCGATGCCGGAGCGACCCAATGCCCGAATGGCCGCGTAGACGGCAATGCCGCGGGCGCGTCGCGAGTGCTCCGGGTTGTAGTCCAGTGCGTCGCGCTCGCCATCAGAGCTGTGCATGAGGTAGCTCGCCCGTACGCCCATCGCGGCCCGGTGAGCTTCAGGGTTGGCGCAGAAGACCAGGCCCGAGTCGTACGGCACATTGAGCCACTTGTGCGCGTCGGTGGCCCAGGAGTCCGCCTTCTCCATACCGACGACGAGAGGCCGAAGTCGCGGGCTGGCGGCGGCCCACAACCCGAAGGCGCCATCGACATGGACCCATGCACCGTGCTGGTGCGCCAGGTCACAGATTTCGTCGACCGGGTCGATGGCGCCGGTATTGACATTGCCCACCTGGGCACAAACGATCGTCGGTGCCCTATTCCTCGATGCACTGTCATGCTGCAAGGCCCGCCGCAACGCCGGTAACCGCATCCGACCCTGGGAGTCCATCTCGACCTCGACGATCGAGGCAGTCCCCATGCCGAGGAAGCGCAGTGCCCGGTCGATCGTGCCGTGACGGCCCTGACCTGCAATGACTCGCAGCCGCGGCGCGCCGAACAGCCCCGCCTCCTCCACATCCCATCCAGCACGGCGCAGCATCTCGTAACGTGCAGCAGCCAGACCGGTGAGATTGGCCATCTGCCCGCCGGTCACATAGCCGACCGAAACCTGATGCGGAAGGCCGAAAAGCTCGGCCAGCCAGGCGCCGGCCACCTCTTCGATAACGCTGGCGGCAGGACCGACGACGTATAGCCCGGCGTTCTGGTCCCACACCGAGGTGAGCCAGTCGGCCGCGACCGCTGCCGGTGTGGCGCCACCGATGACGAAGCCGAAAAATCGGCCGCTGGAAGAGGGAAGGAGCCCGGGCTCGGCAGCCGTCGCCAGCTCCGCGATCACCTCGCGGGGGTCAGCGGGCCCCTCTGGGATTGGGCCGCCGAGGGACGTGCGCAATTCTGCAAGGCTGGCGGTGCTACGTACCGGTCGATCCGGCAAGCCTTCTAGGTAGTGCAATGCACGATCGAATGCCTCGCCGAGTGGGGCCTTCCATTCCGGTCGACCGAGATCGGGCACCAGGATGTCGTTCAGCTCACGTTCGTCGATGGTCATCGCCTTCTCCTTGATATGTGGCCGGCTGCCCAACAGCTCTGCTCTTTCACGTTAGGAGTTCCGCGGTACGACAACATCCGGCAAATCACGGGGTTTTCTGCCCGGGCGGGACCATTGCAGCTGTCATAATCAGCCAGCACTTGTTGACGTGAGCTTTTCGCCAGTAGACAACGTCTTGAGTAACGAGCTTGTGGTGTAGTGGACGGATCGCCGCGACCCCGCACTCGACCGGAAGGCAGGTGCAGCAGTGTCAGGCGCCCCTCACGCGCTACCGTTCGGCAAACGGCGGCGCGGGCGCCGGATTGCAGCATCGGTGACTACTACGGTGGCTGCCTTGCTGGTGCTATTCGCGCTGCTTACTCCCGATGAGCTTGGCCGTATTGCTCCTGCCGCGCTAGTCAGCATCCCGCTGGAGGGACTTCTCTGCGTCGCACTCCTGCTCTCGCTTCCGAGGAGGGCGATGCCGGTAATCGCCACGCTTCTCGGAGTGGCGCTTGGCCTATTCGCCGTAATCAAGCTGCTCGATATGGGGTTTCACGCGGTGCTCGGCCGGCCGTTCCACCCGATACTCGACTGGATGCTGCTCGACGATGGCATGAAGTTTCTCGCTGGAGCGATCGGATCGGCGCCTGCACTCGGGTCCCTCGCTGCAGCTGTGATCCTGATCACCGCACTGATCATTCTGATAACCCGATCAGCGCAACACTTGGCTCAGCTTGCGGTACGTCGTAACGGAGCCGCCGCTCTAACACTGGCCGTACTCACCGCCGTCTGGCTCACCTGCGCCCTGTTCGGCATTCAGCTCGTTCCTGGTGTTCCCCTTGCGGCCGACGGCGCAGCAGCCTATCTCCAGCATCGTCACGGAGCGGCGGGTATGGCTCTGCAGGATGAGCGAGACATCGCCGCAGCGGCCAGCGCTGATCGCTTTGGCGACACACCGGGCGAGGAATTACTGACAGCACTGCGCGGCAAGGACGTCATCATCGCCTTTGTCGAAAGCTACGGACGCGACGCCGTCGAGGATCCCGAGTTCGCACCCCAGGTGGGAGCCGTTCTTGAATCGGGTGGTCGCCGGCTCAGCGCAGCTGGATTCGCGTCCCGGAGTGCCTTTCTCACCTCACCGACTGCTGGAGGCAGTAGTTGGTTAGCTCATGCCACCTTGCTTTCGGGTTTGTGGATCGACAACCAGCAGCGGTACGACGCGCTCCCCTCCAGCCAGCGGATGACCCTCACCGGCGCCTTCCGCCGGGCGAACTGGCGGACTGTCGGCATCATGCCCGGCAACGACTCGGCCTGGCCCGAGAGCGGCTCTCTGGGCTACGACCGGATCTATGACGCAAACGAGATGGGGTACCACGGCCCGCGGTTCAGCTGGGCAACCATGCCTGATCAGTACACCCTGGCAAAATTCAAACGCACCGAACACACAACTCGAGACCGCCGGCCGGTGATGGCGGAGATCACGCTTGTCTCAAGCCATGCGCCCTGGGAGCCCATTCCCCGACTCATCGACTGGAAAGACATTGGTGACGGTTCAGTCTTCAACACGATGTCGGCTGCGAACGATCCGCCGGACGCCATCTTGACCAGAAATCCGGGGCGGGTGCGTACCGACTATCGAGCCTCGATCGAGTACTCCCTAAGCAGCCTGATCTCCTATATCGAGACCTACGGCGATGAGAATCTCGTGGTGATCTTCCTCGGTGATCATCAGCCGTCCCCGATCGTCACCGGTCAGGGCGCAAGTCGCGACGTACCGATCAGCATCGTGAGTCGCGACCGATCCGTTTTCGACCGGATCTCGCAGTGGGGTTGGCAGCAGGGCCTCAAACCCGACGCCCAAGCTCCGGTTTGGCGGATGGACGCCTTCCGCGATCGATTTCTTAGTGCGTTCGGACCCCAGGCCAAGCCAAGCTACTGATTGGCTTGCGACCTCTACTTCAGAGTTCGCTCGTGCTGCCACCGGCGGCGGCGATCTTCTCCTTCGCCGAGGCGGAAAAGGCGTGTGCGGTCACCTGCAGTGCCACCGAGACGTCGCCGTTGCCGAGAATCTTGACCGGTGCCCCCTGTCGTACGGCGCCAGCGGCCACCAGATCTGCCACGCCAACCGTGCCACCCTCAGGAAACAGCTGACTCAGCCGATCGAGGTTGACTATCTGGTATTCCACCCGGAAGGGATTCTTGAAACCACGCAGCTTCGGCAACCGCATGTGCAGTGGCATCTGGCCGCCCTCGAAGTTCTGCGGCACGGTGTGACGAGCGCCTGAGCCCTTGGTGCCACGGCCGGCTGTCTTGCCGCGCCTGCCGGCCTCGCCGCGGCCTACCCGGATTTTCGCCGTCTTTCCCCCGGGCGCCGGGCGAAGGTGATGAACCTTCAACGCCATGTCAGTCGACCTCCTCCACGGCCACCAAATGGGAAACCGTCTTGATCATGCCGCGGACCTCCTGCCGGTCCTCGCGAACTGACTCGTCGCCAATCCGCTTCAAACCCAAAGTCCGCAAGGTGTTCCGCTGGTTCTGCCTGCCTCCCACCGCGCTACGCACCTGACGTATCTTCAGCTGCGCCATCATGAGCCCACCGTCTCACGCGCCCTCAGCAAAGCCGCAGGCGCAACATCCTCGACGGCCTTGCCGCGGCGCTTGGCTACCGACTCGGGCTGCTCGAGACTCTGCAACGCAGCCACGGTGGCATGTACGACGTTGATGGCATTGGGCGAGCCGAGTGACTTCGCCAGCACGTCACGGACACCGGCGCATTCCAGAACTGCACGAGCTGAACCACCGGCAATGACCCCGGTACCAGGGGACGCCGGCCGCAGCAGCACGACACCGGCAGCCTTCTCACCCTGCACCGGGTGCGGAATCGTGCCCTGGATCCGAGGTACCTGGAAGAAGTGCTTCTTCGCCTCCTCGACACCCTTGGCAATCGCCGCCGGGACCTCCTTGGCCTTGCCGTAGCCAACGCCGACAGTGCCGTCGCCATCGCCGACCACTACAAGCGCTGTGAAGCTGAAGCGGCGACCACCCTTCACGACCTTTGCCACTCGGTTGATCGCGACCACGCGCTCGATGTAGTTGCTCTTCTCGGCGGCTTGACCACGACGATCGTCACGGCCGCGACGCTCCCCACCGGCGCCGCCAGCGCGACGCTGGGTTCCAGTCAATTCGCTACCTTCCGTTCCTCATCAAAATTCCGCACTGCAAGCCTCAGTTGCGCGAGCAGTGCCTCAAAAGCCGAGCCCGCCTTCGCGGGCGCCGTCCGCCAGGGCCGCTACGCGTCCGTGGTACTTGTATCCCGCGCGGTCGAAGACCACGCTCTCGATGCCGGCCGCCTTGGCGCGCTCGGCGATGAGGCCGCCCACCTGCTTGGCCTTGTCCGACTTGTCACCGGTCGTCCCGCGCAGCGTCGACTCCATAGTCGAGGCTGAGGCGAGCGTACGCCCATGCGTGTCGTCGATGACCTGGGCTGAGATGTGCCGCGCCGAGCGAGTCACCACCAGACGCGGCCGCTCCGGTGCACCAAAGACCTTCTTGCGTACCCGAACCTGGCGACGCAGCCGCGCCGCACTCCGGGGCGACCTGTGCTTGTGCTGAGATAGCGAGACCGCCATCGTCACTTACCAGCCTTTCCAACCTTGCGACGAACCCTTTCGCCCGCGTACCGGACACCTTTGCCCTTGTACGGCTCGGGCTTGCGAAGCTTGCGAATGTTGGCCGCAACCTCACCGACCCGCTGCTTGTCGATACCGAGCACCGAGAAACGGGTCGGCGTGTCGACGTTGAAGGTGATGCCCTCCGGGGCAGTCACCTTGACCGGGTGGCTGTATCCGAGCGCAAACTCCAGCTCCGTCGGGCCCCGGGAGACGACGCGGTAGCCGACCCCGACGATCTCGAGCCTCTTCTCATAGCCAGTGGTGACGCCAGTCACCATGTTCGCGACCAAGGTGCGAGTCAACCCGTGCAACGACTTGCTCTCCCGCTCATCATCTGGCCGGTTGACCTGTAGCTCACCGTTCTCACCACGGGTGACTTTGATCGGTTCCGCTACCCGATGCTCGAGCGCGCCTTTCGGGCCGTTGACTTTGACGAGCTGGCCGTCGACGGTCACCTCGACGCCGGCTGGAATCTCTACCGGCAGCCTGCCAATGCGTGACACTTCTCTAACCTCCTCGTTCCGCCACTCACCACACGTACGCGAGGACTTCGCCGCCCACGCGGTTGTTGTGCGCCTGCCTGTCGGTGAGCAGACCCTGAGATGTCGAGATGATGGCAATGCCGAGCCCGCCCAGCACCTTGGGAAGACCGGTGGACTTGGCGTACACCCGAAGGCCAGGCTTGGAGATCCGGCGCACCCCTGCGATCGACCGCTCGCGGTTCTGGCCGTACTTCAAGGTGATCGACAGTGTCTTGCCGACATGGCCCTCGGCAGGCTCGTCCACCGTGTAGCCGGCGATGTAACCCTCGTTGGCCAAGATCTCGGCGATCTGCACCTTGATCTTGCTGTGCGGCATGGTGGCGGTCTCGTGATACGCCTGGTTGGCGTTCCGGACCCGGGTCAGCATGTCCGCGATCGGATCTGTCATGGTCATGAGTTGGGTGTTCTACTTTCTCGGAGTGGTTTCCGTCAGGACCTGCTCCGTTGAGTCAGTGTCGAGGCTTGGCGCTGCGGCGGTCGTGTCCTGAGGAACCACCCGACGGCGCCGGTTCCTACTTGGCGGTCCAGCCCAAGGGCGATTCTGTTGAGCCCGACCGTTTGCGCCCATCGCAGCAACAATGAGATTCGAATCAAGCATCAAGATCACCACGAAGATTTCGTGATACCGGGCAGCTCGCCCTTGTGCGCCATCTCTCGCAAGCAGATGCGACACAAGCCGAACTTGCGATACACCGCCTTCGGGCGACCGCACCTCTGGCACCGGGTGTAGGCGCGTACCCCGAACTTCGGCTTCCGGGCTTGCTTCACCCTGAGCGCTGTCTTGGCCATGGTCTTTCTCTCCTTCTCAGTTCGCCCGGAACGGGAAGCCCAGATGGCGCAGCAGCGCCCGGCCCTCGTCGTCGTTGGTGGCCGTGGTGACGAACGTGATGTCCATGCCGCGGATCCGGTCGATCCTGTCTTGATTGATCTCGTGGAACATGACCTGTTCGTTGAGACCAAAGGTGTAGTTGCCTCTGCCGTCGAACTGCTTGGGCGATAGGCCGCGGAAGTCACGGATGCGCGGCAGCGCGAGGGTCAGCAGGCGGTCTGCGAATTCCCACATCCGAGTGCCCCGCAGCGTGACGTGTGCACCGATCGTCATGCCTTCGCGAAGCTTGAACTGCGCGATGGACTTGCGGGCCTTGGTAACGACCGGCTTCTGGCCGGTGATCGTCGCGAGGTCGCGCACTGCGCCGTCGATCAGCTTGGAGTCGCGAGCCGCCTCGCCGACGCCCATGTTCACCACGATCTTGACGAGGTTGGGAGTCTGCATCACGTTCGCGATCTTGAACTCGTCCCGCAGTGCCGGGACGATCTCCTCGCGGTAGCGCTGCTGGAGCCTCGGCAGACTGCGCTCCGTGCCGGACGCTGGTCGCTCGGTGGTCGGCGTCGTCATCAGATTTCCTCCCCGGTCGCCCGAGCGATCCGTACGCTGCGGGTCGCCTTGTATTCAGAGCCGTCCGAGCGCCGCTTCGTCACCTCAACCCGGTCGTAGCCGATCCGGGTAACGACCTCGTCACCATCTGAGTTCTTGACCACCAGCTGCACGTTGGAGGCGTCGATCGGTGCCTCGGAGGAGACGATGCCGCCCTTGGTGGTTTGCCGCGCCTGCGGCTGAGCGGAGGTATCACGCAAGTGCCGCTTGATGATGTTCACCCCGGCCACGGTCACGCGATTGCGATCCGGATACACCGCAATCACCTCACCGACCAGCCCGCGATCCTTGCCGCTGATCACCTTCACGCGATCGCCCTTGCGGATGTGCAGCTTGGCTTGGTTTTTCTTGACACTGTTCTTGTCGGGCATGGTTCAGATCACCTCCGGTGCCAGCGAGATGATGCGCATATAGCGCTTCTCGCGAAGCTCCCGGCCGACAGGGCCGAAGATCCGGGTGCCGCGAGGTTCGCCGTCAGGCCTCAAGATCACCGCGGCATTCTCGTCGAATTTGATGTACGAGCCGTCAGCCCGACGATGCTCCTTCGCGGTGCGCACCACCACTGCCTTGA
>Ga0081455_10002215_pt1 | contig 23142 bp, 24 predicted proteins | sample TabmetS3T2R1_FD_70207 | JGI IMG/M metagenome (GOLD analysis project Ga0081455, IMG submission 70207) | Tabebuia heterophylla rhizosphere microbial communities from the University of Puerto Rico - S3T2R1 | ecosystem: Host-associated > Plants > Roots > Rhizosphere ...
ACCGCGTTTGGCGATGCCCTGGGGCTGGCTATTACCGTATTCGATCGAAGTCAGGTGAAAGAACGTGTGCTTATCGCGCTCACCGATGGCAACGATACCGCCAGCAAAGTACCGCCTGCCAAGGCTGCGGAGATCGCGCACGACAAAGGCATTGTCATTCACACGGTCGCCGTCGGCGATCCGCGGGCAGCTGGCGAGGATGCACTCGACATGGACACGCTAAAAAAAGTCGCAAGCACCACAGGCGGACTTTACGCACATGCTGCCGATCGAGGCCAACTCAACGAGATATACGGCAAGCTCGACAAGCTGGAGACACACAAAGCTGAAACGATAAGTCATCGCCCAAAGCGGGACATCTTTTGGTGGCCCCTCGCGCTGGGTCTCTTTGTGTCAGTCATCCAGCACACGCTGCAACTCATTCTACATCGTCCTCGTGTTCGTCCTTCGTCGTCGAGTGGAAACGATCGAGGACGAGAACGAGAAGGAGGGACGAGGACGACTGAAGGCCCCGAGGAGGTCGCAGCATGATAGGCGAGTTCCATTTCATTCGTCCGTGGTGGCTGTTGGCACTCGTACCGCTTGGACTGCTCCTTTGGGCGATCCATCGCCGGCAAGATGCGACACAACCCTGGCGCAGAATTATCGCACCGAATCTTTTGCCATTCCTTCTCAGCGGAACGACTCAGAGAAAGATTCTTTCACCGCTGTTACTAATCGCCATTGGTTGGACAATCACTGTTATTGCCATAGCAGGGCCAACCTGGCGGCGCGAACCGGCACCATTTGCCGAGGACACGGCAGCGCTTGCCATCGTCGTCAAGGTCGCGCCATCGATGAAGACTGAAGACGTGCAGCCCGATCGACTTACCCGTTCGGTGCAAAAGATTAAAGACCTCCTTGCCCTGCGACGTGGCGCGAAGACTTCGCTCATTGCCTATGCCGGTTCGGCGCATGTGGTCATGCCGGCAACCACGGACGATGGTATCATCGCCACGTTCGCTCAGGCGCTCGATCCGAAGATCATGCCAGGTGACGGCGACGTCGCAGCAGAGGCGTTGCGACTCGCGGATCAGACGTTGGCCGAGGCAGGGTCCGGCTCGATCTTGTGGATCACTGATAGTGTGGCGCCGGAGCAATCGACGTCTTTGTCGCAATGGCGCAAGAAATCATCAACTCCGGTACGGTTGCTTCCGCCGTTGCTCACCGGCAGCGAGTTAGACGTGGTCAAACAAAACGCGCGACCGGTGAATGCTAGTCTTGTTAGGCTATCAGCCGACAACTCAGATGTTCAATCGCTGGCTCGTGCCGCGAAGTTTGCGACGGCTGTCACCGGCGATTCTAGCAATCGTTGGGAAGAGAGCGGCTACTGGCTCACAGCGCTCATCGCCGCTTTGATGCTGCCATTTTTTCGCAGGGGCTGGATGGTTCGAACCTCAGCGCAATAATGAAACGCACGTTAATCGTTCTTACAATACTGACTGTGGTTGTTTTGGTAATCGGCACGATGCGCGATCCGAACTTCTGGCTGACACCAGATCAGCGTGGTGATTCGCTGCTACATGCGGGAAAATTTTCAGAGGCGGCAAAAGCCTGCACTGATCCCTGGCGCATTGGCGTCGCGCAGTATCGTAATGGCGATTTCGAAGCAGCCGCGAAGACTTTCGCGCGTGTTCCCGGCGCAATGGGCGCGTTCGATCAGGGCAACGCCCACCTGATGCACGGTAACTACGATGGGGCAATCGCCAGTTACGATCGCGCACTTGGATTCAGACCCGACTGGAAGGAAGCCGAGGACAACAAAGCCCTCGCTATCGCGCGTAAAGCAAAGATCGAAGCGTCCGGCGAAAATCGCGCAGAAGAACAAGCTCAAGCCTATAAACCGGACGAGATCGTGTTCGATCAAAAAGGCGGTGACAAACGCGGCGAACCAATAGAGATCGCCGGAGACAAGGCGTCGGACCAGGAACTGCGGGCGACGTGGCTGCGAAACGTGCAGACGACGCCCGGTGACTTTTTGCGAGCAAAATTTGCTTACCAGGCTGCGCATGAATCTGCGGACCGAAAGGACGCAAAATGAACCCCGGAGTTTCTATTCGTCCTCGTTCTCGTGGTCGTCCCTCGTCCTCGACTAAAAGGGATCGAGCACGACGACGAGGGACGAGGACGATTTTGGCGATCGCAGTTCTTGCCTGCGCAGCTACTGTCAGCGCGCAAGAGGCGCAGGTTCGCGCGACACTTAATGCACAAGGTGGTCTTTGGGTAGGTCAGCGTGTTATACTCGTAGTCGAGTTGCTCGCTCCGGGTGTTTTCGCTGGTGCGCCATCGTTCGATTTGCCAGATCCAAAAGGCTTATTGCTTATTCCTCCGTCTGACAGTCCGGTACTGAGCAACGAAGAGATCGCTGGAACGAGTTACACGGTACAGAGACATGAGGTCTCCGTCTTTGCTCAGCAGCCGGGCGAATGGACGATTCCACGCCTGACCGTCCGCTTCAGTTTCAAACGCAACCCGCTCGACAAGGAAGTTGTGCCGGCAGCTGTGACAACACAGCCGATTCGTCTCACTGCAAGGGTGCCGCCCGGAGCAGAGAACCTCGGGACGATTCTTAGTGGGCGAAATATTACCGCAGTAGAGGCGTGGAACCCTGAGCCCGGAAAGGCAAAAGCGGGAGACGCCTTCACGCGGACGATCACCTTTTCTGCGCCGGATATACCGGCAATGGCTTTCCCGCCGTTTCCTACTCGCCCCATTGACGGCCTGGGTATCTACCGCAAACCACCCGAAGTTCTTGATCACAGCGACCGCGGTCAATTGCGGGGCGAACGGCGCGAGGTTATCACTTATGTTTGCCAGCGACCGGGGCACTTTGTAATTCCTGCGGCCCGGTTAACCTGGTGGGATCTCGATTCCAATCAGCTTCGGACCATCGATTTTCCTGGGCATGCGCTGGACGTTGCTCCTAATCCCGCAATGGAGGCGGCTTCCGTGTCCGGCACACCAGATCGGCGTTCTACGCTAAACTGGATAGCTACAGCTGTTCTTCTACTACTCGCAGTCGGAGTTCTAGTCGTACGGAGGAAGCAGCTTCATCGTCTAATTCTCCGTTGGCTGGCTCCCTGGCGTCTGGTTCATTTGCAACCATTGAATCCAACCTCCTAGCTCAAACCAATGAAAGCAGAGAAGAAAATACTGGAACGGCAAACCCTTCGATCCGCGATCAAAGTGCCGCCGGAATTCATTCGAAAGTCCTTTCCGCGCACCTGGTATCATCCAAGATGGAAGCTTCTGACCTGGTATCCTCGCGGTGTACTCAATGAGGCGTTCGCCGATCAGATGATCGCGTTTATTGAAATGGAAGAGAGGATCCAGGAGGCGCCTTTTGATCGCTACGTTGACTTGTCGGGCCTTGTGAAAATTCGGATAGGAATTGATCACATCATTTTCACTGCACGTCGGCGTCGCATAGTGAAACAACCGGTCAAGACGGCATTGTTCGCGGATAACCCGGTGAGCTTTGGCGTCGCGCATTCCTACGAGTTGCTTATGCACGACGCAATGATCGATGTGCGCTCATTTAAGGAGAGGACGGCAGCCGCGCTGTGGCTGGAGAGGCCACTCAATGCACTTGCGTGTCCTTCGTAAAATGAGAACTCATCGGACAAATGAGAGCAGCTGTAGTCACGGCGCTGTGTCGCCGTGTTTCTCACCGCAACAACACCTAAACGCCTCGACACAGCGAGGCGGCTACAACAGCCAGTTTGTTCATATGATATGAAACCTTCCATCTCACTTTGCCATTTTCAGCGAGCAGATTTCTCGGGCAAGCACACGAGACTGATTTGTACGATCCTAATCGCCACAATTGTTTGGAGTGTAAATGCGGTCGCCCAGACGGATCCACTTCCATCCTGGAATGACACCGGAGCGAAGAAAGCGATCGTCGAGTTTGTCGAACGTGTAACCAAAGAGGGCTCGCCGGATTTTGTTAAACCTGATGATCGGTTTGCAACGTTTGATAACGACGGCACTCTTTGGGTTGAGCAGCCGAACTACACCCAGGTGGTTTTCGCAATCGACGAGGTGGTCGCGCAGGCGCCGCAACATCCGGAGTGGCGCGAGACGGAGCCGTTCAAGTCGATCATTGCACGCGATCGTGAGGCGATGGAGAAATTCAGTATCCAGGATTTCGAAAAGGTTGTCGCTGTGACACACAGCGGCATGACGGTTCAACAGTTCCAGGAAATTGTTAAGAAATGGCTCGCTGAAGCGAAGCATCCCCGTTTCAAAAGACCTTATACTGAGTGTGTGTATCAACCCATGCTCGAGTTGATGCACTACCTGCGGGCTAACGGGTTCAGGACCTATATCGTGACCGGCGGTGGCCAGGAGTTTGTGCGGGCCTTTGCCGGGCCGACCTACGGTGTGTTTCCCGAGCACGTGGTCGGCAGCATGGGCAAAGTGAAATATCAGTATGATAAAAACGGTAACCCTGAGCTGATCAAACTCCCCGAGGTGCTGTTGGTCGACGACAAAACAGGTAAGCCGGAAGGGATCAACATGGTTATCGGTCGTAGACCGCAGGCAGCCTTCGGTAACTCCACGGGTGACCAGCAAATGCTCGAATATACGGGGGCAGGCGACCGCGCGAGACTGATGATGCTTGTCCATCACGATGATGCCCAGCGTGAGTACGCCTATGGGGCCGACTCAAAGATCGGAACGTTCAGCGATGCGCTCATGGATGAGGCGAAAAAGAAAGGCTGGGTTGTTATCAGTATGAAAGACGATTGGAAAACAATTTTCCCACCTGAGAAATGAAATCGTCGTCCTCGTTCTCGCGCCAGTTTTCGTTTTCGGTACGGCGTCACTAGAGGACGAGAACGAGGAGGAATAATCTAGAAGGAAAGCCAGCTATGAAAACGAAAGTCACCATCTACTTGTTAGGAATCGCGTTAACTGTCATTACTGGAGCCTATGCGGAGTCACCGTCGCCATCACACACTGGCGGAGAAGCGAAGTTCTCCACCGACGAACTGAATCGCCGCAATATCGAACGACGCGCCGTCGAAGCGGTGATCTGGGGTATGCCGGCTGTGAACTACGAGCGGATGCTTCAGACAGCGATCGACAACGGTGCGAAGCTGAACCAGGTCGTCTACTGGTCGCGGCCGGTAAATGAAAAAAACCAGACGCTCACGCCTAACCCCGACACGATCTATTTCAATCCGTTCTATGATACGAGCAAAGGGCCGGTGGTAGTGGAAATTCCGCCGGCCGACGCGGACCACGTGATCGTCGGCAGTTTCGACGTGGCATGGCAGAACGCGCTGGCGGATGTGGGGCCCGCGGGCGAGGACAAGGGGAAAGGCGGCAAATACCTTATCCTGCCGCCCGGTTATAAGGAGGAAGTACCCGATGGCTACTTTGTGTTGCAATCGGAGACCTATCGCGGCTTCGTCATCCTGCGATCGAACTTCAAGAGCCGCAGCGACGCCGACATCAAGTCGGCCGTCGAGCACGGCAAGCGCATCAAGGTTTATCCGTTAGGCGGCGATCCCGCTTCCACTGTCTTCGTAGACATGTACGACAAGCCGTTCGACGCCACGATTCCATATGACGCGACCTTCTTCGAACACTTGAACAAGTTTGTCCAAGCCGAGCCGTGGCTGCCACGCGATCGGGCGATGATCGACATGCTCAAAACGATCGGCATCGAGAAAGGGAAGCCGTTCAACCCGGACGCTAAGCTGAAAGCGACCCTCGGCGGCGCGGCGAAAGAGGCGCACGACGTGATCGCGCTCAAGTACGAGAAGAGTTTCGCCATGCCATTCTTCGAAGGCGCGCGATGGGCGCTGCCAGGGTCGCAGAAAGCGATCGATGGCATGTCTTCGGGCTTTGCCGACCCGAACGAATATGCCATCGACGGTCGGGCCGTCTTGTACCACATGGCGTATTTCAGCATGAGGCACCTGGGCGGCGGTCAGTTCTATCTGCTGAACATCAGCGACCGCGACGGTAAACCACTGGACGGGAGTAAAACCTATCGCTTGAAGGTGCCCGCGCACGCCCCGGTGGAACAATACTGGTCGGTCACGGCCTACGACCGCGAGACGCACGCGCTGATCCGCGGGATGTCGCGTCAGAGTCTTGGGTCGAATGACACGAAAGTGCAGAATAACACTGACGGATCGGTAGATGTTTACTTCGGTCCTAAGGCGCCCGCGGGAAAGGGATCCAACTGGGTGCCAACCGATCCGAAGCGGCCGTTCGAGCTGCTCTTCCGCGTGTATGGCCCGAAGAAGGAGTTCTTCGAGAAGGTGTGGAAGCTACCTGATGTAGAAAAAGTCAACCCTTAAGTCAAGGAGTAACCAATTACTCGTCGCGCGATGACATCACCAAAAATGCCGACGGTTCCGTGGACCTCTACTTCGGCCCCGAAGCGCCTGCCGGCAAACCGCCCAAGAGCTGGATCAAGACGCTGCCAAAGAAAGGCTGGTTCACCTACTTCCGCCTCTATGGTCCGACGCAGCCTTATTTCGACAAGACGTGGGTGCTACCGGACATTGCGGAAGTGAAATAACGAAAGGTGAAAACAAGGGTCATCCTCCTCGGTTCGTTAGGTCTCGCCTTAATGGTATTCACCACAAAGGCAGAAGACGCCACCGAGAAACACGGCTGGATAGGTACGGAAACGATCAAGACGCGTGTCGGCGACTTCGAGTTCAAGGGCGGCTACCCGACGCCGGACAGCGCTGCGGCCTTGCACGACCAACTGAAGTTTAACCGCGCAGTGGAAGTCTATCTCACACAGTTGCCGGCCGTGGCGATCATCGAATCGCGGCGCGGGTTTGCTGACTTCGGCGCGAAAACGTCCAATCAAGTCATCATCTGGGAGCAGCTCCTTGATGCCAAGACGCTCGTGCTTACCGCGAACACCGAGACCGTTTATGGCATGGGATGCCTCGACCTGAAGGCCGACGGCCCAACCGTCTTTGAAGCGCCGCCGCAGATGCTCGGCATCGCGATGGACATGCGCCAGCGCTACCTGGTGGATATCGGGATGGCCGGGCCGGACAAGGGGAAAGGCGGGAAATACCTTTTCCTGCCGCCCGATTACAACGGCGAGGTGCCAGCAGGATACTTCGTCGTTAAATCGCCGACCTACACCGTGCAGTACGGAGTCCGCGGGTTCCTTAAGGACGGCAAGACTGATGAAGCGGTGGGTTTGATGAAGCAGATGAAGATCTACCCGCTGGCGAAGAAGGATAACCCGCCGAAGATGGAGTTCCTCAACGGCTCGGGAAAGGAAGTGGACACGGTCCACTCGGATAACTTCTCGTTCTATGAAGCGCTGGCGCAACTGGTGAATGAGGAACCGGCTGACCTCTTCACTCCGCTGGAACGGTTTTACATGCAGCAGCTCGGCATCGAGCATGGCAAGCCGTTCACCCCGGACGCGAAGACAAAGCAATTGCTCTCGGAGGCGGCGCGTTACGCCGCGGCCACGGCGCGCGCGAACAGCTTCGCCTCGGCCGATCGCGGGACCTACTACTACGACGACAAGCAGTGGCAGTATGTCGGCGACACCCCATACACGTGGTTGAAGGATGGCATCCAACAGGTCGACCGGCGGGCCTACGCTTATTATATGGCGATCGGCAGCTCGCCGGCGATGATGGATAAGAACGTCGGCATCGGGTCGTATTACCTTTGGACCTACAAGGACGCGAAGGGCGAATTTCTCCAGGGCGAAAACACCTACAAACTGCATATCCCAGCGAACGTGCCGGCGGGGAAGTTCTGGTCGGTCGTTGTTTACGACGCGCTGAGCCGCTGCGAGCTGCAAAATGGCGCCCCGTTCCCCTCGCTGAGCCTCTACACCGATCCGAAAAAAAACGCGGATGGATCGGTGGATCTCTTCTTCGGGCCCGCGGTGCCGAAGGGTGAGGAGAAGAACTGGATCAAGACCGTGCCCGGCAAAGGCTTCTTCCCGATGGTCCGCTTCTATAGCCCGAAGAAGGAACTCTACGACAAGACCTGGCAGTTGCCGGACGTGGAAAAAGTGAAGTAGCTACGAGGAGGAGGAATAACCAAATATGAAAATAACAACTGCAATCTATTCGTTAGGCCTCGCCCTGGCCACAGCAGCATTGGCACAGGAAGGCGAACGCGTTACTTCAGACAACTTCATTCGCGCGGAGACCGACAACTACTTCGCCAATTTCGTCAAACAGCACGGGTTCGGTAAGCTGCATCACGAACGCGAGATGACGCCGATCGACCATCAGACGGTCATCCGCATGAACCGCGATACGCTATACTCGTTCGGCGTCTTTGATCTCGATGCCGGCGCCGTCATCCTCACGCTACCCGATCCGGGCAAGCGTTACATGTCGGTCGTGGTGATCAACGAGGACCATTACACCCCGGACATGCTCTATGCGCCGGGCAAGTTCACCATCACGAAGGAGAAGGTCGGCACGCGCTATGTCTGCCTCGCCATGCGCACCTTTGCCAATCCTAACGACTCTGTCGATATGCAAGCTGTTCAGGCGCTGCAAGACAAGGTCAAGACCGAGCAACAATCCGCGGGAACCTTCACCGTGCCCAACTGGGACCAGGCATCGCTTAAGAAAGTTCGCGAGGCACTTCTCGGCGTGATCGACGCCGGCGGTGCGTTTGAGTCTTCGAAGATGTTCGGCCGCAAAGGCGAGGTCGATCCAGTGGCGCACTTGCTCGGCACTGCTTCCGGCTGGGGCGGCAATCCGAAGGAGGCGGCCATGTATGCCGGTGGCGCCGTCAAAGAGAACGACGGCAAAGCGGCCTACGTGTTGAACTTCAAGGATGTGCCGGTGGATGCGTTCTGGTCCATCAGTGTTTACAACAAGGCCGGCTTCTTCGAGAAGAACGATAAAAACGCCTACGTCTTCAACAGTGTCACCGCCAAACCCAATGCCGACGGCTCGTTCACCATCCACTTCGGCGGCGATGAGAACGCCATCAACTACCTGCCTATCATGCCGGGCTGGAACTACGCTGTCCGCATGTACCGGCCGCGAAAGGAGATTCTCGATGGCAGGTGGAAATTTCCAGAGCCGCAGCTGGTGCCTTGAACTGCTAAGACGCATGTTTTTATGAGAACAATAGTTGGCTTTTTGAAGGTAACGCTGGTTGGTGGCCTTTTGATCGTGCTGCCGCTCTGGGTCAGCTTGCTGCTGCTACTGAAAGCTATCAAAGGCGCCTTGGCAGTTCTGCGACCGGTCGCGAAGTTAGTGCCACAAAGATTCGTACACGACGACGTGGTAGCGTTGTGCCTGTTGGTTCTGATTTGTTTCGGCGTCGGTTTGGTCGTTCGCACCGAACTAGGGAAGCGCGTTGGTGATTGGCTTGAGCACCACCTGCTTGGTCGACTGCCCGGTTTCTCGATTATACGTGGCATGATCGGACAGTTCGCCGGCGAGAAGGATGAGGAGTCGTTTCAACCCGCACTGGTGGAGATCGAGGAAGCGTTGGTGCCGGCTTTCATCATCGAAAAGCACGCGGACGGACAGTTCACCGTGTTCGTTTCATCCAGTCCAACGCCGATGGCGGGTGCTATTTATATTTTGCAACCAGAACGCGTCCATCCGGTAGACGTTCCGTTACGCAAAGCGATGGTTTGCGTGACGAAATGGGGCGCTGGAGCTGCCGAGATGCGAACTGCGATTCGACACGGAAAAGCTTCAAGTGATCGGTAATAAAGGGTATGAAAGAGGAGGATTGAACTTTGAGTAAACAGTAATAAGCAATGAAGCTTCCGCCGGATTTAGAGTTTCACGAAGACATTCGGTTGCTTATCTATCGTCCGAAGGGCGTGATCGATGAAGCGGAAATTAACCGGGTCATCGGTGTTATTGAAGGGATCGAAGCCGCATCGCAAGCGCCTTTCAATCGATTCTCTGACACGTTGGAAACCCACGAAGTTGAGCTCAACTTCACATACGTGATTCAAGCTTCCCTTCATCGTCGGCTGGCCCACAAAGGACGTGCGCCAGTGAAATCAGCGATCCTAGCGACGGATTCTACTCTTATTCATTACGCCCGATTGCTCGTGTTATTGACCGAGGGTTCTTCGATCAAAGTCCGCGTCTTTGCAGACCGCGAAAATGCGGCCCAATGGCTCGAAGTCCCGGTCGAATTGCTAGAGTCAAAGAGTGATGCCAGTGGTGATCAGAAATAGCGATGTGAAGCTAACCATGGACTTCAGTACTCAGAAGCGCATACCCAAGCTTAGCGCCCAATGGTTCAGCGAGACGGCCAGGCGTAACGCCGTGGTGTAGGCGGAGATCAATGGTTAATCCTAAGCTCCCTCCTGACGCCGAATTTCACGAAGCCGTTCCTCTGCTCATCTATCGACCCCGAGGTTTGATAAACAGAGCGGCTGTTAACAAAATCATATCTGTCATCGGAGAACTGGAAACCACTGTGAAAGAGCCTTTTAATCGATTCTCAGACACACTCGCAGCCGATGCGGTGGATTTGAATTTTGAATATGTGATTCGAGTTTCTCTTTATCGCCGTAAGTTTTATGGCAATCGCCCCCCGGTCAAATCAGCGATTCTGGCTACCGACGCTACAGCTATTCACTATGCGCGGTTAGCTGCGCTGGTGACCCAGGGTTCGCCGCTCAAAGTGTGCGTATTTGAAGATCGCAGGAAGACTGCGGAATGGTTGAAGGTACCGCTCGAATTGCTCAGGGAGAAATAGATCGGCAATGAAATGACTCGACCTGAATGGAACAACAGACGTAAAACTCAAACTGGAGATGAATGGAAATGATTAACTTGAAGCTCCCTGCTGACGTCGAGTTTCACGAAGACATTCGGTTATTCATCTATAGACCACAGGGCGTGGTGAATCAAACGTCAGTTAACAAGGCAATAAGCGTCCTTGGAGAACTGGAGACGGCGTTAAATGAGCCTTTCAATCGATTCTCCGATACAGTGGGGGCCGATGCGGTTGATCTTAACTTCGAATACATCATTAGTGTTTCTCTCTATCGGCGCTCCTTCTATGGCAAACGTCCTCCGATAAAATCAGCGATCCTGGCGACGGACGCTACGCTTATTCATTATGGCAAAGTGCATGCCTTATTGACTCAGGGCTCTCCCATCAATGTCCGCGTGTTCCAGGACCGCGAAGAAACAGCGCGATGGCTCGGGGTGGCATTCGAACTGATAAATTGACGTGCGCGCGGTCGGGTGAAGCAATGAGCAGTAAATTCGCCATTTATTCGATAAGTGTCACTCTTATGGTAATTGAGCCGGGTTATGCGCAACCGACTCAGAGGAATAACAAGCCTAACATTGTTTTCATTCTGATGGATAACCTCGGTTATGGCGAGGTGGGATGTTACGGCGGCGGTATACTTCGAGGCGCGACTACTCCTCGTATTGATAAGCTGGCCACTGAGGGCACGCGATTGCTTAACTTTAATGTTGAAGCGCAATGCACGCCGAGCCGGTCAGCTATTATGACCGGGCGTTTTTCAATTCGATCTGGAACCCACTCCGTACCGATTGGCGGTGGGCTGGAGGGATTAACTCAGTGGGAAGTGACGATTGCCGAATTACTCTCCAAAGCGGGTTATGCAACAGCTGCTTTCGGGAAGTGGCATCTTGGCAGTAATCAGGGGCGGTTGCCAAACGATCAAGGCTTTGACGAGTGGTACGGAATTCCGCGTACCACTGACGAAGCGTTTTGGCCTTCGGAACCTGCGGCAAAAACAGCCGGTGCGGAGTTCGAACACATCATGGACGGACGCAAAGGGGAGAAAAGCCGGGAATTAGCTGTTTATGACCTGGAGCAGCGCCGCTTGATAGATGCAGAAATCACACGTCACACGATCGACTTCATGAAGCGGAGCGTTCAGTCGGGTAAACCGTTTTACGTTTACGTTCCATTTACGCAGGTGCATTTTCCCACGCTGCCGAATCCAAAGTTTGCAGGTAAAACGGGTTTTGGCGATTTTCCCGATGCACTTGCAGAGATGGATTCACACATCGGGGAAATTCTGGATGCGGTCGATGCGCTTAAAATCCGCGATAACACCATTGTCGTGTTTACGAGTGACAATGGTCCGGAGGCAACCTGGCCCTGGCAAGGATCATCGGGTCCGTGGCGAGGTTACTATTTTACACACATGGAAGGATCATTGCGTGTGCCTTTTATCATTCGCTGGCCTACCCACGTCCCCGCCGGCCGCGTGAGTAATGCGATCGTCCACGAGGTAGACACCTATACCACGTTTGCCAAGGTCGCCGGTGCCGAAATACCCAAGGACCGTCCCATAGACGGTATAGACCAATCCGATTTCCTGTTCGGCAAGTCTGATAAGTCTAATCGCGAAGGTTTCCCGGTGTTCGTCGCCGACCGATTGGAAGCAGTGAAGTGGAGAAACTGGAAAGTAGTCTTCTATGGTGAAGAACGAGATTGGTGGACTCCGCCGGCCAAACTCGGCGTCCCGAAGGCGTTCGATCTGATCACGGACCCAAAGGAAGAATACCCGTCGACGGGACTGCGCAACTCTTGGAATGCCGGACCGGCGATGAAGATTGTCACGCAGTTCGAGCAAAGCTTGAAGAAGTATCTACCAATTGCGCCTGGAACGCCCGACCCCTACACGCCGCCATTGAGATGACCAACGAGGGGAAACCAAACATGAAAACGCAAACCTATCTGATCACCATCTGCGCCGTGATTATGCTCGCGTTCACCGTGTTATTTCCCGCTTCGGCGCTTGCCGTCGAGGGTGGGATGCAGCGGCCAATTTCCGGAATGCAGATCGCGCCGTTTGCCGGTGTAATCCCGCCTGAACCTGGCTTCGCGGTTGCTGTTTCGGAAATCTATTATTCAGGTTCTATCGGCGGCGCGGCCAATGTACCTATAGGAGGTCTTCTCGTGGCGAATGTCGATGTGAAGGCGTCGTTCACTCCAATTACGTTGCTCTACATTTGGCCTACACCGACCAAGGAGTGGAACTTTGCTTCAGCGATTGGTTTTCCACTGGCATGGGTGGAGGGTCAGGCCAGCGTTTCCCTGGGTCCGTTCACTGTCCGGAGAAAGGACACTATTTTCGGATTGTACGATCTGGTTTTTACTCCACTGGTGGCGAGCCATCATTTTAGCCAGACAGATCATTTGGCGTTCAATTTTACTTTTTGGGCGCCGACCGGATCATACGAAACGGGTAAACTTGCAAACCTCAGCCTGAACAACTGGTCGTTCATCCCTGGCATGGCTTACACGAAGATTATCCCACAACCGAACATTGAATTGACCGGGATCTGGAACATGTACTTCTACACCGAAAATCCGGCCACTCATTATCAGAGCGGTATCCAGTCCGACTTGGAAGTGCTGGCCATCAAACGATTCAAAAACGGTTTCGGAATCGGTTTTGTTGAAAGCTGGATTCAACAGATCACAGACGATACGGGAACGTTAGCTGACAGACTCAACGGGTTCGTCGGACGTTCCTTCGGCATTGGCCCAATCGTTACGTACTCGACCAAGTTAGGTAAGAGTCATCTCGATTTTAACGCTCGTTGGATCCACGACTTCGACGTCCGCAACGCCGTCCAAGGCGATGGTTTCAACTTCACGGCAAGCTTGAAATTCTGAATGAATCAAACCAGCAGGCGACTCAGATCAGGCTGTCGAACCCGTTCCAAAGCTGTTGTAGATGCCTCGGCTTCCTCGCGAAGGCTTTCGGAGCCGCGCCGAGGCGGACCAATTGCGTCGCTTGTCCGAAGAAGACGTCGCGCAGCGCCGTGGCTACAGGTCTGTTTCATCCGTGACCTTCTAAGAATCGCGACAGTCATATCATTGTCATCTCAATGGGCGTTTGCTCAGGAACAGAATGACGAAGACCTTGCAAAACAATTGGCCAACCCGGTGGCTTCACTGATCAGCGTTCCTTTTCAGAGCAATTTTGAATTCAAGCTCGGGCCGAACAATGACGGCTTTCGCTACACGTTGAACTTTCAGCCTGTTATTCCTTTTTCACTGACCAAGGACTGGAACCTAATCGTTCGGACGATTGTGCCAATCATTGATCAAACCGATGTCATTGCGCAGAACACAAGTCAGGGCGGCTTGAGCGACACCACCCAGAGTTTCTTTTTCTCACCCAAGAAGCCCATAGGGGGAATGATCGTTGGTGTCGGGCCGGCATTCTTGTATCCGACGGCGACAGACGATTTGCTAGGTTCAGAAAAGTGGGGAGCAGGCCCGACCTTTGTGGTGCTCAAGCAGCAAGGCCCATGGACAATTGGCATGCTCTTCAATCATATTTGGTCTTTTGCCGGGAATGAACATCGGACTTATGTCAGCTCTACGTTTCTGCAGCCATTCATTTCGTACATCACACGCACGAAAACGACGTTTACCATAAACACGGAAAGCACGTATGACTGGCACAACGATCAGGTTACCGCGCCAATCAATTTTACAGTCGCACAACTGACAAAAATCGGGAAGCTGCCCGTGCAATTCACCATTGGCGGAAAGGTCTATGCGCAAGGTCCAAGCGGGGCGCCCGAGTGGGGTCTCCGCTTTGTCGTCACGCCGCTGTTCCCGACCGGCGGTAAGTGAACGCGCTTGCAACACGGAAAATTTACGCCCTTGCCAAAGAACCCATTCGATTTCACGAATAAAGTTGTCCTGGTCACGGGCGGAAGCAGTGGCATTGGTCGCGCTACGTCGCTTCTCTTTGCCCGACACGGCGCCAAGGTAGTCGTCGGCGACATCAACCCCGCAGGCACGGAGACGGTACAGACGATTAAAGGAGAAAAAGGCGAGGCGATTTTCGTGCAAGCCGACGTTTGCTCTGAAGAAGCCGTGAAAGGTCTGGTTGCGACTGCAGTGAACACCTATGGGGCACTGCATTGTGCTTTTAATAATGCGGGCATTCTTCCCCCGATGACAACGCTGGCAGAAACGGAGGAATCATCTTTCGATCAAGTCATGGCCGTCGATTTGAAAGGTGTATTCCTCTCGATGAAATACGAGCTCCAGCAAATGCTGCAAAACGGCGGCGGAGCAATCGTCAACAACGCGTCGATTGCCGGGATGATTGCCGAACCCGGCATCAGCGCGTACGTGGCGGCGAAACATGGTGTAATTGGTCTAACGAAAGCGGCAGCGATGGAGTATGCCGCTCGGGGGATTCGAATCAATGCGCTTGCGCCAGGCCTCGTGGAGACGGTGATGACCAAAGCCTGGTTCGACGATCCAAACATGCGGCGCTACTTTGTGGCAAATGCGCCGCTTGGCCGAGTTGCTCAGCCCGAAGAGATGGCCGGGATGGTTTTGTTTCTCTGCTCCGACTTCGCATCATTCGCCGTTGGCCAAACGTTTGTCATCGACGGCGGCTACACGGTTCATTGAATGAGTTCGTGAAATCAACGTTCGGTCGCGGAAGTGTCTTGCCTTTTGCATGCCCTATCGCTTAACACAGTCAGGATATGAATAAGTATATCGCGGAATTCATCGGAACCTTCTTCCTTGTCCTTACGGTCGGGTGTACCGGCATTAGCGCCGGAGCAGGTGTGATTGCGCCGCTCGCCATTGGTGCGGTGCTGATGGTGATGGTGTTTGCGGGGGGTCACATTTCCGGTGGCCACTACAATCCGGCTGTTACGCTGGGTGTGCTGATTCGTGGTAAAGTAAAACCTGCTGACGTAGTGCCTTATTGGATTGCGCAATTTGTTGCGGCTTTTGTTGCCGCGCTTCTTGTGATCAAGGTCCTTCGCATGGGCGCACCGGTCACTGCGATTGCGCCTAAACTGGGCCCAGCTCTGCTCGCTGAGTTTTTGTTTACGTTTGCGCTTGTCTACGTGGTTTTGAATACAGCTACCGCAGAGGGTACATCGGGCAATTCGTTTTATGGTCTCGCCATCGGTATGACAGTCATGGTTGGGGCGTTCGCGGTCGGCGATATTTCAGGTGGCGCCTTTAATCCGGCTGTTGCTCTTGGGATAACAGCAATGGGGATCTCGAGTTGGAATAATATTTGGATGTACTTGGTTGCGGATCTGGTCGGTGGCGCGGTTGCAGCCATTATCTTCCAGCTGATTAATCCGTCGATGCAAACCACTCCGATTGCCACTGACGAGCCACCTTACAAAACCCCTCGATAACAGCCAATAAGTGCAGGCTTTCGTTTCTAATAACTAATCATCAACTCTGAAAACAACTATGATAAGTAACAAACTCATTGGATTGATTGCCACGTGCTGTCTTTGCTTCGCTGCTGTCTCTTTGAATGCAGCCACCATTTCCGCTGGCACAATGTTGACCGTAACTACTGTGAGTCTCATTAGCTCGCAGACTGTCGTAGGAAGAAGCTTTGAAGCGAAGCTCGCTCAGAACGTTTCCGTCAGAGGAAACGTGGTTTTGAAAGCGGGAACCAAAGCGTTTGGAAAGATCACGTCTTCTCGCGCCAATCCGCGCAGATCGGGGCCACTTGTCGTAGAACTAGCGGCAATCGAGGTGAATGGGCGCCGGGTCCCGGTAAAGACCAACGACATCCAGCCGGCAGCTCCTCCACAGACTGCGCGACAGGCTCGCCACGGACATACCGCCGGCACGACAGTGGTTAATCCGGGAACCAGACTGCAGTTCGAACTTTTGCAACCAGTCACGTTGTGACCATTGGTTGTTCATTTTTAGCGGATTTTGATGATGGAGTGTCGAAGAAAATTCGCAAGCGCCGTCTGCCACCAGTAACAGAACATTAATTTCAACAGCTGCTCTGCCGTGAAACTGCTTTTTCACGAGATCCGTCGCAACCCACTCCTATGGTTGCTAATTTTTGTCCCTATTGCTCTCGCAGCGGAAAAACTTAACCACGAAGCGCACACGCTACATTTTGTCTTGTCGGTGCTCGCAATTCTGCCGCTGGCCGTTCTCCTTAGTCACGCTACCGAATCGGTCGCGGCGAAAACCGGCGATTCGGTCGGCGGCCTCCTTAATGCTACGCTGGGGAATTTAACCGAGCTTGTCATCGCCATCGCGGCGTTACAGGCGGGACAATACACGTTGGTAAAGGCATCCGTCGCCGGCGCAATCGCGACGAATTCGTTGTTTATGCTAGGCGCGTCCTTCCTCTTAGGCGGTCTGCGATATCACGTTCAGGAATTCAACCGTATCGCTGCCCGGTTTCAGGCCGGCTTGCTTTTTCTCGCCACAATAGCTCTTCTGATACCCTCCGCCGTTGCTGAGCATGGGACTTTAGGTAAAGCAGGTTTGACTCAAGAATTAAGTTTGGCGCTTTCCGTTGTGCTTTTGCTGGCATACGCCCTTGGCCTCTGGTTTTCGCTCAACACACATCGCGAATTGTTCGCGGGCACAGCCGAGGAGCATGAAGCAGTGTGGCCCATCGGTCTGGCGCTGATAACGCTTGCGATTGTAACAATCTTCGTTGCATTGGTCAGCGAGGTGTTTGTTGGGTCGGTTCAGTACGCTGCAACCGCCTTTGGTATGAGTCCCGCCTTTGTCGGGTTCATCGTTGTAGCTCTGGTCGGAGCGGCGGCCGAAATGGCGGCGGCATTTTCCGCAGCGCGTAAGAATCATCTCGATTTGAGCGTAGGCATTGCATTGGGCAGCGCCGCACAGATTGCGCTCTTTGTTGGGCCGGTTCTCGTGCTCCTCAGCTATGTCACTGGTCCCGCGCCGATGGATTTGACTTTCTGGCCCGGTGCAGTCGCAATGATCCTCTTCGCGACACTCACGGCCGCTTTAGTGACCACATCCGGACGCTCCGCATGGTTCGTCGGCGTGCTCGCCCTTATGGTTTACCTGATTTTTGCTATAGCCCTCTATCTTTTGCCGCCGGCTGGAAACATGTGACGAGCTGTTTGGGATGGATTACAAGATGCGTGATGCACAACTGCCTTCGCGCGAAACGGTCGCCGAAGCGATAGCGCGATTTCGTTCTGCAGGGCTGAACGCGGTTTGAAATGACTTCAAGAATTTCAATCGCGGCACTCGGCGCGTGGCTGTTAGTAGCACTCTATTATTTCTACCAGTACGCGCTGCGCTCCGCACCGAGCGTTATGATGCCGCAACTGACAGGGGCGTTCGGAGTAAATGCACTCGGAGTTTCTGCCATCGTAGGGATGTTTTATTACGGCTATGCGCCTTTCAACCTTGTGGCCGGTGCCTCGATGGATCGTTTCGGCGCGAAGCGAATCATTCCAATCGGCGCAGCGCTGGTCGGGATCGGCGCGCTGCTGTTCGGCGCAGGTAATGTAACGGCCGCAAACATTGGACGCTTTCTGCAAGGCGCAGGTGGTGCGTTTGCAATCGTTGGCGCTGTTTATCTAATAAACAAAAATTTTCCGGTGTCGGTAGGTGCATCGTTCATTGGTGCCACACAAATGTTTGGTATGGGCGGAGGATCGGCAGGACAGTTTTTTGTCGGGCCGATGATTACCGGCGGACTTCCCTGGAACCGATTCTGGATTTACGCTGGTGTCGTTGGATTGGTGATCGGTATCCTCCTTCTTCTGCTGCTGCCAGGCGAAGAGGCAAGCGCGCCAACCGCGGGTGAGGGCGGGTGGTCCGGCCTCATCAAAAGTTTGAAGACCGTTTTTGTTAATCCGCAGTCGATTCTCTGCGGGTTGATTGCCGGCCTGCTGTTCATCCCTACCACGATCCTGGCAATGACGTGGGGCGTGCGGTTTTTGCAAGAAGCGCGCGGCCGCGAGTATGACCTAGCCGTTGGGCTTGCGGCCACAGTGCCTCTGGGCTGGATGATCGGTTGTCCGCTGCTCGGGTTCATTTCCGATCGATTAGGTCGCCGTAAGCCGGTCCTTATCGGCGGCACGCTGATGTTGTTAGCCGCGGTCGCATGGATTCTTTTCGGTAATCCCGCAGTTTTTCGCGGACCGATGGTGGGAATCCTGATGGGTATTGCATCGGGCGCAGCAATGTTGCCCACCACGATTATTAAAGAGGCCAACCCACCGCAACTCGCAGGATCGACGGCCGGCGTAGTTAACTTTATTAATTTCAGTCTTAGCGCGTTCCTAGGTCCCGTTTTTGGCGCTCGGTTGATGCGATCTCCAGGCGACACTGAAGTAGTAGGCCTGGCCCATCACCAGGCAGGCTTCACGCCTCTGCTTTATGGCATCGTTGTCGCGTTGGTCCTGAGCCTGTTTCTGAAAGAGACCGGACCCGCAGCCAAAAAGAAATGAATCCGATTTTTCCACTTCCAGCGACAGGACTTTGCCTTGAATGAAGCGCTTTCTGTTGTAGTGACTTTTCGCTTTTCTATTAAGCCATGAGAGTCTTAACTCACTTTTCTACTGCGTTATGCGATTCCTAATTATTCTTGCCATTTCCGTTGGGCTTCTCACCGCATCTCAGGCGATGGAAAAGCCGTCGTTTCACACCAAAGGTACAGAGACCGGCAAACCGACAGGCTCTCTCAAGCCCGGCGAATACTGGTGGAACCCGAAACTATCTCCAAGCGGTCCGTTAGTCGTGCTGGTGAGCATTCCGCAGCAAACGATTCATGTGTATCGCAACGGTATTCTGATCGGTCGTTCAACCGTCAGCACTGGCACAAAGGGACATTCCACACCTGGTGGTGTGTTCACGATTCTCGAGAAAAAACAAACGCACCGTTCAAAGAAATATAACAACGCCCCGATGCCTTACATGCAGCGACTGACCTGGAGCGGCATCGCCATGCACTCCGGTCAGTTGCCCGGTTATCCGGCGAGTCATGGATGCATCCGTTTGCCCTATGATTTCTCAGTGTTGCTTTTCGACGCCACAGCGAAGGGCGGCACGGTGGTGGTGGGAGACGGCAAAACACCGACGCCGCATCTTGCTTCAAACCCCGGGCTCATGCTGGCGCCGAAAGATTTTACTCCGGAAATGGTCCGTCGTCTCGCGAAGGACGAGTACGATTGGCGTCCGGAGCGAAGCCCCAATGGGCCGATCACGATCGTGCTGAGCTCCGCCGACCGCGCGCTCTACGTTTATCGCAATGGAAATCCAATCGGACGCGCCGCAGTTGAAGTCAGTGGACGTGGTCGTCTCGGAAATAACGTCTTTACATTGCTCGAAGGAACTACTGGCAAACCGAGTCAGCTTGCACCTGGACGCGAGGCGCGAAGATGGATGCGCGTAACAAGTGAAGGGTCCGCTGTTGAGGCGGACGACATCGCTTCGAGAATCCGTTTCAATCCTGAGTTGGCGCAAAAGCTCGCCGACGAGATCGAGCCGGGAACCACTGTGATCGTCACAGATCAGCAGGTAGTGAGAAATCCAATCGCAGACTCCACATATTTCGCGGCAGCCGATTAGTCAAAGACACGACCAGCCAGTGCAATCCTTTGGCTTAACGAAACCGACGAGGCAAGAAGCCCGGCTCCCTGAATAAGGTTCGTTGCCGGCTCGCTTATTGGAAAGCAGTACGTGCATCGCCCTGGCCAATTCCATCCACACTTATGGATCAAAATCTGGTTTCCAGCTCGTCTTCTTAAGGCTTCCACTCGACTGCGTGCTCTTCGAGATAGGCGTCCACGGCGGCGCCTATGGTCGGATAGAAGTCTCCGGCGCCGAAGCGATCGAATAGCTCGAAGCGTTTCAGTTTGTCCTTGACCGGATCTTTCATTTCCGCGAACCGCAGTTCGACGCCAGATTCAGTGAGGCTGTGCTCGAGCTCGGCAAGCATGTCAGCCGAAGTCACGTCGATACTAGTGACAGGCTCAGCCGTAATGATGATTCGCCGCACCGGAGTCGGCGATTCCGCGACGGCCTGACGCACGCGCTGATGGAAGAGCTCAGCATTGGCGAAGAACAGAGGTGCGTCCCAACGAAACAGCACTAGTCCCGGAATGCGGCGCGCACCGGGATAACGTTTGATGTCGTGATAGCCTCGAACACCTTCGACTCGAGCAAGCACAGCGTAGTGAGGTCGCCAGCCATCCCACAGGAACTCGATGACGGCGATCACGATCGCGATACCGATGCCTGGAATCACGCCGAACGCGGCAACACCGATGAAGCAGGCAATGGAAAGCCAGAACTCCCATGGCTGGATGCGGAAGATGCGACGCAGGTCCGCGAATTCAAACAGGCCAATGGCCGCGGCGATCACGACCGCAGCGAGTGCGCTGCTGGGCAGATCCTTCAACAGGTTCGGTGCAAACAGCAGAAGGAGCGCGACCCCGATCGCACCGACAACTCCGGTCAGTTGCGTCTTCGCGCCGGCCGCTTCGGCGACAGGTGTGCGCGATGAGCTGCTGCTGATCGGGAATCCTTGAAAAAGGCCAGCAGCCAGATTCGCAGCGCCCAAGCCGATCATTTCCTGGTTCGGATCCACCGGAGTGCGGGTCTTAGCGGCGTACGTTCGCGACAAGACGCTGGTGTCGGCGAATGCTACCATGGCGACCGCACAGCCACCGATAATGACCTCCTTTAGGTGAGCAAAACCAATCATCGGTAAGGTAAATGTTGGCAGTCCTTGCGGCAGCGGACCAAGGACTTTGACGCCCGCGTTAGCATTGAGATTTAGTATGTCGACCACGACAGTCGCCGCGACGACCGCAAGCAAAAGGCCCGGGATGCGCTTGTAAGGCTTGAGCAAAAGGATCGTGGCGAGTGTTGCGGCGCCAACGGCGAATGATGTCCAGTTCACCTGTCCGCCGAGCATACCTTCACTGATGCGCACGAGATCGCGCAATGGACCGACGCCACTGATGGAAAAACCGAAGAGCTTCGGTAACTGGCTAATCAGCACGGTGAGCGCGATGCCGTTCATGTAGCCGTAACGGATTGGCTTGGAGATAAGCTCGGTGACGAAGCCCAACCGCGAGATACCTATGAGCACGCACACCAGGCCCGACACCACTCCCATCATGCTGGCGAGTGCTACCGCACGCATGGGATCGCCACCCGAAAGAGGGTACACGACTGCTAAAATCACGGGGGCGAGAGACGAATCCGGTCCCAGCACCAGTATGCGGCTGGGGCCAAAGAGAGCGTAGGCGAGCAATGGTACGATCGTGGCGTATAACCCGTATATTCCCGGGATGCCGGAAGCCAGCGCATAGGCAATACCGACCGGCACCAGCATCGTAGTCAGCACGAGTCCTGCCATCAGATCGTGCGCAAACCAGGCTGCTTTGTAATCGCGTAAAATCTGCAGCCCTGGCAGCCACCTCTTCCAGCCGTTCATAGTAATGATTTCTGTTCCCGGTTATCCGAATTCGTTACATCGACACACATTGCGTTAACTGAGATAACCACAGCGACTGCGTGTTCACGAGTCTTAACAGCTGCAAAAGAGGGTTCTTCGTCAGCGAGCCTGATAGTATCGCCGGCGCTTATCTGCATCGGTCGATCGGCTAGGCTTTTCCTCGTAAAAAAAAATACGACAGTGGAATTCCGAGCAGAGCGGCGAGAAGACTCAGAAAAGCAATCTGAGGCGCATACCTGATGAGAAGGAAAGGGGAATAGCTTTGGTAAAGGACAAAACCGGGAAGGTATCTGTGCCATGGCGCGAGAAGCACTAGCAACAGGCCAATGGTCGAACAGATGAGCATACCAAGTGCATTGCAGGCTCGAGTGCGCCACCAATACGCGCCACTAAGGCCAAGGCTGACGAGCAGTCCCCCCGTGAGGCATATTCCAACAACACGGCGGAACATGACACCGCCGATCGCGATTGAATGGCGAAGCAGGTCCTTTTCAAGCGACTTCGAGAGCATCTCAACCTGATCTGCGGTTTTGCCGGTGACCGATAGCCGCCGTGAGTAATCGCCCAAATCAATTACGACGGATGAGATTGGCTTATCGGACTGATGATAAGTGTAAGCGAACCTGAAAAGTTCCCTTGGAAACGCCACACTGCTGGCTAGAGAAAAGTGCGGTATGTCGATTTCGTGCCCGCGAACCCCAAGCTTCACACTTTCCCGAGCAGAGTCTGCCTCACCTACAGGACCGTTAGCGGCGGCAATGAGTGCATGAGCCTTGTTCAAAATTGCATCGAGATCGTCCGCCGCAAATTTCAGAGGAGGTAGATTGCGACTCTGTGAAAATTCCCCTTCCTTACCAAAAAGCGTGAGTGTCGTAAGCGAC
>Ga0081455_10002216_pt1 | contig 23137 bp, 16 predicted proteins | sample TabmetS3T2R1_FD_70207 | JGI IMG/M metagenome (GOLD analysis project Ga0081455, IMG submission 70207) | Tabebuia heterophylla rhizosphere microbial communities from the University of Puerto Rico - S3T2R1 | ecosystem: Host-associated > Plants > Roots > Rhizosphere ...
CAACTGAATCGGCCGCGTTTTCCGACCCGGTACTACCCGCACGCGCTGCGATTCCAAAATTGCCGGACACCGCCACACTCGAAAGCGCTCTGCGCAAATTCGGCCGCGATCAATGGCGCAGCCGGCCAGGGACAGCCTGGATTGGCTGAAGGTTAGTCGGAGCAAAACTCGGCGTTTGCCTTGTGATTTGCGGCGCCGCGCCAAAGCTTTTCGTGGTCCAGATCTCAATGAGACGAACAAAGCAGTACGCAAATACGACTGGCCAAAGCACCAGCAGAGTGATGTCTCGACCTAGATTGAATGTAAGACCGGCCCCCAACATGAACAACATGAGGCGCAGTAGCGAATTTCGTTGTTGCCACCAGCGGATAAGCAGAGCCGTCCAAAGTGCCATGATAATGGCTGCGGCGATCGGGCCAAAAAATGGACCAAAGTTCAAAATCCCACCGCCGATCATTCCGGTGGAGATGGTAGCAGAAACCCCGAGGTCACTTTGCGGATCCTCCAAGCCACGCCATCTCGCGTAGTCAATTCCAACCAACGGCTTTGAGGGCCAAATCACGCGCGGAACCACGTTCAGCAGCTCGTTCAAATATCTACCCCCATAGGCTGGCGGCGCTGCGCCGGAGCCGATGTACGCATTCGCGAAGCAAAGCTCCTGAATCATGTTGAGCCCGCTTTGGCGTAAATCTTCATTTACAAGCTCGTACGGATGCTCAGCAGCCAGCAGGTCTCTAAAGCCGGTGCCGCGAAACGCGGTCACAAGTTTGAAACCATGATCAAGGCAGAAGAATGCAACTGCCAGCACCGCGAGTTTTATGACGAGCGGGTGACGGCCATAGAACAAATACGTGACGATAAAAGGCAGAATCGCTGCAAGGAAGTGGCTGCGGGCCCCTTCGAAAAGAAAATATGGGAGTGAAATAGCAAACATTGCTCCAGCAAGACAACGCCAGAAAAGGCTGCGCTGAAAGAACACCAATACGCCAAGAAACGCGGTAATTGCATTGAACATGTACCCCCCGGACGCGATCAAGAATCCAGTTGCCGAAGTTGCTATTGCACTACGCCCCCACATCGTGGCGCCCGCGCGTGAATCGATCGGAAACAAGGCTCCGATAACATCGCCACCCATCCGAGCAATTCCAATCAAGAGAAGCACGAGCCAGATGGCCCCGGTGACGATTAAGACTTGCTCGGGAGTGAATCGCTGCACGTGGAACACGCCGGCACTTCGTCGGCGGACAATCCAACGCTGTGCCACGGGCATGAAAAACCGAAAGCCGATCAAAAAGAGCAGTACCTGCCCGTAGCTTTGGCTGATTAAAAACGCCGGAATATAATCGTATTGCTCCGGGTTCAGAAAAGGATCGACGAAATACCATCCGAAGACCGTCACATAGACGGCGAGCGTGATGAAAAAGCTATTCCCGTTCAGCAGTTTTATGCAGCTTTCTACCGTGAGTACGAGCAACGTAGCGGCAGCGAGATAGAACGTTAGCTCATTCGTGACCATAAACGAAGGCGACGCGCACAGTATAAAACGCAAATTTGAAACTCAAAGGCGTCGTTGATGCGCGTGGATCACTACAGCGTCGAACCAAGGTCACCTAGCCGTTGAGCGAGCGTATCGATCGTAAATTCATCAGACAGACGTGAAGCGGAAGCAAACTGTCGCAGCTGACTCGGATCGGCGATGCAGTCGCGAATTGCACCTGCAATGCACGTGGCACTGGGTTCCTCGAGAATTATCCCGTTGCCGCCGCTATCGATCACCTTGCCGCAAAACCTCGACACGATAACGGGTAATCCGTGCGCTTGCGCTTCGAGCTGCGTAATCGCGAATCCGTCTGAGAGCGTCGGAAGAATGAATACGTCAGCGGCTCGGTACATTTCAGCAGTCTGCTTTTGCGTTACAGGGCCAAACCATTTCACTCGCGCGTCTATCGCTACTGTCGTTGCATTTGGGACCTGCACAGGTCCCGCGATCCAAAATTCAACCGGTTCATCCCGCAAAATTCGAGCGGCGTCCAACAACCTCGCCATGCCCTTGCGCAAATTCACTTGACCGAGAAAAAGCACGCGCAACGGCCGCTCGCTTGTAAAACGATCCGGATACAACCGCGCAGCTCCGGCTTCCGAGTTCTCATCTCCGGCGTCTGACGGTTTGTAAGCTAGCGGGATCACTGACAATTTTTCATTCGGAACTCCGCTGCAAATCAGGCTATCCCGCGACCAATGGGAATTGACCACAATCCGATCGGCAAGCTCGCACTCCTCCCGCCATGATGCCCAGTATTCCGCCGGTGCGGGCTGCCACTCGTTGGCAAGCGCAGGCAGTCGCGCAGCCTCTTTTGCCACAATCTTCTCTTCTTTGGGGCCAGGATCAATCTGGACAAGCACAGTTTTCCAGCCATGTGATTTTGCGTACCGAAACGGCTCGAGGGCAGAGTAACTGTAGCTCAGTAACACAGGCTGATAGCTGAGAGTTGATAGTTGAGAGCGAAGAAAGCAAGCGGCTTTGCGTTGGAACCATCGATTGCGAGCGATAATTGTTTTCCACTCGTTAAGCGCGCGCGCGCGTGCAAGCATTTCAAACAGAATCAGCGATGAGTTAAACGCCATAACACGTGCTTCCCGCAGATCTCCGTGAAACCGATTTCTTAGCCTGCGCCCGCAGATTTTCGCCAGAAATGATGAAGGCGGAACCCATGCGTCAGTAATGAGACAACCGAGGCTCTCACGACGCATTAACGCCCGCGAAATCGCATAGTGTTCGCGCGCGCCGAGCTGACAACAAAACCATTTCATTCTCTTGAGTAATCCCAAACTGTCATTCTGAGCGGAGCGAAGAATCTCGGATAAATTTTCGACGTCCTCAGCTAACCGCCAATAGATTAGAAAAGTTTCGCTTTCCTCAACATGACAGCGCCATATGAATGAGGTCTACGGCAACGCGAGCCAGCGTTTGTAACTCGACCACGAGACGGGTTTTCGGTTTCGAAGACAATGCGGAACTCCGGCCAGTGCCTGGGCCCACCAAAGCGGTTCGCGACCGACCCAACACCAGCCCCGCTTACATGCGTAGCGAAACTGCGATACAACACGCCAGGCAAGTATGCCAAACGCGAAGGGGAAAGGGCATCGCATCAGAGTGCTCCACAATTCGTTGCGCGCGTGACAATGATGAATGCGAATCTCATCTCGCGCATGCCCAGAGTAATGATGGCGAATCGTGACGACCGGAGAAAAAAGCACGTCGTAACCGGTCGCTGCACATTGCAAGCCGTAATCCGGTTCTTCGTACATATGGTAGAAGCGAGGTTCAAAGCCGGCCAGTTGAAGGTAAGTGGCTCGGCGCAGAACCGCACCCGAGTTGGCAAACGAACGCGTCAAATGTTCCGAGCTAGGATTCGTTTCTGCGAGCGTCTCGGGATACTCATCGCTGCGTTGAGGAAAATGCAGCACCGCTAGTTTGGGCCGATGTTCGAAAAACGGAACGATGCGGGCCATACAATCCAACTGCTCCGGATAACTATCGTCATCCAAGGCTAGCACCAAATCACCTTGTGCCGCGCGCATCATTTGATCCCGTGAACCCACAGAACCCTGTGCTGGTTGATTCACAACCAATTGCACGTTGGGCACCGCCGAAGTAACAAACTCGGCCGTGCCATCTGTGCAGCCGTCGGCTGTGATAAGGATTTCGTCTGGTGCCGGATCGAGTTTTTCCAACATCTGTAGGGTCCGCTGGAGTTCTTCCAGACGATTGCTGGTCGTGATCATGATGCTGACGCGCATAGCCCCATTGTTTTTGAGCACCTATGTCACGTGAGGCGGTTACATCAATGCCAGACACCAGCTAGCCCAGCGTAAATTCCTTCCTCAGGCTGGGTGTGAGCAATCGTGTCCTCCGAACACGGCCTAAAAACATTCGCAGAGTTTCCGTGCCGAGAGACTCATCGGCACCGGCGTTGTTTGCGTGGAGACGACAAACGGCGGCTTTGAATGGAACGGTTTCGAGCTGGTATCCCAAGTAGGCGAACTGGGCGGTATAACGTTGGTGACTGTCGTTGAGCAGCAACGTCGTAGTTCCAGATCCGGGGACAAGTGAATAATGATCGTTCGCAGCAAACCGATAACCGTTTTCATCCAAAATCGCGCCTTCGATCTGGGTCAGAAAGGGTCCGGTCTTGTCGGCCAGATCGCTGCCGATGATCAGACAGGAGCCGCAGTGTCGATCGAAGTACTCCGTGCGTTGGATCAGATAACGCGATCCTGAGCGCCAAACCCAGCCATGCTTTATGAGATAACCAGGCTCGCCCCTCGCATTCTGCAGCCACTCAACAAGTCGGGAACTGACCAAATCATCCCAATCAAGCTTCATAACGTATTCGGGATTGAACGTCGATTTGGCGTACTCCCAAGCCGCCTTCAATTTGATTAGCTTGTCGTGAACTGCCGCGAGGTAATAGCTGCGTTCGAGAGATGGCAACGGGTGGTCAAGTGACAGGAATTTGAATCTGGGGTCTTTTGGCAACTGGAACTCTGGAAGCTCGTGCCCGGCCGCCACGACGCAATATTTCCCGTCAGTTGAGTTAAATATAGATGAGAGTGTCTGCTTGAAATAGCTACAGGCGACGTGCCAATTCCTTACCCTGCGAGGCGACGCGATTGGAATCAAAAAAGCGACTCGTGGCCGGTGGTTCATCGGGAGTTAACTTTCGGAAGTTCTGCCCGCGCCCGAAGCGCGCGTTGGATTCGACGATGAACTTTATCTGCCAGTATCTCTCGCTCCTCATTTAAGACGGCCGCCCACGCACCGAATTCGCCGTGGTGTCGGCGGTGATGTTCCAGCCGCGCAATAGTGTAAGGCCTGGAGTAAGCCTGCCGGTCAAACAGGAATGGTTTGCGCCCGCAAAAATGAGCGACACGCGGCCTTTGGATTTTTTTGGGAAGTCGCCAGCCATTGCCGGCGCAATCCCGTTCGAACTCTGTTACCCCCTGATGACCTGGAATATGTTGCAAGTCGGACACAGTTGTTTTCAGATCCCCTCGCTGTCCCATCGAGTGGACCAAGTAGTTCAAGATCCCCATGTCTCCCTTGGAGCTGTTTAGACCGGATTCAAAGAGGCTTGGAATCTGGCGACTCAAGGCTTCGACGGCAACATACCGTTCAAAAGGTATAGCGTTGAGCCGACAGGCGAACACTCCCGCGCTAAAATAGGCATGCCCACGCCAGTCGAAATTGGAATCCAATTGCCGCAACTTCGCGGGATCAAAATACAAACGCGGCAACCATGGCGGGACTTCCGCGGCATCGGCCGGGACTGAAATCTCACTCCAAAAAATTTGAAAATCGACGTCTGTGCGAATTTGCGAGGTAAAATCGCCCCAAACAATGGCATCCGAGTCAATCCAGACATAAAACTCGAAAGGACCCTTCCACATCGCCGCATGTTTGGCGTGAAAGCTTCCCGCGACGAGTTTTCGCATTTTTGCCAACGGCAATTCTGCAGTACGCAGGACGATCAAATCATATTGTTTCTCCAAATCCGAAACATCAACATCGCCATCCACCGTGAGGCAGATTGGCACGTCAGGGCAATAATGCCTTATGCTGGCGAGAGTCGCCTGTACCATAAACTTGTCTCCAGGATGGCAGCCGGTAACAAAACCGAAAGGGGCCTGTACTTTCATGTTTGAGCTGCTGATTGCTCGCGGGGCGCGTTTTCACGCTCTGAAACGCATTCCCGATAGATTTCTGCAAATGAGCTGGCAAAGGAGCTCAGGTCGTTGCGGAGGCGAACTTTCTCACGACCAGCCCTGCCAAGGCTGTTGCGGAGTTCCACCGAATTTCGCAGTTCACTGATACCTTCGATCAAAGCCGCGCCATCTCCGGGTGGGCACAGGATGGAGCCCCGCCCGTCGGGTGCAGCTTCCGGAATTCCACCCACGCGAAACGCAACGACTGGTGTTGCGCATGCCATCGCTTCTAGGAGTGTCAGTCCGTACGTCTCCATCAACGAAGCGCTAACAAACACATCTGCGGCTGCGAAAAGACAAGCCAGGTCTTGTCGGTCACGAATGCCACCCGTGAATCGCACGTTCAAACCGTTTGAAACCGCCACAGTGCCTTCGCCAAACGCCACAACGACTACGCTCTCGAGATCTGATAAATGTGCGAGTTGCTGCAAAAGCCACGGCATATTCTTGTTTGTGTCGTTTAGCGAAGCGCCACCGGTAACAATCACAAATGCGTCCGGCGACAAGCCGAGTTGCTCTCGGCACACTTGCTGGTCACGCGGCCTGAACATTGTCGTGTCGATTCCCGGATGTATTACCCGGACGCCGCCGCATGCCTTGGCTATTAGACTTCGCCCGACGGTTTCGGCCAGCCAATGGCTGTTCGCGATCATGCGTGCCCGACATTGTGAGTACGCGTTCAACTTGCGGGAATATGCTGCCTTCGCCAGGAACCGCTTTACGGGCCACTTCAAGATCGGGCATGGATCGCAAGGGTTTTTCTGGTTGGTGTAGAGGTCATTTCCTTCATAAAGAAAGCAGCCTCCCGTGACGTGCCACATATCGTGAACGCTAATCACCACACCTATCCTGGGCGGCAGGGTTTCCAACCAAAGAGGTACATCAAACCAATCGGCCACTGTGTGAAGATGCACGACGTCCACTTCTTCCACGTCCTCGGCCGTCGGCGGAGGAAACAGCCGCCGTGTTCCATGCCACGGTGCAGTGGACAAGGACACATATGATCTGCGAATAACGCGATCTAAGAGCGGTCTGCCAGTTTCTGCCGGTGACGAATTTTTGCAGAGGATGCGGCTTTCGATTCCGTGCTCTAGCAACGCGCTGAAAAGAAGCGCCGCGTATTCGTAGCTGCCGCCGGACGAGTGAGTGTTAAGATGTAATACTCTCATGATGCGGACTGCAGCGCAGCCAACTTAAACTTCATCGTTTGAATCTGCTTAGTGCGCCTGTGATGAAGCCGCCGTCGGTGCGGCGCGAGCAGAATGTAGTCAAGCCAATGGCGCGCCGATTTCTGATAGGCCGCGGATTTGCCCTTTTTTCCCGCAATTTTGTAAAAGCAGGCGACCAGCGTAAAGCAGAGGGCTCGGAAAGGAGCAAGCGCGTTGCGAATTAGTTGTTGTCGCTTCGATTTTTTGAAACCCTGTGTTTCGCGATTCACAGGCAAATTCATTTCCTCAGCGAATCGTTCAAACAGAGCTTGGGCCGGGCCAGCTGTTCCACCAAGCCAAGGCACGGAGCCTGTGTAGTGAAGGACGCAGCTCAGATCATTGTTCTCCTGCTGGTCAAAGCGCCAGGCCGCGCGGTTCCAATATTTAGGCAAATCTTCAATGCGCCCGTGCAGAAGAAAATTGAAGGCGGACTGGTCGTGAAATCGGTAGTGTCCTCTCCAGTTTGCGAAAAACTCGAGAGACTTCTCGGTGAAGTTCTCTTTCCGTAGCTCGTATACATCCATCAGCATCACGCCTGAGTTAAAGTAGCGCGCGCCCGGTAGCAGATTCATCGCACTGGTTATCGCGCGGGAGTCATCGCCAAGCACGAGAGTCTCTGAATCTGGAACAGCTGCTAGAACCTTGCCGGTAGGCAGCTCACGATCAAAAAGCTCGGACAGATCGCGGAACACTAGGGCGTCGCAGTCGAGATAGATCACGCGAGGCGTGGCGAGCAAGTGTGGCAGGAGTATCCGGCAATAAGCCATGTGTGTGAGACCCGGGCCAACCGTCGCGCCACGAAAGATAGACACATCAATCGGCACAAACTCAAATCGGACACTTCTTTGAAACCTTGCCACGAACTGCGAAAGAACGTTCCTAGAGGAGTCGGAAATTCCGCCGTCGAGCACTTTCAAATCGATTTCTCTTGCCGGATCGAGGTGGGTTAGTGCGCTCGCCACCGCGCAGTAAAGTCCCGGGAAGTAGCGTTCGTTACTGGCTAGTGCAAGGACAATTGGTTCCATTGAGGGCAACGCGCGCCAGATAAGCTGATGTCATTCTGAGCGGCCCGCAGCTGCAACGTAGCCCCGAAGGCTTTCGGGGCGAGGCCAGGCTTTCCATCTCGGATCAAATCTGGATCAATCCACCAACGGAAAAGACGGAGATGTTTCGCTTCGCTCAACATAAGCATCATTTATGAGATGTGTTTCAGAAAATGACCGTTCCCAAAGAGGATGCGACGGGCAATAAACAATGTGTTGGCCAGCGCGACACGGCAACGAAATGCCATCCGTCTGATGGCCGGCATACTTCCCAGATTTACGAACAACACATCGTTAAAGTACGGCCAGTTAGCATTCACAAGAGCGTACCCTTCGGACCGCATGCGCTCGCACACCCGATCAATATCGCGTTGTGTCATTGGCGGTCTCTTGTCATGAAATTCCACAGTCAACTGGGCGCAACTGCCCAGATCAGATGCAGTCGCAGTCTCTAACACGGCCACTTCGGCGCCTTCTATATCAAACTTCGCCAAATCCACACGCCCGCCCAGGCGTCGAAGTGCTTCTTGAAGATCGATTGCACGAACCTCGAGCTGGTCAGCTAGGCCGTGAAATCCGACCCACTCACTGAAAATACTCGACGCCTCAGGCTCGATTGATCGTGAAAACGTGATTGTGCCTCCGTTGTTTTCTCCGACTAAAGCAGCCTGAACGACGTCGGCCTCGTTACCGAACGTCTCTTGCAAGGGCTCCGCTAACGCGGGATTCGCCTCGACAAGAAGTGCTCGAGAGACGGGATGTTCGGATTTCAAAGCGGCAAAGAATTCACCGCGATGCGCGCCAAAGTCCGCGACAACCACCGGTTTCGCCAAGAGTGTCGCAAAAAACGAATGCTCTCTGAGACATCGAAGTCCCAGCCAGCCGAGAAGACAATGAAATATCCGCCTGAACACGGATCGCGCATGCATGGGAAACCCACTAGCCTGTCGCATCAGCATTGTTCTTCGATTTGAGACAAGATTTGACCAAGCTCACGGTCATTCACTTTCATCCACAGGTAGCGCCGGCGCACCACTAACCAATAAACTAGTGTTGCGGGATAAGTCTTTATCCAAACTCGATCACGAGAAAATAACGAGCCTACAAAGAGCTTTCCAAGGCTGCGAAATCTCGCCGAACGGCCCTTGTTCATCGGGAAAGTGGACCATTGCATCAATAACAGACTTCTTAATTGGAGAGAGTCCAAGCTGTTGGCTGAACGGTTGGCCCAACTAGCTTGCCGGCGGTGCCGCACCACGCTGTCGGGCTCGTAAATGCATCTCCATCCGCGGCGCCAAGCTCGAAAGCACAAGTCCACATCTTCGCAATACGCTGGAGTAAAAAGCTGGTTAAAGCCGCCAAGCTCAAGGAACTTGTTTCGATGGACCGCCATAAAACCACCGGAGGTAAACAACGTGTGACGGGTCTTTTGGCATTGCGTGTCGAAATTCCAGCTGTAAAAGCCATTCTTGAACTCTAAATGGGCAGGGCCACTGGTGACCTCGCCTCCATTCCAGTCATAGCTCCGTGCCGAAACGGAAAACACGTCGGGCGATTCGAAATGGCGCACTAAGGGAGCCAAGAACTCAAGATCGACTTTCAAATCGTTGTTGAGAAACACCAGGATGTCTTCAGGCCTTTTTGGCGCAAGCCAATTATATGAAAAGAGAAAATTGTTTCTCGGCGCCACAACGGTCTCGACCGAAGGAAACTTGTTTTCGGCCCAAGCGACATCGTCATCAATGCTTTGGTTATCGAGAAGTACAACTGCGCAGGTGCCGGGATACTCTTTCGCGGCTGCGCAAGCAGTCGGCAACAATTGCTCCAAATGCTTTTTACCGTTGTAATTCAAAATCGCCAAACAGACAGACTTCATTGGTTAGGCAGGCTTGTGACAAGTTTTTCAATCTCGTTCACAAAGATCGCTTGCAACCGCTCAGGACTGAACAGCGTCTGGTGCAATCGCGTACCTTCATGCGAAAGCTGTTCGCGCCAAGCCGCGTCACAGGCGATTTGACGGCAGGCAGACGCGATCGCCCCAGGATCGTGCTCATTCACAACCACTGCGCCACCGTGCTTGCGCGCTACGCGAACCGGCGTGCAATAATCAGGTCCCCAAAGGATCACCGGTTTTCCAAATGCGACGTAGTCCAGGAATTTCGTCGTGAAACTGGTGCGCATGAAGAGTTCGTGCTTACTTTCGAAGCTCATCACTACGAGCAGTGCGTCGGCACTGGCAATCACGCCGGCCGCTTCATCGGGCGCTTTGAACCCAAGATAAATTCCGTTCGCTTTCGCACGTTCCAGGATTTCCTGCGGCCAATCGGCGTTTGGCCCGACCACGACAATTTCCAAGTCCTTTGTCGCGTCAATCTTTTCGATGAGCGAGCATAGCATCCGTCCGTAAAAATTTTGCACTGAGCCGACATAGACCAGCCGGAATTTTCCGCTGGAAGAGGTCAAAGGCTTTTCGCACACACAATGCCTGCCGGGCATCGGATAAATCACATGGCTGTTGGGGTGCCGGCCGAGCTCTTCCTGCATTCCGTCGCTCGTGCAAAAAGCAAGGTCACACACGGCGTAAAGCTCACGGAAGCGGCGGCTCAAAATCGGCTGCGTGGAAGCGTGACCATAGTGTCCCTTCATCACCGGAAACCAGTCGAGAAACAGACCGACCAGCGGCAAACCGTGCCGTTGTGCTGTGTTTCGAGCAATGTGAGACAACCCGCATTCCGCCAGCGTAAGGACCGCGTGCGGCTTGAAAACCTCAACGGCCCTTTCTAACGCGGTGTTAGTCGTCAGCGGCCAGACAAAGTTTTCGTAATCGGTAATCCATGCTGCTAGTCGCGGACCGAACCGGCTTTTTCTTACCCGATCGACAAAGTACGGTAACCGGAGCGACGCGTGCACTAAGCCGTCGTCCGCAAAGTCCGCGTTGCTGGCGACGTGCAATTCAAACGGACACCGCTCCACCAACTGCCGATACATGACAATGCGCACCCCGCAGTCGTTTTTGGGCGGCACAATGCTTACCAGCAGCAATCTTACCTTGCGCTGTAGCATCACAGCCGCCCCACCCGCAGCTTAAAGGCGTCGCGGTAAAGCAAGTGCCGCATCCAGTTGACGTAGTGCCGCGTGTAGTAGCCCTCATTCAGCACATTGCGGGAACGAAATCTGTGGATGTCACTAAATTCTACCAGGCTTACTCTCTCCGGAAATAACTCGCCGCCGAGCTTAACAGCAGCGGCAACAATGGTCTGCTCGCAGGAACTGTTCTGGGGATCATTCAACGCTTCTCGCAAAAGCGCGCGCAGGAGTCCTCGCGCCATAAGCTCGCCATGCAAAGCTACGATCCCGCTGTTCACAAACGGTGGCTCCAATACTTGAGCGCAATGCTGCTGCGCCATGTTTCGGTGCTGATAGCAATTGCTCTCTCGTAGTGCCCGGGGTTTGTCCCACGACACCGGATCACCCAACAGCGACACCGCATCTCTGAACCAGAGAATGTCGGCATCCACGAAGAGCACGGGTTGCTCCAACGCCAGGGTCACAATCGCGGCAATTTTCAGACCGTACAGACTTTGTCGGGCGTACTCTGCCAGTTCCGGCAAGCCGGCACACAAGGCGGCTTGGGAAATTTGATTGTGCGTCAAGGCCGTGATCGACGCAGGCCACCAGGCAAAAACCTCCGCAAACTCATCGGCGGCCCAGCTACCATCCGACACCACCGTGATGTTCGGCAACGAATTCCACGAGCGGTACAATGAAAACAAACTTTCGCGTAACATCAGCCAATGCCCTCGATCGATTACGGCTAGATAACAGAAGTTCGCATTTGGCTTTGCTGGTTGAGGAGAAATTGGCCACCGCGAAAGGACCGTTTGCGCAATTTCGCCAAGACGCACAGACGTATTCATTCCGCTGAAAGGCCGCAGCAGGCCGGGAGCAAATTTCCGGGTGAGCGCTTTTCGCTGGGCGCGCCGAGTCGACCGCGTTTCGTTGTTGCTACGCGCCTGTAACGCGTCCGCGTGCGCAAAGCGGACCGCAGTAACCGGAGTGCAGCAAAACCATCGCATCGGTCCTGGGCGCAATTCGTCAGCATATTGCTTTAAATACGGTAGTAACAAAAGCCTCCGCCAAGCACCGCGAGGTTCGTGAAAATCCCAAAACGCTCGCCTCCGACTTCGCACCTCTTCCACTACGTGAGTCGATTGCAGCTTAGATAAGACCAGGTCGCCAAGCCGCTCGTCAATGAAATCGTGAATTTCGACGATGATGTGTGAATCTGACAAGCCGGGAACATTTCGGGGATTCAAAAGTTCTCCTTCGGCGCCTTCAACATCCATGATTATAAGGCAGCGCTGCCTGTCCGGAATTGCCGCCGCGAGTTCCTCCTGGCCGCAACGGCCACTTACGTTTACGCGTGCCTGCAGGCCATTGAGTTCCACGTTACGCCTGAGGAGCCTTCGCCCTTCCGGATTGCTTTCAAATGCCGTCACGGTGGCCTGCGGCCATCGCATTGCGCAGCCTACTGCGTAATATCCTTCCGCTGCTCCAGCATTAATGACGCGTCGGAAAGGAATAGCAGACCACTTTTGTAAGACAGGCGCGAGCTCCATCTCGTACACACCCATGATTTTTGGGGTCGCCGCGCCACACAGCGCGTCGCCATGATATCGCATTCCCCGGAATGGCCCTCCGGCCACAGTCTGCGATTTCGTCAACCGCTCGACAAACTGAGGCGCTATAGTGGAGCGTTTCAGCCGGTTCGGAAGATAACGTGAGACCGCCGCCCTTAATGCGCTGAACGCCTCGCCGTCAACCTTTTTACAAGCAAGATCCACACTGAAGGATGTAACTGTTTAGCGTTTGAACGATGCAACCAGGCCGGATTCCTTCACCCCCGGTGTCATATCAGCCAGGTCAATCAATTGTTCGCAATTGGCTACGGCACTGAGCCGGTGAGCAGCGACCACCATGGTGAGAGTCCCACTGAGGCCGCGGAGCGCCTCGAGAAGTCTTGCCTCGGTTCCCACGTCGAGGGCGCTGGTTGCTTCATCCAGAATCAACAATGATGGACGATGGTAAAGAGCGCGCGCAAGACCGATGCGTTGACGCTGCCCACCAGAAAGGCGGATACCGCGTTCTCCTACATTCGTGCGAAAGCCATCATGCAATTCTGTTTCGATGAAATCGAGCAGCTGCGCCATGGCACAAGCTTCCCGCAATCGAGTGTGATCGATCTTTTCCTCCGCGAGACCAAATGCGATATTGCGCGCAATCGTATCGTCGATCAGAAAAATTTCCTGTGGCACATAACCAATGGATGCCTGCCAGGAAGGCACCTGGAGAGGTGTGAGCGGCTGCCCATCGATCGAGATCTCGCCTGCCGTCGGATAGTACAGGCCAAGGAGGAGATCAACGAGGGTTGATTTTCCTGAACCGGTCGGACCAATCACACCCATCGAAGTGTTCTTTGGTATCACTATGGAAAGCCCATCCAAGGCCGGGCGCGGCGCGCCTGGATAACGATAACTTACTTTGCACAGAGTAATTGCGTTTTTCCAGCGAAAGGGACTCGTAGGTGTAACAGGTTCGGTGCTAATTACGCGTGGAATCGATTTGTCCGTCTCCGCGGCAACAAACTCGTCGTAGACTTCATCAACCGCATGACGCATGGAGCTTACCTGTGTGAGCTGAGCGTAAAGCAACTGAAGCGAAGGCAGCAGCCGATAACCCGCCAGCGCCATGACGCCAAGATTCGGGAGAATATCGGAAAAATCGCGCCCCCTTGCTGCCAGCAACAACACCGCCACCACCAGACCGCCGAAAGCGAGCGGTTCTACGAAGTAGCGTGCGCTGTTGGCGAAAACAGGCAGCCGAGCGTACATCTGCGCGAGAACTGCTGAATGACGGGAGAACCGGCTGAGAAAATGTTCCTCGGCACGGTGAACTTTGACGGGTTTGATTCCGCCGAGCATCTGTTGCGCTTCACGATAAGAACCGGCGATAGATGTTCTCAGCCCTTCGTCCACTTCTCGACGTTTCCGCGCCAGAAGCCGAAAGATGATGACGTAGTAAGCGCCCAGCACGATTGCGGCCGAGAGAGCGATCACCGGCTGGACCAAAAACAGCGTGACCAGTAAAAGCACTGCGGTGAGGACACGCGCGACGGTATCCAGCAACGGGAGGAGAACGCCGCTGGTGTAATTCATCACGTCACCCATGATTTTCTTGAGCAGATCACCAGAGTTGCGCTGAAGAAAATAAGTGTACGGCTGTGACGCCATTCGACGCAGCAATCTCACGCGCAACCAGTGAGCAAAGTTTTGGGCATAACGAGTACGCGCGTACTCCGATAGGAGGTTCACAGCGTTTGATAAGAGCAGTGCAAGAATGGCGATGATCCCGGCAACCAGAAGCAATTGCCGGTTTTCCATCGACGGCAACAGGCTCAGAAACTTCGTGCCGAAATGAGACCGGCGGATGCGGTCAGGATCAGCGGCAATCGCCAGAAATGGAAAGATCGATGTAATGCCGACAACCTGGAAAAGCGCCTGCGCAAGCGAGAGCGAAAAAACGGCGGCCAGTTTCCCTCTGCCGTAGGGTCGGGCGAGAAAGAGAACGCGACGAATCAGGTCGGCGACGTTATGGATAAACCGGGACAAGGCGGTTCCGAGTTACACGTTCAAGAATAATGTCACATTGCATCTGGCAATGGCGGGACGCCGAATTATCTGCGGAAAAGAATCCGATGTCAAAACTTACACGACGTTGGAGCGCGGTTGTCGAGGCGGTCAAAAGGAGCGCAGGCTTGGAATGAAGCGGTGAAACGGCGTCACACAGCACGCGTCAATGCGAAGCGGAACAGGTTAGCCTACGAAGTTCTGATGGCCTTCTGCGCGAATGTGATAGGCCTAGCGCGAACAGCGGCGCTCCGCGCGCCTGTGCGAGGTTCCGTTCTTCGCCGCTCCGGTTAGTTTCCTAGCGCGGGAACCACACTAGTACCTCATTAGAGCGGGTCCATACGCGTAAGGCCTTGCGCTCGCGAGTTCCGGGGCGGGTCGGCGGGCAACGAGGGAACTCGCGAGTTCCCGCCTTAATCGTTCCAGTTACTGTTATGGAGTCGGGCGCGCTGCTGGCGTCGGGCGCGGCCTTGGTGTCGCGGTAGACCGCGGCGTTTCCGAAGCAGTTGCTGTTGGGCTCGCCGTAGCCGTGGCCGTCGTCGTTGGAGTAGCTGTTGCCGTTGGACTCGCAGTAGGCGTCGCAGTAGGAGAAGGCACGGCGAAGGCATACACTTTATTGTCACCGGCGACATAGATACGCCCCCGAGCCACAATGCCCGTGGTGCTGTAGTAATGTGTTCCGGCCATCAGTTCATCTGGCCCGCCCCCATCGTAAACAACGGCTCCAGTATCGCCATCATAACCGTGTAACCGCTGGTCCCCTCCAGTAAGATGATCTTCAGTGCCGACTACCCATACAATCATGTTATTAGTGCCATCAGTAGAGGTAACAAACGGAGAACCGCACCCGCCAGCGTCCCGGATCACATCCCAACCGCTGGCGATCGTCGGCGGATTGGTCTCAGTAATGCGCACGGCGGACAGGACGGTGTTGCCGTCGTTGTTCGCGCGTAGCGCGACAAGGGTGCTTTGGTTTGTCCGATACGTGACGGCTGCCTGAAGAATAGTGCTACTGGCAACCACAGCTGAGGCTATGGGCGCTGTGATCCCGCCAAGATTGTCTCGGTCAACCAAATACATGTTGCGGTCCTTACCCAGGGCAACCACCAGGTGCGAAGGCGTTGCATCGGGCACGTCCACCAACAACGGGCCCGAGCCCCCTAGGTCCGAGTCGATACTGTCCAGATCGCGCCAGTTTTCAGGCACCCAATAATCGGCGGGCAAGCCACTAAAGATCGGGCCGGGCTGGAAGCGGATCACCGCTTCTCCACCTTCCCAATCTGGAGGGCTGAAGGTGTTACCGGTAACAACGAACGGATTCTTGCCATCGCTAGCGATACCGCCCACTCCCCATATGGCACCGCCGTGGTTTTTAGTGCCCGCAGCCCATGCAGTTACTACGCTCGATGGATCTGGATTATCTATCGGCACTCCCACCAGCCATCCATGAAAAGGACTGCAATCCCTCATACTCCCATAGCCAACATAAAGAATCTTGCCCACGATACCGAGTGCCGGTCGCTGCATTTGAATCGATGGATCAAAGTTTATGCCGTTGTATGTAGCTGTAGCCTCAACGTCCACCGGCCAGCCGGGGTTGATGTCGCCTGTGTCTACGTTCAGGGAAAGGATGAGGTGTTTCTTGGTTGTGCCACCGTCGGGCGTGATCAAGGCGTCCAAAAAGAGCGCGCGTGAAGCGAGATCCACAATAGGGGTGCCGGTGATGCCCAGGGGATCCAGTTTGGTGCATATGAGATCAATTGCGGACACCGGCTCGCCCACATTTCGTTCCCAGATAATGGTGCCCTTGTTAACATCGAGCGCGTACACATTATTCGATTCCGTCGCCACAATGATCATTCCTTTGCTCTTCGGGCCACCCTCGATGTACAGCGGCTGGGCATAAACGTTTCCAACAATTGTGCCGTCAAAGTTCAGGTCGCGCGCCAGATTGCCGGCTGCGCTCTGCGTGAATGCGGAATCAATGTAAAGACCGTCACGTGAGTCGTGGTTGTGAAACTGCGTAACGTTGACTTGCGCACTCGCGGGGACCACCGCGTTGAAAAACACGGCAAGAACAACCCACAAACTGGAAACCAGGGACCTCACATCACCAACGGCAAATTCCCGCATTCTATTACCATGACGCTCTGCTTCTTGCTTACACTTCAATCGGGAGGGCGCTTTTACTCTAAGCGTTTCATAAATGTCGAGACATTTTTTTGCCGAGGTGCGTACAACGGTGCGTGAGCTTCCGTTGAAACTCGACGGGCCAATGGCCACCTGAACCCAGTCCGCTCACGGACACCCCGGTCTTCGCGGCTTCGGCGAAACAGTAATCACGCCAGTCATCCCCATGGTGCAGCGCGCGGCGCAAAAATCTGTCGCTGCGAATCTTTGCTACGCTGGGAGCGACCGCGACACCAACGGCAACGAGCAACAATAACAAACCCGTTTTGAGCAGTCGTGTTGGGGTAAGTGTGTTCTTCAGATTTCTCACCAGAGCCGCAGATCTACCAACAATGTTCTTACCAACGTTGCCAGGGCGCTGTCAATTTCCTCCGCATCATGCGAGTTGTATGAGTCACGTCGCCCCCGACGACGTTGAAAACCGTGTACGCCCTTCCTCGACTCTTTCTACCTTTGGCACTCTTCAGCAAAAATATCGGTCGTTTAGAACTCTGGTACATGACCTGGAGATTGCGTTAGTCTTGGACTGACAAGGCCTAGACCTCGCCATCGGCGCTTGCCCTTAGGGAACTGCAGCGGCCTGCCGCGGTGAGGTAAGGTAAAATGCAAGCTGACGTGCGCGTAGTCGCGTCTGCTGTCGCCAAACTGCGTGATATTTATAAACTTCGTCTGAGATTTCCCGTAGAAAAGAGAGGGAAGGAGAGACAACCAGGGATAGAGGGAGGGCGCACTCGATTGTGGTCAGTGTTGCGCTGGTCTTCCATGTTGATTCCAGCATCTCATGAACAGCATTCCGATTTGGACGCATCTGCAAAAGGAACCTTTTGTCTGTCCGCAATGTGGATCGACAGAGCGTACCGCTCGCGATCTTTGCTTGAGGTGTATGCTCTCGCTGGGTCTCGGTTGGAGCGATGACATCAGTGACAGTGAGACATTCGATGGTCTGCCTAGTGACATCGATCTCCGGATAGACAAGGAATTAGCGGCATTGTGGACGGACTCAGATATCCTCTCGCTCGCGCGCAATGATCCACGAAACCAACTAAATCAGTGGAACTTCCTCGGCTAGATCCACCGCGAGCGTACCTAGGACGTCCTCACCTCTTGTTCAATCACCCTAGTTGATTGGCCCAGCGCGAGGACCGCGACAGATCCATGCGAGCGCACCAGGGAGATCGATCCAAAACTCAACGCATCCTTCTTTCGTGTTGACTTCGACGACAAAGTCCGGCTACAGGATTTAGCTATGAAAGCTCGGCGTTTCTCCTCCATCATCGGCCGGCTCTGGCTGATCTCAATCGCCTTTTTGCTCACGCTCGCGACGCTTCACGCCGACAGCGCCACTTGGAACCTCCATCCAACCAGCGCCGACTGGAACACTGCGGCCAACTGGACGCCTGCAACCGTGCCTAATGGCCCCACCGACGTAGCAACGTTTGCTGGCTCCAAGATCAACAGCCTCAGATTGTCCGCCGCGATGACTGAGGTGGCGGAAATCGTGTTTAATTCTGGCGCCAGCGGCTTTAATATCACTACCACCCCCCGTTCGACGGGGCATAGCGTTACGTTCACGATTAGCGGCGTTGGGGTGATCAATAACTCGGGTGTAACTCAGAATTTCGCAATCGGACCGTCAACCAACGGCTTCGTTGGAACGCTCGATTTTCAGAATACAGCCACGGCAGGAACTAATACGACCTATACCGCCTATGGCGCAGCCAGCAGTGGCTCGAACGGTAGCGGCGCGCAGTTTTTTCAAAACTCCACTGCCAGCAGTGCCACTTTTATTGCCCAGGGTGCGACGCAGGGCCTCGACGTTGGTGGTGGATTTTTCATATTCAACGACAATTCCACGGCCGAGAATGCAAATTTCACCATTAACGGAGCTCAGAATAACGGCGGTTTCGGCGGATTCGTGGGCTTTAGCGACTTCGCCACTGCAGGCAATGCCGTGTTCGTGCTCAATCCCGGGACGGGCCCAGAACTGGATTCAGGCTCGATGGGCTTTAGCGGGAACGCCAGCGCGGGCGACGGGGTTTTCACGCTCAATGGTGCCACGATTTGTTGCACGCGGACCGAAATCTTTTTTGCGGATGCCGCCACTGGAGGCAATGGTTTTTTCAGCAATCAAGGCGGCCAGGGGCCAAGTGCCCTTGGTGGCGAGGTCCTGTTCAGCGGTTCCACCTTTACTGGGCTAATCACAACTGCGGGTAATGCGACGATCATTAACGAGGGCGGACATGGCGCCGGGTCGATCGGAGGTCTGACCGAATTCGGCACCTCCGCGACCGCTGGCCAGGCCCTTCTTGTGGCCAACGGCGGTGAAAACGGTGGCGGTCCGGGCGCCATCTACTTCTTTTGGGATGGCGATGGCGGCGAGGCGCAAATCGAAGTGAACGCCGAGGGCTTCGTCGACATTAGCTATCATCTTGACGCACCTAGCGTCACCATCGGATCGCTCGCCGGTGATGGATTTGCATACCTTGGCTCAAACAATCTGATCGTGGGCAGCAACAATCTGGACACAGCCTTCGCCGGTATCGTCCAGGAGGACGGGGGAACTGTCAATGGATCTAATGGCTCCCTGACCAAGATCGGCACCGGCTCTCTCACGCTCAGCGGAGCCAACATCTATACCGGCGGAACGGTTGTAAATGAAGGCACCCTTAAGGTTGCCAACACGAGTGGCTCCGGGACTGGCACCAGAGCCGTGCAAGTAAACGCTGGCACGCTGGGCGGTAGCGGGATCATCGCTGGCGCGACAACGATTGGCACCGGTGCGTTCCTTGCTCCGGCAACTGGGGCGACTGTGCAAGCGACGCTCACCATCCAAAGCGCACTCACGTTCAACGCCGATGCGACCTACACTTGCACCTTCAGGGCGAAGCAGGACAGGGCTAGGACCGATCAGGTGATTGCCAACGGGGTCACCATCAACAGCGGGGCCATGATTGCGTTGGTCGGTCATACCAGGGGAGTTTTAAGTCAAGGACTGGTACTCACTTTGATCAGTAACACCTCAGCTAATCCCATCAGCGGCACCTTTAGCAACTTGCCCGACGACAGCATTGTTACAATCAACGGCAATAATTTCCAAGCCAGTTACTCCGGCGGCGACGGCAACGATCTCACGCTGACAGTGGTGCCATAGTCATTACGAATTCGCTTTACTTTCAAAGGGCGGTATCGGCACAATTGCGGACATGAAAGCGCTAATTGTGTCCTCCGCCGTCGTACTAACGCTTGCGCTCGCTGCGCTGAAGGCCGTGTATGCCGACAGCGCCACGTGGAATCTCAATCCAATTACCGGCGATTGGAACACCGCGGCTAACTGGATGCCGAACATAGTGCCTAACGGGCCGACCGACGTCGCGACGTTTGCCTCTTCGCAGATAACAGAGGTCTCGATCTCGGCCGGGGTCGAAGTGGACAGCATCGTTTTTGACCCGGGCGCGGACGCGTTCACGATCACCAATCAGCCGGGAGTGACGCTCACTATCAGCGGCGCTGGCATCACGAACAACTCCGGTGTGCTTCAGGATTTCGTCAACCAGGAGAACGTTAGGAGCAGCGGGCAGCTGTACTTTACCAATGACGCGACGGCCGGAGACTCGGTTGTTTACACTAATATGACGACAACCCTCAGCGGGCCAGTGTTCCCGCTCATCCAATTCGAAGGTAGTTCTACGGCTGGCAGTGCTCAGTTCATCAACATGGCCGGCGCGTACTCGAGCCAGGCTGGCCTGATCGAGTTTCAGGGGAACTCGACGGCCGGCATTGCCACGTTCCGGAATACCGGAGGACAAGACGTCTATCACACTGCATATATTAATTTCCGCGATCAGGCGAGCGCGGGTCAGGCTGTGTTCACCAACGAATTGTCTTCCGGAGGCTTCGTTAACTTCTTTGACAGCAGCACGGCGGATCACGCGACCTTCACCAACGAGGCCGCTGGGTTTAGTGGCGTTTTCTTCTACAATAGCTCAACCGCGGCAAACGCGACATTCATTAACGAAGGGGGGACCTCCTACCTTGGCTTCGGAATAACCTATTTCCTGGATAACTCCACCGCGGGAGACGGCTTGTTCATCGCCAACGGTTCCCTTTATAACGGACTATTCGGAAACGCTTTCGTGGACTTCTACCAGAGTTCAAAAGCTGGTAACGGGACTTTTATTGCCAACGGCGGGCAGGTGCCTGGGGCGAACGGAGGAGCTATCCGCGTGGAGAACTTTGCAACCGCAGAGAATGGCACATTTTACGCCAATGGAGCGACGGTCAGCGGAGCATTTGGCGGCCGGGTGAAATTTACCACCTTTGAGCCGACTGCGGCTACGGCTACACTCATCGCCACAGGCGGAGTTGGAACCGGAGAAAGCGAGGGCGGCGGGATCCTGTTCCAACATAGTTCTGTAGGCGCCCATGCGCGGGTCGAACTTTTTGGAAATGGCTTTCTGGACATACGCGAACACGATACCCCTCGGTTAACGATCGGCTCTCTGGAAGGAGATGGCCTGGTGTTTCTGGGAGGCGCTAATCTGTCCGTAGGTAGTAACGACCTAAGCACAAACTTCTCCGGACTTATCGAAGAAAACAGCGAAGGCACCACTGGGGCGTTAACAAAGATCGGCCACGGCATCCTGACGCTCAGCAGCGAGAATACCTACACGGGCGGCACCACGATTGCGGGCGGGAAGCTTGTGATAGCCAACGAGAGTGGGTCGGGCACCGGTAGCGGCTCAGTCAGCGTCACGAGGGGTAAACTCGGTGGTAGCGGGATCATCGCTGGCGCGACAACGATTGGCACTGGCAGCGGGAGGGGCGCGTTCCTTGCCCCGGCAGCTGGAACGACTGTGCAGGCCACGCTGACGATCCAAAGCGCACTCACTTTCAACGCCGATGCGACCTACACTTGCACCTTCAAGGCGCAGCAAGACAGAGACAGGAACAGGATCAGGACCGACCAGGTGATTGCTAGTGGAGTTACAATCAACAGTGGAGCCATGATTGAGTTGATCGGCCACACGAGTGGAACCTTGGCCCCTGGACTGGTATTGACCTTGGTCAGTAACACATCAGCTAATCCCATCAACGGCACCTTCAGCAACCTGCCGGACGGCAGCATTGTTACAATCAACGGCAATAATTTCCAAGCCAGCTATGTAGGCGGCGATGGGAACGATCTGACCCTGACAGTGGTTCCCTGATACCGAGCGCACCATTGGCCCGCCCTCTCGCGCGCGCGAACGCGCGAACATGGGTTCTTTCGCTTACGCGTACGCAGCACCAGTTCGTATGGCGACTGCTCCTCTGAGGCCGAAGACAGACTGCATAATGCCGTCTAATTATAGTTAGACTCCTGAGCGTATGCTCACTGCCCGAAAATATTTTGAAGTTCTCGCGTTTGTCGCCGTCTGGATGGCTGCCGGTTGGATCTTCCGCTTCAGCGCCAATGCTTATATTTACTAGTTGCTGCTAATTGCGTGCTATGGCCGCGGGGCAGGTGTTGGACGTGGTCTCGGCGTCGGCGCAATCCTTGGTGTGGGTGTGGGTCTCGGCGTTGGGGTGGAAGTTACCGTCGGTGTTGCCGTAGCCGAAGGGCTCGCCGTCACCGTCGGTGACGCAGTAGCTGTTGGCGTCGGCGTTGTTCCTCCGCATATTTCCTGCGGAGTCACCGTGACAGTGTAAGCGGGGCACCCCGCATTGGGAGTGACTTCGCTCACTACCACAACAAAGGTCTGCCCATCATCAACGTCAAACGAGAACGCTTGCTCCGGATCCGGGCTTGAGCCTGAGTCTCCGATCCAGTTGGTGCAAAGGTTGCTCGGATCGAAGCTCCCCAGATAAGCGGCGATGAAGATAAAGTTCGGGCCGGTGCACTCCGTATTAGTATCCACCGTCACGCACTGAGTCACGCCGGTCGTGTTGGTGAATGTGTAGGCATCGTAGTGCCTCGGGTCTAGACTACCTAAGACCTCACATGTCGTACTAGCTGGACAGGTTTGCGGAACACCACTGCGGCGGAGTCGATCAGTCTGCATAGGATCGCTCTGGTCGAGGCTTCCATTAATGATACACCCGCTCGGTGTCCCGGTTGGCGTCGCCGTGGGCGTTCCGCTTGGCGTCGCCGTGGGCGTTCCGCTTGGCGTGGGCGTGGGCGTGCCTCCGCCAATCGTTCCGTTAATGCGATAAACCTGATCGGGAACACCAGGATCAATATTGCAACCGGCCGGGTCCTCTCGAC
>Ga0081455_10002217_pt1 | contig 23137 bp, 23 predicted proteins | sample TabmetS3T2R1_FD_70207 | JGI IMG/M metagenome (GOLD analysis project Ga0081455, IMG submission 70207) | Tabebuia heterophylla rhizosphere microbial communities from the University of Puerto Rico - S3T2R1 | ecosystem: Host-associated > Plants > Roots > Rhizosphere ...
GAGTTCCAGCACCAGTTCCTCGGGCTCGTCTCACCGACGGTGCCCGGCGGCGCCCCGAACCCCGCGTTCGACGACGTCGACCTCAACGGCGTGCCCGACGGCCGCGTCGCCGAGCGCGAGGAGTTCATCAGGACCGCCTACGAGGAGGCGGACCAGACGCTGACCCTCGCACGGTCCCTGCTGGGCAAGGATCCGACGACGTTCGTCTCGTCCGACCACGGCTTCGCGCCGCAGTTCCTCGCGATCGACGCCAGCAAGCCGCTCGTGGACCTCGGCCTGCTGTCGAGGCCGCAGACCTCGAACTGCCGCCCCGCCGCGGGCGAGACGGTCGGCAAGGCGAAGGTGTGCTGGGCCGGGGGTGCGGCGCAGATCTACCTGAACGTCGCGGGACGCGATCCGGCGGGCGGCGGCTTCACCCAGGTTCCCGCGGGTGACGTTGCGGCGACCGTCGATGCCATCAAGGCCCAGTACCTGGGCTTGGTCGATCCCAACGACTGGACCCACGACGGTCAGCCCGAGGGCTGGAAGCTGATCGACCGCGTCTTCACGAAGGCCGAGGCGCGCCACATCCCGAACGGGCCGGGCACGACGACCGACATGGCCCATCCGACCAGGACCGGCGATGTGGTCGCGTTCGCCTTCCCGCCGTACCAGTACGACGCCCAGACGCCGGGCACCCTCGTGGCCCCCTCGCACTTCTTCGGCCAGCACGGGTACGTCCCGGACGTCCAGGATCTCGACGCGAACATCAACATGCGGGCGACGTTCCTGGCGGGCGGCACGGGCATCGCCAAGCGCCAGGTCACGGCCTCGTCGATCGACCTCGCCCCGACGCTCGCCTACATGCTCGGCATCCCCGAGCCGCAGTCGAGCCAGGGCCGGGTTCTGGTGGAGATCGTGAAGGGCGGCGACGCGGTCAAGCCGATCTCGATCGTCGGCCTGAACGACTTCCACGGCCAGCTCGACCCGACGACGTTCACGATGGACGGCAGCGCCCAGAGCGTCGGCGGCGCGTCGTTCCTCGCGACGATGTTCGACGAGGAGCTGGCGCGCCTGCCCGGACCGGGACTCGTTCTGGCCGGCGGCGACAACGTCGGTGCCTCGCCACCGAACTCGGGGCTGCTCCAGGACAAGCCGGCGATCGACGTCGAGAACGCCTGGGGCCTCGACGCGACCTCCTACGGCAACCACGAGTTCGACTTCGGCGTCGAGCGGCTGCTCATGCACCAGGAGCGCGCGAACTTCCCGTTCCTCGCCACGAACATCGTCGAGACGGCAACCGGTGAGGCCCCCGATTGGGTGACGCCCTCGGTGGTGTTCACGATCAACGGCGTCGAGGTCGGTGTCATCGGCGCCGAGCTGAAGAACACGCCGGAGCTTGTGTCCGCCGGTGCGACGGAAGGCCTGACGTTCCTCGACGAGGCCCCGCGGATCGCGGCCGAGTCGGAGCGCCTGCGCAGCCAAGGCGTCAAGGTCCAGGTCGTCGCCATCCACCAGGGCACGAACGTCGGCGCCAACCCGCAGGGGAACACCCCAGGCGTCGAGTGGCAGGGCCCCATCCTCGACATCGCCGACGCGCTCCAGGACACGACGGTCGACGCGATGGTCGTCGGCCACACCCACCGCATCTCCAACCTCATGCGGGGCGACATCCTCATCACGGAGGGGATCAACGCCGGCGCGAGCTACTCGGTCCTGCAGCTCATGGTCCAGGGCGGTGACGTCCAGTGGGCCGGCGGAGCCACGCGCATCGCCAAGAACCTCGGCGTCGCGGCACGCGCCGACGTCAAGGCGATCGTCGACGACGCCAACGCCCAGACCGCGGTGCTGCGCAACCAGGTGATCGGCACGCAGGCCAACGACATCACCCGCGCCCCGACGAGGCTGTTCGAGTCCGAGATGGGCAACATGGTGACCGACGCGATGCGGACGAAGTATCCCGGTGTCGAGGCCGCCTACACGAACTCGGGCGGCCTGCGCGCTGACCTCCTGTTCACGCCGCCCAGCGCCGGGGAGGACCCCGGCGAGATCACGTGGGGCGAGGTGTTCGCGGTCCTGCCGTTCGGCAACCGCACGACGATCCTCACCCTCACCGGCGATCAGCTGAGGGCGGCGTTCATCAACGGGTTCACGCCGTTCTGCGAGCCCGGCTTCGCCGGCGGCACCGGCCGCTTCCCGCAGGTGTCCGGGCTCAAGGTGCAATTCCACTGCAACGGCATCGCGCCGGTGGTCGACAACATGTGGAAGGCCCCGGACGGCGTTGGTGGGACGCTGATCCCGATCGGCCCGGCCGACACCGTGCGGATGGTCACCAACGACTTCATGTTCGGTGGCGGCGACGGCTACACGATGTTCGCCGGCGGCACCGACGTCGCCCAGCCCGGTGACGACCTCCTCCAGGTGACGATCGACTACATCACGGCCAATTCGCCGGTCGATCCGGTTGTGGAAGGGCGGATCGTCGGTCCATAGCCGAGCCCTGCGCAGGGCATATCAGGGCCAGTCCACAGTCGCGCTGTGGAAGTACGTGAGGTCGTCCTGAGCCCAGAGGCGGCCGTGCCGAGCGAGGCGATCGCGCTGATCCGTCCAGGTGGTGGCCCGGGGGCTCCACGCCTTGTCGGCGACGCCGGGCAGGCGAGGCAGCAGCAGGAAGGACAGGTCGTCGAAGTCGGAGATGGTCTCGGCCCAGACGGCAGCCTCCACGCCCGCGACGTGGGCGGCGCGGCCGGCGCCGAGCGCATCGGCCGGCTCCCAGTCGAACGACTCCTCGACGGTCCTGGGCGCGTAGAAGCGCAGGCCGAGTCGGTCCTGCCTCGCTGCCTCGGCAGGATCGGCCGACGGCTCCGCGTAGGGCACGTCGAGGTAGCAGTGGCTGAGCGGCGACACGATGACGGGCACCGACGCCGCCACTGCGGTCTCCAGGTCGCGGCCCGACAGGGCCAGGTCCGCCTCGATCCGCGCCCTCACCTCCGGCGGCAAGGACCGTGGCACCGCGATGCCGGTGAACCAGTACTGGATGACGTCGGTCGCGTCGAGTCCGGCGCGCGCCGACTCCTGCCAGCCGAGGGGACGCCTGCCGATCGAGCGGACGATGTCCCGGACCCGCCGGATGTACGACGCGTAGAGGTCGTGGGGCATCCCCCAGGGCTCGTCGCCGCCGATGTGGATGTAGGGGCCGGGGAAGATGGCCGCGGCGCCGGCCAGCACGTCCTCCATCAGCGTGAACGTCGCGGGTAGCTCCGGGTCGAGCCACACGGCGCGATGGGTGTGGCCGGGTGGGAGCTCGAACTCGACCTCGTTGCGACCGGTGTTCAGCTCCGGGTGCATTTGCACGAGCGCCGACGCGTGCCCGGGCGTGTCGATCTCGGGGACGACGGTGACGAAGCGCTCCGCGGCGTACGCGGCGAGCGCGCGCAGGTCGTCGGCGCCGTAGAAGGCGGCGTCGCGGAGCGTGGCCTCCGCGGCCCGCGCCACCGGGAGGCGCCAGCTCTGGTCGTCGGTCAGGTGGAGGTGCAGCACGTTGAGCTTGTAGAGCGCGAGGAGGTCGACCACCCGCCGAAGGTCGTCGAGCGTGAAGTAGGCGCGGGCGACGTCGAGCGAGAGACCGCGCCACGCGTACCTGGGCGCGTCGAGGATTCGCGCGCCCGGCACACGAACCTCTCCGGCGTCGGTCGGCCGTGCCGTGGTCAGCAGTTGGACGAGCGTCGTGAGGCCGCGTGCGACACCGGCCGGTTCCGCGGCGCGCACGACGACCCCATCGGAATCGATCGCCAGCGAGTGCCGCTCGTCGGCGGGGCCGTCGCCCGTGGGCGAGAGGCCCTGCGGCGCAGGGAGCGCGCCGAGCTCGCCCGCGGTCACCCGCTCGATCCTGACGATCGGCTCGTCCGGCGCCGGCTTGCCGGCCTGGGGCGCCGGGCGAAGCCCCGTGCGCCGCGCGACCTCGGAGCAGAATCGCTCGACGATCGGCGCGACGTCTGCACCCTGGTAGGCGACGGGCGTGCCCGACACGAACGCGAAGTCGCCCCCGGCGCGGTCGGACCGGACCGGAGCCGGTATCACCGCGTCGTTCATCGGATCGCCTCCCGATCGATCGGGGCCCTGCGGCGGCGTCCATGTTGCCGCCCGGGCCGCGGCGGGAGTCAGATCCGTTGCGGCGGGATCGGGGGCCGCGGTACCGTCCGCCGTGGCGTGTCCCACGCCCAACCCCGGCTCCGGTGCTCACGCCACCGGCATCAGCGGGGCAAAGGGGGCCCAGCCCTCGGGCGCTTGGCAGTACCCCTTCGGGCCGTGCCCGAGGGAGCGTGAGTCTCTCGGCTGCGGCACGTGCGAAGGAGACTGCAAATGACCAAGGAAGCATCGTTCAAGCGACGCGTGCGCGACCGGATGTCCAAGACCGGGGAGAGCTACGCGGCGGCACGCAGCCAGGTCTCCCAGAAGCGCGATCGTGTCCAGGGCGCCCGCACGAGGCTGGCGGCGACCGAGGACCGTCCCACCGACGACAAGGTGGCGGCGGCGACCGGCCAGCGCTGGGAGGCGTGGTTCTCGCTCCTCGACCGCTGGGGCGGCCGTCAGCGGACGCACGGTGAGACGGCCGCCTACCTCATGGCGGAGCACGACGTGCCTGGCTGGTGGGCGCAATCGATCACCGTTTGGTACCAGCGCGCCCGCGGAATGCGGCTCAAGCACCAGCAGGCCGACGGGTTCACGATCTACGCGTCGAGGACGATCGCGGTTCCGCTCGACGTGGCCTTCGACGCGTTCGTCCAGCCCCGATCTCGCCGCAAGTGGCTCACGGACGGGACGATGTCGCTGAGGACGTCGCAACCGGGCCGCACCGCCCGCTTCGACTGGGCCGACGGCTCGACCCGGGTGAGCGTCGCGTTCGAGGCCAAGGGCCCGGCGAAGGCGACGGTCGCCGTGGCCCACGAACGGCTCCCGGATGCCGACGAGGCCGAATCCGCGAAGGCCTCGTGGCGAGCCCGGCTGGCCCACCTCAAGTCGGTCCTCGAGGAAGCCCGATGACGGCGCACGAAAGAAGCAGAATGACGCCGTGGGCGCGCGGACCCAGTACCTGGACGTCGACGGTGACGCGCTCGCGTACCAGGTCTTCGGGGCGTCCACGCGTTGAAGGGCGTTCCCGGCGAGTGGCCGCTGTTCGCCGCAACGCGCTGACACTGGTCGCTCGGCAGGCCGCTCACACGGGGACCGTGCCGGCCAGCTCCCGGAGCACGCCGAAGAAGCGCCCGGCGGTGTCGCTCCACGTCGGCAGGCGCTGGCCCCGTTCCCGGGCCGCCTCCGCCAGTCGTTGGCGGTGGCCGGGGTCCTCGGCCAGGCGCCGAAGGGCCACCGACAGGCCGGCAACGTCGCCCGGCTCGAGCACCCGCCCCTCACGACCGTCCTGCGCCAGGTGCGCCAGGTTGCCGGCCCGCCACCCGGCGACCGGGAGGCCGGCCGCCATGGCCTCGCCGTACACCGTGCCGTAGGGCTCGCGGTAGCTGGGCAGCACGAACACGTCGGCCGACCGGTAGAGCGTCGCGACCTCGCCCCGGGTCACCGGCCCGTGCACGACCACCCGGCCGGCCAGGTCCGGACGGGCCAGTCGGGCGCGGACGCGGGCGGCGTACCTGCGGTCCACGTCCGTGCGGCCGACCAGGTGGAGCGTCGCCAGTTCCGGGGACAGCCGCCCGAACGCCTCGAGCAGGTCGAGCGTCCCCTTGCGCGCCACCCAGTTCCCGACGCTCAGGAGCGCCGCCTGCCGGCCCTGCCGGAGGTCGACCGGCGGTCGGCTCGGTGCGGGGGCCACGTCCCGGCCGGGTGCGACGACCACGCTGGGGACCCCGGGCACCTCCCCGGCGAGCGTCTCGCTGGCCAGCACGAGGAGGTCGCAGCGCCGGTACAGCGCCCGGTCGAGGGCGGCCTGGGCGCTGCGCCGCGGCCACCCGTGGTCGATGCCGCCGGCGGGTTGGTGGAGCATCGCAGCCAGCGGCTGCGACTGCCCGGCCACGGCAGGCGGGCGCCGGAACCGGCACCAGGGGGCGACGAACGCGGCCGCGATGCTGTCGATCACCACGACGTCGGACCGGTGCGTGCGCCGGAGGACCCGCCCGGCAACGGTGCCGGGGAGGGGGAACGGGAGGGTTGGAACCGCAACCAGGTCGAGGCGGGCGTCGTGCTCCGGCGCCAGCTCGGCCATGCGGCGGTGGTACAGGTACCCGCCGGTCAGCTGTTCCGGCGAACCGAGTGTCACCAGGGAGACGGCGAACATGTCGGTCGCCGACTGCGAACTGGTCAGCCGACGGGCGCGCCGTACGCGCCGAACGCGACCGGCGACTCCCACACCCGCACCGTCAGGTCCTCGCCGCCACCGGAGCGGACGGCGTCGGCCAGCGCCCCGTGCGCCCACCGGGCGAAGACCTCGACGGTCACCGCCTCGACGTCGGCCGGCCGGATCACGTCGAGGTTGGCGTCGCGGACGGTGTCGCCCACGCGGCGGAGAGCGCCGTCGAGGATGTCGAGGTCACACACCATGCCCCGCTCGTCGAGGTCGGCGCGACCGACCAGGACCTCGACCTTGTAGTCGTGGGAATGGAGCTCCCCCTCGGGGCCCTCGACTCCGGGCATGACGTGGAACGCCCGCACCTCGATCGCAGTCCCCACCTGATACATCGGCATCACGTGTAGCACAGCGCGGCGTGCACCAGGCCGGGGTCGCCGCGGTCGACGGCCGCGAACGCCTCGCCCGCGCGCTCGAACGGGTACGAGTGCGTGGCCAGGGGGGCGAGCGGGAGCTCGTGCAGGAGCTCGCGTGCCACGGCCCGGCGACGGTCGCGGGACCAGGTCGCGGCCAGGGCGGCCGGGATGCTCGAGACCTGCGTGCTGCGGATGTGCAGGCGGCGGCGGTGGAACTCGGCGCCGAGTGGCAGCCGGACATCCTTCGTGCCGTACCACGAGACGACGAGGGCCTGGCCCTCGTGCGCCAGGAGCGGGAGCGCGGCGCGCAACGCCTCGGGCCGGCCACTGGCCTCGACGACCAGGGGGAGCCCCGCAGGTGCGTCGGCGGCGATCGCGTCGGCGGCGTCGTCCGGCGCCACCGTCGTCAGGCCGACCGCGGCGGCGATGGCCCGCCGCGCGCCGATGGGCTCGATGCCGAGGACCCGCGCGCCGGCACGCCGCAGCATGAGGCCGGACAGGATGCCGACCGCGCCCAGCCCGATCACCGCGACCGGCCGCTCGAGCACCGGGCCGGCGTCGAGCGCGACCTGCAGGGCCGTCTCCACGAGCGGGAGCAGGGTGGCGAGCCTGGGCTCGACGTCGTCGAGCACGACCACGTCGTCGGCGGCGACGACGAAGGCGTCCTGGTGGGGGTGGAACGCGAACACGAGCTGACCCTCGGGAAGGCTGCGGCCGGGGCGCTCGGCGCGGCCCACGCAGCTGTAGCCGTAGCGGAACGGGAAGGTGAACGAGCCACCGAGGGCGCCGATGGTCTCGTCGAGTGCCAGCGCGGGGTCGATCTCGCCCCGGTAGGCGAGCATCTCGGTGCCGGCGCTGATGCCCGACCACAGCGTGCGGACCAGGACCTCGCCGTCGCCCGGTGGCCGCAGGTCCACGGGCACGACCGCGATCCGCCGCGGCGCCTCGAACACGACGGCGCGCGCCGCCCGGTCACCGACGTCGTGGTCCGGAGCCACGCCCCCTATCCTGCTGCGGGTGCCGCGCGATGCGGGAAACGTCGGTGGTGGCCCGCCGCGCAGGCTGGTCAGCGTGCCCCTTCCCACGTCGGCCGGCATCTTCCAGGCGTTGGCTTTCGAGTGCGCGTCCGGGTCGGTGTACCTGGCGCTGGTGAAGGGCGACCTCGACGGGGGCGAGGACGTCGTGACCAGGGTGCACTCCGAATGCCTGACCGGCGACGCGCTCGGCTCGCTGCGCTGCGACTGCGGCGTCCAGCTCCAGCTGGGCCTGCGTGCCATCGGCGCCGCCGGTCGCGGCGTCCTCGTCTACGCCACCGGCCACGAGGGCCGGGGGATCGGGCTCGTGAACAAGCTGCGGTCGTACGCCGAGCAGGACCGCGGCGCCGACACGCTCGACGCCAACCTCGCGCTCGGCTTGGCGGTCGACGCCCGCGAGTACACCGACGCCGCGGCCGTGTTGCAGGCCCTCGGCGTGCGATCCGTGCGCCTGCTCACGAACAACCCCCGGAAGGTTGACGGGCTCCGGAGCTCCGGCATCGACGTGGTGGCGGTCGAGCCGCTGGCGACCGCGCCGCACAGCCGCAACCTCGGCTACCTGCGGACGAAGGAACGTCGCCTCGGGCACGTGCGACCCACGGGCGAGGCCGTGGGGGAGGAGCCCGTCGACGTGGCGCCGGCGCTCGACATCAGCGATCTCATCGGTCCCGTCGCCCCACCGCCCGAGCGGCCGTTCGTCGTCCTCAAGTTCGCCCAGACGCTCGACGGGCGGATCGCGACGGCGACCGGCGACGCCCGCTGGATCAGTGGCGAGCCGGAGCGCCGGGCGTCGCACGCTCTGCGCGCCGCATGCGACGCTGTGCTCGTCGGCGTCGGCACCGTGCTCCAGGACGATCCCCAGCTCACCGTCCGCATGGTTCCGGGCGCATCGCCCTTGCGGGTCGTGCTCGATTCGACGCTGCGGGTCCCCGATCGAGCCAAGATCCTGGACCCGGGCGCCGCCACGACGATCCTGACGACCGACCGCTCCGACCCCGGGCGCCGGCGGACGCTCACGGCCCGGCACCTCGGCGTGCAGGTGCTGCCGGCGGGCGCCTACGGCGTCGATGTGGGCCCGGCACTCGGCGCGCTGCGCGGCGCCGGGGTCGAGACGCTGCTCGTCGAGGGCGGGGCGCGCGTCATCACCTCGCTACTCCGGGCCGGCGTCGTCGACCGGCTGATCGTGGCCGTGGCGCCCACGATCATCGGCCAGGGCACCGAGGCCGTCGGCCCGCTGGGGGTCACCGCCGTCGCGGACGGCATCCGGCTCGTCAACCGGTCGATGCACGTCGTGGGGGACGATGTCCTGCTCGCCGGTGACCTCGCGGCGTCGCGTGCGGTGTCCCGGCGGGACGGCTCCGATCAGCTCGCCTTCATCCGCACGCAGCAGTAGCCCGGCCGGGGTGCGAGGCGCGCCTCGAGCACGTCGGCGGCGTCGGCGCCGTCGATGACGGCGGACAGCAGCTCGAGGTTCATGCCACACACGAGGTCGCGGTGCTGCTCGGCGAGCACGTGGAACGGGCAGTTCGTGAGCACGACCTCGCCGTCGGTCACGTGGGGCTCGTAGCCGTGGCGCTCCAGCGCCTCGACGACCGCAGCGCGGCGCCCGGCGCGACCGGCCGCCTGGCCGGCGGCGGCGCCGGCGGCTTCGCCGATGCGCCGGCCCGCGTCGGTCGACGCCCGGTGCAGGGCTGCGCCGACGGGCACGCCGTCGTGGGACGATCGCTCGACCGCCTCCGCGAGCAGGCCCCCGGCGAGGTCGTAGCGCCGCTCCGGGAGCGACACGCCGATCTCGGTGTCCGACCGCCGGTAGAGCTTGGCCGTGCGACCGGCGCCGGGGCCCGACCGCCCGGTCAGCCGCTCGAAGCGCACGTCCGCGAGCCCGGCGTCGACGAGCTTGTCGAGGTGGAAGGCGGCGACAGACCGGGCGAGCGCCAGTGCCTGGGCCGCCGCGTCCCGGCTCACCTCGTCCCGCTCGGTCAACAGCCGGTACACGGACTGCGTCACGGCGTGGTCGAGCGCTGCGATCCCCCGGACCCGGTCGACGAACGGAACCTCACCCATGGCCCGATTCTAAAACAGGAATACCTTGACGAAACAACGGGCAATTTTCTATGGTGAGGAAAATCCTCACTTAGAAGGGGGTACCGCAATGACCTCGATCGACGTTTCCCACGCGGCGACGCCGGCGACGACCAGCCCGCAACTCTCGAACCCCGCGTACCAGGCCTTCATGCTGCTGCGCACCGGGTTCACGGTCGCCCCGATCCTCTTCGGGCTCGACAAGTTCTTCGACTGGATGGTCGATTGGCGCATCTACCTCGCCCCGGAGATCAACGACCTGATCCCGGGCAACGCCCACCAGGCGATGCTGATCGTCGGGGCCGTCGAGATCCTCGCCGGCGTCGTCGTGGCGCTTCGCCCGCGCTTCGGCGGCTACCTCGTCGCCGCCTGGCTCGCGGGGATCATCGTCAACCTCCTGCTCCAGGCCGACTTCTACGACATCGCCCTGCGTGACTTCGGCCTGCTTATCGGCGCGGTGGCGTTGGCGCGGCTCGCGACCGCCTTCGAGCGTCCCCGGGCAACCGCCCGAGCCCGATGAACCATCGAACGCTCGCCATCGTCGGCGCCAGCCTGGCCGGCGCCAAGGCCGCCGAGGCCGCCCGCGAGTCGGGCTACGACGGACGCATCGTGCTCATCGGCGACGAGGCCGGTCCTCCCTACGAGCGGCCGCCCCTGTCCAAGACGGTGCTGCGCGGCGAGGCCGACCCGGCCTCGACCAGGGTCCACCCCGACGGCTTCTACGAGGACCACGACATCGACCTCGTCACCGACCGTGTCGTGGCGATCGACACCGCCACCCGTCGCGTCGAGCTGTCCGATGGCGACACGGTGCCGTTCGATGCCGCGGTCCTTGCCACCGGCGCCGAGCCGCGCCGCCTGGCCGTGCCGGGAGCCGACCTACGCGGCGTCCGCTACCTGCGAACCGTCGACGACTCCGCTCGCCTCGGCGAGGCGATTCGCGCCTCGTCCCGCGTCGCCGTCATCGGTGCCGGCTGGATCGGGTCCGAGGTGGCAGCGTCGGCCCGCGAGATGGGCGCCGATGTGGTGCTGATCGCACCGTCGCCCGTCCCGCTCGGGCACGTCCTCGGCGACGAGATCGGCGAGGTGTTCCGCCGGCTGCACGCCGACCACGGCGTGCAGCTGCGCCTCGGCGCCGGCGTGGATGCCCTGCGCGGCGCCGGGGCCGTCGAGGAGGTCGTCCTCACCGACGGCACCACCGAGCCGGCCGACCTGGTCGTCGCCGGCATCGGTGTGACGCCGCGAACGGGCGTCGCAGCCGGGTCCGGCCTGGCCGTCGACAACGGGATCGTCGCCGACCAGCACCTCGAGACCAGCGTGCCGGCCGTGTACGCCGCCGGCGACGTCGCCAACGCCTGGCATCCGCACTACGGCCGGCACCTGCGCGTCGAGCACTGGGCCAACGCCCTCAACCAGGGGGCGACGGCCGGAAGGAACGTGGCCGGCTGGCGCGAGGTCTACGACCGGCTGCCGTACTTCTTCTCGGACCAGTACGACCTGGGCATGGAGTACGTGGGCTTCGGCTCCCCGAGCGATGCGCTCGCGGTTCGCGGCGACCTGGACACGCGCGAGTTCGTGGCGTTCTGGCATCGCGATGGCGTGGTCACCGCGGCGATGAACGTGAACGTGTGGGACGTGGTCGAGGACCTGAAGGCGATCATTGCGGCCCAGCGGCCGGTGGAGCCCACCCGGCTCGCCGATCCGGCCATCCCGTTGGGCGAGGTCGTCGGCGCCACCAGCCGGTAGGCGCAGCCGGCTCCGGGGCGTTGTGGCGTCCCGGAGCACTCGGTGGGGACCCGGTGGGGTACAACGGCACCCATGGATCCTCGCAACGTCGGTGAGCGCCTCGAGGCCGATGCCGCCCTGGACCGTGTCGCCGACCCGGCCCACCGAGCCGTCACGACCGTCCTGTCCAGCGGCCCCCTCAAGGACGTGCTGCACGGCGTGTGGCTCGGGCACCCGCTGCATCCCGTCCTCACGGACCTGCCCATCGGCTTCTGGACCAGCGCGGTCGTGCTCGACCTGGTGGGTGGGAGGGCGGCCCGCCCCGCGGCCGACCTGCTGGTCGGGGCCGGTGTCGCCGCCGCAGTGCCGACGGCGGCCGCAGGGCTCGCCGACTGGTCCGAGCTGAATCGGCCCGAACGCCGGGCCGGCATCGTCCACGCCGCCGCCAACGTGACCGCGACCGCCCTCTACGGCCTCTCCTTCCTCGCCCGCCACCGCGGGCATCGCGGCGGCGGCGTGGTGCTCGGCCTCGCCGGCGCCAGCGCCGTCATGGCCGGGGCGTTCCTCGGCGGGCACCTGACCTTCCGGCGCGCCGCCGGCGTCAACCGGGCGGTGGCCGCGCCGGCGCCCGAGGGATGGACCGAGATCCAGGTCGAGGGGACGCTCGCCCGCGACGCGCCGACCCTGGCGCGGCTCGACGGCGAACCAATGGTCGCGGCGGAGGGTGATGGCGGACCGGTCGCGCTGTTCGACAGGTGCAGCCACCTTGGCGGCCCGCTCCACGAGGGCACCCTGGTCGATGGCTGCGTCCGCTGCCCGTGGCACGGCAGCACGTTCCGCATGGTGGACGGCTCGGTTGTGCACGGCCCGGCCACCGCCACCCAGCCCGCCTACGAGCTGCGGGTCGACGGGGAGCGCACGGTGGCCAGGCGGCGCCCCCCGGCGTGATGCCAGCATGACCGGGCGCATACGGGAGGTGTCGGCATGACGTACTCGATCGTCGCTCGGGACGAGTCGACCGGGGAGCTGGGTGTGGGGGTGCAGACGTGCTTCCTGGCGGTCGGCTCGATCGCGCCGTGGGCCCGCGCGGGCGTTGGCGTGGTCGCGACTCAGGCCTTCGCGGAGCTGGCGTATGGCCCCCGCTGCCTCGAGGCGCTCGGCGCCGGGAGGCCTGCCGGCGACGCGCTGGCCGAGGCGAGGGCGGCAGACCCGATGGCCGAGCTGCGGCAGGTGGGCGTGGTGGCGGCCGGCGGCGACGTCGCTGCAGTGACCGGTGAGCTGTGCTTCGACCATGCCGGCCATGTGATAGGCGACGGCTTCACGGCGCAGGCCAACATGGTCGGCAGCCCCGAGGTGTGGGGTGCGATGGCGGCCGCGTTCGAGGGATCGACGGGGGCGCTGGCCCGGCGGCTCCTGGCCGCGCTCGAGGCCGGCGAGGCGGCCGGCGGTGACGCGCGCGGCAGGATGTCAGCAGCGCTGCTGGTGGTCGAGGGTCGCCTGCCGGATCAGCCGGGCGGGGGCACCGTGGTCGACCTGCGCGTCGACCGCAACGAGGACCCGCTCGCTGAGCTGGCGCTGCTGCTCGACGCCGCCGACGCCTTCGGCCACTACGACCGCGCCACGGATCAGCTCTTCGGCGGCGACGCCGCCGCGGCACTCGACAGCATCGATCGCGCCCTCGAGGCCCTGCCCGGTGAGGAGAACTTCCGGGTGGTCCGAGCGGGCGCGTTGCTGGCCGCGGGAGCGACCGACGCGGGCCTGGCCGAGCTACGCGCGCTGGTTGCCGACCGCCCGACCTGGGAGATCATCGTGCGGGGCTTCGCCGACCGGGGCCTCGTGACCCTGCCCGAGGGCCTGTCGATCGACGCCGTGTTCGCCTAGAGGCCGACATGGGCCCGCCGCCCGAGGGCCGGGCGGCGGGCCGTCTATCGGAAGGTGGTCAGTCGTCTTCGTCGTTCTCGAGCTGCGCCCGGATCTCGCCGCCAGGGCGACCGACGCTGTGGACGTTGACGTAGGTCGCTCCGGATCGGATGGCGCGGACGAACTCGTCGAACTCCCCGGCGGCGAGGCCCTGCGCCGCCGCTCCGGCTCCGACGTCCGCCGGCGTGATGGTGCCGCTGATGGTCCCACCGGCCGCCGGGCACGCCTGGGTGCCGGCCGGGCCGTTGCCGAGGTTGGTGCACAGGAACACGACGATGGGGCCGTTGTTCGTCCTGTTCTCGAAGTGGATGTGGGCCTGCGTGGCGTCCGTCTCCAGGCCGCTGAACGTCAGCTGGTACCGGATCTCGTCGCTCGACCGCGAGATGGATGCCCTGAAGTCACCCACGCCCGGCGTCGAGAGGGCGGGTACCTCCTCGTAGCCGGTGAGCCTCTCGCGCTCGTTGCCTCCTCCGTCGGAGGCCATTGCGACTGTCCCCACCCCCAGCACGCCGGCGGTAGCGACGGCGAGCGCGATCTTGATGCGGGCTCTCTTCACTGCCCTTCCTCCTCCTGTCGCGGGGGCCAGGCGTGTCAGCGGTCGCGCCGGCACACCGGCCGGTTCTATCTAGGTGTCGTACCTGATGGCCCCCGTTCCGGTTTTTCGCCCCGGCGTCGCAACCGTACGTGACCGCCGGGATTGCCCGCGGGCTCAGGACCGTCGCCGCGCTTCCCGTGCCTTGTCCAGGTACTGGAGGAGGTCGTGGGCGGCCAGCTCGATCTCCTTGTGGTACCACTCGGCCGCCCGGTAGTAGCAGGCGATCAGGCCCATCCGGTGCAATCGGCGAAAGTCGCCGAAGACGAACGCGTACCTCGCCTTGGTCTCGTTCCGGGCGCCCTCCGTGAGAGCGAGGTGCCACTCGGCGTATTCGTCCCATGAGTGCGCTTCGAGGAAGTTGTTCTCCTCCTCGGCCCGCGGTTGGACGTCGCCCCACGTGCTCCTGAGGACGTAGCGCCGGGCGTCGACGAGCTCCTTGGCCTTCGCGACGCCGCGCTCGTTCACCGAGTACTTGGCCATGCACGAAGTCTGCTCGCTCTCCCGTGCGCTCGCCCCACCTGTGCCGACGCAATGCCGGGGCAAGACTCACCCGGCACATGTCGAGACCGACACGGCGGTTCCGACGTTGTTGGATGAGGGTGCCCGCCTGCGGCGCCGGATCCGAGCCACGAGGAGTGACGACATGCGGTATCTCCTGATGATCTACATGAACCCCACGGTGTTCGAGACGCTGTCGGAGGAGGAACAGGCGGCGGTGATGGACGCGCACGCCGAGTTCCAGAAGCCGATACGCGAGTCGGGGGAGCTGGTCGGCTTCGCCGCGCTGGCGGACCCGTCCAACTCCAAGACGGTGCGCGTGCGTGACGACGTCGCTGCGGTGACGGACGGCCCGTACGTGGAGGCCAAGGAGTTCCTGGCCGGGTTCTACGTGGTCGACTGCGAGACCGTGGAGCGGGCCAACGAGCTCGCCGCCATGATCCCCGACGCGCGCTTCACCGCCGTGGAGGTGCGGCCGGTCATGAACGAGGCGGGGCTGGAGATGTGAGGACCGACGCGCGCCTCGATGGCCTGCTGCGGCGGCTGGCGCCCGAGGTCCTGGGCGCGCTCGTCCGCCGGTACGGGCACTTCGAGGCGAGCGAGGATGCCGTGCAGGAGGCGCTGTTGGCGGCGGCGAAGCAGTGGCCGGAGCGTGGCCTGCCGGAGAGCCCGCGGGGTTGGCTCATCACCGTCGCATCGCGCCGGCTGACGGACCAGCTTCGCAGCGACGCCGCGCGCCGGCGCCGGGAGGGCGCCACGGCCGCGCTCGCACCCGCCGACGCGCAGATCGCGCTGGCCCCGGACGATCGGGAGGCCGCAGCCCGCGACGACACGCTGACCCTCCTGTTCATGTGTTGCCACCCGGCGTTGTCGGCAGCGTCGCAGATCGCGCTCACCCTTCGTGCCGTCGGCGGGCTCACGACCGCCGAGATCGCCCGGGCCTTCCTGGTTCCCGAGGCGACCATGGCCCAGCGCATCAGCCGGGCCAAGCAGCGGATCAGGGCCGATGGTGCCTCGTTCAACCTCCCGCCGGAACCGGAGCGGGCGGAGCGCCTTCGGGTGGTGCTCCATGTGCTGTACCTCATCTTCAACGAGGGCTACACCGCATCGTCCGGTCCCGAGCTGCAACGCAGCGAGCTCACCGGAGAGGCGATCCGGCTCACCCGGGCGGTCCACCGGCTGCTGCCCGGCGAGGGTGAGGTGGCCGCGCTGCTGGCGCTCATGCTGCTCACGGACGCCCGCCGTCCCGCCCGCACGGCGCCGGACGGTGGCCTGGTGCCGCTGGCGGAGCAGGACCGGGACCTGTGGAACCGGGATGCCATCCGCGAGGGCATCGCCCTCATCAGCGCCGCCCTGCCGGCGGGGCCGATCGGCCCGTATCAACTGCAGGCGGCGATTGCTGCGGTCCACGACGAGGCGCCCACCGCCGAGGACACGGACTGGGTGCAGATCGTCGGCCTGTACGACCTGCTCGAGCGCGTCGCACCCAACCCGATGGTCACGCTCAACCACGCCGTCGCCGTCGCCATGACCAGCGGGCCGCAGGCGGGGCTCGACCTGCTGCGGGCCGTGGACGCGGACGACCGCATGGTCGGCCACCATCGCGTCGACGCCGTCCGTGCCCACCTCCTGGAGATGGCCGGCGACGCGGAGGCCGCTCGCCTCAGCTACCGGCGCGCTGCGCGCCGTACAACCAGCCTTCCCGAGCAGCGCTACCTCGAGGCGCGGGCGGCCCGGCTCGCCGAGACCAGCTGACCCCGGGGAGGTCGCGGACTGTGGCCGGCTGGTCGGACCAGAACTGCCACACGTTGACGCCGTAGATCAGATCGAGGTCGCGCAGGTCGGCGTCGAGGCTCTGCGCGTCGCCCACACGCAGCTCGAGGCGGCCCTCGCGGATCGCCTCGGCGTTGCGCCGCGTCGCCTGGCGGAGCATCACGCCGGACAGGTCGACGCCGACGACGCGCCCGTGGGCGACGCGGCGACAGGCCTCGGCCAGCGACAGCCCCGGGCCGTAGCCGACCTCGAGCACGCGATCGCCCGCGCCGGGGTCGAGCTCGGCGAGGGCCCATCGGCCGCGCTCGCGGTTGGCGGGCTTGCGCGCCATGACCTGGCCCGCAAGGCGACCCCAGACGCCGCGCGGATAGGCGAAGTTCTCGAACAGCTTCCGGCGGATCATGGCTCCTCGACCTTGTCGCCGACCTTGTCGTCGACCGTGTCGATGACGTCGTCGATGCGGAGGCGGACGGCGCGGAGGGTCTCGGTCGCGGACCGCACGGCGGCCGCATCGAGGTCGGCGAAGGCGTCGCCGAGCACCGCGCGCTCGGTGTCGCGGATGCCGGCGATGGTGGCGTCGCCGGCGGCGGTGAGGGCGACGAGGCACGAGCGGCGGTGCGCCGGGTTGTCGCGCAGCTCGACCAGGCCCTCGTCGAGCAGCTCGTTGACGATCGTCTGGATGTGCTGGCGCGACACCCCGCGCGACCGGGCGATGCGCGGCACCGGCGTGGGCCCGCGGGCCTGGAGGAACTCCAGGACTGCCCGCATCGGCGCGGTCACCCTGAGGGCACCGTGTAGGGCCCCGGCGAGGCGGACCAGGGCGTGGAAGTGGAGCCGCACCTCGTCGGCGAGGGATTCGACGTCGGTCCACACGACAGGCAAATTGTCATAATGACAGCTTGCTTGTCAATAGGGCGCGGTGGAAGCCTGTCGGGCCATGAGCAGCGGGCGCGCCATCAGGCAGGACGACGAGGGAGCGGTCCGGCGGCTCGTGCTCTGCCGGCCGGAGGCGTACAACACGATCACGCCCGCGCTGCGCGACGAGCTCGATGCCGCCCTCGACGCCGCGGACCGTGACCACGACGTGAGGGTGGTGCTGCTCAGCGCCGAGGGGCCCGCGTTCTGCGCCGGCTTCGGGCTCGACTGGTCCACAACGCCCGCGGCCACCGGCGACGGCGGCGAGCGCGTGTGGGACACGGTCGCCGACGTCCGGATGGTCGGCCGCTTCGGCAACACCTTCGCCAAGCTCCACGAGATCTCCAAGCCCACCGTCGCGGCGGTGCAGGGCTGGTGCGTGGCGGGCGGGACCGACATGGTCCTCAACGCCGACCTGATCGTGGCCGGCGAGTCCGCCCGCTTCGGCTACCCGCCCGCCCGGGTGTGGGGTGTCCCCGAGGCGCCCTGGCTGTGGGTCGCCCGGCTCGGGCTCGAGCGCGCCAGGCGGTACCTGTTCACGGGCGACGAGCTGACGGCGATCGAGGCCGCGGAGGCGGGGCTGATCCTCGAATGCGTGCCCGACGACCGGCTCCACGCCCACTCGACCGGACTGGCGCGGCGCATCGCCCGGCTGCCGCTCAACCAGCTGCAGATGATCAAGTGGATGCTCAACGACGTCGCCCGCCACCAGTACCAGCCCGACACCAGCCGCCTGCTCGGCTTCATCTTCGACGGGGTGGCGCGCCACACCCAGGAGGGGCTCGACTTCGTGGCGCGGGCGCAGGAGGTGGGCTGGCGGCAGGCGGTGCGGGACCGTGACCGTCCGTTCGGCGACTACGGCGAGGGGCCACGCAACCGGCCGCCCTCGGCTGGCGGTTGACATCCATCAATGGACGAGCGCTACGAGCCGCGGACAATCGACGTCGACCGCGACGAGGCGGTGACGATCACGTTCCACGATGGGCACGTCGCCCGCTTCGACCTGCTGACCCTGCGCCGCAACTGTCCGTGCGCCACCTGCCGCGGCCTGCGCGACCGGGGTGAGGAGCCATGGCCCCGGCCCGGCAGCCCGACCCCGCTGGCGGTCGACGACGCCAACCTGCACGGGGCGTGGGGCCTCGTCGTGACGTGGAACGACGGCCACGCCACCGGCATCTTCCCGTTCGAGACGCTGCGGCGCTGGAGCGACGGCGAGGGACAGGGGCCGTTCGGTCCCGACTCCGGCCTCAGCGGCTAGCCAGCCGAGTCCCTGGGCCGCTAGCAGACCTCGATCAGCCGCGGGTAGGGATTGATGGCGGCGCCGCCGCCGGGGTGGAACTCGAAGTGCAGGTGCGGGGCGCTGGCCGAGGCGTTGCCGCTGCTGCCCACGTAGCCGATGACCGTGCCGCGCTCGACGTGCCCGGCGCCCACGTTCTCGTAGCCCGACAGGTGGGTGCCGTAGTACTCGTTCCCGTCGTCGCCGTACACCCACCAGCTCAGGCCGCCGAGGCTGCTGCCCCGGTGCTCGACCCGACCGCTCACCGGCGCGACGGTGGGCGTCCCCGCCGCCGCCATCATGTCCGTGCCCTTGTGGGTGCGGCCACCCGAGCGGGCTGCGCCCCACGAATCGGTGAAGCTCACCGGTCCCTGCACCGGGCATTTCCAGATTCCCAGCAGGGCCTTGCGCCGCTCCTCGGCGGCGATCGCCTCGAGCGCGGCCTCGTATGCGGCGGCGGCCTCGGCGGCTTCGAGCCGGGGCCCCAGCTCGGCCTGGAGCCGCTCGAGCTGCTCGGCGCGGGCGGGGTCGCTCGCCCGCAATGCCTCGAGCGCGGCCTCGTCCACGGCGAGTCCGTTCTTCAGCGCGCTCACGAACTGGGTCTGGCGGCTGACCGCGGACTTCACGTCGCCGAGCGCCGCCTCGGCCTCGGCCTGCGCCGCCTCGGCCTCGACGACCGCCTCCTCCTGTGCCGCCTGCCGCTCCCGGAGCTCGCCGCGGAGCGCGTCGAGCTCGGTCAGGTCGGCGGCGATGGCGTCGTTGTGGATGTCGAGCACCGCCTGGCGGACCGACATCTCGTCCGACGAGTCGGCCGTCAGCACCTCGAGGGCCGCCAGCGACGGCGGGTCGATGAACGCATCGATCGTGACGTCGTCCATCTGCAGGGTCAGCTCGTCGATGCGGCGCTGCGTCTCCACGACCGCCGCGTCCCGGGCCCCCAGCCGCTTCACGGCGGCGGCGACCTCGGCCTCGGCGGCCTCCAGTTGCGCCAGCTGTTGCTCGACGTTCGCCTCGATCCGATCGAGCGCCGCGCCCGCCGAGTCGGCGTCCCCGCTGGCCAGGCTGGTCTCGGCGCTCACCAACGCCCGGCTGGCGATCCCGGCCACCCCGCGGGTGTCGTCGTCGGCCGGGTCCTCCTGGATGGGACCGGCGGGGGACCGGGGCGCGGCATCTGCGACCGACGGGAGGGACACCAGACCCGCGACGACGCAGGCGGTCGCCCAGCGACGCCCGTGGCGACGCATCTCCCCAACCCTCTCCCCAACCCCAGCCCCCATCCTGGAACGTGACGGTAACAAATCGGAGCGCCGGGATCAGTGGTTGGGGCAGGCGGCGTCGGCCAGCGGGTACGGGTTGATCGCCCCCCCGCCACCGGGGTGGAACTCGAAGTGGAGGTGCGGCGAGCCGTCAGGGGCGTTCCCGCTGGCGCCGACGTAGCCGATCACCGTCCCGGCCGCCACCCAGCCGGCACCCTGGTTGGCGTACCCCTGCAGGTGCGTGCCGTAGTACATGTGGCCGTTGTCGCCATACACGTACCAGCTGAGTCCGCCCAGGCTCGAGCTCCGGTGCTCGACCCGGCCGCTGACCGGCGCCACCGTGGGCGTGCCGTACGCGGCCATCATGTCGACGCCCTGGTGCGTGCGGCCGCCGGAGCGGGCTGCGCCCCAGGTGTCGGTGAAGTGCACCGGGCCCTGGACCGGGCACACGATGCCGCCACCGGAGGTCAGCGGGCCGGCGGGGGCGCTTGGTTCCTGGGCGGCGGCCGCCTCGGCGGCCCGCCGGGCCTCCTCCTGGCGCTGCGCTTCCGCGAGCCGCGCCAGCGCCTCGGCGTACTCCTTGGCGGCCCGGAGCTCGTCGAGCTGGCCGGTGAGCTCGGCGTTGCGGGCCGCGAGCTGAGCAGCCAGGGCCGGGTCGCTGGCCGCCAGGCGGGCGGCCTCCGCCGACTCGGCGTCGAGGCCCTGGGTCAGCGCCATCACGAACTTGCCCTGCTGGGTCATCGCGTCCTGGAGGTCGGCCAGCGCGGCCTCCGCATCGGCCCGTGCCGCCTCGGCCTGCTCTCTGGCCTTCTCCTGCGCCGCCCGCTGCCGCTCGAGCTTGCTGCGGGCGTCGGCGAGCTGCTCCAGCACGTGCGCGTTGGCGTCGGCCTGGAGGTCGAGCACCCCGTCCTTGATGGTGGCCTCGCCGGCGTCGGACGTGGCCAGCACCTCGAGGGCATCCTGCACGGGCGGGTTCACGAAGGCGTCGACCACCACTTCGTCGCTGCGCGCGGTCAGCTCCTCGATGCGGAGCTGGCTCTCGTTGATGGCGGCGTCGGCGTCGGCCAGGGCGTCGATCGCCCGGGCCATCGTCTCCTCGGCGGCGCTGACCTTGGCGACGTTGTCGGCCACCGTGGCGCGGATCTCCTCGAGCTTGCCGGTCAACGCCGACGCGTCGTCCGCCGCCACCAGCACCTCGGGACCGACCAGTGCCTGCTCGCCCGTCGGGTCGCTCTCCGCCGGAGGCTCCTGGCCGACGGGTGCCGGGCCTGCGCCGGCAGCGGAGGGCAGCGCCACGGCACCCGCGGCGAACGTCACCGCGGTCAGGCAGGCGGCTCGGCGGCGCCAGGCCTGTTGGCCGATGTGGAGCATCCCTTCCCCCGGGTTGGCGAGCGAGCTCATCCCCAGCTGGGCGCAGCCGGGAGGGTGGATTTGACTCACAACCGTAACAAAGCTCCCACCCCGGTGTCATGGTCGGGCGCACCCCATGGTTAGCTGGTGAACGACGACGCGCGTCGGAGGGAACCGTGGCCGGAGCACAGTTCGAGTTCGGGGGAATCAACCACCTGGCGCTGGTGTGCCGCGACATGGCCCGAACGGTCGAGTTCTACCGCGACGTGCTGGGCATGCCGCTGGTGAAGACCATCGAGCTGCCGGCCGGCATGGGCCAGCACTTCTTCTTCGACTGCGGGGGCGGCGACTGCCTGGCGTTCTTCTGGTTCCCGGATGCCCCGGAGCCGGTGCCGGGGGTGTCCGCACCCAAGGACCGACCCGATCGCGCCGAGCTGACGAGTGCGATCGGCTCGATGAACCACGTGGCGTTCACGGTCCCTGCCGAGAAGATCGACGAGTATCGCGACCGGCTGCGGGCCGCCGGCATCGACTGCACCGAGGTCGCCAACCACGACGACAGCGAGGCGGGCATCAGCAAGCACATGCACCCGGGCGTGTACGTGCGCTCGATCTACTTCCTGGACCCCGACGGGATCCTCCTCGAGTTCGCCGCCTGGATCCGGGCGTTCACGCCCGACGACGTCGCCCACGAGCCGGCCCGGGGCGCCGCGGCAGCCACGCCCTGACCACGGTCCCGGCGACCTCCCCTGACATTACCGAGTGGTAACTTCTGGCCGGGCGGGCTGACATACCGCTCACAGACAACGAGGGGGGACCATGAGGGGACTTCGACGTGCCCTGGCGACCGCCGTCGCGGCGGCCTCGGTGCTGGCGGTCCTGGGTGCCGGCGGTGCGCCGGCACAGGCCGCGTCCGACGAATCACCCGTTCTTGCAGCTTCGCTGCGGGCCGCTCGGGCCACGGCGTCGCCATCCGGCTCGGCCTCAGGAGACCCGGTGATCGTCGTCAACGGGCTGTTCGGCGTCGGCTTCGCCTATGAGCCGCTCGTCGCCCGGCTCCGGGCCGACGGCTATCGCGTCTGGGACTTCGAGCTACCGACGCTCGGCACCCAGGACATCGCGCGGTCGGCACAGGCGCTCGACGCCTTCGCCGACGCCGTCCGCGCCCAGACGGGTGCCGCCAAGGTCGACCTGGTCGGCCACTCCGAGGGCGGGCTCGTGTCGCGGGCCTACGTGAAGTACTACGGCGGCGCAGCCGAGGTCGACAGCCTCGTCACGCTGGGCACGCCCAACTACGGCACGGTGGCGGCCAACATCGTCCGCGTGTTCACGCTCGGCACGTGCGTCGGCATCACGGCGTGCGAGCAGATGACGATCGGGTCGAGCTTCCTCGCGGGCCTCAACGCCGGCGACGACAGCATCGGCAATGTCGCCTACACCAACATCGCGACGGTCATGGACGAGCTGGTGCAGCCGTACACGAACAGCTTCCTGAACGCCGCCGACGGCAACATCACCAACAAAGCGCTGCAGTCGCAGTGCTTCTTCCGGATCGTCGGGCACCTGGGGCTGATCGTCGACGGCGCCGTCTACAGCGGCGTCCGAGACGCACTCGAGAAGCAGCCGATCACGTTCAGCTGCTTCGCGTTGTAGCCGACGTCGACACGAGCAGCGGCGGGGTGGGCTTGCCGTGCCGTCACCGGTCGGGTATGCCGACCAGGCACAGGGCCACGTCGTCCCGGAGGGGCCGCCCGTTCCGCCGCTGCACCTCGTCGATCAGCGCATCGAGGAGCTCGGCCCCGGCCAGCCCCTCGGCCCGCAGCAGGTCGAGCACCTCGATCAGCGCCTCCACGCCCAGCCGCTCCGTGCGGTTGTTGTCCGCCCACCCCTCGACGATGCCGTCCGTGTAGAGGAGCAACTCGGCGCCGGCGCCCAGGTCGACCTCGACCGACGGCCAGCGGGGCCGGGGCATGACGCCCACCAGGGGGCCGTGCGCGCCGGTGCCGACGGGGCAGCTGGGCGA
>Ga0081455_10002218_pt1 | contig 23134 bp, 21 predicted proteins | sample TabmetS3T2R1_FD_70207 | JGI IMG/M metagenome (GOLD analysis project Ga0081455, IMG submission 70207) | Tabebuia heterophylla rhizosphere microbial communities from the University of Puerto Rico - S3T2R1 | ecosystem: Host-associated > Plants > Roots > Rhizosphere ...
CCGTCTGTTTCCAGAACGCGGGACGCGGCGCCGGTCTGGCTGAACACCTCGCGCAGGACCGTGAGGTCCATGCCGAGCGCCGCGCCAAGCCCCAGCCCTTCCGCCAAGGCCGCTGTGTTGCAATTCATCACCATGTTCACCAGCGCCTTGACCTTGGCTGCTTCTCCGGCCGCACCAATGTACCGGATCGTTGAGCCAAGCGCTTCCAGCATCGTTTTGGCGCGGTCGAAAGCATCCAACTTTCCGCCACACATCAAATAGAGCGTGCCTTGACGTGCCTGTGTGATGCTGCTGGCCATGCATGCCTCGAGACTTGTGCCGCCGTGGCGTTCGACCGCCTGCTCGATCTCCACATGCACGGACGGCGTAATGGTGGCACAGTTGAGAAAGACGCGACCTTTGGCATGGAATAAGAGGCTGGTGGGAGGATCTCCGGCATAAATCTCCCGCATCGCCGCATCATCCGACACCACCGTGATCACGACTTCCGACAATTCGGCTACGCGAGTAGGTCGTGCTGCTGCCTCACAACCCAATTCACGTGCGAGTCCTGACGCTGATTCTCGATTGCGATCGTGGACTACAGCGATGCGATAGCCCTTTTCGTGAAGGCGACGGGCCATATTAGCTCCCATTCGCCCGACGCCGACGAACCCCACCTGTGTCATGCACCTTCTCCTGTATTGGTGCTGTGGCTATATTAGTCGATGAAGAGACCCTCAGGAAGGAAGACGCCGAGATTCACACCGTTCGTAAACGCTCCCTCTCAATAGCTCTTGTTAGAAGGATGACAGTTCACGCAGGCCTTCCTATGCGCTGCCTGCTCTTCATGTTCGATCAGAAGGCGATTTCCTTCGGCTATCTGGTCTGTTGACATTTTTTCGCGGACATAGTCTATGGCATCACGAGCGTGGACGTTGCCCCGGTTCGCTGAGAGACTGATCAAATAGTAAGCCTTGACCAAGTCCGGCGCGACGCCTTGCCCATTGAGGTACATGAGGCCAAGGTTGTACAGAGCCCGCGGTTCTCCCTGATCGGCCGCGCGTTCATACCATTCCCTCGCCTTCGCGTCACTCTGCGGGACCCCTTGGCCTTGGTCATACATCACGCCTAGATCGTATTGCGCCCTCGCTTCTCCGGCGCGGGCCAAGAATTCGATGTCGGTCCGCGCTTTGTCGTAATCACCACGCAGGTAGGCCTTGTCGGCACGCCGGTCTTCGCAGGCCGAAGCGATCAGGAGGAGCAATAGTGTTGATAGGATAAGCAGACGCCGTGGCGCCATTTTATGAGGCCGGCACAAATTTTAGCGCTGCGCCGTTGATGCAGTAGCGTAGGCCGGTCGGCTTAGGACCATCTTTGAACACGTGTCCTTGGTGGCCATCACAACGGGCACAATGGACTTCCGTTCTGGGAAAAATCAATTTGAAGTCGGTACTCGTCTCGACGACTTTCGGGTCGATCGGTTGCCAAAAACTCGGCCAACCCGTGCCGCTGTCAAACTTATGCTCGGACGAGTAGGCGGGAAGATCACAGCCGGCGCAGTAGTAAACGCCGGCTTCCTTGTTGTCGTGGAGATGGTTCGTGAAGGCACGCTCGGTCGCCTCGTGTCTCAATACCTGATAGGCTTCTGGCGCCAGCAGCTTCTTCCACTCATCATCGGTTTTCGTCACCTTGGTAACCGGTCCGATCTCAATCTTCTTGGCCATGGAAACACCCCCGATCACAAGTTGAGTGCGACACATCCTGACACAGGGATCGAGCCTTGAGCAAGGCGGGTGACATGACGCCGAGACCCCTGTGTTTCCTTCTCTCGACTTATGCGTGGACGACAGCGGTGGCCAGTTCGTGATCGAATGCCGACCGAAGCACTTCTTCAACCCGCTCAACCAAGATAAATGTCAGGTCATCCCTCACTTCCTGCGGTACATCCTTCAAGTCCTTTTCGTTGGGCTTGGGCAAAATGATGCGTCGGATGCCGGCGCGATGAGCCGCCAACACCTTTTCTTTGATTCCACCGACGGGCAGGACAAGTCCGGCCAGGCTGATTTCGCCAGTCATGGCTGTGTCGCTTCGCACCGGTTTCCCCACATATGAGGACGCGAGCGCAGTCGCCATGGTGACGCCGGCAGAAGGGCCGTCTTTAGGAATGGCCCCCGAGGGCACATGAATATGCACCCCATTTCTTTTGAAACGTGAGATATCCAGCCCCATGCTTTCCGCATGCGACCAGAGGTAGCTGCGCGCGGCACGAGCGGATTCCTGCATGACCTCTCCTAGTTGCCCCGTCAAGCTGACTTCATGGCTTCCCGGTAGGAGCGTGGTTTCGATGTAGAGCACGTCACCACCCGTTGGAGTCCAGGCAAGGCCGGTCGCAACCCCAACCGGAATGTTCTTTCTCGCTTCCTCCGGCATGAACCGCTCAGGGCCGAGCCATTCCGGGAGGTCGGCCTTCTCAATCGTGATCGTTTGACGTTCGTGACCTTCCGGTCGTTCAGCGACCGTCAACGCCACTTTTCGAGTCAGACGTCCCAGCATCTGTTCGAGCTGGCGGACGCCCGCCTCTCGCGTGTATCGGCTGATGATATGGTCCAGCACGTCATCCGTCAGTTCCACTCGTTCAGCCTCAAGACCGGCTTCCTTGAGTCTCCGCGGCCAGAGATAGCGTCGGGCAATCTCAGCCTTTTCCCGTTCACTGTACCCCTGAACCCTGATGATTTCCATTCGATCGAGCAGCGGCTGACTGATCGTATCGAGCGTGTTTGCCGTCGTAATGAAGAACACCTTCGACAAATCGAAGGGCAGGTCCAAGTAGTGGTCGCGGAACGTATGGTTTTGCGCCGGATCCAGGATTTCCAGGAGCGCCGCTGCAGGATCTCCACGAAAATCGCGACCCATCTTGTCGACCTCGTCGAGCATGAGGACCGGATTCTCCACACCTGCACGCCGCATCGCCTGGATGATGCGCCCTGGTAGCGCGCCGACATAGGTCCGACGGTGCCCGCGAAGTTCGGCTTCGTCGTGCACACCGCCCAGACTGAACCGCTCGAAGCGGCGCCCCATGGCTCTGGCAATCGATTGACCGAGACTGGTCTTGCCTACGCCGGGTGGGCCGACCAAACAGAGAATCGGCGCCTTCGCCGAGGGATTCAATTTCAGTACCGCCAAATGTTCGACAATGCGTTCCTTGACTTCTTTGATGCCATAGTGGTCCTCGTCCAACACCTGACGGACCTTGCTTAGATCCATGTGTTCTTCCGAGGCTTTGTTCCAAGGCAACTCCAGTACGAGTTCCAAATAGGTTCTCAGCACTTGATGATCGGGCGAGGAGGGTGGCACTTTCGCGAGCCGGCCGATCTCACGCTCGACCTCTTTGCGGACATGGTCAGGTAGATCCGCCTCTTGTATCCGCTTCTTGAGATGCGCGACTTCGCTCTCGTCGGTATCCCCTTCACCAAGCTCCTGCTGAATCGCCTTCAATTGCTCACGGAGAATGTATTCGCGCTGATTTTTTCCGAGCTTGGCTTGCGTGTCGCTGGTGATCTTGTCTCGCAGCTGTAATATTTGGATTTCTTTCGACAGAAACGCATACAGTGAGCGCAGCAACTCGATGATCGAAGAGCTTTCAAGCAGCGTCTGTTCTTCCTTAACCGTCAGGTTTAGAAGCGAAGCCACGCGGTACGCGAGTGTTGCGGGGTTCTCCTCATTCCGAAACGCAGCAGTCGCCTCTTCGATGCCGGGAGCCTGGATCAGACGCGGAAGATCGGTGATCAGTTCTTGAATCGCCCGTTGAAGGGCCTGGACCTCTCGATCCTGATCCGCCGGAAGCTCCAGCCGGCGCGCCTGCACCATCAGATAGGGAAGGGATTGCTCGACCTTCAGTAATGCCACGCGCTCGAGGCCTTGGAGCACGGCTTGAATCGTGCCGTCTTCTGTGCGACCGACCTGCTTAACGATCGCTTTGGTCCCGATCGTGTACAGATCATCGAGACCCGGATTCTCTTTTCCCGGGTCACGTTGCGCGACTACCAAGATCGTTTTGTCTTCGGTCTTCAAGGCGGCGTTGACAGCGGCGATCGAACGATCACGTCCGACCGTGACCGGCATGAGAACGCCGGGATACAAGACTGTTCGCTTGATGGGAAGGACCGGTAACGTGACCGAAACGTTAAGACTGTTCATGAGTGCTGCCCTCCGCTGAATGGTAAGCCGATTTCAGTCGTAGCCGACAGATAGGTTCTGACCGGTGAGAAGTCAAGAAAGGGCCGAGAGACTGGAGATTAACGCCTTCTAACGATCGACGAAGAGACCGCCGTCCGGATACAGTGTGATTCTTCCATTGGAGGGTCGATCCTGTGCTTGCGCGGCTCTATCCGGCGGCAACACATAGGTATCCAGTCCCTTAAGATCGAAGAACGCACCGACGCCATGCGCTGAAGAATGTCCAAAGCCTTCTTTCAATTGATACTGGTCGTCGCCTCCTTCATCGACGAACAACCCCCAGCCTGAATAGTCTGCTTTCCCGAGTCCGGTCGAAGACGTGAGGGTGTAGCGGTCATTCTCGATTCCCGCGTCGATCATGACGCTCACGGAATGGTCCCATGCCACACCGCCGTTATAAAATGGACCGGTCGAATCATAACGGTCGGACCCATGTCGATCGTTGAAAAATCCCACGCCGTGATGAGCGGATGACCCTTGCCCGTAGCGAGCGGCCAGATATTCGTCGTTCCCGTCCAGATCGAGGAAGAGACCTGCGCCGAAAAAATATCCATGTCCCTGTGAAAAGTTGGCACTTTGATAGCGATCGTTGCCTCCGATGTCGACCAAGAGGCCCCAGCCGCCGGCCAGATTGTACGACTGCCATTCCGGCCGCTTGGTGAGAATGCGTTTGCCTGACCCTGTGCCCAACCCAAAACAGTCGTACTGAAACAGCGCATCGCCGGGTTTGGCAGCCGGCGCATCCTCGGCATTGTACGCACTGGGATATTTGCTGCCGCACTGGTATTGATCGTCACCTTGGAGGTCGATCACAGCCCCCACTCCCTGGGGGCCGCCGAAGCCCACCGAAAAACCATGACTGGTATATCGATCGTTGCCCGACGCGTCGAACAACAAACCCAGACCAGCAATGGCGGCGCCTTGAGTCAAACGGCTCCCCATGTAGACATCGTTCCCCCTGCCATCAAACAGAATACCCAAGCCGCCGAATCCTGCGCCACCGGAACCCGTATCAAGTTGATAGACATCGTCGCCTGATTGATCGATCAGGAGGCCCACACCGAGCCGTCCTGTGGCAAGGCCGAACGGTGCGCCGTCATATGTGTCGTTTCCGCCGAGGTCGATCACAACGGCGTTGCCGTGATCCGAATCCGCTGAAGCGGCGATCATGCCTCGATACACATCGTCTCCTCCCAGATCGATCACAAGTCCGAAGCGATGGTCCAGTTCATAGGTGTTGGGGCCCGTCCCTCCAATGACGATCAGTCCGTAGGACGTCGCTTCGCTATAGAGGACGCTTCCGGTGATCCCAGCAGGCGCCTTCGAAGCCGGCTGGGCTTGCCCAAACACCGCCATCAGCTGCCGCGACCAAGAAACATTGGCCAGACGGGCTAAGACCTGTGCGGCAGCAATCAAGCTGGCATAATCGACTTGTTCTTCAAGGAGCTCGGCAAATCGCTGATCGGCCTGAACCCTGGCGCTTGTCTGCGCTGAAATGTTTGAAATCTGGGGCGTGAATTGTTCGGCCATGGTGCGGGCATGGCTGAACAGAAAGCGTCTCTCATCCTCTGTCAGATGCGCCACGGCTTTTTCCCGATGACTTGACGCTTGCTCGAGGCTTTCCAGCACGAAGGCCACCATATCTTTGACGGTGAGCTGCGCCGGGACGGAGACCGGCTGATGAAAAGCAGAGGTCCTATCCATGCCGGCCTCCAACACATCGAGGAGCACAGGCACATTGATGGCGCGGCCTTCTGCCAGTTCGGCCAAGAGCAATCCCTGACTCTCGATATGGCTCAGTCCTTCCCAGGGTTGTTTCAGCGCCGTCACGACAAGGCTCCGCTTATAGCGGGCGGTGATCGTGTCGACGCTTTGATGCGCTTGAACCAGCGAGAATTGAGCGGCAGCCAGCAGCTGGTCCATGACGGGCCGAATGGCGGGGGCCAGACGCAGTATTGATGAATCACGCAGGGGGGTATTGAGGGTACTTGTCGCCGAGGGCCCGAGCCAGGCGAAGAAATTTTGAACGAGGCTGCACCCGGGCAGAGCAACAAGAAGCCACAGATTGAGGAGCACCAATGTATGCCGGGTCACACCGCCCGCAACCTCTAAGAAGCTCACTGCTGGGAACAGGTACTGTATCACAGCCCAATGTGCACAGCCTAAGCCGGGGATATCGGGTTGGGTGATCCGATGCACGACCGGCAGTCTCAGGTCTTGGAATCGCGCCGGAGGTTTCGCCTGGCACTGCCGCGCACGATCTTGAACTCGTACAGGCGACATTCCAATGCACCATTATAGAGGGGAATCTTTCGAGACGGTGAAAGGCCTATCCGTTGTCGCAGTCGTGGATCGGCGGTCAGGACATAGGCTCGCCATCCGGAAAAATTCCGCTTCAGCCAGTCGCCTAGCCGCGGATAAAAAGACTCGAGTTCGTCGACATGACCCAGTCGCACCCCATAAGGCGGGTTCATCAGCAGCAACCCTTTTGGGGCAGGAGGCTCGAGCGACAATATTTCCTGTTGTCGAAGACGAATGTCGACCGCGACTCCCGCTCCCTGGAAGAGCCGTTGTGCGGTTTTCACAGCAGCGGCATCGTGATCTGACGCATAGATTGCTGCCGGAGTGTCCTTCCGTTGCTTGAGCCTGGCTGCCTCGCGGAGTTGACCCCAACATTTGGCATCATGAATGCGCAATCGTTCAAAGGCAAAGGAACGGGCAAAACCCGGAGCGATCCGTTTCGCCATCAACGCCGCTTCAAGGGCAATGGTGCCTGTCCCACACATCGGATCCATCAGCACCTCATCCGGGGTCCAACCAGCCAACCGCAACAGGCCAGCCGCCAGGTTTTCCCTAAGCGGGGCTTCCACTGTACTGAGACGGTAGCCCCGTTTGAACAGAGGCTCCCCGGACGTGTCCAGGTAGAAGGTGACAGATTCCGCATCGATGTAGGTATCGATACGGATATCGGGATCGCGCGTGTCCACCGTCGGCCGCTTTTCACCTTTTGCAACAAACTTGTCACAGATCGCGTCCTTGATGCGGAGGGTCAAGAAGTCCAGGCTGGGAAGCGGACAGCGATGGGCGGTCACCCTTACTTTGATGGAATTGGAACAGGAGAACCAGTCGGGCCACTCCAAGTTATAGGCGGCCCGATAGACGTCATCCTCGGTTCGATAAGGCCGATGACCGATTTCCCAAAGCACTCGACTCGCAATGTAACTCCAGAGATTGACCCAATACATGGTCGACCAGGGAGCGACAAAACTGACGCCTCCCGCCGTCGCCGTCGTGGCCGGAATGCCGAGCGCTTGAAGCTCCTGGTCGAGAATCTGTTCCAGACCACGTGGACAAGGTGCAAAAAATCGGTGTTTTGTGCTATCCATGCGTTGAGCTTTTTCACCCAGCATGGCGACCATGAAGTTTTGCGGCGAATGCGGGAAATCCGTCTCGCAGAGGATCCCTCAAGGCGACAATCTGCCGCGGTTCGTCTGCGATTCGTGCCAGGCCATTCACTACCATAACCCGAAGATCGTGGCAGGATGCATCCCCGAATGGAAGGGGCGCATTCTGTTGTGCCGCCGTGCCATCGAACCGAGGTCCGGTCTCTGGACCTATCCAGCCGGTTTCATGGAAATCGGCGAAGGAACCGAGGAAGCAGCCAGGCGAGAAACGTTGGAAGAAGCGGGGGCCCAGGTGACGATCGCAAGATTGCACTCAGTGATCAGCCTTCCTCATATCGGCCAAGTCTACCTGACCTTCATCGGCCACCTTGATGCAGAAGAATTTCAGGCGGGGGCTGAAAGTCTCGATGTCCGGCTGTTCGAGCGGCAGGAGATTCCCTGGGACGATATTGCATTCCCTGTCGTGAAGGATGCACTCCGGCGCTATGTGGACGATATCGCGTTCGGGACCTTCCGATTGCACGTCGCCGATCTACCCCATCGCCTCCTCTGAATCACTGCCTCAGGGCGCTTTGATGGATGACGGCATGGATATCCACGAGCTTTTCCGATTGGTCGATCGCGTAGAAGATGCGCCAATCGGCAACGGCATACTTGTGCAATCCCGGTAGATCGGGCATCACCTCGTGGCGAAGATTTTGAACGTTGGAAGCGATCCACTTGGTCTTTTCAAGAAGCCGCTGGGCCATGGGTAGTCCGGCGGCGATAAGGTCCTGAACGACGCCCGCTTGAAACGTCAGCCGGTACCAGGGCATTGTGTCTACCAGCGAAGCCCGAGCTTCTCAGCCAGCTCCTCACCAGACAGGCGCTCACCCTTTTCGAGAGAGGCCTTGAGTCTGGCGCGCAGCGTCTCGCCTAGTTCCAGTCCGAGGTCCGGATCACCGATCAATTCTCGCAGGCGGTCATCGACCAAGCCTCGCACCAGTTGCTTCAATTGTTCTGGCGTCAACGACGAGAGATCCATATGAACGAAAGAATACGAAGAGCGGCTGGCAAATGCAATCGTGGAGAGGCTAGTTTGCGGGTGCAGTCTTTTCCAATTGCTGAATGTACCGGCCTAAACGTGCCTGTTCAGGTTCTGCGACAACGAGGAATTCCATTCCGATGCCCTGGGATCCACACCAACGCACCGCGGCATTCTCGATCTTCAAGGGGACTGTTTCTCCTGGGATGTGCAACAGCAGGGTCACTTGCATGCCGGTAAAGGGCGTGATCAAGCTTTCGACACGACAGCCCTTCGCTGAAAGATCACGAATAGAACCTTTGTGCCGAAACTGGTCTCGCTGAACCAGTATGCTTGGCATACTGACGACGAAACGGCGGTGCTTGCGAGTAACCACAGTCGCTTCCTTCTTTAATGCATGACGCCGTAGCTGCAATCGCTCCTGGCAGATACAGCCGCTTCCATTCCGGTGCTTCCGTGCCCAGGAATTCGTTGCGCCAGGATCAAGCCGATCGTCATCGGTCGGTCCGTCACGATCTTGCAACCGTGGGCCCCTAGGTTGTATAGGATTTCCATATCTTCACAATCAGGAGAAACCCGAACCGGACATCGTGCACTGGGTTTTCGTCTCCACCATGAGGCTACGGGCCCCTGCGGGAATTGTCAAAGAAAACCGGATGTTTCGCATAAGGCAGGAGTGATATGCAGCGTCTCACTGGCAAAGTGGCCGTCGTCACGGGCGGTAGCAGTGGAATTGGGAAGGCCATTGCCCTCCGTTTTGGGGAAGAAGGAGCTAAAGTCGTCGTGGCGGCAAGAAGGCAGGCACTTTGTGAGCAGACAGCCAAGGAGATTTGCCGCAATGGCGGGGAGGCCTTCGTCGTTCAGACGGATGTAAGCCATGAAAGCCAGGTCGAGACGCTGTATGAGAAGGCTGTACAACAGTATGGTCGCCTGGATATCGCGGTCAACAACGCCGGTATCTTTGGCGGCAGAAGGATTGCTGAGACGACGACAAAGGCCTTCGAGGAAGTGATGACGGTAAATTTACGTGGAACGTTTTTTTGTTGCAGAGCGGCGTTCAAGCACATGAAAGCCCAAGGCAGCGGCGTGATCATCAACATCTCCAGCGTGGCCGGTGTTCAAGCCTGGGCCGGGACTGGGATTTACAGCGCCTCCAAGCACGGAGTCATGGCGCTGACCAGAGCGTTGGCTGATGAGGGGCGACAATTCAATATCAAGGTTTCTGCTATTTGCCCCGGTGGGGTGGCGGACGAATTGGTCGATGCGACGCCGGAGGAAATATTGCGCAGCGAAAAGATCAGCCCATTCGATATTGCGGAGACGGCTGTCTATCTTTCCAAGTTAGGCAAGTTTGCAGTCGTTCAAGAAGTAGTCGTGAACCGGTTGGGAGCCGAGTGGTGATGTACGCACTGATGAGCAGTTACCAGCGCCGCCCATGGGATCTGTAATAGAACCGGGCGCCCCAGTAAGGACGCCCATAGTAACCATAGAAACCAGGAACGCCCCACGGTTGCCCCAAGTACAATCCAATGCCGACCGGGGGATAGACAGGATATGCAAAGGCATAAGGATAGGAGTAGGGCGGCGGCACGACCGCTGTTGTGACGGGTGGCTGCGACAGTTGCTGTTGAAGCTGTGCGGTGGATGCAGTCTGCCGGTCGACCTGTCCTTTCAGTTGTCCCATCAATTCCTGCTGGGCTTGTAACCGGCCTTCGAGTTGCCCGATCTGTTCCTGCTGACGCTCGATGAATGCGTTTAGACAGCGAGTCTGTGCCTCATCTGCATAGTTTGAACACTCCCAAGGCACCTGAGGACCTGCAGCCTGAGCGGAAAAGCCGCCCATGATGCTTCCCATCACCGTCACAGAGAGCACGACCAATCGGTACCGCAAAGCACCGGAGCATGTCGCGGGCTGAGTGATCATGGGATCACCTCCTGTGAGAGCTACTTCACACGTTACCATGCGTTTGGTCGTTTCGCCAGATCGCCTCAGACGTTTGCTTTTGTCCTGCTGGAATCCTACAATGCCGCCCCAAGTATAAACATTCACATGGCTTTTCTGACCACCTCTGTATCCAGCAGGGCCAGATCGCTGCGGCGGGCATCCTGGCCCGGCGGTCCACTGAAACGCCGCTTCCAACAACGCCTTTTGAAGTGGTACGGCACCTATGCCCGGGATTTGCCCTGGCGAAAAACTTCCGATCCCTACCATATTCTTGTCTCCGAAGTGATGCTCCAGCAGACACAGGTGGATCGTGTCATTCCGAAATATCATCAATTTCTGGATCGCTATCCGAGTTTCGAAACCTTGGCGTCTGCGCCGGTGAAAGAGGTGAAGAATCTCTGGTATCCCTTGGGGTACAACATCAGGCCGGAACGTCTCCATAGTATTGCCTGCGAGACCGTCGAACGTTACGGAGGCCGGTTACCCAACGATCACGACCAGCTCTTGGCATTCAAAGGCATCGGACGATACACCGCAGGCGCCATCCGGTCCTTCGCATTTAAGGAGGATGCCCCGATCCTTGATACCAATGTCATGCGCGTGTTGCACCGCGTCTTTATCGCAAAGGGCAAGCCGAAGAAACACATTCTGAAGCTCTGGCGGTTGGCCGAAACGCTGATTCCGCGCGGCAAAGGGTATGATTTCAATCAAGCGCTGATGGATTTCGGCGCGACCTCTTGCACGGCGAGGGCGCCTGTATGTCAGGGCTGTCCGATGACGCCGATCTGTAAAACGTTTCCGTTCAAGGCTAGCGTCAAAGCTCGAGGAAACGCCTCATGGCCCAAATCGTCGAAGTAGCCGCCGGATTAATCTGTCTTGACGGTCGTTATCTGATCGCCAAACGTCGGACGGGCGTGCATCTGGCCGGTCTCTGGGAATTTCCCGGCGGGAAGCGTGAACAGGGAGAAAGCCTGGAAGAGTGCCTGCAGCGGGAGCTGTACGAAGAATTGAGCATACGGATCGGCGTTCCGGTTCCGTTCCAGATCATCCGGCATGAGTATCCTGAAAAGATCGTCGAGCTGCATTTCTTTCGCTGCACCATCGGCGAAGGTCGGGCGACGCCGCTGGATTGTGCCGAAATCCGTTGGGTGTACCCGTCGGAGATGGGTCAGTACCAGTTTCCTCCGGCCGATCGGCCGATCATCGAAGCGTTGCAGCGGGATTCGGGAGGACTTACGTCATGAAAGTTGTCCTCGACATCGAAACGATTCAGTGTCCGCGCGAGGATTGGGCACGCTTGTCTGGGAAATGTCGGTCGGTAGAAGTCGAGCCGCCCGCATTCGACCTCTTTGCGGCCGGTGAAGCCGAAGCCGAACGTCAGGCTGAAGAGGAACAATACGCGAAATCTGCTTTCGACGGAACCTACAGTTCGATCGTCTGCATTGGCCTCCTCGAATTCTCCGATCAGATGGAGCCCCGCGGCGCGGTAGCCTGGTATGGCGGCAATGAACGAGAGCTTCTTCGTCAGTTCTGGAGCCGGCTGGCCCAAGACAAGCCGTCGTTGTTCGTCACGCACAACGGTTTGGGATTCGATCTACCATTCATCAGGAAACGATCGATTATCCATCAAGTCAAGCCCAGCGTCGACATCAACCTGGCCAAGTTCAGAGCCGAACCGGTGTACGACACGATGGCGATTTGGAGTAATTGGGACACACGAGGATGGATCAAGCTCGATGTGTTGGCGCGGGCGTTGAACGTGGAGACCAAGTCGGGGAGCGGCGATCAGGTCGCGGCGATGTGGGAGCAAGGAAAAGGACCTGAGCTCGCGCAGTACTGTTTGCAGGATACGTATGTGACGTACGCCTGTTACTGCCGGATGAACTTCCGGCAGCCTCTGTCCCGCGAAGTCGTTCTGCTACAGCCGGAGCTGCTCGAGGTGAGTTGATGTCCTATCGTGTGGGATAGGCCTCCGCCTTTTTCTTCTTGGGCGTTGTCTTGACGGTGGCCTTGAGGGCTTTAATCTCCTCGTCACGGTGACGCAACTCGCGTTTCATCCAGTCGGATTCCTTCCGGAGCACGCTGATCTCGGTATCCTTCTTGGTCAACATGTCCTTGGCTCGACTGAGCTGCACTTGCATTTCCGGCTGACCTTCGCCCTCCATCGTTGCTACTGCTGCCAGAGCCGGTGTTTTTGAACCAGTGGCCTGCGGCATGGCTGGCTTCGAGACCGTCAGCGCTGCCGGCATCGGCGCTTTGGCGAGGGCATGGTAATCGATGACCTGAGCCATGACACCGGCCCTTCCGCCTGCGGCGTAGGCCGGAGCCTGCTCAGCGCGCGCGAGCGATTCGGGCATGAAGGTCGTACCCGCAGCACCCTTTGAAATCGTAAGATGGAGGGCGCCCTGCTGAACATAGATGCTGCCCGCCGTGGGTTCAGAGCCTGACCCTGCCGATGAGGATACGCGAAACACGACTAGCTGTTCGGGTTTCGCTTTGGATAAGCCTAGTGCGAGCAGGGGAGCAAGGAACTCCGCATCCTCATCGCTGAATACTCTCATCGGCTTGCTGCCAGAGGCGGACATTCTCGATGACCCGCTGTGATCCTCCGCGGTATACACTCCTTTGACGATCTTCAGAATGGTCGTTTGATCGATCACAGCCGGATGGCTGGCTTCGAAGGACCAATCCGCGATCTCTTCAAGAGAGACACTTCCCTTTGCATTTTGCGCAATTTTTGATGTCGAGCTGCATCCGGTGACGATGAGCGCCAGGCCAATGAAGCCGAAGAGCGTCGAATTGATCAGCCTGGTGACGCATGAGAAAGTCGACATTGCTGTTCTCCTTTGCCGAAAGGGATGAGAAGCCGGAAGCCGAATCGGCTTCACGTACGAGAAAGCAGTTACCAAATACCGAGGCCCATGAGCGTCATGCTCAGCGCCAGCCAGCCGAAGAGTCCCACGGCGATAATGGTCTCGAGACTCATCGTCGATTGCGATTGCTTATCGGACGGATGTTGAGAGGAATTCATGTCATGACTCCGTGCGGCAATGGGTGGAGGTTTACCAAGCCGTTATTTTTCAAGCAAAGACCGTGCCCTTTGTCGCCTCGTCACGCAGGACGTAAACGTAAGGAGAAGATAAGTTTCGGACTCGGTAAATGATCGTGGAAGAGCATCTTCAAGCATTCGTTCCACTCAGATCGCCTAAGATATTGATTTAGTGCAAGCTTTATTTCATTTGGCGTCGTCATGCATGGGACTGATGCCACTCGAGGTCGCGCTCGGAGGAGCGAGGCTGTTAGATACGAGAGGAACTACGTACCGAAGGGAGGTGGCTACGATTGAACAATGCTCGTACAGACGTGTTCGCTTTTTGTCGCTGAGGATTCCCACATGCCCGCTGCTCTGGCGTAGAGGGTGGAGGCTGATGCATCGTAGATCGAACAGGCGACGAATTGACCGGGCCGGCATGGCAGATCGGTTTTGTTCCAAATCACGGTGATATTCCCGTCGCTTTTTCCCATGGCCTGCAGGCTCGACTTCTTGGCATCGCCCTCCACAAGGACGGGAAGGGTCTTGCCCAGGTACCCGCGATTGAGTTCGGTCGAAATTCGCCGCTGCAACTCGACCAAGGCAGTCACCCGCCGTGATTTGACCTCTTGCGGGACGTCGTCGGCGAATTTTCTGGCGGCAATAGTGTTGGTCCGTTCGGAGTAAAGAAAGACAAAGGCCGAATGGTATCTGACCTCTTCCAGCAGCCGATACGTATCTGCAAATTCTGTCTCGGCTTCAGAACAAAACCCAGCGATGATATCCGTCGTCAGAACTATACGGGAATTCATTGTGCGAATCCGTTCGACGAGCGCCAGATATTCTCGTCTCGAGTAGGTGCGATTCATCAGACCCAAGATACGATCATTGCCCGATTGCGCAGGCAGATGGATGTGTTTGCAAATCTTCGGATGGTGGATGACCGCCTCGAGCAGCGCCGGAGGAAAATCTTTCGGATGAGGAGAGGTGAATCTCACCCGCTCGATTCCCGGAATGTCCGCAACGGCAGTTAAGAGCCGGGCAAAATCCCACTCGCCGGAACAGTAGGAATTGACGTTCTGACCCAGCAGAGTGATCTGCTTGAACCCTTCGCTCGCGATCTGGACGGCTTCGTCGAGAATGCCTTGCGGGTCTCGAGACCGCTCCCTCCCACGGGTGTAGGGGACCACGCAAAAACTACAAAAGTTATCGCAGCCGCGCATCACAGCGATCCAGGCATTGACGCCGGGAATGCGAGCAGGAACGATATCATCGTAGGTCTCGTATTCGGACAAGTCCACGGCGAGCGCCTTCACCTGCTCGCCCTGTTCCTGCGCGTGAAGGGCATTGCGGATCAGTGCCGGCAGCTGGCGGTAGGAATCGGGGCCGGCCAGTAGATCGACCAGCGGTTCCTGCTTGGTGAGCTCCTCTTTAAGATTTTGCGCCATGCAGCCCAGTACCCCGACTACCAAAGGGCGACCCTTTTTGAGCGCCTTGAGTTCGGACAGATGGGTATACACTTTCGTGTGGGCGTTTTCGCGGATCGCGCATGTATTCATGAGAATCACATCGGCACATTCCCGGTCTTCGGTCAGAACATACCCTTCGCGCTTGAGCAGCGTTCGAACAAGCTCGGAGTCATATTCGTTCATCTGACACCCGAAGGTTTCGATGTGCACCTGACGCCGTTCACCAGGTCCGACACTCATGACGGCGTTCCTCCCTTTCCACTCGTGAGCTGGCCGACCGCCCAACGATCGGAAGCACCAGTGATCCTGACCTGATGGACCTGATTGGCCAATTCTGCTCCGCAAACAACCCCCACCTTTAGAAAATGCTTGGTGGTCCCGAGACGCAGACCTTCGGTCTGCCCCTCTTCGAAGAGCACAGAGACCGAGGTGCCAATCCACTGTTCGGCGAAGGCGAGGCGTTTCTGACGCGATAACTCAGCAAGCGTCTGTGCCCGCTGCCTGGCAACCTCCATCGGAACCTCATCTACCATTCTAGCCGCAGCGGTTCCAGGCCGCTTCGAGTAGGTGAACACATGAAAGTAGGTGAACGGTAGGCGACCGCACAGCTCGACCGTGGCCTGGAATGCCTGCTCCGATTCACCGGGGAATCCCACCATCAGATCGGTTCCCAACGCCAGACCGGGAACCATCGAGAGCGCACGCTCGATGAGCGAGACGAACGACTCTACATGATACGGGCGGTTCATGGCGGCCAGAACTCCGTCGTCACCGCTCTGAAGTGGAATGTGCAAGTAGGGGCATAGCTTTTCGGAAGCGGCCATCCGCTCCAATAGCGACTCGGTGACCGTCGTCGGCTCGATGGAAGACAATCTGATGCGCTGGATTCCGTCAATCGCTTCCAAACGATCGATCAGGCCGGTGATGTCGACTCCCCGCGACTGAAACTGCCCAAGGTTGACACCGGTCAGCACGAGTTCACGATGTCCACGGATCGCCTGCGACTCAGCTTCCGCCAGAATATCGTCGAGGCGGCGGCTGCGCTCATGTCCCCTTGCAAACGGAATGAGACAGAAACTGCACATGACATTGCACCCGTCCTGGATCTTCAACAGCGCGCGCGTCGACTCGGACGTGCCGAACTCCGGGAGGACAAAGTCATCGCGAGTGATCGTTCTGGTATGCAGTACTTCCGGCGAGGGTTGCTTTTGGAGGAGGTCCGGCGGCGGCAAAAATGCAGGCAGGTCCGATTTGAACTGGTTGCCGACGATGAGGTCAATTCCGGGAATATTGCGCAAGTGATGCATCCCGGTCTGGGCGTAACAGCCCGTGATGGCCACAAAAGCATCAGGAGAATGTTTCAGAGTCTTTCGAATCACATACCGGCAGGTGCGCTCGGCTTCGGCGGTGACCGAGCAGGTATTGACGACAAGCAGATCGGTTGGTTCCCCCCAGGCGACCACCGTGTAGCCTCGCCGCCGCAGCTGAGACTCGAGTACAGAGGTTTCGGCCTGGTTGAGACGACAACCCAGACTGTGGAGTGATGCGCGCTTTTTCATGAGGCGGGCATTATAGAGAGTGGTTTACGCAAGGGGCAAGTCAGGTGAGAGACACATCTAGGTTGAAGGGTGCCTAACGCCGTGATAGCATGACTTTTCGACACATCACACGAGGATTTCTGTGGCCATTCGGCTCCTCCTTGGATGCGGACTCCTCTCCCTGAGCCTTCTCATCATGCGCCAGGATGCCTCTGCCAAGGATGTGCTTCCCGTCGAGCCTGACGTCAGCACGCGGATTGATGAGTTATACGACCACGAAGCGCGCTTGTTCCTCATGCTCTTTTCGCTCAAAGGCGACGGTCAAGTCGATTACGTCACCGGCCGTATGGTCCAGGAATACGCGCGCAGCAACTTCGGCAATCCCGTTTATCAGACTGAAGTGCACCCGCTCTTCTACTGGTGGAATCACATCATGTGGAATGATCCTGAACAGGATGGCGTGAACGGCAATGAGCGCGTCTATCAGGAAAATGTGGAATTCGATATCACCCGCTACAAACCCTGCACCTTCAACGGACAGCCTTGCTGAGCTCACCGCCAGCTCGCCCGAACCGAATTCCCGATTCTCCTAAGGGCGCCATTGGTCTGATGCTATTCTAGACACGCATACGGATAGAAGTGATTCCGAAAACATGCCTGCGTCTTTTGCACAAATTCTGGCAAATAAGCGCATCGCTCTGATGTTGCCCTTGGGGTTTGCCTCGGGGCTACCTCTTGCGCTCACATCAGGGACCCTGCAGGCTTGGTTGGCTGTCTCCGGCGTGGATCTGAAAACCATTGGAATCTTCACACTGGTCGGCCTCCCGTACAGCATCAAATTTCTGTGGGCACCGGTCATGGATCGAATCACGCTGCCGTGGCTGGGACGGCGGCGCGGCTGGATGCTTCTCACCAACATTGCCGTTGCGGCCGGGCTCGCCTTGATGGGACTGGTCGGTTCCGAGAGCGGCCCCCAGTGGCTCGGCCTTCTCGCTGTCACCGTGGCATTCATGTCCGCATCCTTGGACATTGTCTTCGACGCATATCGTACGGATATTCTTCTGCCGGCTGAGCGAGGTTTCGGCGCAGCTGTCTGGGTCAACGGGTATCGTCTGGCGCTCTTGCTGGCAAGCGCGGGAGCCTTGATCCTAGCCGATCACATAGGCTGGCGAGGCACATATTTGGCCCTGGCTGGTCTGATGATTCTGGGAATCGTGACAATTTTCCTGAGTCCCAATCCTCCGTCGGCCGGTGTTCCTCCGAAGTCGCTCAAAGAAGCTGTGGGGCTGCCGCTGCGCGAGCTCTTTGCGCGGCCGGGTATTTATGGGGTACTCGGTTTGGTCGTCCTCTATAAGATGGGAGATGCCGTCGCAGGATCGCTGCAAACCGCCTTCTTCATCGGCGGTCTTGGATTTACAGCCGGTGAGGTGGGATACGTCAAAGGACTCGGCATCGCCGCCACGCTCATCGGTGCGTTGGCCGGGGGCATAGTGATGGCTAAAGCCGGTTTGGTGCGGTCGCTCTTGCTCTTCGGCCTTCTCCAAGCGTTCTCCAATCTCTCGTTCATGGTGCTGGCGTGGATCGGGAAGAGTTATGAGGCGCTTGCAGCATCAGTCGTCATCGAAAATGTCACAGGGGGGATGGGTACGGCGGCATTTGTGGCGCTCGTGATGTCCCTCTGCGATCACCGCTTTACAGCCACCCAGTTCGCGCTGCTGTCTTCCCTGGAAGCCTTCGGGCGTGTCTTTTCAGGCCGTCCATCGGCGGAAGCCGTGAGCCTCTTTGGCTGGGGCTGGTTCTTTTTTCTCTCGTTCCTTCTGGCGTTGCCCGGCTGCTGGCTCGTTTGGCACTATCGTCGTCAGCTTGCTCCGGACACGGAGACCACTGCCTCCGAATCTCCGCTCATGAAGCCGGCTTGAGACGACGCTGAAGAAACAGCACGAACAAGAGTAGGGTGGGCAAGGGCGCAAGTGCAAACGGCACGAGCCAAATCCAGACGTTCTTCGCTCTCATGCGGGTCTGGTCGATCATCCAGACGAAGACCCAGATCATGAGCCCGATATAATTGAGCGCCATCCATCTTGTCGTATGGATTTTCAGCCCACTCGTACTGTCCGGGCTGCCATGCAGGAGAAATGCGCCTAGGATGACCACGAACAATCCCAACAGCACCGCAACAAGCTTCTTGCTCCATACGAACATAGAGAGACTCCTCCAGCAGCAGGTTCAACGCTTCGAAACTCGCGGTAGGCTAGTTATCAGCGCTTCGTTTGTCAAAGGGGACTGTCGATGACTCTGCTTCAACTCGCGGGTGTCGTCATCCTGTTGGGTCTCAGCATCGTGCTGGTGCTGTCGAATCCAACGATGGAGGATTATCTATTGTTCGTTGAAGGCGAGCTGGGCAAGGCGATCGATCGTAGTGATCAAACTCATTCGTCCCGCGAACAGGCCATGCTGAAATCTATTTTTCGCTCCCATAGTCATGAACTGATGGATACTGCCGTTCGCCCGCATACGATTCGACGAAATTGGGGCGTGATGAGCGTCTACGAGACGTCCGTTTTAGATTCCCGTATCGTGGTTCTTGGTCTCGCTGGATACTTTATTCCACTTAAGGGAATTGATGAGGCCATCCTCCGTATTGGACGTCTTGCGTTCTAGTCTGACAGCTGAAAGAGTACTCCACAGCTGTGGATAACCTGCCATCTTTTCCATCAAATTGGCCTTGAGTAAGACCTAGCTCTTATCCACAGGATTTCCTCCATTTCCACAGACAGGCCACAATATTTAGTATTGACAATTCCCAGCAATAGCTATATGTAGTCATCCCCGTGATCGAGCACGACGAATTCAAGGCATCCCTCGAGCGCTATCACGGCAATGACTGGGTTCTTTGGGCCCCTACTTTCGTAGGGTCCAAAGGTGGCTGCAATTAGCTCGGAGTCCAGGGAGGAGGCATCGTGAGAATAGAACGGCGATTCACACGTTCCGGACAAAGTCCCTATGAAGGGTTGAAGTTCGTGAAACGCTCATCGGAGATACGCAATCCTGATGGATCGACCGTCTTCAAGTTGGACGAAATCGATATCCCCGAATCCTGGTCTCAACTTGCCATCGACATCCTGGCTCAAAAGTATTTTCGAAAAGCCGGCGTTCCCCAAAGGGACGAGGCCGGTAATCCGGTCATCGGGCCGGACGGGAAACCAGTGCTCGGAGGCGAGCGCGATGCCAGGCAGGTGTTCGAGCGCCTGGCCGGCTGCTGGACACATTGGGGCAAAGCCTACGGGTACTTTAAGACCATTGAGGACAGCGCTGCCTTCCACGACGAATTGTGTTTCATGCTCGCCCATCAGATGGCTGCCCCAAATTCTCCTCAGTGGTTCAATACGGGCCTGCATTATGCCTACGGGCTGTCCGGCCCGGCCCAAGGCCATTTCTACGTCGATCCGAAAACACGGGAAGTCGTGAAAGCTACGAACGCGTTCGAACATCCGCAGCCTCACGCATGTTTCATTCAATCGATCGAGGATGACCTCGTCAATGAGAACGGGATCATGGATCTGTGGGTGCGGGAAGCCCGCCTGTTCAAGTACGGGTCAGGTACCGGAACGAATTTTTCGAAACTACGCGGCGACGGTGAAGCGCTATCCGGCGGGGGACGCTCGTCCGGGCTCATGTCTTTTCTCCGCATCGGTGACCGAGCGGCCGGCGCAATCAAGTCGGGAGGGACCACCAGGCGCGCTGCCAAGATGGTGTGTTTGGACTTGGATCATCCCGACATCGAGGAGTTCATCGATTGGAAGGTCATCGAAGAACAAAAAGTCGCCGCGATGGTGACCGGCTCAAAGGTTTGCGCCCAGCGCCTCAACGCCGTGCTGAAGGCCTGCCATATTGTCGATGCCGAAGGCGCATTCCATGTGTCCATCGATCCCAAGCAGAATTCGATTTTGCGCGAAGCATTGACGGCGGCGCGTCGTGATAACGTGCCTGAAGCCTACATACAGCGGATGTTTTCCTATGCGCAACAGGGGTTCACGCATTTCGTCTTTCACGAGTACGATACCAACTGGGACGGCAAGGCCTACCAGACGGTTTCAGGGCAAAACTCCAATAACAGCGTGCGCATTCCCAATGAGTTTTTCTCAGCCTTGGAAGCCGATGGTGATTGGCAGCTCAAACGGCGCATCGACGGAAAAGTGTCAAGAACCGTCAAGGCGCGCGACCTCTGGGACCGCATCGCGTGGGCCGCATGGATTTGCGCCGATCCTGGGACTCAGTACGATACGACCATCAACGAATGGCACACCTGTCCGGAGGATGGCCGCATCAATGCCTCGAATCCCTGTTCCGAATACATGTTCCTCGACGACACCGCCTGCAATCTCGCCTCGCTGAATCTGGCGCAATTCTTCACCTCGGAGGGCCAGTTCGAACTCGAACACTTCCGCCATGCGGTACGAATCTGGACCGTCGTCTTGGAAATTAGTGTGCTCATGGCGTCGTTCCCCAGCCGTTCGATCGCCGAAAAGAGCTACCAATTCCGCACCCTCGGGCTCGGATACGCAAATCTCGGCACCGTGCTCATGCGACAGGGGATTCCCTATGACTCGGAAAAGGCCCTTGCCATCTGTGGAGCCCTCACTGCCATCATGACCGGTGAAGCCTACAGCGCCTCGGCGGAAATGGCTGCCGAGCTGTGGCCGTTTCCCGGCTATGCGAAGAACCGGGATGCCATGTTGCGTGTGATGCGCAACCACCGCCGGGCCGCCTACAGTGCTCCGAAGGAGGAATATGAGACGCTCACGATCACACCGGCCGGCATCCACGCCGAACATTGTCCCCCCGATCTCTTGATCGCAGCCAGGCGGGCATGGGATCGGGCTTTGGAACTCGGAACCGCCTACGGGTATCGAAATGCTCAAGTGACCGTCATTGCACCGACCGGTACGATCGGTCTGGTCATGGACTGTGATACGACCGGCATCGAACCGGACTTCGCCCTGGTGAAGTTCAAGAAGCTGGCGGGCGGAGGCTACTTCAAGATCATCAATCAAAGTCTACCGCCTGCACTCGAAACATTGGGGTATGCCCCTGCGCAGGTGCAGGACATCGTCAACTATTGCGTGGGTCGCCAAACCCTCCAGGGTGCGCCCTTCATCAATCATGAGACCCTGAAACAGAAGGGGTTTGACGATGCGGCGCTTGCTCGAATGGAAAGCGGGCTGTCGCAGGCGTTCGAGATCCAGTTCGCGTTCAACAAGTATGTGCTGGGGGAAGAGTTCTGCCGTACCAAACTTGGATTGACGGACGTTCAATTGACCGAAGCCAATTTCAACATGCTCAAGGCGCTCGGCTTCACGCAAGAAGAGATTGCCGCGGCCAACGATTATTGCTGCGGCACGATGACCGTCGAAGGGGCGCCGCACCTCAAAAGCGAGCATCTGCCGGTGTTCGATTGCGCCAATCGTTGCGGCCGCATCGGCCAGCGATACATTGCCGTCGATGCGCACATTCGGATGATGGCGGCGGCTCAACCCTTCATCAGCGGGGCCATCAGCAAAACAATCAACATGCCGGCGGACGCCACGTTGGAAGACGTCAAATCGGCCTATCTCTTCGCTTGGAAGAGCATGGTGAAAGCCGTCGCGCTCTACCGTGACGGGTCAAAGCTCAGTCAGCCCCTCTCGGCGTCGACAGACAGTGGAAAGACCGTGGAAGCCTCGACGGAGGTGCTCAACATCGCCGAGAAGATCACTGAGCGGGTGCTGGTCCGCTACCTGGCCAAGCGGCGTCCGCTTCCAGCGAGACGAAACGGGTATACGCAAAAGGCCGTCATCGGAGGGCATAAGCTCTATCTCAGAACCGGCGAATACGAGGATGGGACAGTCGGCGAGATTTTCTTGGACATGCACAAGGAAGGAGCCGCCTTCCGGAGTTTAATGAACTGCTTCGCGATTGCCATTTCCCTGGGCCTTCAGCATGGCGTTCCGCTCGAGGAGTTCGTCGAGGCATTTGTCTTTACGCGCTTTGAGCCGAACGGCCCTGTCAAACTCAACGATCGCATCAAGATGTCGACCTCAATCATCGACTACATCTTCCGCGAACTGGCCGTGACGTATTTGGACCGCTACGATTTGGCGCAGGTCAAGGAAGAGGACCTGCGGATGGACTCCGTCAAAAAGGACGAGCCCGACCCGGAATGCTCGGAAGAGGAGGCCGACCCCCAAGCCCTCGCCTCATCGTCCATTAGTACCGAATTGTTTCCGTCCAGAAGAGGCATCCAGCCTCGCCACGGTGGCACCGGCCATGGCAACGGGCATGGCAGTGTCACCCACAAGGTCGAACTCAAGCGGGAAACCTTGACGTATACGGCCGAGGCCGTGAAGTATGCGCGTCTTCAAGGCTACGAGGGAGATCCCTGCCAAAGCTGCAATGAATTTAAGCTCGTCAGAAACGGAACCTGCTTGAAATGTATGGGGTGCGGAGCGACGAGCGGATGCTCATA
>Ga0081455_10002219_pt1 | contig 23127 bp, 23 predicted proteins | sample TabmetS3T2R1_FD_70207 | JGI IMG/M metagenome (GOLD analysis project Ga0081455, IMG submission 70207) | Tabebuia heterophylla rhizosphere microbial communities from the University of Puerto Rico - S3T2R1 | ecosystem: Host-associated > Plants > Roots > Rhizosphere ...
CCTCTCAGTGGCAACTCAATCTGGTGAGTCCCCGGCGAGGTCTGCCCCCATTTGCCCGCTGCGCGGGAAATCGGTGAGTGTCCCCATTTCTTTCTTCGCGTTCGCTCGTCGCTCACTGCGCGCCTTTACATCTTCAAAAACGGCGAGTCGATGGGCACTACAGCGGCGCGCGGCCGCTCTCTCCTCGCCGCGCTCTACGCGGGACGAAAGACCTTTCGAACCGGGAAGCTGCGTCACCGCAAGACCCAGGCCTGTCCCCGTTTTCCGGGAAACGATGAATGTCCCCGGCGTACAATTCCGCCACCGCCTACTTCCTTCGGAGTCTCCCGCGATGCCGCGAATTCGGCTGATGCTCGCCGCCTGTCTTCTCGCCTCCTCCGCCGCCTTCGCCGCGGTCCCGATCCCGAAGCCTCCCGCCATCGATGCGCGCGCCTACGTGCTCATCGACTTCGACACCGGCCGCGTGCTCGCCGCCGACAAGGCTGAGGTGCAGATGGAGCCCGCGAGCATCACCAAACTCATGACCGGCTACGTCGTGTTCCGCGCGCTGCGCGAGAAGCGGCTCTCGCTCACCGACAACGTGACGATCAGCGAGCACGCGTGGAAGGCCGAGGGCTCGCGCACGTTCGCACAGGTCGGCACGCAAGTCCCCGTCGACGTGCTCATCAAGGGCATGATCGTGCAGTCGGGCAACGATGCGACGATCGCGCTCGCCGAGAAGGTCGGCGGCACGGAGGACGGCTTCGTGCAGATGATGAACCACTACGCGGAGGAGCTCGGGCTCAAGAACTCGCACTTCAACGACAGCTCCGGCCTGCCCGGCCCGACTCACTACATGAGCCCGCACGACATCGCGACGCTGTCGCGCGTGATCATTCGGGACTTCCCCGAGGAGTACAAGATCTACTCCCTGCGTGAGTACGAGTGGAACGGCATCAAGCAGCAGAACCGCAACGGCTTGTTAGCCCGCGACAACACGGTCGACGGCATCAAGACCGGCCACACCGAGACCGCGGGATACTGCCTCGCCGCGTCCGCGAAGCGCGGCAACATGCGGCTCATCTCCGTCGTGCTCGGCACGCAGTCGTTCAAGGCGCGCGAGGACGCGAGCGCCGCGCTGCTCAACTACGGCTTCACATTCTTCGAGACCGTGAAGGTCAAGGGCGCGGCCGACGTCGTGCTCAAGCCCGAGGTCTACAAGGGCGAGGAGGATCGCGTGACGCTCGTGCCCGCTCACGACGTGTGGGTAACCACGGGCCGCGGCGCCGGCGCGCAGCTCAAGACCGCCGCCACCGTGAAGGAGCCCGTGATCGCTCCCATCAAGAAGGGCCAGGCCCTGGGCGAGCTCACCGTGAGCGACGGCAAGGACGTCATCGCGAGAGTGCCGCTCGTCGCGCAGGCCGGCGTGCCCGAGGGCGGCTGGTGGACGCGCATGGTGGACGGCATCGCGCTCTGGATGAAGTAGATGGGCGAGCCGCTCCCGATCTGCCACCTGAACGGCGACTATCTACCGCTGCGGGACGCGCGCATCTCGCCGCTCGACCGCGGCTTCCTCTACTCCGACGGCGCGTACGAAGTGACGCCCGTCTACGGCGGCCGGCCGTTCCGCTTCGCGCAGCACCACGACCGCCTCACGCGCAGCCTCCACGAGATCCGCATGCAGGATCCGCTCGCGCGCGAGGCGTGGCGCGACCTCTACCGGGAGCTCATCGCCCGGAACCAGGCTTCCGACGCTTATATATATGTGCAAGTGACGCGCGGTGCCGAGTACGGCCGCAACCATGCGCCGCTGCCCGACGTGCCGCGCACCGTATTCGCGTTCGCTGCGCCCTGGCCCGAGGGCCGCAAGGGCTGGCGCGAAAACGGCCTGCCGGCCGTGAGCGCGCAGGACACGCGCTGGGCGCGCTGCGACATCAAGTCCGTATCGCTGCTCGCGAACGTGCTGCTGCGCCAGCTCGCGGTAGACCACGAGGCCAGCGAAACGCTGCTGATCCGCGAGGGGCTGCTCACCGATGCGAGCGCCTCGAGCGTGCACGTCGTCATCGGTGGCGAGCTGCGCACGCCGCCGAATTCCTGGAAGCTGCTGCCCGGCACGACGCGCGGCGTCATCGAGGAAATCGCCGAGCGCGCCGGCGTGCACTGGAAGTCCGCGCCCGTGACCGAGGCGGAACTGCGTGGCGCGTCCGAGGTGCTGCTCGGCGCGGCGACTCGCGAAGTGCAGCCCGTGACGTCGCTCGATGGCAAGCCCATCGGCGACGGCAAGCCGGGTCCCGTGTGGCGCAAGCTCTACGACGCATACCAGGCGTACAAACAATCTCTCGCGGGGACGCCCTGGTGAAAGACATATCCGGCGACGGCCAGGAGCTGCTGACTTTCCCGGTGGCCTACCCCATCAAGGTCGTCGGCCGCCGCAGCCCGACGATGCGTGCGAACATCGACGCAATCGTGCGCGCGCACGTGCCGGACCTCGACGACTCGCAGATCTCCGAGCGCGAGAGCAACCAGCAGCACTTCCTGTCGATCACCTACACGATCAACGCGACGAGCCGCGAGCAGGTCGTGGAGCTCGCGCAGGCGCTGCAGGCGAGCAAAGACGTGATCATGCTGATCTAGCGCGCAGGCTCCGCACGCCAGGTCTTGAACGCGAGCACGGCGGCCACGAACACCGCGCAGATTCCGAACGAAATCCCGAGCTCGCGCGCATCGCGCGGAAACACCAGCACGAACCCCTGCCCCTTGATGAGCTGCGAAAAGCTCGACACGCAGAACGGCATCACGAACAGCCGCAGCACCGTCCAGCGGTCCGGCGGCGGCTTGCCGGGTTCACGCACCGATAGATAGAGCGCGATGCCCACGATGACGGCGATGCCGAGCGCGTTGAGCCAGATCGACGGCGTCGCATCGAAGTGATGGATGATCGTGGCGAGATACCACAGCAGGAAGCACCACAGCGCGATCTTGCCGGGCGAGAGCTGGGCGAAGTAGCGCACGCGTCCGGCGTTATTGCGAGATCGCCGACATCACGGCCTCGGACGTCTTGTGCACGGCCTCGAGCAGCGCGTCGGTGTCGGTCGCGGCGCCTGCGAACTTACCCTCGAGCTTCTGGTGAGGCGACACGAGGACGCGCACGGTGATCGGCTTCCCGCCGAACGTGCCGGTGAACTCGGAAACCAGCGGAAAGTAGACGGACTCGAGCTCGCTCGCCTGGTACCAGCCGCCGGCGGACTCGCGCCTGGAGCACGACGAGCCGGCCTTGCGTTCCTTCGACTTGCCCGGAATGTTGTAGCCGCCGATGCCGACACTGCTCAGCGGGCTGCCGCTCTTCTGCACCTGCCTGTTGTAGTAGATGGACCAGTTGAGCACGGTGAGCGTCTTGCCGGCGCCGCCATCGATGAGCGCGCCTTCGAGGTCGGTCTTCAGCACGTCGACCTTGAGCGGGTCGCTCGCGACGTCGGGAATGCGGTAGACATCCTTGTTGCACTTGCCCTCAAGTTCGGTGAGCGAGGATGCATCCTTTTCTTCGCCGGGGCGCAGGTCGATGACGACGAGCGGCTTGGCGTCGTCGGCGCTCGCGTTCGGCGGTGCCGCGCCGAGCGCCAACAAGGCGATCAGGCCCGAGCGTGCCGCGGTCGCGCGCATGATCAGGCCGGCGCGGATGCGGGCTTGCGCAGCGCGTCGATCGCGCGCTGCAGATAAGGCGCGAAGTCGCGGCCCGTCTCCTCGACCGTGGCATCGGGCAGGCCGAGCGCCGCGAGCTGCGTCACCTGCAGACCCGCGTAGCCGCAGGGATTGATGCGCTGGAACGGCTCGAGATCCATGTTCACGTTGAACGCGAGGCCGTGGTAGCTGGAACCACGGCGAATGCGGATGCCGACGCTCGCGATCTTGCGGCCGTCGACATAGACGCCGGGCGCGCCTTCCTTGCACTTCGCGGTGATGCCGCGGTCCGCGCAGTACGCGATGACGGCGCGCTCCATCGCGGTGATGAGGTCGCGCACGCCGAGCCGCGCACGGCGGATGTCGATGAGTGGATAGACAACGAGCTGGCCGGGGCCGTGATACGTGACCTGCCCGCCGCGGTCGATCTTGACGACCGGGATGTCGCGCGCGTCGAGCACGTGGCTCGGGTCGCCATTGAGGCCGAGCGTGAACACCGGCGGATGCTCGAGCAGCCAGATCTCGTCGGGCGTGTTCTCGTCGCGCGTGTCCGTGATGCGCTGCATCTCCCGGAATGTCGGCTCGTACTCGACCCGCCCGAGCCAACGGACGGGGACCGGAGAAAAGGGGACAGATTTATTTTCCGTTGCGATTTCGGCGGGAGAGTGCGGGAGCGGCTCGGCAGAAAATAAATCTGTCCCCTTTTCTCCGTTCCCCTTTTCTCCGTTCACGATCCCCGCGTTGTTTCCCGCCAGCGCCTGTTCCGCGCGATAGCTCGACCGCACCAACGGACCCGCCACGCACTCCCGAAACCCTTTCGCCAGCGCCCACTCCCGATACCTGTCGAACTCCGCCGGCGTCACGAACCGCTGCACCTCGAGGTGATGCACCGTCGGCCGCAGGTATTGCCCGAGCGTCAGCAAATCCACGTTCACGCGCCGCAGATCATCCATCGTCGCCGCGATCTCCGCGTCCGTCTCACCGAGGCCTAGCATCAGGCTCGTCTTCGTGAGCACCGACGGCTTGAACTTCTTCGCATGCTCGAGGACCGCGAGCGTCTGCTCGTACGACGCACGCGGATCGCGCACGGGATGCGTGAGCCGCTGCACCGTCTCGACGTTCTGCGCGAACACTTCGAGCCCGGAATCGACTACCGTTTCTACCGCTTTCACGTCACCTTGAAAATCGGGCGTGAGCGCCTCGACCGCGACGTGCGGCGTCCGGCGCTTGATCGCGCGGATCGCGTCCGCGTAGTGCTGCGCGCCGCCGTCGGGCAGGTCGTCACGATTCACCGACGTCAGCACGATGTACTTGAGCTTCATGAGCTCGACGCTGCGCGCGGTATTTTCGGGCTCCTCGGGATCGAGCCACCCGCGCGGGTTGCCCGTGTCGACCGAGCAGAAGCGGCAGGCGCGCGTACACACGGCGCCCATCAACATGATCGTCGCGGTGCCCGCGTTCCAGCATTCACCGATGTTCGGGCACTTGGCCTCTTCGCAGACGGTCGCCAGGCGATGCTCGTGCACGATGCTGCGTGTCGCGCCGAAGCCCGCGCCGACGGGCAGCTGCGCGCGGATCCACGCAGGCTTGCGTCCCGTGGGCACCGGCTCGGCACCGCGCGATTTCTGGCCGTCCTTGATGGCCGTGAACCCCTGCGGAGTCACGTACTTTTCGCCGCTCCGGGGCGCGCGCGCCTCCGTGACGACGGGAATGTTCTTGAGCGAGGACATGGGATGGGCCGGCATTCTACTCCTGCGGCGGCGTGACTCCCTGCGCCCCCGACGGCGGGCCACCAAGCCCCGGAATCGCCTGGGCTTTCCCGTTCACCTTGAGCTCGCCGTTCCGGAATTCGATGTGACTCACGATCTTGTCGCCTTTCCTCTGCAGGTAGCCGTCCTGGATCATCGGATTGATCCAGCCCGCGCCACCGTCGGCCTTGTCCATGAGCTTTTGCGGCGCCTCGAAGCTCAGCTCCGCGTCGAGCTTCCCGAGGATGCCGAGCCCGCCCACCGAGAGATCCTTCTCGGTGACACCTTTGAAGCGCAGCACGCCCTTGATGTACGCATCGCCATCCGCCGTCGACAGACCGACGCGATCGATGACGAGCTCGGGATCGTGCGCGAACAGCTCGAGTGCCTGATCCTTGATGGGGCCATACATCGCAATATCAGCACTCACACCGGGCGGCGGTACGCGCGTGTACGACTCCTTGATCGCCGTCGCGAGCCTCTCGAGGGTCTTCTCGTGCAGGCGTCGCAGCGTGAAGTCGTAGTGGATCTCGCGCACGTCGCCGCCGAAGGACGCGAATTCGCGGCCCTTGACCGGACCCGTGCCCATGCGCAGCGCATAGCTCACGAAATCGCCGTCGAGCGACGTGCCAACTTCGTAGCGCGCATCTTCAATAGTGCTCGTGTCACCTCCGGCGGACGTGATCGCGAACTTGTCGACCCTGATGTCCATGTCGGTGTCGTAGAGGTCGCCACCGAGCCGCTCGCTCGTGCCGTCGAGCGTCATCTTCTCGAGCACGAAGTGTTCGCGCGTCGTGGGATTGTTCACCTCGAACCGCGGCCAGTCGCCTGTGTAGTCGATCGAATCGAGGTTGGAGGTGTACGCAACGCTGAAGTCGAGATCGTCCCACGACAGCTCCGTCTTCCCGTCCGGCAGCTTGACGGAGCGCTCGTCGCTCGAGAACGTCGTTCGTCGGCTGCCGAAAAAGCCGATCTTCGTGCTCACACTGAGCGGCTCGTCGGTGCCGATCGCCTTGATGAGCGCGCGCTTGATGTCCGGACCCAGCTCGAAGTGCGAATCCACGCGCGCGATGCCGAAGCCGGAGAGGCCGAGCAACGGTCCGTGCTGGATGTCGTTGTGCACGGTGAACCGCGGCGGCTGCGGCGCGGGCGCGTCGGGCGCCGCGTCGGCGCGCATCGCGCGCGCCCAGGGACCGAGCACTTCGAACGTCACGTCTTCCTGCGAGCTGAACCAGCCCGGCGTGTACTTGCGCTCGACGACGCCCAGGATGGGCATCGCCTCGATGAACTCGTCGACCTGCCGGTTCACGCGCTGCTCGGCGAGCTTGCCGATGCCCCACGGCCCCACGAGGAGCACGAGCGCTACGATCACGATGCCTGCGACTAACTTCTTCACTGCGGACCACTCCCTGAATTCAATTGCCTGTCGAGCGCCTGCAGGCGCTCGACCGTACCGATGTCGTACCAGCGGCCCGCGTGCAGCTCACCCGTGAGCGCGCGCCGGTCGATGGCCCTGCGCAGCAGCGGCAGCAGCGGGAATTTCCCGTCGCTGCAACCCGCGAACAACTCCGGCGTATAGATGCCGACGCCCGAGTACGTGTAGCGCACGCCCTCGCCTTCGCGAATGAGCCCGCGCTCGAGCAGGAAGTCACCGCGCGCATGCTGCGGCGGATTCGGCACGAGCACGAGATGCGCGAGCGCGCCCGGCGCGGGCGGGTGCCGCAGCACCCGGAAATCGATGTCGGTCCAGACGTCACCGTTGACGAGCAGGAAGGGCGCCGATCCTAACAGCGGCAATGCGCGGAAGATGCCACCGCCGGTTTCCAGGGCCTCCGGTCGCTCGTGGCTGAAAGTTATGGAAAGCCCGTAGCGCTCGCCGGTGCCGAGCGCGGCCTCGATGCGGTCGCCGAGCCAGGCGGTGTTGATCACGATCTCACGGAATCCCGCGGTCGCGAGACGCTCGAGATGCCATTCGATGAGGCGCTTCCCGCCGACGCGCAACAGCGGTTTCGGGTCGGCGTCGGTGAGCGGACGCATGCGTTCACCGCGGCCCGCGGCGAGGACCATCACCTTCATGTCTGTCACTTGTGCTTGCGTGCGGGACGGCGGGTCTTGCGGCGTTGGGCGCCGCGTCGAACGGTCGGCATCGCGCGGCGCACCCTCGCGGGCTCGCGCCGAACCACGCGCTTCTTGCCATGACTCTTCTTCTTCGCGCGAACCTTCGCGGGCACCTTTGCGCGCTTCGGCGAGCTGCGCTTCGCTGTGCGCCGGTTCACGCGCTGCGCCGTCGCACGGCGCGCTGTTTTCGCACGCTTCTTCTTCGGCCGGCTCGCCTTCCACGACTTCGCTTTCGCACGCGTGGGCGTGCGACGCTTCGCGGCCGCGCGCGCCGGCTTCGCACGCTTCACCGGCATCGCCGCGGCACGCGCCTGCTCCCGCACGATCGCCGGGCCGAGCAATGGCGCGATGCGCCACTCGAGCCAGCGCTCGAACTCCACGAGCTCCTTGTAGCGGCGGCACGCGTCGCGCACGTATTCGAACGTGAGCGGCAGATCGCCGAGGTATCCCGATTTCCCGTCGCGGTACCACAGCCGGCAGAAGATGCCGAGCACCTTGATGTGCCGTTGCACGCCGACGAGATCGAACCAGCGCAGGAACTGGTACTCGCTGTCGCCGACGTTGGCGCCGAGGTTCTGCAGCACGTGGCGATAGCCGCGCACCCAGCGCTCGACGCGCTCGCGCGACCAGCTGATGTAGCAATCCTTGAGCAGCGACACGAGGTCGTAGCCTACGGGTCCGCGCAGCGCGTCCTGAAAGTCGATGACGCCGGGCCCGCCCCCTTTTCCGATGGAGGGTGGGAGGACCATGAGATTGCGCGAGTGGAAGTCGCGGTGCACGAACACCTGCGGCTGCGTCAACGCCTCGTTGATGAGGATCTCGTTGGTGACGGTGATGAGCGCGCGCTCCTCGGGCGTCATCTCGATGCCGAGGTGGCGGCCGAGGAACCACTCGGGAAACAGGTTGAGCTCGCGCTCGAGCGGACCGCGGTCGTAGGGATCGAGCAGCTGTGCGGAGCGCGCACCGCGCACCTGGATGTTCGCGAGCGTCGCGAGCGCGTCGCCGTAGAGCTTGTCGACGCCGCGGCCTGTCTTGAGCAGCGTGAGGTACTGGGTGTTGCCGAGATCTTCCATGACGACGAATCCGCGGCGTGCGTCGGAGGCATGCACGTGCGGCACGTGCGCGCCTGCCTGCTCGAGCAGGTTCGTCACCTTGAGATAAGGAGCGATGTCTTCCTTGCCCGGCGGCGCGTCCATGACGATGAGCGTGTCGGCCCGCGGCGACCAGGCAGCAGGATCGACGTCGCCGCGAGAGATGCGGAAGTAGCGGCGGAAACTGGCGTCGGCCGACGCGACACTCAAAGTGCCGATGCGCCACCCCAGGTCGCGTGTCAGCCAGGAGCGCATGAGCGCTATGCGCGGGTCGTGCTTGAGCATTCGTATAAGTATAGTGCGCAACACTGTGCCGGCGACCTCGATCAAGGCTGCAAAACTCGGACTCGGACTGCTGCTCCTGGCACTCGGGACCGCGCGCGCCCAAGACGCCGACGACAAGAAGGACGCCGAGGTGTGTCCGCCGCCCGCGGTCGCGACGGGCGCGCCGAAGCCGGCGGCGACGCCCGCCACCAACCCCGCCGAAGAACCGATCACGATCGAGAGCGACGATCAGGACTTCAGCCTCGACCTCAATGGCCACGCGAAGGTCTGCGGCAACGTGCAGATGCGCCAAGGCGATCGCACCATCCGCGCCGACTGCCTCGAGTACGACCAGAAGGAACAGCACGGCAAGCTCGATGGCGGCATCGAGTACCGCGATCCCGCGCTCATCGTGCGCGGCAACAGCGGCACGTATTCGCCGACGCTCGGCGCGGACTTCGAAGGCACGGAGTTCGAGCTGCCCGACCGCAACGCGCGCGGCACCGCGCGCAGCATGAAGGTGGACGCGAACGGCAAGATCACGCTCGAGGACGTCTCCTACAGCACCTGTCCGGCCGACGACATGTCGTGGCAGATGAAGGCCGACCGCATCGAGCTCGACACGCGCGCGCGCAACGGCACGGGCCACGGCACCAAGGTCGAGTTCAAGGGCGTGCCCATCGTCTACCTGCCATGGATGACGTTTCCGATCGGCCCGCAGCGCAAGAGCGGCTTCCTGTTCCCCAACTTCGGCGTGTCGTCGCGCTCGGGGGCGCAGATCGACGTGCCTTACTACTTCAACATCCGGCCGAACGTCGACTTCACGGCGCAGCCCACCTACTACGCGAAGCGTGGCATCGACCTCGGGGGCGAGCTGCGCTTCCTGACCGACCGGCAGCGCGGCACGTTCACGTTCGACTATCTACCGAGCGACGACCTGCGCGGCATCGACCGGTCGCGATTCACGCTCGCGCACGTCGCGGAGCTGCCCGGCGACTGGCGCTTCCGCATCGACGCCACGGACGTATCGGACAGCGACTACTTCGAAGACTTCGCGCAGGGGCCGGAGGGCACGAGCGTCGCGTTCGCCGAACGGCTCATGGAGGCCACCTACCGCGACGAGCACCTCAACGTGCGCGCGCAGGCGCAGGAATTCCAGACGATCGACGACGACCTGCCCGACGCCGATCGTCCGTACGCGCGCGCGCCGCGCATCCTCGCGTCGGGCGACTGGTCGGCGGGTCTCGGCGCGTTCGACTACGGCTTCGACTCCGAGCTCGTGAACTTCGAGCGCAACACGGGCGTGACCGGCTGGCGTCTCGACGTCGCGCCGCGCGCGGGCTTCGACTGGTCGGCGCCCGGCTTCTTCGTGCGGCCGTCCGCGGGTTTCCGCTACACGCAGTACTCGCTCAAGGACCAGGCGCCCGGCACCGACGATTCGCCGACGCGCTCGCTGCCGTTCGCGTCGATCGACGCGGGTCTCGTGTTCGAGCGCGACTCGGGCTCGCACGGCCAGCGCCGCATGACGCTCGAGCCGCGCGCACTCTATCTCTACACGCCGTTCCGCGAGCAGAGCCAGCTGCCGCTGTTCGACACGGGCCTGCCCGACCTGAACCTCGTCGAGCTCTACCGCACGAACCGCTACGTCGGCGCGGACCGCGTGAACGACGCGAACCAGGTTTCGTTCGGCCTCACGAGCCGCCTGTTCAATTCCAACACCGGTGCGCAGTACCTCGCGGTGAGCGTGGGCCAGGCTTACTACTTCGAAAAGCCGCGCGTCGTGCTGCCCGACGAGACGCCGAGCACGCGCGATACTTCCGACTTCATCGCGCAGCTCTCGCTCACGGCCTACAAGAACTGGAATCTCGAAGCGGGCCTGCAGTGGAATCCGGAAGACACGCGCAGCGAGCGCTCGCAGTTCCGCCTGCAGTATCGGCCGGGCGGCGACCGCGTCGTGAACCTGGGCTACCGCGCGATCCGCAACCGCCTCGAGCAGGGCGAGCTCTCGACGGCGTGGCCCATCGGCAAGAAATGGAACGCATTCGGCCGCGCGGTCTACAGCATGCGCGACAGCGAGTTCCTCGAGGAATTCGCGGGCTTCGAATTCAAGGCCTGCTGCTACCGCCTGCGTGCGGTCGCCCGCCGCTTCATCTCGAGCCGCACCGGCGAAAAGGACACGGGCATCTACCTGCAGCTGGAACTGAATGGTCTGGCCGGGGTCAATGCGGGGACCGACGTCGACGCTTTCCTGCAACGGACAATTCGAGGATACTCGCCGGACTCTCCGGTTCGGTGAAAAACAACTACATGATTCGCAAAGATTTTTTGCGCTCCGTGACGATTTTGCTCGTTGCGTTCGCCGCCTCCGCCGCGTTCGGCCAGACGCGTGAAGCCAGCTCCTCCGGCGTCCTGCTCGACCGCATCGCCGCGGTCGTGGGCGACGGCGTCGTGCTCTCGAGCGAGCTCGACGAACAGCTCGCGATGATCTCGGAGCGTCTGCGCGCGCAGAAGATGGAGCTGCCGCCGCAGAACGTCCTGCGCCAGCAGGTGCTCGACCGCCTGATCCTCCAGGAGCTGCAGATGCAGCGCGCGAATCGCGCCGGCATCAAGGTCTCCGACGAGACGCTGAACAACGCGCTCAACGACGTCGCCGAGCAGAATCACATCAAGCTCGCCGACCTCCCGACCGCGCTCGCGAGCCAGGGCCTCGACTACGGCAGCTATCGCGAGACGATGCGCAAGGACCTCGCGATGCAGCTGCTGCGCCAGCGCGACGTCATCGCGCGCATCAACGTGAGCCCGCGCGAGATCGACCAGTTCATCGAGCGCCAGAAGAAGATGCCGCTCGAGGGCAACCAGTACAACGTCTCGCACATCCTCATCGCCGTGCCGCAGGCCGCGACGCCGGAGCAGCTCGACGAGGCCGCGAAGAAGGCGGACGACGTCTACAAGCGCGCCACGGGCGGCGAAGACTTCGCGGGGCTCGCCGTGCAGTACTCGAACGCGCAGACCGCGCTCGAAGGCGGTTCGCTCGGCTGGCGCAAGGGCTCGGAGCTGCCGTCGTTCCTCGGCGAGATCATCGCGGGCATGAAGGCGGGCGACGTGTCGAAACCGGTCCGCACGCCGTCGGGCTATCACATCATCCGGTTGAACGAGATGAAGGGCGCGGGCCAGACGATCGTGAACCAGGTCCACGCGCGGCACATCCTGCTCAAGACGAACGAGCTGCAGGACGACGCGACCGTGCAGCAGAAGCTCATGACGATCCGCGACCGCATCCTCAACAAAGGCGAGAACTTCTCCGCCGTCGCGTCCGTGGTCTCGGAAGATCCGGGCTCCGCCGCCGAAGGCGGCGATCTCGGCTGGGCGGGCCCGGGCACGTACGTGCCGGAATTCGAGAAGCAGCTCGCGCAGCTGCAGCCCGACGAGATCAGCATGCCGTTCCGCACGCAGTTCGGCTGGCACATCATCCAGCTGCTCGGCCGCCGCCAGTTCGACACCACCGACGAGCAGATCCGCCGCAACGCCTTCATGGCGATCCGCGAAGCCAAGTCCGACGAAGAGACCGAGCTGTGGCTGCGCCGCCTGCGCGACGAGGCGTACGTCGAGTACAAGCTCTGACGGCCGCCGCGACAACCCTTCCTCGCATAGCCCGGATCGCAATCACCGCGGGAGAGCCGGCCGGCATCGGTCCGGATCTGTGTCTCGCGCTCGGCAACCTCGCGTTGCCCTGCTCGCTCACCGTCATCGGCAACCGCGCGCTGTTCGCCGAGCGCGCACAGGTGCTCGGTCTCGACGTCAAGGTGCTGCCCGCCGGTGCGCGCGGCCGTGACGTCGCGCACGCCGCGGGCGCCATCGAAGTCGCCGACGTGCCGCTCGTCGTGCCCGCCGTCGCCGGCAAGCTCGATCCCGCGAATGCGCGCCACGTGCTGGCCATGCTCGATCGCGCCGTCGAGGGCCTGAAGTCGCGCGAATACGACGCGATGGTGACGGCACCGGTGCAGAAGAGCGTCATCAACGACGCCGGCATCGCGTTCACGGGCCACACCGAATATCTCGCTGCAAGCGCCGGTACCGGCGGATCCGCCGCGCATCCGGTCATGCTGCTCGCCGCGGGACCGCTGCGCGTGGCGCTCGCGACGACGCACCTGCCGCTGCGCGCCGTGCCGGACGCCATCACACCCGCGCTGCTCGACGCGACGCTGCGCATCCTCCACGACGACGTGCGCCGGCTCTGGGGCATCGCGCGACCGCGCATCGCGGTCTGCGGGCTGAACCCGCACGCCGGCGAGAGCGGACACCTCGGCAGCGAAGACGGCGCGATCATCGCTCCGGCGATCCAGCGCGCCCGCGCGGCGGGCCTGCTCGTCGACGGCCCGCTGCCGGCGGACACGGTGTTCGTGCCGCGCAACGTCTCTAACTACGACGTCGTGCTCGCGATGTACCACGACCAGGGACTGCCCGTGCTCAAGCACGCGGGCTTCGGTCACGCGGTCAACGTGACGCTCGGGCTGCCGATCGTGCGCACGTCGGTCGATCACGGCACCGCGCTCGATCTCGCGGGCACGGGACGCGCGGATGCGGGCAGCCTCATTGCCGCGACGCATCTCGCCATCGAGTTCGCGGGCCGGGCGACCCCTTGATCTTCGCGCGCAAGCGCTTCGGCCAGCACTTCCTGCACGATCGCAACGTGATCGAGCGTATCGAGCGCGAAGTCGCACCGCGCGCGGACGACGTGCTCGTCGAGATCGGTCCCGGCCACGGCGCGCTGACGGAGCTCCTCATGGCCGCGCTCGGGCGCGGCGCGGCGCGGTCGCTCGACGTCATCGAGATCGACCGCGATCTCGCCGCGGGTCTCGAGCAACGCTACCGCACGGAACCGCGCTTCACGTTGCACCTCGATGATGCGCTCGGGTTCGACTTCGCATCGCTCGCCCGCGCTCGCGGCGCGCGCCTGCGCGTCATCGGCAACCTGCCCTACAACATTTCCACACCGCTGCTGTTCCGTCTCGCCGCGGCTCACGAGCACATCGACGACCTGCACGTGATGCTGCAGAAGGAAGTCATCGACCGCATCGTCGCGGCCCCCGGCACCGCAAAGTACGGCCGGCTCGGCATCATGCTCGCGCCCTGGTTCGAGGCGACGCGGCTCTTCGACGTCGGTCCCGGTGCATTCACGCCGGCGCCACGCGTCTGGTCCGCGGTCGCGCGCCTCGCCGTGCGACGCACCCCCGCCTTCGACGTCCCGCCCGCGTTCGCGCGCACCGTGACGGCCGCGTTCTCCGCGCGCCGCAAGACCCTGCGCAACGCGCTGCGCAGCCTCGTGGACGTGACGGCGCTCATCGATGTGGGCATCGACCCGCAGGCGCGCCCGGAAACTCTGACACCCGCGCAGTTCGCCGCGATCGCGGCGCGAGTGGACGCAGCGTAGTTCGGTATCATGGGCGCGTGTCCGAGAGCCCTCACAAGATCCGCGTCGACGTCGACACGTCCTATCTCGAAGATCAGTCCGATCCGAAGTCCCGGCGCTACGTCTTCTCGTACACCATCACGATCCGCAACGAAGGTGCCGTGCCCGCGCGGCTGCTGACGCGGCACTGGATCATCACCGACTCCAACGGCAAGGTGCAGGAAGTCCGCGGCGAAGGCGTCGTCGGCGAGCAGCCGTATCTCAAGCCGGGCCAGGGTTTTCGCTACTCGAGCGGCGCGGTGCTCGAGACTCCCGTCGGCGCGATGCAGGGCAGCTACCAGATGGTGGCCGACGACGGCGCGCAGTTCGACGCGCCCATCGCGGCATTCCGCCTCGCGATGCCGGGCCTGCTCCACTGAGTCCGCCGACACTGCATGGCCCGCTACGCAATCGGTGACATCCAGGGCTGCTGCGACGAACTCAAGACGCTGCTCGCACGCTGCAGGTTCTCGGCCGATCGCGACGAGCTGTGGTTCGTCGGCGACCTCGTGAATCGCGGCCCGCAATCGCTCGAGACGCTGCGCTTCGTGCGCTCGCTCGGCGCGAACGCGACGACGGTGCTCGGCAACCACGATCTCCACCTGCTCGCCATCGCCTACGGCTCGAAGCGCAAGCCCAAGGACGGCGACACGCTCGACGACGTGCTCGCGGCGCCCGATCGCGAGCAGCTGCTCGAATGGCTGCTCCAGCGCCCGCTCGCGGTGTTCGACGAGCCGCGCGGCGATTTCCTCGTGCACTCGGGGCTCGCGCCCGACTGGACGCCGCGCCAGGCCGCGACCCTCGCGCGGGAAGTCGAGGCGGCGCTGCGCGGCGATGCGCGCTCGCTGTTCGATGCGATGTACGGCAACAAGCCCGATCGCTGGAGCGAGTCCCTGCGCGGCATGGACCGCCTGCGCTTCGTCATCAACGTATTCACGCGCATGCGCTTCTGCTCGCGCGACGGCGTGATCGATCTCAAGCAGAAAGGCGTGCCCGGCGAACAGCCCGACGATCTCGTGCCGTGGTTCGACGTACCGGGGCGCGCGAGCCGCGATGTCCGCATCGTCTGCGGACACTGGTCGACGCTCGGCTTCAAGCGCCGCAAGGATCTGCTGACGCTCGATACGGGCTGCGTGTGGGGCGGCGCGCTGACCGCGGTGGATCTCGACGCGGAATCCGCGCCGATCGCACTACCCTGCGACGGGCATCAGTTGCCCGGTGACTGAGTCGGCGTGACGCTGCCGGGCGGAATGATGTCGCTCGCCTTCGGAGTTTGTTCGGAGGGCGCTGGAGTATCGGTAGTGGGCGCCGGCGTTTCGATGGCGGGCGCAGCCGACGGCGTCGGTACGTACATCGGCGAGACGAAACCGGGCTTCTCGGTGTCGACCGGCCCCTCGACGGCGGCCTGCATGGCGCCCCAGGAAATGTAGATAGCCGCGGTCTTCGGCGTGTAGACGGACGGCGCGAGCTCGAGGTCGATGTTCTGCGTGCCCGCGGTCGAGACCGGCAGGATGTTGCGCTCCTCGCCCTGGATCTCGATCTGCTGCACGCTGCCGGGACGCACACGCACCGCGACGCGCACCGGCCACACCGTGCCGTCGCGCAGCTTTGCGGCGACCGCACCCTGGCCACCGACGCCGGACAGGTCGATCACGAGCGTGTTGCGCTTCCAGTACTGCGGATAGGTCGCGGTCGAGCCGTCGGCGTTGACGAGGCTCAGCTCCTCGACGGCCTCGGGACCCGACTTCGCCTTCTTGTGGAACGGCCACAGCTTCGACATCGTCCCGCAGCCCGCGAGCGCGAGGCACGCGCCGGAGATCACAAGCAACACGACACGGAATTTCACTCGTAGCCCCGATGCTGTTAGAGGCGGCAAACATAACACGGGCCGCACCGCACCGGCCGTGGCCGGCTGACGCAAGCCGGCGACAGCGTGGGAATTCCGGGCCATTTGTGGAGACGGTCACAACGGCGCCCCGCGAGCGAATACCATAGCCCGCATTCAGGAGCCGAGATGCGGGAACTCAGAGCGTTCAACTTCCAGCGCTGGATCGACGAGCACCGTCACCTGCTGAAGCCGCCCGTGGGCAACAAGCTCGTGTTCACCGACAGCGAGTTCATCATCATGGTGGTCGGCGGCCCGAATTCCCGCCGCGATTTCCACGTCGATCCGGGCGAGGAATTCTTCTACCAGCTCGAGGGCGGGATCACGCTCGCGACGATGCAGGACGGCAAGCGCGTCGACATTCCGATCGGTGCTGGCGAGATCTTCCTGCTGCCGCCGAACCTGCCGCACTCGCCGCGCCGCCCCGCAAACACCGTGGGGCTCGTCATCGAGCGCACGCGTCGACCCGGCGAGCTCGACGGCTTCCAGTGGTACTGCGAGAACTGCGATACGCAGCTCTACGAGGAATTCATCGAGGTCACCAACATCGAGACGCAGCTGCCGCCGGTGTTCGATCGCTTCTTCGGCAGCATCGCGAACCGCACGTGCCGCAACTGCGGCACGGTGATGGACAAGCCGAAGTAGCGTGATCGCCGAGCTCCTCATCGGCGGGCAGAAGATCCGCGCCGCGCTCGACCGGGGCGTGAGCCTCGCGATCCCCGTCGAGTTCGGCGGCGCCGGACCGCGGCACTTCGGCGCGCCGCCGCCGAAGTCGGTGCCGTACACCGTCGGTGCATTTTCGGGATCGGTCGCGACGGGCGCGTCGTGCAACTGCTCGACGCTCACGCTGATCCCGCATTGTCAGATGACGCACACCGAGAGCGTCGCGCATCTCACGCGCGAACCCGGCGACGCCTGGCGCGTCGTGCCGCGGGGGCTGCTGCCCGCGGTGGTAGTTAGCGTCGCGCCCGAGCCCGCGCGCGAGACGGGCGAATCCACCGACCCGCAGCCCTGGGGCACGGACACGCTGATCACGAAGCGGCGCCTGCGCGCGGCATGGCCCATGACGCGAATGGCCGACCCGGTGGCCGCGATCATCCGCACGCTGCCCAACGACGCCGGGAAACGCACGCGCGACTACTCCGAACAAGTGCCGCCGTACCTCACGCGCGAAGCCGTCGAGTGGCTCATCGAGAAGCGCATCGAGCATCTCGTGCTCGACGTGCCCTCGCTCGACCGCACCCACGACGAGGGCCGGCTCGTCGGTCATCGCCTGTTCTTCGGGTTGCCGCCCGGAAGCGCGGCGCGTGGCGATGCAGCACGCTCGCGCGCGACGATCACCGAGCTCGCGTTCATCCCGGACGAAGTCTCCGATGGCCCCTGTGTGCTCGCGCTCGCGGTACCCGCGATCGGCGGGGACGCCGTGCCCAGCCAGCCGATTGTGTATCCTCTGGCGCCATGAACGCCTCGGCGCAGGAAATCGGCGCGGGTCTCGAGCTGCTCGCGCAGTTCTCGACCGTGCGCGATTTCGCGGTCGACTGCGATGCCGCCGACATCCTCGCGCCCTACCGCAAGCAGTTCGAGCTGCCGACGCATGCGAGCGGCCGGCCACTCATCTATCTATGCGGCCACTCGCTCGGCCTCGCGCCGCGCGCCGCGCTCGACTACGTGAGCGAGGAGCTCGCCGAGTGGGCGGCGTTGGGCGTGACGGGCCATCACACGGCGACGCGGCCGTGGATCGATTACGCGCAAAATTTTACCAAGGGCCTGCAGCACGTCACGGGCGCGCTCGCGAACGAAGTCGTGGCGATGAACTCGCTGACCGTGAACCTGCATCTCATGATGGCGTCGTTCTACCGGCCCGTCGGCATGCGCGACAAGATCCTCATCGAGGCGGGCGCGTTCTCGTCGGACCGGCACGCCGTGCTCGGACAGCTCTCGTGGCACAAGCTCGACCCCGAGGACACGCTCGTCGAGATCGAGCCGCGCGCGAGCGAGGAGACGCTGCGCATCGAGGACGTCGAAGCGAAGATCGACGCGCTCGGCAACGAGCTCGCGCTCGTATTGTGGCCCGGCGTGCAGTACCGCACGGGCCAGGCATTCGACTGCGCACGCATCACGCGCGCGGCGCAGCGCGTCGGCGCGATCGCCGGGTTCGATCTCGCGCATTCCATCGGCAACCTGCCGCTGAGTCTCCACGACTGGAACGTCGATTTCGCGGTCTGGTGCTCGTACAAATATCTCAATGCCGGGCCCGGTGCGATCGGCGGCTGCTTCGTGCACGAACGGCACTTCGCGAACGCGCCGTCGCGGCTCTCGGGCTGGTGGGGCCATGAGCCGCAGACGCGCTTCCAGATGGGGCCGGATTTCCGTCCCGCGCCGGGCGCCGCCGGCTGGGCCGTGAGCAATCCGCCGGTCTTCTCGGCCGCACCGCTGATCGCGTCGCTCGAGATGTTCCGCGCCGCCGGCATCGACGAACTGCGCGCGAAATCGCTGCGGCTCACCGCGTATGCGGAGCGCCTCATCCGCGAGCGCGTCGGCGATGCCGTCACGTTCATCACGCCCGCATCGCCCGAGGAGCGCGGCTGCCAGCTCAGCTTGCGCATCGCGGGCGGTCCCAAGCGCGGCCGCCGCGTGTTCGATGCGCTCGGCGATCACGGCATCGTGTGCGACTGGCGCGAGCCCGACATCATCCGCATCGCCCCCGCGCCGTTCTACAACCGGTTCGTCGACATTTTCGACTTCGTCGAAGAGCTCGCCAACGCGCTCCGGGAGATTTCTTGAGTTTGACGCGCGGGTCGGGCGTCAACGTCATCGGCGCCGGGCTTGCGGGATCACTGCTCACTCTCCTGCTCGCACGCCGGGGCTTTCGCGTCACCGTGTACGAACGCCGCGCCGATCCGCGCTTCAATGCACCGGACGGCGGGCGCTCCATCAATCTCGCGCTCGCCGCGCGCGGCATTCGGGGACTGCAATTGGCGGGCGTACTCGACCGCGTGATGCCGCTCGCGATCCCGATGCGGGGGCGCATGGTGCACGAGCACGACGGCAGCGCGGAGCTGCAGCCGTACGGCGTGCGGCCCGACGAGGTGATCTACTCGGTGTCGCGGGCGGATCTCAACCGTTTGCTCGTCGACGCGGCGGACGATCTCGACGAGGTGGACCTCAAGTTCAATCACACCGCGCTCGGTCTCGCGGCCGGCACGCACGCCATCGAGATGCGCGACGTGTCGGGACGCGTGTTCGCCGCGGCGGCGCAACCGACGATCGCCACCGACGGTGCCGGCTCGCCCGTCCGGCATGCGATGGCGTCCCACGGTCTTGCACGCGTGCGCGAGGAATTCCTCGACCATGACTACAAGGAGCTCACGATCCCGCCCGTGAATGGCGCGCCGGTGCTTGACGTGAATGCGCTGCACATCTGGCCGCGCGGCGGATTCATGCTGATCGCGCTGCCGAATCGCGATGCATCGTTCACGGCCACGCTGTTCCTCGCGCGGAAAGGACCGAACAGCTTCGAGGGGCTGCGGGATGCCGCGGCGGTCGAAGCATTTTTCACGCGGGAGTTTCCGTCCGCGCTCGCGCTGATGCCGGACCTCGTGCGGGATTTCCTGCGCAACCCCCAGGGCCAGCTCGGTACGATTTACACGCAGGGCTGGCACGCGGGCGGGGATCTGCTGTTGTTAGGCGATGCCGCCCACGCGATCGTGCCGTTTCATGGTCAGGGAATGAACTGCGCGTTCGAGGACTGCGCGGAGCTCGTTCGCCTCCTGGATTTGCACGAGGATTGGGCCGGGTTGTTTGCCGCGTTCGAGCACGAGCGCCGACCGGATACCGATGCGATCGCGCAGATGGCGCTCGACAATTACGTGGAGATGCGCGAGACGGTGCTGGATCCGGTCTATCGGCGCGAGAAGAAGCTGGCGGAAGAACGCGAACGATCGGACCCGGCATTCATCTCGCGATATGCGCAAGTGATGTTTCATCCGGAGATTCCCTACTCGCGGATTCCACGCAGCACCTCGTGAGTACGTGGCGCGCTTGCGTGCTCTCACTCGAGATCGATCCGCCGCACCACGGCTCGCCTCGGCAAGGCCTCCGGCGATTCCGCGACGTATTCGTTGATGAACAGCCGCGGACGATATGGATCACAGGCGATGCCGTTGGGAAACGACAGCCGTGCAGTCGTCGGATCCCCGTCGACGAGCCCGCGCTCTCCCGTGCCGAGGATGCGACGCGACTTGCCGTCGAGCGTGAGCTCGTAGATGGAATGCGATGCGAACGCGGTGAGGTAGAACCGGTCCTTCTTGAAGCACAGGTGGCCCAGGCCGTGTCCGGAGACTCGCGCGAATAGTTTGACGGTGCCGTCGGGCGCGACGTCGAAGACCGCGTCGTCGCGGAAGTTGACGACGAACAGGTGCCCGTCGTTGCCGAACGCCATTCCGTTCGGACACTTGAACTGGGGGTTCGTGGCAAAGACGGCTGCCGTGCCCTCCTGATCGACGCGCATGACGGCATTTGCCTGGCAGTCGGCGACGAAAAAGGCATCGCCGAGCGGGTCGGGTGCGATGCCGACGGGACCCTTGAAGCTCGTGGCAAACGTCGCGAGAACCTTGCCTGCGCGATCGAGCTTCACGACCGAATGACCGTAGAAGTTCGATTGCAGCAGGTTGCCAGCGCGGTCGATGGCGTTGCCTGAAGCGCCATACAAACCCGACGCGAACTCGCGCCGCTCTCCTTCGGGTGTGATCTTCAGCACCGACTCGCCAAAGTCGGCCACGAACAGATTGCCGATTGCATCGAGCGTGACGCCGCCGACGAGGTGCCCTTCGAGGACCGGCGTGATCGCGTGAATGGTGGGCGCCGCGCCGACGGGCGCCGCCAGAATCGCTGACGCCACGAGCAGCACCCGCGGATGCATCAAGCGGCTCCAAACGCGCTCGCGAGCGCGTTCACGATGGGTCCGGCGAATTTCGCATGCAGATCGAGCTCCGGATCATAAATCGCGACTTCCGCGCCCACGATGCGGCGCGAGTCCAGCAGCGTGCGAATCAGTTCACTGAGCTGCCCGAACGTGAGCCCCGGATTCCCCGGCGAATCCACCGCGGGCATCACCTTCTCGTCGAGCACGTCGAGATCGACATGCAGCCACACGCGCTCGAGCTTGCGGGCCGCGAGTCGCGCAATCACCGCGTCGGCCGTGGCGCGCACGCCGGTCTTCAACACCTTCCGCACCGGCCAGCGCGTGATCTCGGTCTGCAGGATGTCCTTGTAGAAATCCGGGTCGTTCTCCTCGCGCTCGCCGATCTGCACGGCATCCGCGTCGCCCACGAGCGGACCCTCGATGCCGGGCCAGCGCGTCAGCAGGTCCTCGCCGCGTCCGGTCGCAAGCGCGAGATCCATGCCTGCGACGGAACCGAGCCGCGAGCTCGTATCGTAGTTGCCGGGATGCGAGAAATCGCTGTGCCCATCCACGTGCACGAGCCCGCGCCCGCCCGCGAGCCGTGAACCCTGGAGTCCGCCGAGCAGCACGCCGCAGTCGCCGCCAACGACGAGCGGAAACGCGCCGCGCTCGATGCTCGAGCGCACGGTCGCCGCGAGGCGCAACGAGAATTCACGAATCGCATGGCCATTGCGGATGCGCGTGCCCGCGTCCGCGCCGGCGATGTAACGCGGATGCTCGAGCTCGACGACACCCGCCGCACCGAGTGCGCGCTCGAGCCCGGCTTTGCGCAACGCCGCGGGCGCCCGCCAGGCGCCGGGCTCGTGATCGCCGTGCGGCGGACGCAGCCCGAGGCTCGACGGGGCGCAGATGAGCTCGATGCGCCGTGCCGTTCCGCCCCACGCGGGCGCGACGGCCAGCGCCGCACAGGCCGAGAGGACGCCGCGCCGCGTGAACGTCCCGCCATTTTCCAGGTGATCCCGACGTCGCTTCATGGAACAATCTCCGCATGCACCTGCAATTCGAATTTTACCGGATAAGTTGTCTTTACCGGTTATGCATACGATAACCCGTTCTTTCGCGCCGCGCGACCTCGTCGGGGGCCATCCCGCGCTCGACCTCGTGAATACCGTCACCGCGCGGGACGTCTCCGACCCTGTCGATTGGGTCGATGGCTACCCGCGGCTCGTGGAATGGGCCGTGCTCGCGGGCGTCGTCGACGCCGACGCGGCGGAGAAGCTCGATCGGCTTGCTGCGGCCTCTCCTGCCGCGGCGCGCAGCGCACTCGTGCGCGCCAAGGAGCTGCGCGAGTCGTTGCACGTGGCCTTTGGCGCGCTCATCGCCGGCAGGTCCGTGCCCGCCGCCGCCCTCAAACGCGTGGATTCGGCGCGCAAGGCCGCGCTCGCCCGCACCGTGCTCGTCCACGATAAACGCGTCGCGCCGCGGCTCTCCATCGACGACAGCGGCCTCGATTACGTCGCGGACACGGTCGCGCTCTCAGCGGTCGACCTGTTCGCGCTGCTGCCGAACGAGCGCGCACGTCTCTGCCCCGGGGTGCAATGCGGGTGGCTGTTCCTGGACACGTCGAAGGGCGGCAAGCGTGTCTGGTGCGACATGGCGACCTGCGGAAACCGGGCGAAGGCGGCCCGGCACCGGGCGCGGACCAAGGCCGTGCCGGTCATCTCCGGTGCCTCGATCGATCTGTCGGCGACCCCACCGCTCTGAGGCGGGAGGGGCTCCAAGCCTCCTGAGTCGCGGTCAGGCGCGTTCGAGGATCGGCCGGACCTCGGTCGCCATCCGCGTCATCGTCTCGTCGTCGTACGGCGAGGGGAATCCGCAGATGAAGTGGCGGTACCCGATGTCAAGGTAGGGGAGGATCTGCCCGGCGACATCCTCGGGGGTCCCCGTCGGCGAATCCCACACCTCGGCACCGCCGTTGTGCCGGAAGATCTCGGCCTTGACCCGCTCCGCCT
>Ga0081455_10002220_pt1 | contig 23117 bp, 20 predicted proteins | sample TabmetS3T2R1_FD_70207 | JGI IMG/M metagenome (GOLD analysis project Ga0081455, IMG submission 70207) | Tabebuia heterophylla rhizosphere microbial communities from the University of Puerto Rico - S3T2R1 | ecosystem: Host-associated > Plants > Roots > Rhizosphere ...
ATTAGCGGCGTAAGCCGGGGCCTCCCAGCTCGGCTCCTGGGCAACACTGACCACGGTTCGCAAAGACGACGGACCTATCCGCGCATCTCCTAGGTCGCGCTAGAGGCCCCGACGTGCGAGCGTCAGCAGCCCGACCACGGTCTTGGCGTCGGTGATGCGGCCGTCGTCCACCATCGCCAGCGCCGCGTCGAACGGCATGCGCTCCACCTGCATGTGCTCTTCCTCGGCCTCCTGCCGGTCGTCGGGCACCTCGGTCAGTTCGGTCGCCAGGTAGATCACGACGGCCTCGTCGGAGAAGCCGACCGAGTTGTGGAAGCGCGCCACGTGCTCCAGGCGTCCGGCGCGGAGACCGACCTCCTCGGCGAGCTCGCGCTGGGCCGTCTCCTCGGTGGGCTCGCCGCTCACGTCGCGCATGCCGGCCGGTATCTCCCACATGTCCTCGCCGAGGGCGCCACGGAACTGGCGGATGAGCGTCACCGTGCCGTCGTCGTGGAGCGGGACCATGGCCACCGCGCCGGGGTGGTGGACGATCTCGCGCTCGAACCGATCGCCGTCCGGCCCCTCGACCTCCAGGACGGCCACGCTGATGCGGCGCCCCTGCCAGGCTGGGCGTTCGCCGACGATCCGGAAGGTCACGCTGGGCCCGGCGGGGTCAGGACGCTGCCGACCGGAGCGCGTCGGGCTCGCCGACCGGGAACAGGTGGGGACGCCGGCCCTCGGCCCGGTCGAGTGCCGCCCCCACGAGCTCACGGAACAGGGGCGCCGGCCGCGTCGGGCGGCTCTTCAGCTCGGGATGTGCCTGGGTCCCGACCCAGAAGGGATGGCCGCGCAGCTCGATGAACTCGACCAGGCGGCCGTCGGGCGACGATCCCGAGAACACCAGGTCGCTGCCCTCGAACTTGCCCCGGTAGCGGGGGTTGAACTCGTAGCGGTGCCGGTGGCGCTCCGACACCACGGTCTTGCCGTAGGCCTGCGCCACCTGCGACCCGGGCACGAGCTCGGCGACGTAGGCGCCCAGGCGCATCGTGCCCCCCTTGTCGGTGACGTCGCGCTGGCTGTCCATGAGGTCGATCACGGGATGGGGCGTGGCCGGGTCGAACTCCGTGGAGTTGGCCCCCGTCAGGCCCAACGCGTTGCGGGCGTACTCGATCGTCATCATCTGCAGCCCGAGGCACAGCCCCAGGCAAGGGATCCCGTGCTCGCGCGCGTAGCCGGCGGCCATGATCTTGCCCTCGCTGCCGCGCTCGCCGAACCCGCCGGGGATCACGATCCCGTCGAGGTCGCGCAGCCGGCCCTCGGCCAGCAGGCCCTCCACCTCCTCGGCCTGGATCCAGTCGACGTCGATCTGGGCCCCGTGGTGGAAGCCGCCGTGTTTGAGGGCCTCGACCACCGACAGGTAGGCGTCGGGCAGGCTCACGTACTTGCCGATGATCCCCACCCGAACGGTCTCGGTGGCGGCCTCGACCCGCTCCACCAGGCGCTCCCACTCGGTGAGGTCGGGCCGCTGGTCGAAGCCGAGCAGGTCGCACAGGTAGCCGTCGAAGCCCTCCTCGTGGAGGACCAGCGGCACCTCGTAGATGTTGGCGGCGTCGGCGGCGTTGACGACCGCCTCCGTCGGCACGTCGCACAGCCGGGAGATCTTCTGCTTGAGCGCGTCGCTGAGGGGGCGCTCGCTGCGGCAGACGATGACGTCGGGCTGGATGCCGCGCGCCCGCAGCTCGGTCACCGAGTGCTGCGTGGGCTTGGTCTTCTGCTCGCCGGACGGGCCGATGAACGGCACCAGCGTCACGTGCACGAAGGCGACGTTGTTGCGCCCCACGTCGAGGCGGAACTGCCGGATGGCCTCGAGGAACGGCAGGATCTCGATGTCGCCGACCGTCCCGCCGATCTCGGTGATCACCACATCCACGTCATCGCCGGCCAGGAGGTTGATGCGGCGCTTGATCTCGTCGGTGATGTGCGGGATCACCTGCACGGTCTTACCCAGGTAGTCACCGCGCCGCTCGGCGGCCAGCACCGCGGAGTAGATCGAGCCCGTGGTGGCGTTGCTGGCCCGCGACAGCGGCTCGTCGATGAAGCGCTCGTAGTGGCCGAGGTCGAGGTCGGTCTCGCCGCCGTCGTCGGTGACGAAGACCTCACCGTGCTCGAACGGGTTCATCGTGCCCGGATCGACGTTTATGTACGGGTCGAGCTTCTGCATCGTGACCCGGAGGCCACGGGACTTGAGCAGACGCCCCAGAGACGAGCCGGTGATGCCCTTGCCGAGGGAGCTGGCGACACCGCCCGTGACGAAGATGTGCTTTGTCACGGGCTCTCAGCATAACTCCGCGGGCCGCCGGCGCCGCGGACCAGTATTTGTCAAGGCGGGGTTGACATCCTGGTCATGTCAATGCGAGATTGACAGTGTGAACATCGACGAGCTCATCGCCGCAGTGGAAGAGACCGAAGGCCCACTCGACCGCGTGGCGGCCGCCGCCGCCGTCAAGGACCAGATCGAGGGACTGGGCGACGAGCTGCTCGATCACTTCGTGAAGGAGGCCCGGGCCGAGGGCTGCTCGTGGACGCAGATCGGCGACGCCCTCGGCGTCACCCGCCAGGCCGCCCAGCAGCGCCATGGCGGGCTGATCGGCCGGCTGGTCGAGGGGTTCACCAAGGGCCGGTTCAAGCGCTTCACGCCGCGCGCAAGGGCCGCGGTGGTTGCCGCCCAGACCGTCGCCCGCGACCGCCGGCACGAGCGGATCGACACCGAGCACCTGCTGCTCGCCCTGTTCGCCAACGACGACGGGAACGTGGCCCAGCAGGCCTTCATCCGGCTGGGCGTCGACAGGCGCACGGTGGAGCGCCTCGTCGACGAGCTCGTGCCGCCGGGCGCCGAGCCGGTGAGCGGCCACATTCCGTTCACCCCGCGCGCGAAGAAGACGCTGGAGCTGGCGCTCCGGGAGGCGCTCCGCCTCGGCCACAACTACATCGGCTGCGAGCACATCGCGCTGGCCCTCCGCCGGCTGGACGAGGGTGTGGCGGCCCACGTCCTCGCCGAGCAGCGCGTCACGTACAAGGACCTCGAGCGCGCCATCCGCGACATCCTCGACAAGGGCGTCACGTAGTCGCTCAGCCCCTTCGAACTTGCGGCGGTTAGGGCCCCCATTGGGTCGCTAGCCACCGCAAGTTCGCTTATGCGGTCGCCCTCTCAGGGCAGCCGCCCCCAGCGGTCCGCAGCCCGCAGCGGCGGGGCCGCCGCGATGACCCGGCTGAACGACACCCACTCGCTGGCCAGGTTGAGCGCCGCCACCAGCACCAGGACCACCGTGCGCACGCCGGGCGAGCAGGTGAGCACCACGCCCAGCCCGAGGGCGGCGCCCAGGACGTTGGCGCCGGCGTCGCCGAGCATGAGCCGCTCGCCCAGGTCGGCCGTGAGGAGTCCGGCCCCCGCCCCCACGGCGAGCGCCACGCCTGCCAACTCGGGCTCCGCGCCCACCGCCAGCACCAGCACGAGGAACCCCACCAGCGCCACCTTGATCGTGCGCCCCGGCGCCCGGTCGAACAGGTTGCCGAGGTTGGCCGCGAGGGCCACCAGCGCGCCGTCCGCCAGGATCCGCCCGACGGAGTCGGGCTCCCGCGTGGCCGCGACCACCACCGCCACTGCGGCGCCGCCGAACAGCTTGATGGCACCGGTTGTCAGCCGGCCCTCGGCCAGCGCGCGGAGGTGCGCGGCGAAGCCACCGCTCTCGCCGGCGCCGCCGAGATCGTCGAGCAGGCCGAGGAGGCCGAACCCGAGCGCGGTGAACGTCGTGAGCCGGAGCCCGTCGACGGCGGCGGCGTCGGGCTCGGCGCCGGCGGCCGCGATGACCGCCACGACCGCGTCGGTCGCCAGCACCACCAGGGCGATGATGATCCCCACGGCGGTCGGCAGTGGCCGGCCCCGGAAGTTCTCGCGCTCGAACACGGCCCCGCCGAACGCCGCCGCTGCCAGGACCCACAGCGCCGCGGCGGCCAGCAGCCCCACCACGAACGCGCCGGCGACCACCTCAGGCCCCCGGCACCGGCAGCGTGGCGGCGTCCCTGGCCTCGACGTCGCCGCGTGAGAGCCGCCTGACCCGCTGCACCACGCTCGGCCAGTCGATGAACAACAGCGCGACCGTCGCCGCCCATGCCCAGTAGTCGAGGCCGAGGACGAGCCAGGTCGTTACGTGCAGGAACACCGCCGCCAGTGCGTACCAGGCCTGCAGGCGCCGCACGACCAGGACCACCGGGAAGCTGATCTCGAGGCCGAGGATGAACGCCCCGGAGGCCTTCGCCGCCCACAGGTGCTCCCCCACCCATTGGGCCAGGCTCTCCCACTGCGCCTCGCCGATGCTGGGCCCCCACAGCATGAGGTAGCGCATGTTGTCGCCGAGGACCCAGTCGATGCCGGAGCGCCGGAGCTTGTGGTAACCGGCGAAGAAGTAGACGAGGGCGGTGATCACCATCGCCACCCGGATGGGCCAGCCGTAGCGCCGGCGGGCAAACCGGTCGCGAACGTCGATCGCCACGGGGGCCAGCAGGAACGGGGCCGACGCCCACAGCAGCAGCAGGTCGTTGTGGAGCACCTTGCCCCGGCTGCCCCGCAAGCCGGCCAGCACCAGGTAGCACAGCCAGGCCACGGCGAAGGCGAGCCGCGGCCGGCGCCGGAGCACCGCCGCCAAGGCCGCCAACGCGCCGACGATCTGGATGCCGATGATCACCTCGGCGGACGGCATCCGCTCGAGCCAGCCGAGGATGGGCACCGGGTCGACCAACGCCGGAGGCGTGTCGGCCAGCTGGCGGTACGACCCGAGCGCGATCCGCACCCCGATCAGCGCCGACAGCCCGGCGTAGACGATCAGCAGGCGCGACGCCGTCTCCGGCCCCCAGAGGGCGTCGTCGACCCAGCGGCGCACGCGGGTCACGCGCCCGCGTCCCCGAGGTCTTCCGTCCGGCACGCGTGGACGGCCTCGAGGTCGTCGATGACCGTCCATTCGCCGTCGCGCTGCTCGAGCCGCGCCTCGTCCCGGGCGATACGCAGCTCGGCGGTCGCCGGTTCGACGTCGACGACGGCGCCCAGCAGCGCCTCGCATACGGCCTGGCGGCGCGCGGTCGACGCGCCCGGTAGGTCCGCCATCGGCCATTCGGCATGCCGGTAGCGGAGCGGCAGCTCCTCGACGTCGACCAGCCGGGACGAGCCGTCGCCGTCCACGGCCTCGAGCACCCACAGGGTCTGGGTCTCGTCCCGCGCCAGCGAGAACAACCGCCACCCGGTCAGCGGCCAGGCGTCGAACCCGACGAGCCCCGGCACCAGCAGGAGCACGAGGAGTGCACCCACCAACCAGCGCGCCGAGCGCGGCGTCGCATCCTCGTCCACCTCGGACGGTGCCGCGGTCACGTGCGCGGGCTCCCGGCGCGTGGCACCGGCTCCGGCTCCGGCCTCGGCACCGACCGTGGCGGTGGCTCGGCGACCGGCTCCACGTCGACCCGGTCCGTCACGCCGTCGCGGGGCCTAGGAGCCCGGGCAACCAGGTCCGACTCCAGCACCAGCACCGCCAGCGCCGTCGCCAGCACCATCAGCGTGACCCCGCCGACGATCGCCCCGGAGTCGTTCACGGCACTGCCCAGCACCGCCGCCAGGTAGGCGGCCACCAGCCCCGCCTGCAGCGTGGGAATGTTGCGCCGCAGCCGCTCGAGGGGCCGCCCCGGATAGCGGGCCAGGAACACGATGAAGGCGATCGCCACCGGGATGGCCGCCACCCAGAACGACGACGTGGTCACGCGCAGGTTGGCCAGCAGCTTGCGCTCCACGATGTCGAACAGCGGCTGCATGCCCTCGTCGCCCACGCGCTCGAACAGGCGACCGAGGTGGGCGCGCTGACCCTCGGGCCGGGCCAGGTCGAGCAGCCCGAAGCCGACCACCGCCGCCAGCGTCAGCACTCCCGCGATCACGAGGCTCCGCCAGCGGATGCGGCCCTGGTATACGAGGACCGCGAACACCAGGATCGTCGGCGTGAAGGCGAGGATGCCGCCCACGTCCGAGCCCCAGATCGGCACGCCGATCACCACCAGCAGCGCCACCAGCAGCGCCACCGCCTGGAGCCGCCGCCGGCCGGTCGGGTGCAGGCCAGCGAGGAACGCGGCGAGCAAGCAGGCGGCGGCCGCCACCTGGCCGAACGAGTAGTTGCTGATGCCGTACAGCCGCGAGTTGCCGGTCGGCGAGTACCCGAAGGCGGCGCTCAGGCTCAGGTTGGAGCCCGTCATGACGTCGAGCACCGGCACGAGCACGACGAGGACGAGCACCGCCACCAGCGCCAGCCGCGGTCGACCAGAGCGACGCGCGGCCGCCGTCGCCAGGGCGGCAACCGCCACCGCACCGATCAGTACGAACGCCCAGTAGAAGCCGATGCCGAGGTCCTCCAGCGGGAACCCTCGCGCCAGGTACGACAGCGGCAGGATCGCCAGATCGGCCAGGGCCACGAACGTCACGGCCCGGCTGATCCTGGGCCAACCGCGACGGGCGATGACCACCACGGTGGCGGCGCACACCGCGGTCATCAACAGGACCACCGCCAGGGTGGTGGGGAACAACAGCTTCTCCCGGAATCGGGAGGCGGCGTTGTTGGCCACCAACGTGTCGACCCGGTCGTCGAGCGAGGCGCCGGACCGCACGACCTCCGCCGGCCGCCCCTCCATCCCCTTGGGCCGATCGATGCCCAGCACGTCGAGCACCGTGGGCGCCACATCGACCAGCGTGAGAAAACCGGACCGCTGGGTGGACGCCGAACGCACGTAGCCGGCGCCACCGCTCGCGCCGGGGGCCTGCAGCGCCGCCACGGTCAGGTCGCGATCGCCGGGCAGGTTGTAGGGCCCGACGAGCAGCACGGCGTCGCGCTCGCGATCGACCGCGGACAGGAGGCTGCCCACCAACGCGTCGGTGTCGGCGAGGGCCTGGGCACGTAGCTGGTCGTAGCGGGCGGCATCGACGCGATCGCGGTAACGCATCGTGCGCGCGAGATCGGACCCCTCGACCAGCACCATGCCGCCGTCGCGGCCCCCGGGCGCCCGCCACGCATCGTGGAACGCGGCCATCACCTGGTCGTTGTCGAGCCGCTTGCCGAACGGCCGGGAGGGATCGCTGGCCAACAGGTCGTCGCCCAGCTCGCCGGCGGGAACCACCCCCTCTCGGGTGACCGCCGCCAGGCCGACCTGCCGCTCGAACGAGGGGCCCACGGTGTCGCTGCCGTCCGCGTTGCCGATGGCCACGGCCCCCCGGCCGGCGTCGTCGAGCGTCTCGGCCAGGAGCCCCAGCTCGGCGTCGTAGGGCTCGTCGGCATTGACCCTCTCGAGCGTCGGCCACGCCAGCGAGACGTATGTGCCGGCGGGCTGGGTGCCGGTCCGTCGCTGGAAGATCTCGCCGGCGGTCGATCCCGCGGACTGCTCGTCGACGGCGAGCTGTTGGCCGTCCACCAGCGGGTCGGACGTGGCACGGGCACCGGCCGAAATGGTGAGGTATGCGCCGCCCGGTGTGGACCGCGCCAGCACGCCCCGAGGCGCCATGGCGGCGAGCGCGGCGCCGTCCAGGAACGCCTCGATGTTGGGCAGGTCGTGGTCACGGACCTCAGCCCACGTCAGCCCGGGCACCGAGATCACGAGGATTCGCTGGTCGTTCGCCTGGGCGCCGGCGGGGGCGGCCGGAAGTCCGGTGGCCAGCGCCACGGCGCCGAGGACCCCGGCGCAGCCGAGCCTGCGAAGCCCCGACATCACGCATCCCGGTGGTGCCGACGCGGTCATCGGCCGACCCCGGCGGTGCCGACGGCGCGGAGCGTCACCACGGGCACGATCACGATGAACATCGTCAGCGGCACGGCCACCGACGAGTCGTTCGCCACCAGGCCGATGGTCCCCAGCACGGCCAACCCGGCGGCGGCAGCCACCGTCGGTCCGTGGCGCTGCCGGGCCGCGACGCCCGGCCCGACCCGGCCCAGGGCCGCCAGCGCGGCGTACACCCCCGCTCCCACCACCAGGGCGCTGACGGTCAGCCACGCGGCCAGCTCGGCGCCGCCCAGGCTCGCCTGCCAGCGCCGGCTCAGGCTCCTGAAGAACGTGGTCCAGCGACCGTCGAGCACATCGTCCGCCAGCCGCGCCAGGTGGGTCTGCACGTCCACGGGGCGGGCGGCGTCGATGAAGGCGAAGGCCAGCAGCGCCACGCCGGTCGCAAGGGCCAGTGCCACCACCTCCCGCCATCCGATCCGCCGGCCCGCCAGCAGCAGCGCGGTGACGCCAAATGCGGGGACCATCGACGCCACCCCGCCCACGTCTGCGCCCAGCATCGGCAGCCCCTCGAGCAGAAGGACCGCGGCCAGCAGCGCGATCGCAATCCCCAGGCCGCGGCGGCCTGTCCGGTCGACGATGAGGGCCGCCAGCAGGATCGTCGCGGACCCGAACAGCGCGAAGGCCAGGTTGCCGAGACCCACGAACCTCCCGGCTACCGCCACCGAGTAGCCGAACACCGTGTTCACCTGGAGCGGCGCGCCCAGGGCCACGTCGAGCCCGATCGCGGTCACGATGGCCGCGACGCCGACCGTCACCCCCAGGCCGGGCCAGCGCCGCTCGACCCACGCCGCGGCCGCGGCCAGCAGCGCCGCGATGGCGACGACGGCGGCGACGTACCGGACGGTGTCGGTCCCCACGGCGCCGATGCGTCCGACCAGGAACGTCGCGGGCACGGCACCGAGGACACCGAACGCCGCAGCCGCAGCAACGGCTCGGGGACGCGGCCCGAGACGGCGGCGTTGCCATGTCGCCACGGCCAGCCCGGCGAGGGCGGTCACGATGACCGTCACCACCATCGGCAGGACGCGGTCACGGAAGTCGGCTTCGTCGGACGCGTCGGCCAGGCGTCCGACGCGGTCATCCCCTGATCCACCGCCGACCTGGAAGGCACGGCCCTCGATGGTGTCGGGTGGCTCCTCGCCCAGCAGGGACAGCACCGTCGGTGCCACATCGGCGAGCTGTACGTAGCCGTTGCGGCGCGTCGTGGCGGAGCGCAGGAGCTCGGGGTCGAAACCCGGTGCCCGGAGGGCGGCGATCCCCAACCCCCGGGAGGAGGCGGCTGCCACCGGCGACAAGACGAGCACGGCGTCCCGTTCGGGATCGACGCGCTCGAGCAGCCGTCCCAGGAGTGCGTCGGCGTCGGCGACGGCTGCGGCGCGAAGCGAGCGAGTTTGTGCGCTGGTGGCACGCGGTGCGTAGGCGTCCGCTCGGCTCAGGTCCGATGCCTCGACCAGCACCACCCTTCGGTCGGACGAGAAGCGGTTCCCGGTCCAGGTGCCGTCGAAGGCGGCCAGCACCTGCTCGGGATCCAGGCGGTGCCCGAACGGCGCATCGGGGTCGTCCGCCAGCAGGGAACGCCCCACGGTGCCGCCCGGCACGATCCCGTCCGAGTCGATCAGGGCGGTGGCGGCGCCCCGGGCGTAGGAACCGTCTGGCGGCGGCTCGTCGCTCACGAATCCCTCGACGGCATCCGCGTTGGCGATCACGGCCCGGTCGACGCCGGCGTCCGACAGCGCGTCGCCCAGCGTCCCGATATCCGCCCCGAACACCGAGCTGTCGTTGGCGTCGACGGCGGCCCCCATTGCCAGGTACGCGATGCCCGCGGGGATGTACCCCAGCCGCCGCTCGAGGATCTCGGCGGTGGGCACACCGCCGTAGGTCTCGTCGCGATCCACCGCCACCGCCGTGTCCAGGAGCGGCGCCACGGCCCGCGTCCCGGCGCCCAGCGTCAGGTACGCCTCGGTGGTACTCGCGTCGTGCCGCCCGATGCGGGTCGAGATGTCGCCGATCGCCGCGTCCCCGACGAACGCGGTCAGGTTCGGCATGTCCTCGTCCCGCACGTCGGCCCATCCCACGCCCGGCATGGCAACGATCAGCACCCGGTCGACCGGTCCCCGGCCGGCCTCGTCGGCGCCACCCGTCCCGCATCCGGAGACGCCGAGTCCGACCAAGGCGGCCAGGGCGGCGGCCGGCAGCCGCCGCCGGCGCCTGGCTGGCGTTCGCCCGCCTCGCTCGTTCACGCGGTTCACGCCAAAACCTCAGGGGGGACGAGCGGCGACTCGTCGAGCCCATCGGCGGCCGCCGGGGCGCCGGCAGCCGCACCGCGCGCGCTCAGCGCCGCCGGGACGCCCAGCAGCCGGTAGCCGACGACGACGACAGCGGCGCCGATGCCGGCGACGGCCATGACGGTGGCCAGCGCCGCCAGGCGGCCGGGGTCGTCGCCGAGCACGGCCTGACTGGCCGCCCATCCGCCCACGCCGGCGACCGCCGACACCAGGCCGATGCGGCCCACGGCCGCCGGACGCAGCGACGCCCCGGTGCGGCGGGTGAGCCCGACCGCCAGCACCAGTGCGCCCACGGTGTAGGCGATCGAGTGGCCCAGGCCGAGCAACACGATGCGCGCGGTCCCGTCGACCAGCGCAGCGCTCACGACCATGACCATGACACCCACGGCGGCGCTAGCGAGCGAGACGACGCCCGGCGTGCGGCTGTCGCCCAGCGCGTAGTAGCCGCGGGCCAGGAGCAGGAAGCCGCTGTACGCGTAGAGCCCGACCGCGAGCCCGGCCACGGCGGCGGCGAGGAGCTGGCTATCAGTCTCGCCGAACTCCACGACCCGCAGGGCCGGCGACGCCAGGGCGATCATGGCCGCGGTCGCCGGCAGGACGAGCAGGGCCATGCGCTCCAGCGCCCAGCGCAACGAGGCCGCGACCTGCCGGCCGCCGGCGTCGCGGGCCTCGGTCACCATCTCGGGCAGGATCGCCGTGTGGATGGGCTGGGCGAGCACTGCGTAGGGCGCCAGGAAGATCACCCAGCCGACCTGGTAGGCGACGACGCCGCCGACGACGCCGGCCGCGGTGACAATGGCGGCGCCCAGCAGCAACCCGCCACCCGTGTGCAGCACCACGCCCCAGCCCGAGTGGCGGAGCACGGCGGCCACCTGCGAGTCGCGCCCGGGCCAGCGCGGCCGCAGCCGGAACCCGGAGGCGGCGCCCGCAGCCAGCAGCACGCCCACGAACGCCAACACGCCGCCGGTCCCGGCCGCCACCAGCAGAAGCTTCTCCCCCGTCGTGAGGTCGAGCCCCGGGTTGGGCCCGGCCACCACCCGGAACATGATGAGGCACCCGATCATCACCACGGTGTTGCCGATGGGCGCCGCCGCGGTGATCGCGAAGTGTCGCTTGGCGTAGAGCACGGCCGTGATGATCGTGCCGGCCGCATACAGCAGCACCTGGGGCAGGAAGAACCGCAGCAGGAACGTGACCAGGTCCTGCTGAGCCGCGGCCACATCGCCGTCGACGCCGATGGTCAACACCCGCGCCAGCAGGGGCGCAGCCACGATGCCGACGAGCGTGATCGGCCCGAGGACGGCGAGGGCGAACCCCAGGACACCACCGGCCACGCGCTCGGCACCCGGCTCGTCGTCGCGGTCGAGCAGGTGCACGAAGCTGGGGACGAGCACGGCCGACAGCGCACCGGCCGCCAGCAGCTCGAACAGCACGTTGGACACCGAATTGGCCGACTGGAAGGCGTCGCCGAGCGACGTCGTGCCCAGCACCGCGGTCACGACCAGGACGCGCACGAACCCGAGGCCCCGCGACACCGCCGTCACCGCGCCCATGCCCGCCGCCGCCCGGGTGGTTCCGGAGCCGATGTGCATCAGCTGCCGTCCTCCGGGTCCGGCACCGGCGGCAGCAGCTCGGTTCCGTCCTCGGTGCCGTAGTGGCCGATCCTGGGCGACCCCGGCTGGGCGTCGACGAGCGCCAGGACCGTGGCGACCCGACCCGAGACCCGGTCGAGGTTGTCGACCGTCGACACGTACTTGGACAGGTTGCCGTCGTCGCGGATGTTGTCGACGAGTCGTTCGGCCGGCTCGTCGCTGTCCGTCTGATCCTCGGGCACGCGCGAGGGCTCGACGGCCACCACGGGCGCCGGCTGGTCGTCGGACGTGAGGTCGGTGAGCATCGGCATCAGCGCGTCGCCGAGCGGCACGGACGCATCGGGCCCGGACACGACCACGATCCGCAGGCCCGACGCCGGCAGGCGCACGACGTCGCCGTCGCCGTCGGGGACGTCGTAGTCGATGAACTCGGCCTCGCGTAGCCGGGCCAGCAGCTCCGGCTCCGCCGGTGCGGCCTGCTGCCCCTGCCCGGTGCCGACGGCACCCGCTGCGCTCCCCGGGTTGGAGCCGGCCGGCAGGTCTATTGCCCCGTAGAGCACGTCGGCGAGCTGCGTGGCCAGGCTGTTGCGGAGGCGCCCGGCGTCGTCGGTGCTGACGTCGAGGACGTCGGCCAGCTGCGTCACCTCGTCGTCGTCGTCCAGCACCAGGCGGTCGGTCAGCCACCACGTGCCCATCACGTCGGCATCGGCCTGGTCGAGCGAGGTGGTGACACGCTCGACCAGGCCCTCGTCGATCCCCCGGGACGCCACGACGAGCACCGGCTGGCCGAGGAGCTGCCGGTCGAACAGGCGCGCCCCGAGCTGCTCGTCGAGCCCCGATGCCTCCTGCTCGAAGGCGTCGAGCTGGCGGCGGAGCTCGGCGTTGTGTTCCCCGGCGCGGTCGAGGTCGTGTTCGAGCTCGTCGAGGTCGCCCCTGAGCTGGTCCTCCAGCGCGTCGTCGAGGAAGGTCGTCCCGAGGAGCAACCCGACCCCGAGGGCCAGGAACACGGCGGTGAGCGAGACGATGTGGTAGCGGAAGTTGATCATCAACCGGAGATCAGCGAGGTCCAGAAGGCGCGGAGCCACAGCCGAACCGGCTCGGACAGCATGAGCGCCACCGCGAGGGTGAAGACGGCCGCCGCGATCATCCACGCCAGGTCCCAGGTGCGGACCGAATGCCGGTAGAGGCGACTAACGCCCTTGGCGTCGACCAGGGTCGACCCCACCTTCATGCGCACGAGGAACGTCGAGGCCATGCCGGCACGGCCCTTGTCGAGAAACTCGAGCATGCTGCTGTGGGCGCCGACGGCGACCATCAGTTCCGCGCCCTCCTGGTATGCCAGGAGCATCGCCACGTCCTCGCTGGTGCCCGGCGCCGAGAACACGGAGTAGGGCAGGCCGAGGTCGTCGAGCCGCTTGCCTCCCGGCGCCCGGCCGTCGGTATAGCCGTGGACGATCAGCTGGGCGCCGCAGCGCATCGCCTCCTCGGACACGGAGTCGAAATCGCCGATGATCAGATCGGGGACCGCCCCGATCTCGAGCAGGGCGTCCGCGCCGCCGTCGACGCCGATGAGCACCGGCCGCACCTCCCGTAGATAACCGGACTGGCGGAGCAGGCGGAGGTCCTCCCGGTAGTCGATGCCCCGCACGACGATGAGCACGTGCCGGCCCTTGATGCGGAAGTCGAGCTCGGGCACGTCGAGCTCCTCGATGAGCAGGTCGATCTCGCGGCGGACGTAGTCGGCGGTGTTGACCGCGAACCGCTCCAGCTCGGGGCCGAGGTTGCCCCGAGCGTCGTCGAGGGCGGCGTCGACGCGCTCGACCGACTGGCGCGTCCCGCGCGCCACCTCGGTGCCGGCGACCAGCACCCGGTCGCCGTCGACGGTGACCGGTGCGCCCTCGACCACGGCGTCCATGACCTCGTCACCGGCGGCGTCGACGAGCGGGATGCCCGCCCGGCAGAGCAGCATCGGCCCGGCGTTGGGGTAGCGACCGGTGATCGACGGCGACGCGTTCACGACCGCCGCGGGCGCCGCGTCCACCAGCGTTTCCGCCGCCACCCGGTCGAGGTCGGGGTGGTCGATCACCGCCACGTCGCCGGGGCGGAGGCGCTTGACCAGCCGCTTGGTGCGGCGGTCGACCCGGGCGACGCCGCTGACGGCGCGGCCGGCGTCCCCGGACCCGCGGCGGCGCGCGTTGCGGCGCCGGCGGCGGGATGCGCGGTGGCTCAGCGCCCCGCCGACGCGCTCGCCGGATCCGTCCGGGGTGCCGACGGCCGCGGCGTCGACCTGGTCGCCGTCCGCGATCGCCACCTCAGCCCCCCCTTTCCCCGGCCGCGGTCGCCAGAAGCTCCGCGGCATGGACGCGGGCGGCGTCGCTGTCGGGCTGGCCCGACAGCATGCGCGACAGCTCGATGACCCGCTCGGGATGGTCGAGCACGCTCGCCCGCGCCACGGTCGTCGACTCGTCGCTCTGCTTGGCCACCCGGACCTGGGCGTCGGCGTAGGCCGCGACCTGGGGCAGGTGGGTCACGACGAGCACCTGGTGCGGCTGCTGGGCCAGGCGCGCCAACGACCGACCGACAGCGACCGCGGCCGCGCCGCCGATGCCGGCATCGACCTCGTCGAACACCAGGGTCGGGGGCGCAGCGCTGAGCACGAGGCGTAACGCGAGCATGGTCCGCGCCAGCTCGCCACCCGAGGCCACCTTGGCCAGCGGGAGCGGCGGCGTTCCCGGGTTGGCGGCGAGCCGCAGCTCGACGTCGTCGCCGGGGTCGTCGCCGCCCACCACCACGTCGACCCGCGCCTTCGGCAGGGCCAGCTCGGCCAGGTGTGCCTGGACCTCCGCAGCAAGTAGGGGTGCTGAGCTCTTCCGGGCGGTGGCAACCTTCGCCGCCGCCTCGGCCGCCGCGGCACGGGCGGCCGTGAGGCGGGCGTCGAGCTCGGCCGCCCGCCGGTCGTGGTCCTCGAGCTCCGCCAACCGGGCCCGCAGGCGGTCGCCCTCGGCCAGCACGTCGGCGAGCGTCTCGCCGTACTTGCGCCGGAGGTGGTGGAGGAGCTGCCGGCGCGCCCGCACCTGGTCGAGGCGTTCCGGGTCCTCGTCGATCGCCTCGCCCGCGGCGCGAAGCTCCGCGGCGACGTCGCTCAGCTCGGCCGCCAACGCCCGCAGCCGCGTCTCGGCGTCGACGAACGGGGCCCGCCCGGCCAGCAGTGCCAGCGCCGCGCCCATGGCGTCCGCCGCGGAGGCGGTTGGCTCGGGCACGTCGCCGGCCCCGTCGCCGCTGAGCGCCATCACGGCGCCGGACGCAGCCTCGCGATGCGCCGTGGCGTCGGCCAGCTCGTCCTCCAGGCGCTCCAGCGCCGCGTCCTCGTCGGGACCGGCGATGGCGGCGGCGTCGATCTCCGACACCTGGTAGCGCAGCAGGTCGAGCTCGCGGGCACGCGCCCGCTCATCGCCGCCCAGTCCGGCGAGCTCGTCGACGATGGCGCCGACCTCCCGACGTGCCGCCTCCAGCGGGCCGAGGTCGATGCCGCCGAACCGGTCGAGCGCGTCGCGCTGCGCTGCCGTGTGGAGCAGCGACTGGTGGGCGTGCTGGCCGTGGAGGTCGACCAGCTCGACGCCGATCGCCGCGAGTTCGCCGGCGGTCGCCAGCCGGCCGTCGATGTACGCGCGGCTCCGGCCCGAGCGGGGGATGGCGCGCGCCAGGACGACCTCGTCGCCGGCGTCTGTCCGACCATCGCCGGCGCCGTCGCCCGCACCATCGGCAGGCCGGACGAAGCGGCCCTCGACCCACGCCTCGTCGGCGCCCGTCCGCACGAGCACCGGGTCGGCGCGGCCCCCCACCAAGAGCTCGATGGCGTCGACCACGAGCGTCTTGCCGGCGCCGGTCTCGCCGGTGAGAGCCGTCATGCCCGTGCCGAGCACGAGGCGCAGCTCGGCAATGACACCGAGATCGCGGACGGCCAATTCGAGGATCACCCGGTCACCTAGCGGTCGCTCAGGCCGAACTTGGTCTTGAGGATGTGGAGGAAGTCGCGTGGTCCGAACGTGACGAACCGCGCCGACTCCCGCGCACCGGTCGCCCGGATGGCGTCGCCCGGGCGCAGGGTCCCGAGGTTCGACCCGTCCAGCGACAGCGTGGCCGCGCGCTCGTCGAGCACCTCGATCCGCACGCCGGCGGTGGGGGGTAGCACGAGTGAACGGTCGAAGAGCATGTGTGGTGACACCGGTGTCATCAGCAGGCAGCGATGGGTCGGCTCGACAATGGGTCCCCGAGCCGAGAAGGCGTAGGCCGTCGACCCCGTGGGGGTGGCGACGATCAGGCCGTCAGCAGCGTACGGGGTGAAGAACTCACCGTCGACGCTGACCCCCAGCCGGACGGTGTGGCCCATCGGCGTCTTCTCCAGCACCGCCTCGTTGAGGGCGAGGTGCACATCGTCCTCGAAGCCGGCGGCCTCGACGGTGACCGCCAGCATCATCCGCTCCTCGACGTCGTACGAACCTGCGAGGAACCGCTTGAGCGCCATGCGCATGCTGGCCGGCTCCACCTCGGTGAGGTACCCCAATTGGCCGACGTTGACCCCGATCACCGGCACGCCCTCGGCCGCCACCAGGTCGACAGTGCGGAGCATGGTGCCGTCGCCACCCAGGCTGATCGCGACGCCGAGGCCGCGAGCGAAGTCCGCGTCGGTGGTACCGGCGCCGGTCAGCCCGGCGATCGCGGCGTCCTGCAGTGGAAGGCGGACCTCGTGCCCCCGCTCGCCCAGCCACGCCGCGGCGTCACGCGCCAGCTCGGCCGCCTGCTCGCGTTCGTGATGGACGATGATCCCGACGGTGGCCATGGCGGCATCACACCCTCACGACCCGCCGGGCCGGGGCAGGTCGACCAGCGCCAACGCCTCGTCCACCGCGGCCGCAGCGTGGGCGCCCATGGCATCGGCGTCGCCGGGGGTCGCGGCGCGCGCATGCACGAAGAACTCGACGTTGCCGTCGGCGCCGGTGAGCGGTGACACCATCGCCCCCATGATCGCGGCTCCGGCGGCGCGGAGCGCGATCAGGACCTCCTCGAGCACGCGCCGCCACACCGCCGGGTCACGGATGACCCCGCGGCCGCGGGTCGCCTCGTCACGGCCGGCCTCGAACTGCGGCTTGACCAGCAACACGAGGTGGGCGCCCGGCGCCGCCTGCCGGAGCAGCGGACCGAGGACTGTCCGCAGCGAGATGAACGACAGGTCCGCCACCACCACGTCGAACGGCGGACCGAGGTCCCCGGGCGCCAGGTCACGCACGTTGGTGCGCTCGACGGGGTCCACGCGCGGGTCGGCGCGCAGGCGCTCGTGCAGCTGCCCGTAGCCGACGTCGACCGCCACCACGCGGGCGGCGCCGCGCTGGAGCAGGCAGTCGGTGAACCCGCCCGTCGACGCACCGGCATCGAGCGCCCGCGCGCCCTCCACGGGCACCGAGAAGCGGTCGAGCGCAGCCGCCAGCTTGTCGCCTCCGCGACCGACGTAGCGTGGCCGCTCGCCGTGCACCACGACCGCCTCGTGGGGTGCCACCTGCCGGGCGGCCTTCAGCGCCGGGGCGCCGTCGACGGTGACCCGGCCGGCGTCGATCACCTCGCGTGCCTGTGCCCGGCTCGTCGCGAGCCGGCGGCGGACCAGCTCGGCGTCGAGCCTCCGGCGGACCGGGGGCGTGCCCGTTGCTCCCGGGCTCAGCGGGTCGACCGCGCCCTGGTCGCCTTCGACGCGCTCGATGACCTGGACGACTTGGTGGCCTTGCGGGCGGCCTTCTTGGCCCCGGCCTTGGTGGCCCCGGCCTTCTTGGTGGCCCCGGCCTTCTTGGCGGTCGCCTTCCTAGCGGTCGCCTTCCTGGCTGCCGACGCCCGCCCGCCGGACTTCCTCGCCGCCTTGGTGGCCTTGGTCGCCTTGCGCGTCGACGCCTTCTTGGTCGTCGCCTTGCGGCTACCCCGGGCGGCGGAAACGTCGGCGATCCGGCGTTCCAGGCGTTCGACATCGTTCTTGGTGGCGAGGCCGAGGCTGGCCATTTGCTGCCGGATCTCGGCACGGACGGCGTCGATGAGCCGCTCGCTGTTGCGCCGGCTCCGGTCCACCAGCTCGTCGATGACGGACTGCGCTTGTTCCGCCTGCACCTCGCCGGCGCGCACCAGATCGCGGATGAGGTCTTCGGCCCGCGCCTGCGTCATCGCCGTGAAGGTCATGCCGGCGTCGAGCAAGCGCTTCAGCAGATCGTTTTCAGGCATGGTGGAAAGATACGACCGCGCCTGCCCTGGTGCACGGTCGGGGATCGTCGGCACGCGGATTCACACCCCGCCGGCGCCGGATACGGTTCGCGGCGGTGCTGCCGCTCTATGACGACAACCCGGTTTCGCGTCGCCCCGTCGTCACTTTGGCGATCATCGCCGCGTGCGTGGTGGCGTACTTCTTCTGGCAGCCGAGCCCATTCGAGGAGACCGTCGACGACGTCCGTTTCGACCTGCAGTACGCGGCCATCCCGTGCGAGGTCCTCCAACAGCGCCCGCTGACGACGGCCGAGGTACAGGCGACGTTCAACCTGGGCGAGGACAACGCCTGCAACATCGACCAGGGGCAGACGCCGCCGTTCGATGCCGGCAAGAACGTCTACCTCGCGGTCCTCACCTCGATGTTCCTGCACGGCAGCCTGCTGCACCTCGGCGGCAACATGCTCTTCCTGTGGATCTTCGGCAACAACGTCGAGGATCGGCTGGGCAGGCTCGGCTTCGCGGCGTTCTATCTGGTGGGCGGGATCGTGGCGACGCTGGCCCACGTGGCCGTCAGCCGGAATTCGACCGTCCCGTCCATCGGGGCCTCGGGGGCGATCGCGGCGGTGATGGGCGCGTACCTCATCTGGTTCCCCAACGCCCGCGTGCGCACGATCGTCATCTTCGTCTTGGTCAACGTGCCCGCGAAGGTGGTGCTCGGGGTCTGGTTCGTGCTCCAGTTCTTCACCGACCCCAACGAGGGCGTCGCCTGGATGGCGCACGTCGGTGGGTTCACCTTCGGCGTTCTGGTGGGCCTGTTGCTGCGGGGCTACGGCGATCGGGCCAGGCCGGCGACGACTCGGTACCCAGATCCCTGGGGCAGCGACTACCCGCGCTTCGGCGGCCGGTACTGAGCCACGAGGTCCGCCAGGCTCGGCGCCACGGTCGCCGGTTCTGGGCGGACGGGCAGGTCGGCCTCGCCGGTCACACCGGTGAGGACCAAGGCGAAGCGGTAGCCGAGCGCGGCGGCGAAGGCCCCGTCGGTCTCGGGACGATCGCCCACGACCGTCCCCTCGGGGCCCGCGATCGCCCGGACCAGATCGGCCATGGGGCGGTGAGGCTTGCCGGCCACCGTGGCGGTCACGCCGGACGCATACGCGACCGCCGCCGCCAGCGATCCGCCCCCCGGAATCGGCCCGTCCGGGGTCGGGTACGTGGCGTCGTCGTTGGTGGCGATCAGGCGGGCGCCGTGGAGCACGGCCGTCATGGCGAGCCGCAGCCGCTCGTAGTCGAAGTCGCGGTGGAACCCCACGATCACCGCGTTGGCATCGCCCTCGCGCACGGGATCGGCGCCCCGCCCGGCCACGGCCTCCACGACGCCCGGGCCGCCGGCCACGAGCACCCGCTCGCCGGGCTCGACCAGGTTCGCGGCCGCCATCGCCGACGTCACCACGTCGCCGGCGGCAGGGATCCCCATCCGTTCGAGTTTTGACTCCTGGTCGGCGAGGCGGGCCCAGGAGTTGTTGGTCGCGAACACGACACGCTCGCCGGCGGCCCGGAGCCGGGCCACCGCGTCGGCGGCGCCCGCGATCGGCCGCTCGGCGAGCCACACCACGCCGTCGAGGTCGAGCAGCCAGGTCATGAGCGCAGCTCCTGACCGGTCGACCGCGCGACCGCCAGGGAGCCGGACGACGACCGGGTACGGGGGCGCAGCCCCCGAGGAAGCACGGTCACGCCCGTGCGCGCACCCGGCCTGTGTCCCACACCATCGGTGGGATCGTAGGGCCCGCCTGTGGGCGGTCTGCCAGGATGGGCCGGTGCCCCTCTTCCGGCCGTTTCCCGGCATCCGCTACGACCTCGCACGCGTGAACCTCGGCGACGTCATCAGCCCGCCGTACGACGTGATCGACGACGGCGAGCGCGCCCGCCTCGCCGCACGGAGCCCGTTCAACGCCGTACGGGTCGACCTGCCCGTCGACGAGGGCGGCGAGGACCGCTACACGGTGGCCGACCGCCTGTTCTCCCGCTGGCAGGCCGATGGCGTGCTCGTGCGGGACCAGCGGCCGACGTTCACCGTCTACCGGATGTCCTACGCGGACGACGCCGGCGTCCCCCGCCACACGACCGGCGTGATCGGCGCCCTCGACCTGCGCCCCTCCGGCGCCGACATCCTCCCCCACGAACAGACGACCCCGAAGGCCCGCAGCGATCGGCTCGACCTGCTCCGAGCGTGCCGGGCGAACCTCTCGGCGATCTGGGGGCTGTCGCTGGCCAAGGGGCTGACCGACCTGCTCCCGGTCGAGGCGGACCCGGTCGCCGACGTCGTCGACGACGAGGGCGTGCGCCACACGGTCTGGATCGTCGATCGGCCCGACGTGAACGACGCCATCGCCGCCGCCGTGGCGGCCCAGCCGGTGGTCATCGCCGACGGCCACCATCGCTACGAGACCTGCCTCACCTACCTGGCCGAGCGCGAGCGGTCGGAGGGCCAAGCGGGAGAGGCGGCGGCCACGCTGGCGTACGTCGTGGAGCTGGTCGAGGACGAGCTCACCGTGCGCGCCATCCACCGTCTCCTGAACGGCCTTCCTGCCGGATTCGACCTGGTGACGGCGCTCGAGCCCTGGTTCGAGTCGCTGGGTCCCCCGCCGGCGGGGGAGCCGATCAGCACCGCCATGATCGATGCTGGAGCCCTCTGTGCGGTCGTGCCCGGCGGCGAGGTCATGCTCCGCCCCCGACCCGATGCGCTGGCGGACGCCCGCGACCTCGACTCGGCCCGCCTCGACGTGGCGCTCGCGTCGCTGCCGGCCCACGAGGTCACGTTCCAGCACGGCCCCGACAACGTGCGCCGAGCGGTGGCGACCGGCGAGGCGCAGGCGGGGGTGCTCCTCCGGCCGGCCAGCGTGGCCCAGATCGAGGCGACCGCCCACGGGGGCGAGCGCATGCCCCCCAAGACCACGTTCTTCCATCCCAAGGTCAGGACGGGCCTGGTCTTCCGCGATCTGGGCTAGAACCGGCCGCCATGGACATTGCAAAAGGGCTCGAGTTCATCCGCAGAAACCATCGTGGGGTGCTCGCCACCACGCGGGCCGATGGGACCACGCAGATGTCCCCCGTGACCCCCGGGGTCGACGACCAGGACTGCGTCGTCGTTTCCACCAGGGAGACGGCCTACAAGGTGCGGCACCTGCGCGCCCTGCCGTATGCCGCCCTGTGTGCGTTCCCCGATCGGTTCTTCGGCGACTGGGTGCAGGTGGAGGGGCCCGTCGAGATCGTGTCGCTGCCCGACGCCATGGAGCCGCTGGTCGAGTACTACCGCCGGATCAGCGGGGAGCACCCCGACTGGGCCGACTATCGGGCCGCCATGGAGCGCGACCGCCGGGTGCTCCTGCGGATGACCGTCGAGCGCGCCGGCCCGACGGTGCACGGCTGAGCCGCGGCGGGCGTCCCGGCTCTCAGCGGAACGCCGGGGCCACCTCGGCGGCGACGAGCCGCAGGTGGTCGAGGTCCGTCAGGTCGAGCACCTGCAGGTAGACACGCTGGGCGCCGGCGTCGGCGAAGCTCGCGAGCTTGTCGGTCACCTCGGCCACGGTGCCCGCCAGCCCGCTGGCCCGGAGCTCGTCGGGCTCGCGACCGATGGCGGCGGCTCGGCGCCGGTACGCCTCCTCGTCCTCACCGCAGCACAGGACCTGCGCCGTCGACCACGTCATGCTGGCCGGGTCGCGTCCGACCCGCTCGCACGCGGTTGTCACCACCCCCGTCAGCGCGGCGAAGTCGCCCAGCGGTGCGAAGGCGACGTTGAACTCGTCGGCGTACCGGGCGGCCAGCGCAGGGGTCCGGCGCTTGCCCAGCCCGCCCACGATCACGGGCGGCCGGGGCCGTTGGACGGGCTTGGGCAGGGCCGGCGAGTTCGTGAGCTGGTAGTGGCGCCCCTGGAAGTCGAAGCGCTCGCCCACGGGCGTCGTCCACAGGCCCGTCACGATGGCGAGCTGCTCCTCGAGCCGGTCGAAGCGCTCGCGGGTGCTGGGAAATGGGATGCCGTAGGCGTGGTGCTCGTCGTCGAACCATCCGGCGCCGAGGCCCAGCTCGACCCGGCCACCGGACATGGCGTCGACCGTGGCGACCGCGATGGCCAGGGGGCCGGGGAGCCGGAAGGTCGCGGACGTGACCATCGTGCCGAGGCGGATGCGCGTCGTGTCCCGGGCCAATCCGGCCAGCGTGACCCACGACTCGCTCGGCCCCGGCTCGCCGCTGCCCGGCCCCATGCTCAGGAAGTGGTCGGAGCGGAAGAACGCATCGAAGTCGAGGCGCTCCGCCTCGAGGGCGACCGCCAGCAGGTCGTCGTAGCTCGCTCCCTGCTGGGGCTCTGTGAAGACGCGGAGGGTCAGCGGCATCCGGCCGACCCTAGTTGCCGCCCGAAAACGTCAGTTGACGTTCCAGGTGGCGCCCGACCGCAGCAGCGCCGCCAGGTCCCCGGGGCCCCGTTGCTGCTGCGCGGCGGCGATCTGCTGGTTGACGGCCTCGCCATAGTCGGGACGCACCACGTCGCGGAACACACCGATCGGCGTCGGCTCGTGCGGTCCACGGGCGAGGCGCGACAGCATGAACGCGACGCTGGGGTCGTCGCGGGTCTCGTCGTGCACGAGCAGGGCGTCCTCGCCGACATCGGCCACGTCGACGATGTGGGCACCCCGCTGCGAATCGAGCACCACGCCCTTGCCGGCGTCGGCCCCGAAGCGGATCGGCTCGCCGTGGCGCAGCGGGATCAGCATGTCGTCACGGTTCTGCTTGGCGGTGATGCCCTCGAACGCGCCGTCGTTGAAGACGTTGCAGTTCTGGTAGATCTCCACCAACGACGAGCCCCGGTGCTCGAATGCCCGCCGGAAGACCTCCATCATGTGCTGGCGGTCCATGTCGTGGGTGCGGGCGACGAACGCCGCCTCGGCGCCGATGGCCATGCTCACCGGGTTGAAGGGATGGTCGAGGCTGCCGAACGGCGTCGACTTGGTGACCTTGCCCACCTCGCTCGTCGGGGAGTACTGGCCCTTGGTCAGCCCGTAGATCTGGTTGTTGAACAGCAGGATCGTGATGTTCACGTTGCGGCGCAGCGCGTGGATGAGGTGGTTGCCGCCGATCGAGAGGGCGTCGCCATCGCCCGACACCACGAACA
>Ga0081455_10002221_pt1 | contig 23113 bp, 18 predicted proteins | sample TabmetS3T2R1_FD_70207 | JGI IMG/M metagenome (GOLD analysis project Ga0081455, IMG submission 70207) | Tabebuia heterophylla rhizosphere microbial communities from the University of Puerto Rico - S3T2R1 | ecosystem: Host-associated > Plants > Roots > Rhizosphere ...
CGACGAAGCGACCGCGTCGCTCGACGAGCCGATGGAGGCCGAGATCTATGGCCAGCTGAAGCAGCGGTTGCCGACGACCACCCTCATCTCGATCGGCCATCGCCCGACGCTGCGCCGCTGGCACGACCGCCAGATCGAGCTCAAGCGCGCACCGCAGGAGGAGGGGCGGCTGCTCGAGGTCGCGACGCAAGCAACCTGAGCCGGCCAGGCTTGTTGCAGCAGCGTGGCACGCTCTCGATCAAGCAAGGCGGGCGCATCCTCGAAGCGCGTGGTCTATGTCGCCCTGGCCGGCAACCTGCTCGTGGCGATCACGAAGTTCATCGCCGCCGCCGTCTCCGGCAGCTCGTCGATGCTGAGCGAGGGCGTGCATTCGCTCGTCGACTGTTCCAACGAAGTGCTGCTGCTCTACGGCTATCGGCGGTCGCTCCGCCGGCCGGATCGCAGCCACCCCTTCGGGTACGGCCGCGAGCTCTATTTCTGGAGCTTTGTCGTCGCACTGCTGCTGTTCGCGCTCGGCGCCGGCGTTTCGATTTATGAAGGCATTGCCCACATCCAGCGGCCGGAGCCGCTGACCAATATCGGGATCAACTATCTCGTGCTGCTGGCAGCCGCCCTGTTCGAAGGCGGCTCATGGCTGATGGCGCTGCGCGTCTTTCGGCGCCAGAAGAGGGAGCTCAGCTATTGGCAGGCCATTCGCGAGAGCAAGGATCCGCCGTCCTTCATGGTGCTGCTGGAGGACACGGCCGCCTTGATCGGCATTGCGATCGCCGCCTGCGGCGTATTCGCCGCTGACCGCACCGGTATCAGCGCGCTCGACGGCGTGGCCTCGATCCTGATTGGCGTCGTGCTGGCTGTCACAGCGACCATTCTGGCGCGCGAGACCAAGGCGTTGCTGATCGGCGAGCGTGCCAGCCAGCGCATCAACGATTCGATCGTCGCCCTGGCCCGCGAGCAGGCGGGAGTCGAGGACGCCAATGGTGCCCTGACGGTGCATCTGGCGCCCGACCAGATCGTCGCCGCCTTGAGCCTCGAATTCGAGGACGAGCTGCGCACGCCGGCAATAGAAAAGAGCGTAGTGGAGCTGGAGCAGCGTATCCGCACCCGCCATCCCGAGATCGTGGCGTTGTTCGTCAAGCCGCAGACGCGGCGGACATTCGATCAGGCCGCTGCAAAACGAAGCGTATAATCGGCGCCGTGAAGATCGCCACCTTCAACATCAACAACGTCAACCGCAGGCTGCCCAACCTTCTGGCCTGGCTCAAGCGGGCACGGCCGCATGTCGTCTGCCTTCAGGAGCTGAAGGCCGCACACGAGGCCTTTCCCGCTGCCGACCTCGAGCGTGCCGGCTACGGCGCCGTCTGGCGCGGCCAGAAGACCTGGAATGGTGTCGCCATCCTGGCCCGCAAGGCAACGCCAGTTGTGGTCCGCAATGGGCTGCCTGGCGATCGCACGGACACTCAAAGCCGCTACATCGAGGCGGCAGTCGACGGACTCCTGATCGCATGCGTGTACTTGCCCAATGGCAATCCGCAACCGGGCCCGAAATTCGACTACAAGCTCGCGTGGTTTCGCCGCCTGCAGGCTCACGGCAAGACGCTCCTGAAGAGCGGCGCGCCGGTCGTGCTGGCCGGCGACTTCAATGCCGTTCCGACGGACTTCGATATCTATTCGATGAACTCCTGGCGCGACGACGCCTTGGTGCAGCCCGAGACGCGGGCGGCGTACAAGAAGCTTGTCGATCAGGGGTGGACCGATGCGCTGCGCAGGCTTTTTCCCGACACGCCGATGTACACTTTCTGGGACTACAAGCGGCGGCGCTGGGAGCGCGATGCCGGTCTGCGCATCGACCATCTCCTGCTGTCGCCGTCGTTGAAGGCGCGGCTGAAGAGGGGTGGCGTCGATCGCGCGGTGCGTGGTGCCGAAGGCGCCAGCGATCATGCGCCGGCATGGATCGAGCTTTCGCCTTGAGGAGTCAGCGCTCGACGAACTTGAAGAAGCGACTGGTGCGTCCCGACGCCGTCTTGTCCTGCTCGAGCAGCGCCAGATGGTTCTTGTCGAAAATTTCGAAGAACTCGTCCCAGCCGATCTCCTCGAGATCTTCGTCTTTTTCCGCGAAATCGGAGCGCAACACGCCGCCGCCATCCTTGCCGTGCGTCGACTTGACGACCGCCGGACGGCCGCCGCGCGCGCTTCGCCGGGTACGCAAACGCACGTTCAGGCGGCCTGAGCGCGATCCAGCTCCTGCGCACCCGCACGCAATCGAGGGATCAGCTCACGGCCGAATTCCACGGCATCCTGGAGCGGCTCGAAGCCGCGGATCAGGAAGGAATGGATGCCGAGCTTGTAGTACTCCAGCATTGCACGCGCGACCTGCTCGGCCGTGCCCACGAGACAGGAGGTGTTGCCCATGGCGCCGGTCGCCTGGGCGATCGGCATCCACAGTCGCTCATCGTGCGTCTCGCCGGCCGCGGCAAAGTCGAGCAGGCGGCGCGCCGATTGGTCGAGCGGCTGCATGCCGTTGCCGAACCCCGTCGCATCGCCGGGCTTCTGGACCGACGCCAGGATCTTTCGCGCGCGATCCCAGGCGGCACCTTCGGTCGCGCCGAGGATGGGCCGGAACGACATGTTGAAGGTGGGCGAGCGGCCGTACTGAGCAGCTCGCCCGCGGAACTCGGCGATGCGCTGGCGAGTGGCGGCGAGCGGCTCGCCGAACATGGCGAAGACGTCGCAGTGCTTGGCGCCCATGGCCAGCGCGCCTTCGGACGAGCCGCCGAAGAAGATCAGCGGATGCGGCTTCTGCAGCGGCTGCACGTCGGACTTGGCGCCGCGCACGCGATAGAACTCGCCCGCGAAATCGAACCGTCGCTCGCTGGTCCAGGCGAACTTCATGACCTCGATGTATTCCGCCGCGCGCCGATAGCGCACGTCCTTGGGTGCGAAGTCGCCGTCGCCTTCCTGCTCGGCGTCGCTCGCGCCCGAGATGATGTGCAGGGCAATGCGTCCGTCGGTGAGATGATCGAAAGTTGCGATCTTGCGGGCGGCCAAGGTCGGCGCTACGAAGCCCGGCCGGTGCGCGATCAGGAAGCCCAGCCGCTCGGTATGCTGGGCGGCATATTGCGCGACGAGGAATCCTTCTGCCGAGGACGCGGTGTACCCGACGAGCGCGAGGTCGAAGCCCGCCGTGTCGTGCGCCTGCGCGAAAGTCCGCAGATAGGCGGGCGAGATGCCGCCCTTGATGACATGGACCGTGGCCTCGCCGCTGGGTGGCGCCACGCCGATCATTCCAATCACCCGCACGGGCATCTCGTCCTCCGTTGTAGGGCTCTGCCTTGGTCTCTAGTATGCGCGAAAAGGGGGAAACAAATGAGCACATTCGTGACGCGCCGCAGCCTTCTGGCGGCGACCCTGGCAGCGCCGGCCATCGGCCGCGCGCGGGCGGCCGGCTTCGATTGGAAGCGTTTCAATGGCACGCAGCTGCGCTTCATGGTGTCGGTGCATCCCTGGACCGAATGGGCGCAGAAGCAATTGCCGGCCCTGGAGGCCGACACCGGCATCAAGCTCAACATCGAGATCCTCTACGAGGATCAGCTGCGCCAGAAGCTGCCGCTCACGCTGCGTTCCGATCCCGGCGCCGTCGATGGCTTCTTCACCCTGCCGTCATGGGATGCGGCGTCCTTCTCGCGGGCGCGCTGGTACACCTCGCTGGAGCCTTTGATCGGCTCGGACCTCACGGCGCCGGACTGGGAGATCGGCGACTTCTTCCCGAATATCCTCAACATCCACCGTTTCGGTGGGCAGCTCGTCGGCATTCCGATTTCGACCGAGGTGCAGGCCTTGTTCTACAACAAGGCGATGCTGGCGGCCAAAGGCGTCAACCCGCCGAAGACGCTCGACGAGCTGATGACGTCGGCCAAGGCATTGAACGACCCGGCAGGCAATGTCGCGGGCTACGTCACGCGTGGCGACGGCGTGCAGGCGCTCTACACCTTCGCACCGTTCCTGTTCGCCTATGGCGGGCGCTGGCTCGACGACCAGGGCAAGCCCGAGCTCACGGGTGCCGCTTTCACCAACGCGCTGAAATATTACGGCGACGTCCTGCGGGCGGCCGGGCCGCCCAACATTCTCGGCATGCAGTGGAAGACGACCTATCCATTGTTCCAACAGGAGCGGGCGGCGATGTTCCAGGACGCCGTCAACTTCCTGGCCTATTTCCGCGACCCCAGCCAGTCGCGCATCGCCGACAAGGTCGCCATGCTGCCGGTGCCGGCAGGGCCTTCGGGCAGTCATTCGACGGTGATTGCCTGGGGCCCGGCAATCGCCGCCTCCTCGAAGAAGAAAGAGGCGACGTGGACCGCGATCCAGTGGCTGACCTCGAAGAAGAACATGCTGGCGGCGAGCCTTGCCACCACGCTGCCATCGTCGCGCAAGTCGGTGTTCTCGGACGAGGCCTATGTCAAGGCGGCTCCCGCCGGCGTGATCGACATCGTGCAGGGCCAGATCCCCAACGCCGTGCCCAACGGCGCCAATCCGCTGGTCGTCCAGGTGCCCGAGACGCGCGCCGCCATCGGCCAGGCGATCGTGGCGGCGCTGCGCGGCGAGGACGTGGCCAAGGCCGCCGCCGAGGCCCAGAAGCAGGTGCTGGCGATCATCAATGGCTGATCTCGCCGCCGCGCCGACACGTGAGGTAACGACACGGCGCAAGCGACGCGACTGGACACCGGAGCTGCTGAGCCTGCCGGCGCTGCTGGCCGTGCTCGCCGTCATGGGGTTCCCGCTGATCTATCTCGGCTGGATGAGCCTCAATCGTTGGTCGATGGTCGGCTTCGAGCCGCCGCGTTTCATCGGCGTGCGCAATTTCATCCAGCTTGGCGAGGATGCGCGCTTCGTCGAGGCGCTCGGCCGGACCTTCTGGTTCACCGCGCTTGGGCTCGCCTCCAACTTGCCCCTGGGGCTTGGCATCGCGCTCCTGATGCATGAGCGCTTTCCCGGCCGCAGCCTCTGTCGTGCGCTGCTGATCCTGCCCATGGTGGCGACGCCCGCGGCCATGGGTCTGGTGTGGGTGATCATGCTCGATCCCACGCTCGGCATCGTGCGCTATGTGTTGGGCCTGATCGGCATCTCCCATCCGCCGCTGTGGCTGGCTGATCCCGACCTCGTGGTGCCAACACTGGTGGCGGTCGACGCCTGGATGTGGACGCCCATGGTGGCGCTCATCTGCATCGCGGGACTGGCGGCGCTGCCGTCCGAGCCGTTCGAGGCGGCGCTGGTCGATGGCGCATCGGCGCTGCAGCGCTTTCGTTATCTCACCCTGCCGATGATGCTGCCGACCCTGATGGTGGCGGCGATGCTGCGCCTGATGGACCTGCTGAAGCTGATCGACATCGTCTATGTCATGACCGGCGGCGGGCCGGGCCATCTGTCGGAGACCATCAACCTCTACAACTATCTGGCCGCGCTCTCCTACGACAAGATCGGCTACGGCTCGGCGATCGCCCTGGTGCTGTTCGCCATCGTCATGGCCTGCACCCTGGTGCTGATCTGGCTGCGGCGGCCGTCGTCATGAGAAATACGTCATGAGAAACGCGTCATGAAACGCTGGCAAAGGCGGCGGCTCTACGCGGCAGTGGCAGCCTGGACGGTGACCGCAGCCCTGATCGCGCCCTTCCTCTGGATGGTGCTGGGCTCGTTCAAGACCACGGTCGACTTCCTCGCTTTTCCACCGGTCTTCGTCTTCGCGCCCACGCTCGACAACTATCGCCAGGTGCTCGCCGACAATTCGTTTCTCCGCTACACGCTCAACAGCACCATCGTGGCGGCCGGCGCCACCGGTGTCGGCCTCCTGCTGGGCGTACCCGCGGCCTATGCGCTGGCGCGCTGGCGGCGCACCGCCATCGGTGTCGTGCTGCTGATGGCGCGCATGGCCCCGGGCATCGCGTTCCTGATCCCGCTGTTCGTGATGTTCCTGCAGCTTCAGCTCGTCGGCAGCTACGTGAGCCTGATCGCGAGCCACCTGATCTTCACCCTGCCGCTCACGGTGTGGATGATGGTGGGCTTCATCGAGGCGGTGCCGGTCGAGATCGAGAAGGCGGCGCTGATCGACGGCTGCTCCATCCTGGGCGTCCTGCTGCGCATCATCGTGCCGCTGACGGCGCAGGGCATCGCGGCGACCGGCATCCTGGCGTTCATCGCCTCATGGAACAATTTCCTGTTCGCGCTGGTGCTCGCCAACGACAACACCAAGACCCTGCCGGTCGCCGTGCTGGGCTATATCGGCTACAACTCGATCCAGTGGGGCACGCTGATGGCGGCGGCGACCTTCATCACGCTGCCCGTGCTGGTGCTGGCGCTGTGCGTCCAGCGCTACATCGTGCGCGGCCTGGTGGCGGGCGCCGTCTCTGGCTGAGCCGTCTGACGCTATCGCCCCGTGTCGCGCTGTGCGGCCGCGCGCAGCTGTGCGAGGAACTGCTGGGCTTGCGGATCGGCAGGATCCAGCGCGGCCAGCTTCTCAGCCCACGGGATGGCCAGGAACCAGCGGCGATCCTGGGCATAGAAGACGGCGATGGCATAGGTGATCGCGCGGTCGGACGACGCCAGCGCCTGGGCCTTCAGAAGAGCCACCTCCGCCTCGACGCGACGTCCCAGCCGCTGCAGCGCGAGCGCCTGGTTATAGTGGACACGCGGCCGATCCGGCAGCAGCCGCGCAGCCTCGCTCAACTCGGCCGCCGCCTCGGCGAGTCGATTCTGCTCCGCCAGCAAGAGCCCTAGTGAATAGCGCAAGTCGCCTTGATTGGGGACGCGCGCCAAGCCGTCGCGCAGGATGCGCTCGCCGTCGCGCAGGCGTCCGGTCGTGCCATAGAAGCGCGCAAGGTTGAGCCGGCCCGGCGTGAAGTCGGGATCGAGCTTGAGCGCCGCCAGATATTCCGCCTCGGCTTCGGCCGATCGGCCCTGATGCTCGGCGACCACCGCCAGGTTGAGGTGAGCACCCGGCATGTCGAGCGAGACCTGCTGCGCGGCAACGAACTCGGCCAGCGCCGCCTCGAACTTCGTACGCCTGTCCGCATCGAACTCGGCGGCCGGGACCGACGACAGCACGCGGGCGGCCTCGATGCGGACGGCGCGCACCGGGTCGGACAGCAGCGGCGCCACTTGCGCCAACCGCGTGCCGGGCCGCAGGCCTTCCAGGGTGGCGACGGCCGAGCGCCGCACCGCCGGATCGGGGTCGCCAAGCGATTGCATGGCGGCCCCAAATGCCGCCTCGCCGTAACCGCGCAGCAGGTCGAGCGCGGTCGCTCGGACGATGGCCGGCATTTCGACATCGCCCGTCAGGCGATCGAGCAGGGACGCGCCGTCGGCACGGCCGGCGCGCCCCGCTGCAATGGCCTCGGCAAAGCGACCGCCTTTGCGCTCCGTGCCATACCAGCGCTCGACCGCCTCGGCGGCCCAGGCCGGCGGCTTGTCCTGGTGGCAGCCGGTGCAGGCGTTCGGCGTGCCGAGCTTCGCCGACAGGTCGGGGCGGGGAATGAGCAGGCCGTGATCGGGCCTGCTGTGCACGCCCATGTAGGTCGTCGCCGGCATGTGGCAGCTCGCGCACTGGGCGCCCTTGCTGCCGGGCTGGTGATGATGATGGGACGGATCGTCGAACAGTCTTGCCGCCGTCGGAAAGCGCCGGTCCCCGGTCGGCGAGTGGCACTGCGTGCAGACGGCGTTGCCCTCGGCCTTGAGCTTGCTTGAATGCGCGTCGTGGCAGTCCGTGCAAGTGACGCCCAATCGATACATCTTGGACTGGCGGAACGAGCCGAAAGCGTAAACCTCGTCCTCCTGCTGGCCATCCGCATGGTAGAAACCCGCGCGCAGATTGGCCGGCAGGAACTGATCCATGAAAGGCCGGGAGGCATCGAACGTGCCGGCGATCTCGCTGCGCCGCGAATGGCACATCGCGCAAGCTTCGACTTTTGCCTGCGGCTCCATGCGCGCGAGATCGACGGCCAGACCGTAGGGTGGCCCTGCCTTGTCTTTCGCCTTCGCCCAGGCAACGTGCGCAGCTCCAGGGCCATGGCACGATTGGCAGCTGACGTTGATCTCCGACCAGCGCGAGGAGAAGCTATCGGTTGCCGCGTCGTAGCGTTTCTCGAATCCGGTCGTATGGCAGCCGATGCACGTCGTGTTGGCGTTCTGGCCGCGACCTGTCCAGTGCAGCCAGTCGCCCGGTGGCGTGCTCTCCCCAGGCTGCAGTTGGAACCAGCGCTTGCGCGCGACATCCCAGGCGACAGTGAACGCCTGCAGCTTGCCGCCGGGCAGCTCGATAAGATACTGCTGCAGCGGATCGACGCCGAATGTGTAGGCGATCTCGAAATCGGCGGGCTTGCCGTCGGCACCCTGGGTGCGGACGAAGTATCTGTCTCCTTTCTTGAAGAAGCGCGAGACGACACCTTTGTGCTCGAATTCCACGCCGTTGAAATCGCCGGATACGGTGGCCGGCGTCGCCTTGGCCATTGCCTTGGCATGATGGGAGTCCAACCATGTGCGGGCCTGCGCCTGGTGGCACTGCACGCAGGTGGCGTTGTCGACGAGCCCTGCCGAAGCGCTCTGCGCATCCCCTCCCGCCGACGGCAATCCGGTGCGGACGGCCCATATCGTGCCCAACAAGACGGACAGGAAGGCGATGGCGACGCAGGCGCCGAACAGCAGATGTCTTCGCTGGCGACCTTCCATGTCCTGGATCCATCAGAACCTGACGCTGAATCCGATGATCGGCCCGTGCAGCACGACATTGGCGCTGGTGGCGTTGAGGCCGGATCCGCTGCTCGAGTCGACACCCAGTGCACGATAGCCTATGGCGGCGGCGAGCTGGTAGCCGGTGAACTGCCAAGCGTAGCTGTAGGCGGCGACCGCCTGCCATTCGAGCCGGTTCTGGAAGCCGAAACCGCCGATATCGCCACGCACGAACATTTCCTGGCTGGGCGTGAACTGGTGGCGCAGGCGCAGGCCGATCACCGGATCGACCCAGTCGACACTGTCCGATTGGGCGACCCCGAAGCTGCGGCTGCGCTCCAAGCCAAGGCGGGAGAAGTCGACGGACCCCGTGAGATTGACGGTGGCGTCGATGGTGTTGTTCCAGTAGCGGAAGGCCAGCAGGCCATCGAGCGCGGTGAACGAGCCGGGCGAGCCTGGCCAGCGCGCGAACTCGTAGAGGCCGCCGACCTCGACGATGGTCAGGGAGTAGGTGGCGTTGGCGGTTGCCGTGGCGCTGATGTTCAGTCCGGCAAACGGGTTGCGAGCCCGCGCGATCGACTTGTCGAAGCCCAGCTTGGCCCAGACGATGTCGGTGTAGAAGCCGACCGGTCCCTTGTCGGCTTCGAAGTAGCCCATGAAGCCGATCAGCGAAGCGCTCTTCTGCATGAGTTGGATAAAGTTTGCATCGACATCGACCATCCGGCCGCGCGCCGTGACGTTGCCCGACACATTCATCAGCCAGCCGTAGCTCACCGCGCGGAAGCGCCAGGCGTCGGGATCGGCGGCAGCGGCCTGCGGAGTCGATGGGGTGGCCGCGTCGTCGGCGACGGCTGGATGGCCCCCGTAGCCCAGCAGGCCCAGCAAGACAGCACCTGACAGTCTCAGTGGCGCTGTCGCCGCCATGCGCTTAGTTCACTCCCTCCGGCGGCGAGGTCAGCTTGTCGAGCACGCCCTGAACGTTGAAGGAGCCCGGCTTCTGGCGAGGCGGAAACTCGGCCAGGCTCTGGATGAAGCGGCCGACAAAGACCTGCGCCGGCACCAGCAGGAAGATGCGGTCGATGCGCCAGCGATTGTAACCCATGCCCTCGTGATCGCCGCGCTCGAACGGGTCGGCCCTGAGGTCGAACAGCTTGGGCACGCGCAGCGTCACCATCGGGTCCTGCCAGACGTCGAAGCCGTGGCTGCGCTGTTCCATGAAGGCGAGCTTCCATTTGTCGTAGCGCAGGCCGGCCAGGCCGCCGTCGTCCGTCCAGTAGAAGAACTCCTTGCGGGCACCGTCCTTGCCGTTGCCCAGGAGGTTGCGCTGGTCGTAGCCGTCGAGATGGACCTTGAAGGTCTTGGTCCCGAAGGCAGCACCCTGCAGGAGCTTGGCCTTGAGGTCGGGCTCGCCGACCGCGGCCAGCAGGGTCTCCATCCAGTCCTCGGCCGAGAACACCTCGTTGATCTCCGTCCCCGGCTTCACCAGCCCGGGCCAGCGCACTAGCGCCGGCACGCGATAGCCGCCTTCCCAGTTGGTGTTCTTCTCGCCGCGGAACGGCGTCGTGCCGCCGTCGGGCCAGCTCATGACCTCGGCGCCGTTGTCGGTCGTGTAGATCACGATGGTGTTGTCGGCGATCTTGAGATCGTCGAGCTGCTTCAGAAGCTCGCCGACTTGGCCGTCATGCTCGACCATGCCGTCGGGATAGACGCCGATGCGGGTCTTGCCGATCGCGCTCGGGCTCAGATGCGTCCATATGTGCATGCGGCTGGTGTTGAACCAGACGAAGAACGGCTTGCTGTTGCGATTGGCGCGATTGACGAAGTCGAGCGTCGCGTTGAGGAACTCGCGGTCGACCGTCTCCATGCGTTTCTGGGTCAGCGGTCCGGTATCCTCACACTTCTGCTTGCCCCAGGCGCCGAAACGCGGATCGTCGCTCGGTGTGTCTGTCTCGGTCGCCACGCACTTCAACACGCCGCGCGGGCCGTAGGCGGCCTTGAAGGTCGGATCCTTGGGATAATCGATATTCTCCGGCTCTTCTTCCGCGTTGAGGTGGTAGAGGTTACCGAAGAATTCGTCGAAGCCGTGCACCGTCGGCAGGAACTCGTTGCGATCGCCGAGGTGGTTCTTGCCGAACTGGCCCGTCACATAGCCTTGTGGCTTCAGCAGTTCGGCGATGGTCGGGTCCTTGTCCGACAGGCCTTCCTTGGCGCCCGGCAGGCCGACCTTGAGAAGGCCCGTGCGGATCGGCGACTGGCCGGTGATGAAGGCGGCGCGACCGGCAGTGCAGGACTGCTGGCCATAGTAGTCGGTGAAGATCGCGCCTTCTTTGCCGATTCGATCGATGTTGGGCGTGCGGTAGCCCATCATGCCCCGGTTGTAGGCGCTGATGTTCCAGTAGCCGATGTCGTCGCCCATGATGACGAGGATGTTCGGCCTTGGCTGTTGTTGCTGTGCCAGAGTTGGCTCGCCGGCCAAGAAAGCAAACGATGCCAGCAGAACGAGCCACTTGCTCCTGCTTGCGCTCATCCTCGGTCTCCTGGAGAAAGGCCACTCGGCCGCAATTCGTGGGATGCGGGCGCCCCGTGAGGCGCCCGCCTGTAGCTCCAGCGCACAGCTAGTCACTGGGAGCACTTGCGTGTGCCTTCCTCACTTGCTCCAGCACACCACTGAGGTTGTAGGTCTCAGGCGCTTGCAGCGGTGGGAAGGTGTTGTAGGACTCCAACTCCTTCAACCATAGCAGCTGGCCGATGGGCAGTATGTTCCAGTCGTACATGTACGCGGTCGACGGAGCGGCAAGCGAACCGCCCAGCCCGAACGCCGTCTTTACGCTCTGGCCAATCGCCTGCTCGAACGGATCGCGTTTGATGTTCTGGACCATGGTCCAGTGATAGGAAGTGAGCGGCAGAAGCCAGCCTTGGGCGCCTTCTTGCGCCATGGTGTAGTACATCTTCCAGTTCTTGTAGCGCACCGCGGACGGTGTCGAACCCGAATAGTAGAAGAAGTAGTCGCGCGCCGACTTCTCCGATTTGCCCGTCAGGTAGTCGATCTGGTTGATGCCATCGAGCGTGGTCTTGACGATACCCGGGTATTGGCCGGCCTCGATCTGCTTCTTCAGTGCATCACCTTTCGGACCGCCTGCGACCTCGACCAAGGTGGGTAGCCAGTCGAGCGCGGCGAACAGCTCCTTCTTGACCGTGCCCGGCCTGATGACGCCTGGCCAGCGGATGACCAACGGCGCACGGTAGCCGCCTTCCCAGGCCTCGCCTTTCTGGCCCTTGAAGGGCGTGACGCCGCCGTCGGGGAAGGAGATCGCTTCGGCGCCGTTGTCGGTGGTGAACACGACGATGGTGTTGTCGGCCTGCCCCATGTCATCGAGCTTCTTGAGCACGAGGCCGATATTGTCGTCGAGTTGCTTCATGCCGACTTCCTGGATGCCCCAGTCTTTCCCGCCTTCCTCACCCAGCATCGCCAGATACTTGGGAGAGAAGACGGTCGTGACGTGCATGCGCGCCGGGTTGTACCAGACGAAGAACGGCTTGTTCGTCTTCTTGGGGTCGTTGCGGTCAAGGAAGTCGACGACTTTTGCCGAGATTTCCTCGTCCACCGTCTTCGACCTTTCGAGCGTCAACGGGCCCTCGTCGTGGCACATCTGGTTCTTGCCCGTGCCGTCAGCGGACTTGCACGAAAGCATGTTGCGCGGAGGCGTCAGGCAGATCGTGGTCTTTGGATCCACTGCGCCTGGGACCTCCGACACGCCGGGGATCGGCGTGTTCTTGCACGGCGGCGCGACCGTTTGCATGGTCGGGCTCTTGTTGATGTCGGGGAAGCTCACCTGCTGCATCGCGTCGAGGTGGTAGAGGTAGCCCCAATATTCCTGGAAGCCGTGCGCGGTTGGCAGAGAATCCGTATGATCTCCCAGGTGGTTCTTGCCGAACTCTCCTGTGTTGTAGCCGAGATCCATCAGGAACTTGGCGAGCGCCGGCGTTCCCGGGCGGAGATAGCTCGGGCTGCCCGGCAGCTGCGGCGGAATCATGCCGGTGCGCAACGGATACATGCCGGTGAAGAAGGCGTTACGGCCCGAGGTGCAGCTCTGCATGGCGACGTAATCCATGAAGATCGCGCCATCGCTCCCGATGCGGTCGATGTTCGGCGTCTCGCCGACCATCAGGCCGCGATGATAGATGCTGGGTTGCATCCAGCCGATATCGTCGCCCATGATGAACAGAATGTTGGGTTTTTGTTGCTGCGCGACGGCGGCGGCGCCTGCCAGTGTCGCGACAGCAACGAATGCCAGAAGCCCGACCGACAGCCTGGCTGCAGTGTTCATGGCTGATCCCCCGCACTGATGCTCCGCGATGAATCCGCGGTGATCGCCGGGCGCGATCGGAACGCGCACCGGCCCACTCTCATTACGACTATCGAATTCGACCTGATCGGCACGCTATGCAGATTCGGCAGGTGGGGCGGAGACACGGGAACGTGATCGCGTGGCGAGCTCGGGATCGTTGCTGCCGGCGATGCCCAGCAGCTCGTAGACCATGATCGCGGTCATGCGCCCCTTGACCGGCACGCGTCCCAGTGCACGCGCAACGACCCGGCCGGCCACTCGGTCATGGACGTTCTCGCTGATGCAGATCGACGTGCCGAATTGCTTGTTCAGCCCCTCGATGCGCGAGGCAACGTTCACGCCGTCGCCCATCACCGTGTAGCTCAGGCGCTCCGGCGAGCCGACGTTGCCCACGACGACGGTGTCGCAATGCACGCCCAGGCGGATACGCATGGGTCGATGCCCTTCATGGTCCCACTGCATGTTGAGTTGTTCCATGCGCCGGCTGGCCCTGAGGGCGGAAACGCAGGCGCGAAAGACGTGATCGTCGACGACCGTGGGCGCACCCCAGAATGCCATGACAGAATCGCCGATGAACTTGTCGATCGTCCCATGCTCCTGGGCGACGGCAGACGTGACCGTCTCGAAGTAGCGCGATGTCTGTTGCGAGAGCTGACTGGGAGACAGCTGCTCGGCGATGGTCGTGAAACCTTCGACGTCCGAGAACAGCACGGTCATGAACCGTTGCTCCATGCCCGGCTCCAGCGGCCGGCCCGATTCGATCAGGGTGCGCACGATACCGACAGGAGCGAACAGGGAGAACGAGCGGAGCGCGTTGTCCAGCAGTGCGGTCGCGTGCTGCAGCTGCGCGATCTCGCGAATGCGAGAGCCCGAGGGGATGGCGCCGCCGAACGACAGCGACCGTATGCGCTGGATTGTATCGGACACGACCTCGATCGGTCGCGAGATCTGGCCGGCCATGACATAGATCAAGCCGCTCTCGATCACGACCAGTCCCAGCATCATCCAGATCAGCTTGCGATTGGTGCTCTTGAGCTCGCCGACGAAATCGTCCGTCGGGGTGACGACGAGGGCCTGCCACTTCCTATCCGCCCCTGCTGGAAATTTGCTGAACAGCGCCACGTATTCCCTGCCTTCGGGCTGAAGCTCGAAGGTGAAGCGATCGCCGCTGCCGCCGGCATGCAACCGAACGGCCTCGGCGATCTGACGATCGCCGAGCTTCCCCCAATCCACCAGTTGCAGCTGGCCGTCGACCTTGCGAACCGCTGTTCCGGGCATCGGGTGGCCGAGGACCTTGCCCGACTGATCGGCGATGACAGTCATGCTGTTGGCGCTCGCCTTGTGGCTGGCCAGCAGATCCGAGAGCCCGTTCAGCGTTATGTGGGCTGATGCGACGCCGACAAAGTTCTCCTCGACCTGGATCGGGCGGCCCAGCGCGATGACAGGATAGCCGGTGTCGGGATTGATGAAGGGATCCGAGACGGCCAGCGCCATGCTCTGGCGCGCCAGCCGGTATTGTGGCGCGGCTTTCCTCACGTCGAGTGTGGTCACGACGGAGTAGCCGCCGAGCGGTATCGGCCATGTCTCGTAGAAGGTGCGGTGACGCTGGCGGTCGGCACCGGCAGCGAACGAATCGATGAAGCTCATATGCCAATTGGCGTTGGCCGGAATCCGGGGATCGCCGCGGCGCCGATCGTCATCGATTCGCGTGACCACGCGATGGAAGCCATCCTCGAAGGTGGCATAGACGGCATCGATCTGGGGCGCCGAGACCAACGCTTCGAAGAGAAGGTTGGCGCTTTCATCGGTGCGGAAGGAGCCTGGCGTTGCCTCATCCGCCGCCGCGACAAGGCGCAGGACGGCACCGACAGGGTCGAGAAGATGCTTCGACATCTCCACGGCGTCATCGCGCGCCCGGTCGATGAAACGCTGGGAGAGACTCGTCAGATTGCGAACATTTTCAAAATAGCTGAAGGCGATGATGATGCCGAGCGCAGGCAGGATGAGAAGCGCGAAGATCGTGCTGATGCTCACCTGCAATCTGGTGCCGCGCCTGTGGACGCTTTTCGTCGAAGTGTCGACCATCGACCGCGATCCCGCGCTCTGCTTTGGGCTGCCCTCGAGGGCATCGAAGCGTAATCGGACGCCAGCAACCGCCTATGCAAATTCGGCAGGAGGCGAAGCCGAGACATATCCGACCTACGTGCTCACGGAAGCGTGTTCACGGCGCCGATCGGTTCGCCGGCTTCGTGCCGGAATTGCATAGCCGCGTTCCTTTTCTTGAGCGACGCTGGCGGACTGCAGAGCAAGTGCATTGGGCGAGGAGGGGAGCGCATGAAATGCATCCGCCGAGTGGGATTGTTTGCTTGCTTCGTCGCGGCGTTGGCAGCCATGCCGGCACTCGCCCAGCAGGCAAAACCCAACATCATCCTCCTGGTCTCCGATGATACGGGTTATGGCGACCTCGGGCCGTATGGCGGTGGCGAAGGCCGGGGCATGCCGACACCGGGCATCGATCGCCTGGCCAGCGAAGGCATGACGTTCTTCTCGTTCTATGCCCAGCCGAGCTGCACGCCGGGCCGTGCTGCCATGCAGACCGGCCGTATCCCCAACCGCAGCGGCATGACGACGGTCGCCTTCCAGGGCCAGGGCGGCGGCCTGCCGGCCGCCGAGTGGACGCTGGCCTCTGTGTTGAAGACGGCCGGTTACAAGACCTTCTTCACCGGCAAGTGGCATCTCGGCGAGGCCGACTTCGCGCTGCCCAATGCGCAGGGCTACGACGAGATGAAGTATGCCGGCCTCTATCACCTCAACGCCTACACCTATGCCGATTCGACGTGGTTTCCGGACATGGCGCCGGAGCTGCGCGCAATGTTCCAGAGTGTCACCAAGGGGTCGATGTCGGGCGATGCCGGCCAGCCCGCGCGCGAGGACTTCAAGATCAACGGCCAGTATGTCGACACGCCGGTCATCGACGGCAAGGAAGGCGTGGTCGGCATTCCCTTCTTCGACGGCTATGTCGAGAAGGCATCACTCGACTATCTCGACCGCAACGCCAGCTCGACGCAGCCCTTCTTCATGAGCATCAACTTCATGAAGGTGCATCAGCCGAACATGCCGCATCCCGACTACATCCATAAGTCTCTGTCCAAGAGCAAGTATGCCGATTCGGTCGTCGAGCTCGACGCGCGCATCGGGCGCATCATGGACAAGGTGCGGTCGCTCGGCCTCGACAAGAACACGCTGGTTTTCTACACGACCGACAACGGCGCCTGGCAGGACGTCTATCCCGACGCCGGCTATACGCCGTTCCGCGGCACCAAAGGCACCGTGCGCGAAGGCGGCAGCCGCGTTCCGGCGATTGCCTGGATGCCCGGCAAGATCGCGGCAGCGGCCAAGAATCACGACATCCTGGGGGGCCTCGACCTGATGGCGACCTTCGCCAGCATCGCCGGCATCAAGCTGCCGGAGAACGACCGCGCTGGACAACCCATCATCTTCGACAGCTACGACATGTCGCCGGTCCTGTTCGGCTCCGGCAAGTCGGCGCGCAAATCGTGGTTCTATTTCACCGAGGACGAGCTGACGCCCGGTGCCGCCCGCGTGGGCAACTACAAGGCAGTGTTCAATCTGCGTGGCGATGATGGCGCTTCAACCGGTGGACTCGCCGTCGACAGCAATCAGGGTTGGAAGGGTCCCAATAAGTACGTCGCCACGGTGCCGCAGGTGTTCGACCTCTGGCAGGATCCGCAGGAGCGTTACGATATCTTCATGAACAACTATACGGAGCGCACCTGGACCCTGGTGACCATCAATGCGGCGATTAAGGAGCTGATGCAGACCTACATCAAGTATCCGCCGCGCAAGGTGCAGAGCGAATCCTACACCGGTCCGCTCACGCTCTCGGAGTACGAAAAGTTCCAGCATGTCCGGGAGATGTTGATAAGGGATGGTATCAGGCTCTCGACGGCCACGGGAAACTAGCGAATGTCCAGCGAGCAACAGTCATCGAGCAACGGAACGGGCATGGAGCGCCGGCGCAAGGTCGCGGGCTGGGCGCTGCACGAGTTCAAGCGGTTCATGGTGATGTTCCTGTACCTGTGGGTGATCCTTGGACTGTTCGTGCTGAACGAGACGGTCATTCTTCGCCAGCACGGCATCGATTATGCGCCCCACGGTTTTGCGTTCATCAACGCCCTTATCTTGGCGAAGGTCATGCTGGTTGCGGAGGACCTGGATCTCGGCGCCAGATTGCAGCCTCGGCCGCTGATCTATCCGATCATGGTGGAGGCGATCATGCTTGCGGTGCTGTTCATCTGCTTCCACATCGTCGAGAAGACGGTGGTTGGGCTGATTGAGGGCGAACGCCTTGCAGCGAGCGTACCCGTGATTGGCGGGGGAGGGCTCGAGGGCATCGTTTGCGTGGGGTTGATCCTGTTCGTCTCGTTGCTCCCCTTCTTCGGATTCAGGCGGGTCAGCCGAGAGCTTGGCGAGGGTCGCATGAGGGCGATGTTGTTCGGAACCCCGCAGGCAGCGGCGGACAATCGCAAGCCCTCCACATGACCGTTGGTTGTGATATGCGTTTTGCGTTCTCGGCGGACCTTGCCAACCTCATGACGTCACAAGCATGATGGCTCACAACCGTTGTTGGTCTTGGCCGCGGGGGCGGTCGGAACGATGGTACAGAGCCAGGTTATCGCCTTTTCTGATCCGATGGCCTACCAGGCGGCCGTTCGTGCGGCGGACGTTGAAATTCTGGTCAAGTCCAAAGGGCACTTCCACGCCGAGCTGACGCGCATCGACCTGGACAGGCTTTGGATACAGCGAGGCTTCGACAGCCTTCCGCGAATTGTCCGCGCCGCCAACGATCCGAAGCGGTCGCCGATTCTGTTCCTCGACGGCGTCGACCAGTCGTCGTTGCTGCTGAGCGGCATGGAAGTCTCGGCGGGCGAGATGGTTGTCTACAGCCCGGGTGCAATCAACCATCAGCAAACGTCGGGACCATGCCGTTGGGCAACCATGTCGCTCACCCCCGAAGACCTCGCAGCAGCAGGAAAGGCGATTGCCGGCCGTGAATTGACGGCCCCTTCGGATACGCTTGTCGTCAGGCCGCCTCCTGCTGCCATGGCACGTCTTATGGCGCTGCACGGCGCTGCTTGCCATCTTGCCAAGGGAGCTCCCGAGACCCTTGCACATCCGAGGGTAGCCAAGGCACTGGAGCAGGACCTAGTGCATGCCATGATCGCCTGTCTGGCGGGAGGAGCGTCGACGGGAAGCAAATCTTGCGGAAGGGCGCACGCCAAGGTCGTCGCGCGCTTCGAGGACTTCCTGGCAGCCAAGCGGTACGAGCCGGTGTATCTGGCGGAAATCTGTGCCGCAATCGGCGTATCGGAACGCACGCTTCGCACGTGTTGTCAGGAACATCTTGGCATGGGTCCTGTCCACTACCTTTGGCTGCGGCGCATGCATCTCGCGCGCCGCGCGTTGCTGCGCGGCGACGCAATCACGACAACGGTCACCAAGGTTGCGACAGATTTCGGTTTCTGGGAGCTCGGACGTTTCTCCGTCGAATATCGTGCGCTGTTCGGCGAGTCGCCCTCGGTGTCCCTGCACCGACCGCCGGACGGACTATTGGATCGAAACCGTACTTGGTCAGTCACGCTTCCGATTCTGCATAGCTGACACAACGGCGCGCATCGTACCATCTTGAGTCACGCTTGACCCGTCAGCCGGCCGAGCGAAGCGATGGCCAATGACCGGGTGCGGCACCACGACCTTTACCGATCCTGACGACTATCGCACGAACGTGCCGGGGGTGAGCATCGAGCTTGTCCTGACGGGCTGTGACCGCTTCAGGGCGCGCGTGACATGGGCTGCCATGCGCCATCTCAAGCTTGTCTGCGTGGAAGAGACCGTACCGCGCATCGCTTTCGTGTCGTTGGCGCCGGCTTTGATATTCTTCTCGTTTCCCCTGACCAGCGATCCGCGGCTGGCGTGGAACGGCGTCGAGCTGGGACGTGGCGAAATCGTGCTTCATGGCGGCGGCAGGCCTTTCCATTTGCGCGCAGCCGGCGGCGCCCGCTGGGGCATGGCGTCGCTGGCGCCTGGCGGTCTCGCCGCCTATAGCCGGGCCTTGCTGGGAGCCGAGCTGGCTTCCCCGACAGCGATGCAGATCCTGCGGCCGCAGTCGGCGGACATGGCCGATTTTCTGCGCCTTCACAGGCAGGCCTGCCGGCTGGCCCAGGCGAAACCGGAGATGGCCGCGCACCCCGAGGTGGCTCGCGCCCTGGAGCAAGGGCTGGCCCATACGCTCGTCAACTGTGTCTCTGCCGGAGAGCCCCGAAGCCATGCAGGCATGGAGCGTCACTCGGAGATCATGATCCGATTCGGGCAGGTGCTGGGCTCGCATGGGGATCGGCCGCTCCAAATGCCCGAGCTCTGCGCCGCCGTAGGCGTGGCGGAACGGACGTTGCGAATGTGCTGCGCGCGGTTTCTCGGCATGAGCCCGCTGGGCTATGCACGCTTGCGACGCCTGAATCTGGTCCGCTCGGCCCTGCGGCGGGCCGGCCCGAAAGCAGCCAACGTCCGAACGATCGCACGGCAGTACGGATTTTCCGAGCTCGGGCGCTTTGCAGCCGCCTATCGCGCGGCGTTCGGCGAAACCCCGTCGGCCACCTTGCGGGACGCGAGCCTCGTTGCGATGGACGCTGCCGAAATTGCATAGCCGGCGCTGAAGCCAACGCGTTTTGCACGGATGCCAGAGGATCGCCCAACATGATGTTCCGGCGTGCAATGATGTCGTGGTTGGCGCTCGGGTGCCTGGTGCAGGTGCGGAGTGGCGCGTGGGCGCAGACTATCCAGGTGGTTGAATCAACTCCCGCGGCGAATGCCGCGATCAGCGATGTCAGCAGCGGCTTCTCTGTGCGCTTCGACAAGCCGGTGGACCATATCCACTCCGTACTTGTCGTCAAACGCGGAGGCGAGGTTGTCGAAACGCTCCAGCCGCGCTTCAAGTCGGCGCCACAAGTCCTGTTTGCAACGACGCCAACTCTGCCTCCTGGCAACTATAAGTTGTATTGGCAAGTGAGGACGTTGACCAATGAAGAGGTCAGTGAAGGCGAGATACCTTTCACGGTGGTTCCAGCCAAGTAGACAACGCGGCACTAGTCGATGTCGGGCCATTGTCGCCATCGCCGCCGCTCACCCTGTTTCCCCAGGTCCGCGAGCAGTTGCAGGATTTGCCGCCGTTCCTGCGCGATTCGAAGTTCGACCTCAATCCGCGCAGCTACGCACCCGTGGGCAGCTCGGGTACGACGTGGTCGCACTCATCGGTATTCGGAACGCCGAGCGTGCCGGGTTGGGCGCCAGCAGCGGGAATATGACGGATCCTCGTCTTCAGCGCAGTCCCGCGTTGATCCGCTCCAGCGCCGCCGGGCCCGGGCAGAGATCCGGCGTGTTGAGCGCATTGAGCGGCGCTTCCACCGTGTTGAGATGGTGGTGCAGGTCCTTCGGCGCCGCATCGACATAGAGCAGGCCGGTCACGACCTCGCCGGCCGCCAGGCCCTCCTGCACGCGCTTCATGGCCGCGACCTTGTCGGAGGGATCGTAGTCCTCGCCGAGCTTGCGCAGCCGCAGCAAGCTGCCGTCATGCTGCTGCACGGTGGCCAGAGTGCCGGGATCGTACTGGGTGGTGATCTCCTCGCGACCCTCGATGAAGTCGATGCGGTTCAGCGCCTCGTTGTGCTCGCGCACATAGTCGTAGCTCTTGGTCGAGCCGGAGTGGTTGTTGAAGGCCACGCAAGGGCTGATGACATCGAGGAAAGCGGCGCCGCGATGGCTCATCGCCGCCTTGATCAGCGGCACGAGCTGGTGCTTGTCGCCCGAGAAGGAGCGGGCGACGAAGGTCGCGCCCATCAGGATGGCGAGCGAGACGAGGTCGATCGATTCGTCGGAGTTGGCCACGCCCTTCTTGCTGATCGAGCCCTTGTCGGCAGTGGCCGAGAACTGGCCTTTGGTGAGGCCGTACACGCCGTTGTTCATGACGATGTAGGTCATGTTCACGCCGCGGCGCATGATATGGGCGAACTGGCCGAGCCCGATCGAGGCCGAATCGCCGTCGCCCGACACGCCCATGTAGATCAGGTCGCGGTTGGCGAGGTTGGCGCCGGTCATCACCGAGGGCATGCGGCCGTGCACGGTGTTGAAGCCGTGGCTCGCGCCCACGAAGTAGGTCGGCGCTTTGGACGAGCAGCCGATGCCGGAAAGCTTCGCCACCTGGTGCGGCAGGATGTCGAGCTCGTAGCAGGCCTGGATGATGGCGGCGCTGATCGAATCGTGGCCGCAGCCGGCGCACAGGGTCGAGACCGCGCCCTCATAGTCGCGCCGCGTATAGCCGGCCTTGTTCTTGACCAGCGAGGGATGATGCAGCTTGGGCTTGGCGATGTAGGTCATGATGCTGCTTTCTCGAACGGAACAACCTTGAGCCGGCTGATCTTCTCGGCGATGTCAGCCGCGATGAAGCGCGCCGTGATCGGCGTGCCATCATAGTGCACCACAGGAATGAGCTTGCGGGCGTCGAGCGTGAACTCGTTCATGATCATCGAGCGCAGCTGGCCGTCGCGGTTCTGCTCGACCACGAAGACCCGGTCGTGCTCGTGGATGAAGTCTTCGATCGCCTGGGCAAACGGGAAGGCGCGCACGCGTAGCGCGTTCACATGGTCGCCGCCTTCCTCGAGATGGTCGAGCGCCTCGTCCATGGCCGGGCTCGTCGAGCCGAAATAGATCACGCCGTAGCGCGTCGGCTTGGGCGAGGAGTAGCGCAGCGGCTGCGGCGCGATCTTGCGGGCGGTTTCGAACTTCTTCTGCAGCCGCTCCATGTTGCGCACATAGACCGGGCCCTCCTCCGAGTAGCGCGCGTATTCGTCCTTGGTCGTGCCGCGCGTGAAGTACGAGCCGCGCGTCGGATGGGTACCGGGATAGGTGCGGAACGGAATCCCGTCGCCGTCGACGTCGAGATAGCGGCCGAAATTCTTGCCGGCCTCGAGCTCCTCCGCAGTCATCACCTTGCCGCGGTCATAGACGCGCTTCTCGTCCCATTCGAACGGCCGGCACAGGCGGTGGTTCATGCCGATGTCGAGGTCGGTCATGACGAACACCGGCGTCTGCAGGCGATCGGCGAGGTCGAGCGCGTCGGCCGTGAAGTCGAAGCACTCCCTGGGATCCTCCGGGAACAGCAGCACATGCTTGGTGTCGCCGTTGGAGGCGTAGGCGCAGCTCAGCAGGTCGGATTGCTGGGTGCGCGTCGGCATGCCGGTCGACGGCCCGCCACGCTGCACGTTCACGATCACCGCCGGGACCTCGGCGAAGGACGCCAGCCCGATGAACTCGGTCATCAGCGAGATGCCCGGGCCGGACGTGCTGGTGAAGGCGCGCGCGCCGTTCCAGCCGGCGCCGATCACGATGCCGATCGAGGCGAGCTCGTCCTCGGCCTGCACGATGGCGTACTTGGCCTTGCCGGTTTCCTTGTCGTGGCGCAGCCGCTTGCAATGCGCCTGGAAGGCCTCGGCGAGCGAGGAGGAGGGCGTGATCGGGTACCAGGCGCACACCGTGGCGCCGCCATAGACCGCGCCCAGCGCGGCGGCGTTGTTGCCCTCGACAAAGATCTTGTTGCCGACGTTGTTGGACGCCCGGACCTTGATCTTCACCGCGTCGGCATCGATGTGCTGCTTGACCCAGTCACGGCCGAGCTGCAGCGCCTTGACGTTGGAGTCGATCAGCTTTTCCTTGCCCTTGAACTGCTCGGCGAACAGCGCCTGGATCTTGGTCTCATCGATGTTGAGCAGGACCGACAGCGCGCCGACATAGATGATGTTCTTGAACAGCTGGCGCTGGCGGGCGTCGGAGTAGGTGGCGTTGGTGATGGCCGTCAGCGGCACGCCGATGATGTTGATGTCCTCGCGGAACATCGACGACGGCATGGGCTTGGTCGAATCGTAGAACAGGTAGCCGCCGGGCTCGATCTCCTTGACGTCCTGGGCCCAGGTCTGCGGGTT
>Ga0081455_10002222_pt1 | contig 23103 bp, 23 predicted proteins | sample TabmetS3T2R1_FD_70207 | JGI IMG/M metagenome (GOLD analysis project Ga0081455, IMG submission 70207) | Tabebuia heterophylla rhizosphere microbial communities from the University of Puerto Rico - S3T2R1 | ecosystem: Host-associated > Plants > Roots > Rhizosphere ...
ATTGGACAGAAGAACGGTGAATGGGCCGATATGCAGTGCCTGAGCCCTGTGGGACGAGCCCAGGGTGGACTGTTCGGCCTGTCCGTCAACGGTCGCGATCGCCGGCTCGCCGTCGGAGCGCCCTGGGACCCTCCACATATGGCTGGAGCCGCGTACGTCTTCGAGTTGAACGACGATGAAACTTGGGAGGAGCGGGTCACGCTCGTCGCTCCCAATCCCGATCAGGAAGATGCTTTCGGTACGTCCGTCGGCGTCAACTCCAACGCTGCAGCGATCGGTGCGATCAACGAATCCGGCGCCGGCTCGGGCCCGCACGCGAACCTCACGAGCAACGCCGGCGCCGTGTACGTGTTCGCGTTTTGAAGCGTCACTCGTTCGAGGGATAGACGAGCTCCGGGCTGACAGGCAGGAAGAATAGACAATCCGACAACGAAGGCCGAACACCCCGCGTGTGCGTGGCCTGACAGGATCGGAGTTTATCTTGGAGCGCGCCGCGGCTTTCAATCACGCATGAGCTGCTGCTTCAACAGCTGGGCGACTTGCGCGCGGAGCTGTGAGAGCTCATCGCTCGACGACAGCGACGCAGCTTGGTGCCAGAACTGGTTGATCGCATCGACTCGCCGAGCGGGCTCGACTTCGCCTAGGTCTCGAGAAAGTGACGCCAGAAGTGTATCCAACCGCTCTACTTTCTCTGCCGGCAGGAACGCGGCCTCGCGTGTCCGAACGCGAAAGAGATCCACATTCTCGACCAGGCTGGCGGTCGTCAGGTGCCGTATCACGTCGTCGAAATCAGGCTCGTTGGGCGCTTGCAGCTGAACGAAGCGGGCGTTGTCAGCGTCGTCGTCGGCTGCGGGCTCGATGCGCCGCACCAAGTAGAAGCCGGACTCTCCTTCGACCGCATGCTGGGCAGTCTCTCCGACCTGGAGCGCCCGTAGGGTCGCTTCGATGGCCTTGCCGGGCCCGCGCCCCCGGCGCCATGTCATGGGTCGCACACAGCAGTACTGCGCCTGAAATGCCTGGAACTTCTCGGGGTCGGTGTCGACGAGCGCCTCGCGCGGCTCCGCGACTTCGGCCTCGACCATCCCGTCAACTACGCCACGACGGACGTCGTCGGCGCGGTGATGAACGTGACCGAGGGCCGCGGCGTCGACCTCGTGGTCGACCCGGTCGGCGGTCGGGTGCTCGAGACCAGCATCGCCTGCCTGGCCTACCGGGGCCGGGTCAGCTGGGTGGGGCGGGCCGGCCGCGACGCCAATGTGCCCGACGTGTGGCCGCTCGCCATGAAGAACGCCACCTTGACCGGCGTTTTCCTGGGTGCCGAGATGATGATGATGCCGGAGCGGGCCCGCCCCCTCGTCGCCCAGCTGCTCGAGCGGGTGGCGAGCGGGGAGTTGCGCGTCGCGATCGACCGCACGTTCCCACTGGCCGACGCCGCCGACGCCCACCGCTACATCGAGAGCCGGCAGGCTTTCGGACGCGTGCTCCTCATCCCCTGATGCGCGGCGCCGGTCGCCTACTGACGGAGGCGATGGGCCGCCGCCAGGCGGGCGACGGCGGTGGGCAGGAGAAGGTCATGGGGGCGGGCCGACACCACTGCCTGCTCCAGGACCTCGACGTCGAAGGGATGGACTTCGGCGTAGCGCAGAAGCGCGGCCGCCGATCCGTCGCGCAACAGCGCGGTGCGGAGGGCCACGTCGATGTGGTGCCGGCGCTCGACCACCAGCGGGGCGTCGCTGGCGGGCAGCAGCTGACCGTTGTACAGCTCACCGGCGCCGTCGACGTCGCCCACGTCGAGGCGCTCGATGAGTCGCAGGGCGTCGGCACGGCAGGGCACGGCAAGCCGGTACGGCCGTGACGCGATGTGGCCGCCGAGGACGCGGCGCAGCCGCGAGACCTCGGCCTTGAGGGTCGTGGCGGCGACCGGCCGGTCGCCGTACAGGAGGGCGTGGAGCTCGTCGAGGGTCGCGGCGCCGACGACGGCCAGGATGGTGAGGATCTCGATCTGGCGGAGCGACAGCGCCAGGGGGATGTCGCCCAGGGTGGCTCGACCCCGGCCAAGCAGTCGCAGGTGGAGGACAGGTCCGCCGCGTGTCGTGGCCCATTCGCGCTCGACGGCCTGGAGCTCGTGCTCGACGAGCCGCGCCATGGCGGTCACCGTGGTCAGCCCCAGCGGATTGGCGTGGTCCCACTTGGTCGACAGATTGAGTGCGCCCACCTGTGAGCCGTCGGCAGCGTGCACCGGGGCGGCATAGCAGACCCAGTCGCGGAAGGGCGTCAGCCAGTGCTCGGTTGCGAACACCGAGACGCCGAGGTCGGCGGCAAGTGCCGTGGCCACGCCGTTGGTGCCGGTCGTGGTCTCGTTCCAGACGCCACCCGGGACGAGGCCGATGCGCTCGGCGCCGGGCCGCAACCACTTGGGCGTCCACCCCCACAGGAGTCGCCCCTGCGGATCGTTCACCGATGCGATCAGGTCCCCGTTGGACGCCAGCGTCTCCAGCTGGACGGCCAGCGTGGGGACCGCCCGGCGGATCGGCGATGCCTCCCAGCGCTCGCGCGTCTCGTCCGCAGGCTCGACCGGCGCCGCCTCGCGCTCGGTGTCGAGCTCGTGGGCGCACCTGCGCCACGACGCCCGGATCACCGGGCTGACGACGGAGCGGTTCGATGCCACCGCGTCCGGGGCGTGGGGCATGACGTCCTTGCCGGCAGGCAGTTCGCCTCGCGCCAGCTCGATGGCACGGCGTCGCTGGACGAGATCGCGGTCCACAGCACCCCTCAACCTGCCCGTTCCTTCGGCGCAAGTCTACGCGCCGGGCACGCCGGGGTACCCCATCGCGCTGCCCCGCAGCGGGGTCGGAGGCAGCGGGCGGGCGGACAGACCGCCCCCGACCCCGCGGCTGGGGTACCGGGGGAGACGCGGCGCCGCCTGGTGGCGCCGCGGTACCAGTTTCGCCGAGCCGAGGTTGGCGAAAGGTTGGTCTCGGCCGCCCTGCGCCCGGTGGAACCTGATTGACCCTCTGGTCAAGGCGGCCGGTAGCCTGGCGTGATGAGCGAGCGTCCCAGAGGGCGAGAGAGCGAGCGCGGCCCGAGCGGCCGTGGGAGCGCACAAGCAACACGTCGGAGCCCGAGCGGCCCGCTGCGGAGCAGCAAGAGCGGGGAACAATGACCGAGGCCTACCGGTTCGAGTCCGTTGCCGCCGTCCGCGAGTCGCTGGGGAAGGTGGACTACCTGGCCGACGAGGGCATCGCCGGAGTCGTGTACCTCGCCGATCGACTCGGCAAGCCGGTGCTTGTCGAGGGTCCCGCCGGCACTGGCAAGACGCAGCTGGCCAAGTCGGTGGCCGAGATCACCGGCGCCCGCCTCATCCGGCTCCAGTGCTACGAGGGGCTCGACGAGTCCAAGGCCCTCTACGAGTGGAACTACAAGAAGCAGCTCCTGCGCATCCAGGCCGAGCGCAACGAGGGAACCACGTGGGAGGAGCTCGAGGACGACATCTTCTCCGAGGAGTTCCTGCTCACCCGCCCGCTGCTGGAGGCGATCCGCGCCGAACAGCCCGTCGTGCTGCTGATCGACGAGGTCGACCGGGTCGAGGTCGAGACCGAGGCGCTGCTGCTCGAGATCCTGTCCGACTACCAGGTGTCGATACCGGAGCTGGGAACGGTCAAGGCTACGCAGGTCCCTCTCGTCTTCCTGACCTCCAACAACACCCGCGAGCTGTCCGAGGCGCTCAAGCGGCGTTGCCTGTTCCTGCACGTCGACTATCCGGACCTCGAACGCGAGCGTGAGATCGTCCTGGCCAAGGTTCCGGGCATCACCGAGAGCCTGGCCGACCAGGTGGCTCGGATCGTCCGTTCCATCCGCCAGCTCGAGCTCAAGAAGCCGCCGTCGGTGTCGGAGTCGATCGACTGGGCTCGCACCCTGCTGCTGCTCGGGGTCGACCAGGTCGACGCGGCCACCGCCACCGGAACGGCCAACATCCTGCTCAAGTACCAGAGCGACATCGCCAAGGCGGCCAAGGAGTTCGAGCAGGACACGGCGCTGGGTGGCAGTGAAGCTGCCGGGGCAGGTGCCGGTGCGGCCAAGCCCTGGCAACGGAATGCCTAACTCGGCCCCCCTCACCGTCGACGGGGCGCGGCACCGGCTGGCGGAGGTCGGCGCCGGGGCGGCGCTGACCGAGCTCCTGGCGGGGTTCATCGCCGAGCTGCGCGCCGCAGGCCTGCCGGTGAGCCTCACCGAGAACCTGGACGCCATGGCGGCCGTGCAGCACATACCGCTGGAGGACCGGGACGCGTTCAAGTACGCCCTGGCCGCGACGCTGGTGAAGAACGCCGCTCACTGGCGGGTGTTCGAGACGGTCTTCGAGGTCTACTTCTCGCTGCGGGGACGCGAGTTCGCGCTCACCGACGACCAGATGGCCGAGCTGCCCGACCTCGACGAGCTGCTGGGCGAGCTGGCCGAGCAGCAGCAGGGGGAGCGCGGTGCCGGCGGCATGGGCGAGCAGCTGACGCCCGAGGAGCTCGCCGAGATGCTGTACAAGGCGCTGGCGCAGGGCAACGAGGCCATGCTCAAGGCGCTCGCCCGCCAGGCCGTGCGGCGCTACGCCGGCATGGAGCCCGGGCGCCCGGTGGGCGGCACCTACTACCTCTACCGGACCCTGCGGAACCTGGACCTCGATGGTGTGCTCGATCGCCTCATGCAGCAGGCGCGGGAGGACGCCTCCCAGCCCCTCACGCCCCTGGAGGAACGGCTCGAGCGCGACGAGTACGAGGCGCGCATCGACCAGCTGCGCAAGGAGATCGAGGCCGAGATCCGAAGGCGGCTGGTTGCCGACCGGGGCGTCGAGGCGATGGCCCGGACGCTGCGCAAGCCGCTGCCCGAGGACGTGGACTTCATGCACGCCAGCCGTGAGGAGATGGCCTCGCTGCGCAAGGCGATCTACCCGCTGACACGGAAGCTGGCGGTGCGCCTCGCCCGCAAGCGCCGTCACGGCCGCAAGGGACCGCTCGACTTCCGGTCCACGATGCGCCACTCGCTGTCGAGCGGTGGCGTTCCCGTGGACCCGCAGTTCCGCTACCCCCGCCCGTCGAAGCCCGAGATCTTCGTGGTGGCCGACATATCCGGTTCGGTCGCCGCCTTCGCCCGCTTCACGCTGCACCTCGTGTACGCCATCAGCCACCAGTTCTCGAAGGTCCGGTCGTTCGTGTTCATCGACGGCATCGACGAGGTCACCTCGATGTTCGAGGGGGTGGAGGACATCGCCGACGCCGTGCACCGGGTGAACACCGAGGCCGACGTCGTGTGGGTCGACGGCCACAGCGACTACGGCCACGCGTTCGAAGTGTTCTGGCAGCGGTGGGGCAAGGAGGTCGGACCGAAGACCACGCTGCTGCTGCTCGGCGACGCCCGCAACAACTACCACGCGTCGCAGTCGTGGGTGGTCAAGGAGATGCAGCACCGCGCCCGGCACGTCTACTGGCTGAACCCCGAGCCGCGCAGCTACTGGGACACCGGCGACTCGATCATGGGCGAGTACACGACGTTCTGCGACGGCGTCTTCGAATGCCGCAACCTCCGCCAACTGGAGCGCTTCGTCGACAACCTCGTCTAGTTTCGATCCCGAAGCCGAGCTTCGGGATCGAGAGGTTGGCCGCCGCCTTTCGGCGGCGTCGTTTGCCTGTCGCTCGGCCGGCGGAGCCGGACCGAGCGACGGTGGGGGGCTCCGGCGGAGCCACTGCCCCCCACGCCCCCCGCCGGCGGTTGCGCGCCCGCCGGGGTCGACCACGGGTCCCGAGGCAATGGGTTCCGGTGAGGCGTCGTTGAGGTCATGAGTTCCGTGACCGGAACCCATGACCTCGGGCTGGGCGTGGCGGAACCTATTGCCTCGCCGCGTTGCGCCTCGGTCGGGATCGAGTCGGGGTGTCATGGAACTGTCATGGATGTGTGGAACCGGTTCCATTGACAAGTGGGCCGACCCGGCTTACGTTGCCCGAACAAAGGTGGAAGCGGTTCCACCGAGCGTTGATGGTCGACCGAGAGAGGGGGGTGGTGGTCACCATCGCCGACGTCGCAGCTCACGCCGGGGTCGGGGCGGGCACCGTGTCGCGGGTGCTCAACGACAGCCCGCGCGTCCGCGACAGCACGCGGGCGCGGGTCCTGGCCGCCATCGAGCTCCTCGACTACCGGCCCAACCCTCTGGCCCGTGGGCTCTCCCGCGGCCGCTGCCAGACCCTCGGCGTGGTCGTCCCCTTCTTCACCCACGCCTCCGCCGTCGAGCGTCTGCGGGGGGTCGCCGCCGCGCTCGACGGCAGCCGCTACGACCTGGTCCTGTTCAACGTCGAGTCGCCCGTCCACCGCGACGAGCACTTCGCCACGCTGACCCGTCGCGACCGGGCCGACGGCCTGCTGATCATGTCGCTCCCCCCGCCGCCGCGCAGCCTGGCCCGCCTCGCCGACGCGGGCGTGCCCGTGGTGTTGCTCGACACGTCCGGGCGGGGGGTGCCGGCGGTCGTGACCGACGACGTCGAGGGCGGTCGCGTGGCGACCCGCCACCTGCTCGCCCTGGGGCACGAGCGCATCGCGTTCATCGGCGACGATCCCGACGACCCACTCGGTTTCACCGCCGGCAGCAGCCGCGAGGCGGGCTACCGGCAGACGATGTCTGACGCCGGCGTCGACGTGCCCGCCGGCTACGTGTGCCACGGTCCCCACGTCCGGGCCGTCGCCCGCCGGCTCACCGAGCGGCTGCTGGCGCGGCGCGACCGGCCCACGGCGGTGTTCGCCTCGTCCGACGTCCAGGCTCTCGGCGTGCTCGAGGCGGCCCGGGCGGCGGGCCTCGACGTGCCCGGGGACGTGTCAGTGGTGGGCTTCGACGACGTCGAGGTGTCGGGCTACGTGGGGCTGACCACCGTCCGCCAGCCCCTATTCGAGAGCGGCAAGGTGGCAGCTGGCATACTTCTCCACGCCCTGGAGGAGGGGCACCTTCCCGAGCCCCGTGAGCACCGCCTCGGGCTCGAGTTGGTGGAGCGGTCGACCACTGCGCCACCGTCACCGAGACGGCGCCGCGGTGCATCGGCGACACAAGGAAACACTGCCCGCGCGGCGAAAGGGTTGAGGAAACCCGCCTGAGGGTGAACGGTAGGGACATGGCACAGATCGTTCTGGAAGATGTCTGGAAGGTATTCGCCGACGGAACCGAGGCCGTGCGGTCGTTCGACCTCGAGATCGCGGACGGGGAGTTCATCGTTCTCGTGGGCCCGTCGGGGTGCGGCAAGACCACCGTGCTGCGCATGGTCGCCGGCCTCGAGACGATCTCGAAGGGCACGATCACAATCGGCGACCAGGTCGTGAACGACGTTCCGCCCAAGGAACGCGACATCGCCATGGTCTTCCAGAACTACGCCCTCTACCCGCACATGACCGTCTACGACAACATGGCCTTCGGCCTGAGGCTCCACAAGATGCCGCGCCCGGAGATCGACGACAGGGTCCAGGACGCCGCGCGCATCCTCGGTCTCGACGAGCTCCTGAAGCGCAAGCCTGCGGCACTCTCCGGTGGCCAGCGGCAGCGGGTGGCGATGGGCCGGGCCATCGTCCGCCACCCCCAGGCGTTCCTGATGGACGAGCCGCTCTCCAACCTCGACGCCAAGCTGCGGGTGCAGACGAGGGCCGAGATCGCCCGGCTTCAGCACGAGCTCGGCGTCACCACCATCTACGTCACCCACGACCAGGTCGAGGCCATGACGATGGGCGACCGAGTGGCGGTGATGCGCAAGGGCGTGCTGCAGCAGGTCGACTCGCCCCAATCGCTCTACGAGCATCCGACCAACCTGTTCGTCGCGGGATTCATCGGATCCCCCGCCATGAACATGATGGAGGCCAGCCTCGTCCCCGCCGACGGCGGCCTGGCCGTGAAGCTGGCGCAGTTCCAGCTCCCGGTGCCCGACGACGTCCTGGCTGCGCGACCCGATCTGCGCCGCTTCGAGGGCCGCAACGTCGTCCTCGGCATCCGCCCGGAGGATATGGAGGATGCGTCGCTGGTGACGGACGCGCCGCCCGAGCGCCGCATCTCGTCCACGGTGGAGCTCCGCGAGGCGCTCGGTTCCGACGTCGTCGTCCACTTCCCGATCGACGCGGCCGCGCCGACGACCGAGGAGGCCCTGGACCTGGCGGCCGATGTGGGGCAGGAAGCCCTGACGGGCGTGCAGGATGAGGCCGCAGCCGCTCGCTCGAACGTGATCGCCCGGCTGAACCCGCGGACGCAGGCCGACAAGGGCGACGCGATCGACCTCGTTGTCGACACCCATCGGCTGCACTTCTTCGACCCCGAAACCGGGCTGGGCATCTACGGCAAGGACGAGTAACCCACTAGCCCACGACAGCAACAAAGGAGAATCCCATGCGAATGCGCCGGTTATTGGCGGTGCCAGCCGTCGCCATCCTCTTCCTCGCCGCCTGTGGCGACGACGACGATGACGGTGGTGGCCAAGCCGAGGAATCGGGTGGAGGCGGCGAAAGCGAAGAGAACACGGGCGAGGTGAACGTCCTCAACGCCATGGAGCCCGAGGAGAACGACGCCGTCCAGTCCATCGTCGACGACCTCATCAACTCCGACGCCGACTACGAGGCCACGCTGGAGGCCTCCGGCAACTTCGAGGAGGACTTCCAGATCCGCTCTGAGGGCGGCGACCTCGACATCGCTCTCGTGCCCCAGCCCGGCGCGGTGCGCGATGCGGTTGCTCAGGGCGCCGTCTCCCTCGAGGACCTGGGCTTCGACATCGCCGATCTCGAGGACAGGTTCGGCGAATACCTCGTGGGTCTCGGCGAGGTTGACGGCGAGCACTACGGCCTGCCGACCAACGTCAACCTCAAGAGCATGATCTGGTACCCGAAGGATGACTTCGACGCCGCCGGCTACGCGGTGCCGGAGACGTTCGACGATCTCATCGCGCTCAGCGACCAGATCCGCGACGAGCAGGGCGTGGCGCCCTGGTGCGTCGGCTTCGAGAGCGAGGGCGCGACGGGCTGGCCGGCCACCGACTGGATGGAGGACATCATGCTCCGCACCGCGGGGCCCGACGTCTACGACCAGTGGGTGAACCACGACATCCCGTTCAACGACGAGTCGGTGCAGAACGCCGCCGAGATCTTCGGCCAGGTCATGTTCGGTGACGGCTTCGTCCTCGGTGGGGCCGACCAGACGCCGGCCATCCCCTTCGGCGATGCGCCCGGTCCGATGTTCCAGGACCCGCCCGGGTGCTGGTTGCACCGCCAGGCCAGCTTCATCAACGCCTTCTTCCCGCCCGAGGCGGAAGCGGGTGTCGACTACGACTGGTTCCCGTTCCCGCCGATCGACCAGGAGGGGACCCTGATCGCCGGCGAGTTCGCCGTGGCGTTCCGCAACGCCCCGGAGATCCAGGACTTCCTCGACCGGTTCTCCAGCCAGGAGGTGCAGTGCGCCCAGGGCGGTGAGACCGCGTCGTCCCGGCTCTCGCCCAACATCGACGTCGGGCCCGACTGCTACGCCAACGAGATCCTGGGTGCCTCGTCAGAGATCACCACGGCGGCGCTGGAGGATGGCACCGCCCGGTTCGATGCGTCCGACCAGATGCCGACCGAGGTCGGCGCCGGCAGCTTCTGGACGGGGATGATGGACTACATGTCCCGGGGTCCGGACTCGGCCACGCAGGTCCTCGACGACATCGAGGCGAGCTGGCCGCAATAGCGTCCGGCGGATCCGACAACTGCTGACAACCGGGAGGGAGCGGCCGCAGCGGGCCGCTCCCTCCCGATCTACGCTTGCCCCAACCGAGGAGCAGGCGACGAGGAGGAGGGCGCCCACGTGACCACCACGGTGGAGGAGCCACCTAGAGCACCCGAGCCCGGCCCCGAACCCAGCCCCGAGGTGGAGAAGAGGCCCCGGGCGCGCCAAGCGGTCGGAATGACCATCCTGCGTGTCGTCGGGGCGCTGGTCGTTCCCATCGCCGCCTTCGCGTTGCTGTGGCTCGCGTTCGACTTCCTGCGGGACACCGACGCGAATCGTTTCGTGCTCGTGGGCGTGGCCATCGTCGTGGGGGTGGGCGGCGTCTTCTTCCTCTACTGGGCCATGAACCGGGCCGTTGACTACCTTCCCGAGCGCTACCGCGGCGGCGTCCGGCCCTACGTCTTCGTCGGGCCCGCGCTCGTCATCCTCGCCGTGTTCCTGGTCTACCCGGTCATCAACACCATCATCCTCAGCTTCGGTGGTCGCCAGCCGGGCTCGGGCTTCGTGGGCTTCGACAACTACGAGTTCGTGTTCACCGACGACAGCATGCGCCGGGCCCTCCGCAACACGCTGGGCTGGATCGTGATCGTCCCGGTCGTGGCCACGTCGATCGGGCTGGCCTTCGCCACCCTCGCCGACCGGCTGCGCCGGGGCGAGGCGGTGGCCAAGTCGCTGATCTTCCTGCCGATGGCGATCTCGTTCGTCGGCGCCGCAGTGACATGGCGGCTCGTCTACGGCTTCCGTCCCGAGGGTTTCGGCACCAACATCGGCCTGCTCAACGGGATCAAGCAGGGTTTGGGGATGAGCCCCACGGCGTGGCTGCAGGTGAAGCCATGGAACAACCTGCTGCTGATGGTCATCATGATCTGGATCCAGGTGGGCTTCGCCATGGTCGTGCTGTCGGCGGCCATCAAGTCGATTCCCGAGGAGATCATCGAGGCGGCACGCATCGACGGTGCCTCGGAGCTGCAGGTGTTCCGGCGGATCATCGTGCCGAGCATCCTCCCGACCATCGCGGTGGTGTTCACCTACATGGTCATCAATGCCATGAAGGTGTTCGACATCGTCTTCGTGATCGGCGGCGCCGAGACCAATCAGACCGAGGTCGTCGCCGAGCGCATGATCCAGTGGTTCTTCATCAGCAACAACGACGGTCGGGGAGCGGCCATCGCCGTGATCCTGTTCATAGCCGTCATCCCGGTGATGGTCTTCAACGTGCGGCGGTTCCGCGAGCAGGAGGCACTGCGATGACGCTCACCGCACCCCTGCCAACCGACGTCGAGGACGAGGCCCCGCCCAGCGGGGGCGCCGAGGACGTGAGGAAGGGCGGCTGGTCGGTCTCGATCATCGTCCTCCTGATCGTCGTGCTGTGGCTGATCCCCACCATCGGCGTCCTCGTCACGTCGTTCCGCCCGGAGGCCGCCGTCGAATCGACCGGCTGGTGGACGGCCTTCGCGCACCTCTTCGATCCCGCACAGTGGACGCTCGACAACTACAGCCAGGCGCTCGACACGGCGGGCTTCGAGAACGCCTTCCTCAACAGCCTGGCCGTGACCATTCCGTCGGTGGTGATTCCGATCACGATCGCGGCGTTTGCCGCGTATGCGTTCTCGTGGATGGAGTTCCGCGGGCGCTACGTGATGTTCGTGGCGGTCGTCGGCCTCCTGGTCGTGCCGCTGCAGATGGCGCTGATCCCGATCCTCCGCCTGTACACCGGCGGTGCCCAGATCGGAGGCGTGCAGATCTTCCCGGACCTCGACCTCAACGGCACGTTCCTGGGGATCTGGCTGGCGCACACGGCATTCGGCCTGCCGCTGGCCGTCTATCTGTTGCGCAACTTCATCGGTTCACTGCCGTCGTCGATCATCGAGTCGGCGAAGATGGATGGCGCCGACCACTTCACGATCTTCTGGCGGCTCGTGGTGCCCTTGTCGGTTCCAGCGCTCGCCGCCTTCGCGATCTTCCAGTTCCTCTGGGTGTGGAACGACCTCTTGGTCGCCCGCATCTTCCTTGGAGGCACCGAGGACACTCGGGTCCTCACGATCGCACTGCAAACCCTCAACGGCGCTCGCGGTGAGGACTGGCACCTGTTGACGTCCGCCGCATTCATCTCGATGGCACTGCCCTTGGTCGTGTTCTTCGCATTGCAGCGGTACTTCATCCGCGGGCTCACCGCCGGAGCGGTCAAGGGGTGACCGGCTAGTGGACCCTCGCGGAAGTCATCGTGGCGTCTCGCCGGCCAGATCCGCCGCTGGACGTCGTCCTCGTCGTCGCCGCAGCCGCTGGCTGCGCCTTCCTCCTGCGTCCTCGCCAGCAACGAATCTGCCACGGCGATACATCCACGGAACTTCCGCGAGCGCCCACTAGTGGACCTCGCGGAAGTCATCGTGGCGTCTCGCTGGCCAGATCCGCCGCTGGACGTCGTCCTCGTCGTCGGCGCAGCCGCTGGCTGCGCCTTCCTCCTGCGTCCTCGCCAGCAACGAATCTGTCACGGCCATACATCCACGGAACTTCCGCGAGCGCCCACTAGTGGCCGACTGGGCACTAGGACCCGGCGCCGAACATCTGGGTCCAGTACCAGCCGTCCTGGTTGAGGCCCACACCGATCACCGTGTAGTCGCAATTGAGGATGTTGGCGCGGTGGCCCTCGGAGTCCATCCACGCCGCCATCACGTCCTGGGGGGTCCGCTGGCCGGCGGCGATGTTCTCGCCCAGCATGCTTCCGGTGAAGCCGGCCGCCTCGGCCCGATCGGCGAGGGTGTCCCCGTTCAGGCTGGTGTGGGAGAAGTAGTCGTTGGCGGCCATGTCGTCACTGTGGCCTTGGGCCGCGGTCGCCAACCGGTCGTCGATGGCCAGTGGACCGCAGCGTGAGGCCCGCTCGGTGTTGACGAGGTAGACGACCACCTCGGCGGCGGTCGGTGCGCCGCCCCCGGAGGGCGGTGGCGCCGGGGCGGTCGTGGTCGGGGGTGCCGTCGTTGCGGGCGGTGCGGTCGTCGTCGTGACTCCCGCGGTGTCGTCCGCGGGGTCCGTCGTGGTGGTCGGTCTGGTCGTGGTCGTCGTTGCGGGCACGGTGGTGGACGCCCGCTTCGACTGAGCTTCGGCGACGGTCGTCGTCGACTCCCTCCGCCCCGCCGCCGTCACGTTGTCGTCATCTTCGGCCGGCGACCCCACCAGCCCCAGCGCCACCACGGGGGCGAGGCAGGCGAGCGCCAGGACCATGAGCAGGCGCAGGATCGAGGGCGACCTCTCGCCCCCCAGCTGGCGACCGGACACGCTCCGACTGTAACCGGTTCGTCACCCGGCGTTCTGTGTCCCGGCAGTGCACTCGGACAAGGCATGGCCGTGGAGGAACACGGTCACGGGGCCGTCCTCGCTCACGACCACGGCCAGCGCGCCCGGCTGGTCGAACGTGTAGCGAGCCGCGGAGCGATGCCGCATTCCCCGCTCGTGGTCGACCGCGGAGCCCGCCTCGGGGGTGGCCCGCAGCCCCACGGCGAGCCGGAGGACCGCCCCGTCCGCAGCCACGATCGTCGCCAGGTCCGTCTGCATCAGCGCCGCGAACAGGGCCGGGTAGTGGTAGCGGGTCGTCACCGACAAGGCCGGAGGCACGACCGAGTGCTCGAGGTCCAGGCCCGCCTCGCCGTGGTCGCCGGGAAGCACCAGTGTCGCCCCGACCCGGCCGGGGCTCAGCCAGTGGACCGCCAGCTCCAAGAGGCCTGCCAGCACCGGCTTGTCGACTCCCGGCAGGAATGGCTGCAGGGCCTCGTGCTGGGTGCGGGCGTTGGGGCGGTTCGTCCAGCGGTAGCCGGCCCACTCCAGAGCGCCCGTATCGGTGAACGCCCGGGTCACGCCCGCCATGGGGGTGCGCTGGACGATGATGGCGCCGATGTCGGCCTGGATCTCGACGAGGTCGGCCTCGTACTGCACGCTCCGGCGGAAACAGGCCAGCTGGAGCGGCCGATCCGGCTGACGCACGAGGTACGTCGACCGTCCGTCCGCGAAGCGGCGGGCGACGTCCAGGGGCATGGCGTCCAGTCGGATCACGTCGACCAGCTCGCCGGACTCGATCAGCGACCGGTCGTCCGGCAGGACGATGGACCCGTAGATGGGGGCTCGCCGCTCGAACAGGGGTGGCCGCCGCGCGTATTCCAGCTCTTCGAGCACGATGTGGAGCACGGGCTCCCCCGCCTCGACGACCACGCCGTCGTCGACCATCTCGGAATGCAGCCGACGGGCGGGGCGGCTCAGCGCGACGCGTGCGTCCACGTCCCCACGATAGGGGTGGTGACGCGACGAACCGCCGGCACGATGCCGGCGGCTCGATGAAGTTCTCTGACGCCTGAGAAAGACGGTCAGATCACACGAACGTTCTGTGCCTCCTCACCTTTCCGGCCAGGCGCCACGTCGAACTCGACCTGCTGGCCCTCGTTGAGGGTGCGGTAGCCCTCGCCCTGGATGTTGGAGAAGTGGACGAACACGTCGTCGCCGCTTTCACGCGAGATAAAGCCGTAGCCCTTCTCGGCGTTGAAGAACTTCACGGTCCCTGTAGCCAATTGATTCTCTCTTCGGTATCGAGCGGACCCTTGTGGCCCCCTCGGTTGGTATTGGGGCGAACCCTACTTGTAACGGTAGGTGATGCGTCCCTTGTTCAGGTCGTAGGCGGACACCTCGACCTGTACCCGGTCGCCGGGCAGGATGCGGATGCGGTTCTTGCGCATCTTGCCGCTCAGGTGTCCGAGCACCGTGTGGCCGTTGTCGAGGGAGATGCGGAACACGCCTCCCTTGAGCGCTTCGTCTGTGCGGCCTTCGAGCACGAAGGCGTCGTCTTTGGTCTTTGCCAAGCCTTGACCCTCCCGGTAGGCAGGAGAACAACTCTACGGTCACTTTCACCGAATTACGCCCCATTCTCGGCGTGGGCAGCGCCGCAGGGCCCAAACCCTATGCGGGTGCCGTCGTGGTGGAGCACCGCACGACCAGCTCGGTGGGGAACTCCACGAACCTGGCGGGCGCACCCTCGAGGAGGAGCCGGGCGGCGGTCTCCCCGCGCGCCGTGAGCGGCTGATGGATGGTGGTCAGGGGCGGCGCGGTCGAGGTCGCGGTAGGTGTGTCGTCGAAGCCGACCACGGACAGCTCGCGGGGCACCTCGATCCGCCGGGCGGCAGCGGCGTCCACGACACCGGCCGCCAGCTCGTCACTCATGGCCACGACACCCGTGGGTCGATCGGCGCGCTCGAGCAGGTTGCCCGCGACCTCGCGTGCCGCCTGGCGCGGCGACTGGTCGTCGGGGACCGCGAAGGCCGGCACGGCGTTCCAGGCGAGGCCCGCGTCCTGGACGGCCTGGCGGATGCCCGCCAGGCGGTCGGCCATGATCGTGTAGCGGATCGGACCGGGATCGACCGGGTCCAACGCGCCGCCCGGTGCCCCGGGCGACCGGGGCAGCGCCAGCGCCGCGAGGCTTCGATGCCCCAGCTCCAGGAGGTGCTCCGTCGCCGCCCGGCTGCCCCCGTGATCGTCGATCACGACCTGGCAGCGCGCGCCGGAGCGCCGGTGGTCCACCATCACGAAGGGCAGGCGGCGAGCGATCAGGGCCTCCAGGCGGGCGTCGTCGGCGACGTCGCAGATGGACACGAAGCCGTCGACTGCCGCGTTGGCCAGCACCGAGGCGCCGGCATCGTCGGCCTCGAGCCGGGGGAGCAGCGCCAGGCTCACCCCGGCGTCGTCCCACACGGACGCCATCCCCGCGACGAACATCAGGATCGCCGGGTCGGTGAACAGGTACGACAGCGGCTGGTCGTACACCAGGCCGACCAGGCCGGTGCGCCCCCGCCGGAGACCGCGGGCCACGGGGTCGGGCCCGGCGTAGCCCAGCTCCGCGGCCGCCGCCAGGATGCGTTCACGGAGCGCCGGGGAGAGCTGGTCAGGGCGGTTGTAGGCGTTGGAGACGGTGGTGCGCGAGACGCCCACCGCCCGGGCGACATCGGCGAGCGTCGGGGCCGTCACGAAAACATCTTGACCGATTCAGTAGCCGGCGCGAAAGTGGATCTACTGAATCGATCAAGCAATCCTCGAAGGAGACCGTCGTGACCGCCACGACCACTGCCCTCACCAACCCCCTCACCCCTGACACCGACGCCGTCTCGGCTCCCGCCGCCATCCCCGCTGACCTCGTGGGCTGGCAGGCACTGGCCGCCGCATCGCTGGGCCGCCTCCTGAGCGATGCCGAGCTGGCGGCGGTCGAGCACCTGCCCGTGGACATCGCGCTCGACCTGCTGTTCCCGGACCTGGACGACGCCGCGCGCCACGAGGCGATGTCGACCCTGGGCTAGCCGGCCACCACGCGCCCGCCGTCGCCGGTTCCACTGGGGGCCGCGCGAGAACGTGTTCTACTCTTGGGGCGATGGACGCTGACGCCCTCGGCCATCCGGTCATCGACGCGGACAACCACTACTACGAAGCCGAGGACGCGTTCACCCGCCACCTGGACCCGGTCCTCGCGCCCCGCTGCGTGCAGTGGGCGACCATCGACGGCAAGCGCTACCACGTCGTGGGCGGTCGCGTCAGCCGGGCGGTGAGCAACGCCACGTTCGATCCCGTGTCCAAGCCGGGCTGCCTGTACGACTACTTCCGCGGCAACGCCGGCGGCGTCAACCCGCTCGAGCGCCTCCGCGACCACGAGCCGATCCGCCCCGAGTACCGCCACGCCGACGCCCGGCTCCGCACGCTGGACGACCAGGGCCTGGCCGGATGCTGGCTGTTCCCGACCCTCGGCATGATCTACGAGGAGCAGCTCCGCCACGACCCCGAGGCGGTGTGCCACACCTTCCGTGCGTTCAACCGCTGGCTTCGGGACGACTGGGGGTTCGTCCACGCGGATCGGATCTTCGCCGCCCCCTACATCACGCTGGCCGACCCGCGCTGGGCGGTCGAGGAGCTGGAATGGGCGCTGGGGGAGGGCGCACGGCTGCTGGTCATGCGCCCGGCGGCGCCCACCACCGAGGTCGGCCGCCGCTCGCCGTTCGATCCCATGTTCGATCCGTTCTGGGCGCGGGTCGACGAGGCCGGCCTGACCGTGGTGGTGCACGCGGGCGACAGCGGCGTGACGTCTGACGGCTACGCCATCGACGGGTTCGCGGCCACCTTCCGGGGCGGGTACAAGCCCTCGCTCAAGAACTTCGCCATCGAACGGGCGGTGCACGACTTCCTGCTGTCGATGGTGCTCGAGAACCAGTTCCGCAAGTTCCCCAACCTGCGGGTGGCGTCGGTAGAGAACGGTGCCGAGTTCCTGCCCGACCTGTTCCGCAAGCTGCGGTCGGTGGACCGCAAGATGCGGGGCTGGTTCGCCGACGATCCGGTCGACATCTTCCGCCGCCACATCTGGATCAATCCCTTCTGGGAGGACGACCTGGCGTCGGTGGTCGACTGGATGGGAGCGGATCGGGTGCTGTTCGGCTCTGACTGGCCCCACATCGAGGGCCTGCCCCGGCCGCTCGACTACCTGCGTGAGGCCAAGGTGCTCGCCGCCGACGACCGCCGCATGGTGCTCCACGACAACGTCCGCGCGTTGACCACGCCACGGCCCCGTCGGGGCGACTAGGGTGCCAGCTGCGCAACCCATCCGAGACTTCAGCTTCCCGGCTGTTCTGTGCGCGGCGGGCAATGGTGAGCACTGGGCGCTCACCGAGCTGTTCCGTGCTTACCAGCCGCCACTGCTCCGGTATCTGCGCGCCCAGGAGCCGGGCATGGCCGACGACCTGGCCGGCGAGGTGTGGGTCGCGGTGGCTCAGCAGCTGGCGCGGTTCGAGGGCGACGAGGCCGGCTTCCGCAGCTGGCTGTTCACGATCGGGCGCTGCCGGCTGATCGAGCACCGCCGGCGCAGCGCCCGTCGACGCACCGACCCGGTGCCGCACGACCGGCTCGACGGCGCGGTCGAGCACGGCTTCGGTGGCGATCCGTCGTGGCTGGTCCTCGACCAGTTGGCCGCGCAGGAGGCGATCGACATGCTGATCGCCGACCTGTCGCCGGAGCAGGCCGAGGCCGTGCTCCTGCGGGTGGTCGGCGGGTTCGCCGTGCCCGAGGTCGCCCAGATCATGGAGCGCAGCCCCGGCGCCGTGCGGGTGATGTGCCATCGCGCGCTAAGGCGCTTGGCCACCCGCTTCGGCGACCCGGCGACGGAGACGGAGGGGGTGCTGGCCGAATGACCCCCGACGACCGCTGGATCGACCGGGCACGGTTCGACGCCGAGCACGCCAAGCGCGTCTGGGCCGGGTCCGCCGACGCCGAGGACGCCCCCGCGTGGTACGGCCGGGTGGCCACGTTGATCCGCGGCGCGGCGGCGCCGACCACCGAGGACGAGTTGGCGGGCGAGGCCGACGTCGTCGCCCGCATGCAGGCTGCCATCCTCGAGCCGGCCCCGGACGACGAGTTGGACGGGGAGCCCGACATCGTGGCGCGCATGCAGGCCACCATCCTCGATCTCCGGGACAGCACCCAGAGCGACGGTGCTCGCGAGGACGACCGTCCCCGGCACCTCCGGGCGGCCGGCGGGGCGCGGGACGGTGCCCGTCGTCACGGGGCGCGCGTCGAGAGGAGGATCGTGGCGGCCAAGGCCGCTGCCATCACCACCGTGGTCGCCATCGGCGTCACCGCCGCCGCCGCCACCACCGGGATCGTCGCCACCGTGGTGGTGCCGGCGCTCACCAGCCACGAAGAGAAACAGCCCAGAATGCCTGAGCCCCCGCCGGCTGCGGAAAGTGGCTCGAGCGACGCTGCTGCGGGCGTCGACGGTGGGGACGACGGCAGCACGCCGAGCGAGACGGTCATCACGCTGGCGAGCGGTCAGCCGCTCTCGTGCATGTTCCGGCTGGACTGCCTGATGGGCCAGGTTGAAGAGAAGACCGGCATTCCTCCTGGCGGGATTCCAGCCGCGGTGACTCCGGGCGCGCCAGTGGTAGCGACACCGACCGAAACCACCGGCGTCGACCCCAACGCGGCCGTGCCACCGCAGGTCGAGACACCGCCGACAACGGTCGCCGAACCCGCGCCGGAGCCTCAGCCGGAGCCCACGACGACGACCGAGCCTCCGACCACGACGACGACCGTGCCACCGACCACGACCACGACCGAGCCCCCGCCGCCAACGCCGCCCGAGGCGGCGGCAGCGCCCGCGAGCACGCCGTCCGGCGAGCTGGCCGCGTCGACGGGCGATCCGGGTGGCACCGGGGGCGTCACCGCCGCGGGCCTTCCTGAGGGCGGCGGAGGGGACGTGCGCACCGCCGCCGCCGAGCCCCCGCCGGCCGGCTGATCCCGCCCGGCTACGGGCGCCAAGACTTTTTTCTCGCGGTGTGTAACGCACGGCCATGCCCGCGCGATCTAGTGCGTGGATGGGAGCAGGCAGGCGCTTCGTCAGCCAACGGGCGGGTTGGCTACCTCACGGGCGAGGGTAGGCGAGCGCTCTGCGGGCGGGTGGGGAGGTCAGTGTTCCGGGGGCGTGCGGGCGGCCCCGGAACGGACCTCCCTCGCCCTGAGTGACACCGGTTCGATCACAGAAGTTCGGTGACGCAGGCGCCCAGTTGGCGAAGGTTGCGGACCTCGGCCATGCGGTCACACGCGAGCGCGTAGAGCGATGCCACGGAGTCCCCCTGGTCCCACCGGTCGCGTGGCTCGGGGTTGAGGAACCAGATCCGGCGGCTGCGGCGGTGGATCTCCCGCAGGGCGGGGACCCCCGGGTCGCCGTGGTGGCTGCGGGCGTCGCCGGTCACGAGCAGCGTGGCGCGGGGGCTGAGCTGGCTCCCGTACCGGTCGAGGAAGCTTCGTAGGACCCGGCCGTAGTCGCTGCGGTGGCGCGCCCGGGACGCCGACGCCCGGGCCAGCAGGGCATAGGGGTCGACATCGTGGAGCCGGCGATCGAGCACGTCGGTGATCTCCTGCACGTCGTCGACGAAGACGAACGTGCGCAGGCCCGAGAACTCCTCGTGGAGGGCATACACCAGCGCCAGCGTGAAGCGCGAGAACTCGGCCATCGATCCCGAGACGTCGCACAGCACCCAGAGCTCCGGCCGGCTCCGCGGCCGGTGTCGGTAGGCGGGGTCGAGGGGCACGCCGCCGCTCTGGAGTGAGCCACGGAGGGTGCGGCGCATGTCCAGTCGCCCGCCCCGGCTTCGGCGCTGCTGGTGGGCTGCCTTGGCGGCCAGCCGCCGCGCCAGGGGGCGGACCGCGGCGCGCATGTCCCGCAGCTCCCCGGTCGAGGCGCGGAGGAAGTCGACCTCGTCCGGTGACGGGGTCGCCGGCGCCCCGACGTCGGCGCCACCGGCCCGGATCTCCGCCGCGAGCATCTGGCGGTAGCGGTCGAGCAGGGCCTCGACGTCGGCCTGCGCCAGCCGCTCGTCGAGCGCGGTCCGCCGCCCGGCGTCCCGCCCCCGGCGCACGGCGTCCTGCCGGACCGCCGACAGGTCGAGGCCGCGCAGCAGGCGGTGCAGGCGGTACCGGTCGCTGCCCGCCACCACGCCGAAGCCGGCCCAGCGGCGCACCGCCTGGGCCGCCAGTGCCGGCAGGGCGTCGACGTCGCCGCTCGCAAGGGCCTGCGCAAGTCGGCGGCGGAGGGCGGCGTCCTCGGCGCCGTCGAGCGCATCATCGTCCGCGGCCGGCGGGGGCGGCATCGGCGGCCCGAACCAGCGCTCGAACGCGGCGTCGAACGCGGCGAGGTGGCCGGCGTGCTTGACCAGCGTGGTGGCCAAGGCGACCCGGGTCTCGCTGCGCGAGGCAAGGTCGACCTCCGCGAGCGCGGCCACGGCGTCGACCACGCCGCTGGTCGGTACGTCGACGCCACTGGTCCGGAGCTGGTCCGCGAAGGACAGCACCACGGCCACGAGCGCATTCCCCGTCGGTAGCGGCGTCGTGCCCACAGGCGCCCCTGCTCCGCCGGCTACCGCCGTGCCAGGCGGTCGCTGATCTGCCCGGCGGTGTCGAGGAGGGCGGGGAGGAAGTCCTTGCGGATGGCGTCGAGGCTGACGCGCCCCACGTGGGTGGAGACGTTGAGGGCGGCGAGCGCCCGGCCGTGGCGGTCGCGCAGCGGGGCCCCGATCGAGCGCAACCCGGGCTCCAGCTCCTGGTCGACCAGCGCCCATCCCTGGCGGCGCACCCGAGCCAGCTCGTCGTGGAGGTCGGCGGGCTTCGTGATCGTCCGCTCGGTGATGGCCGGCAGCGGACCCGGCCCGATCAGCGCGTCCACATCGTCACGCTCGAGCTCGGCCAGGAGCACGCGGCCCATGGACGTGGCGCACGCAGGCAGGCGCGAGCCGAGCCCCAGCGAGATGGTCATGATCCGCTTGGTGGGGACGCGGGCGATGTAGACGATCTCGACTCCGTCGAGCACCGCCGCCGAGCACGACTCGTGGGTGCGTTCGACGAGCGCCTCCATTCCCGGTTCGGCGATGCTGGCCAGGTCGAGCGACGACAGGTACGCATAGCCGAGGTCCAGCACCTTGGGGGTGAGCTCGAAGCCGCGGCCATGGGAACGTGCGTAGCCGAGATGCTCGAGCGTGAGCAGGACCCGCCGCGCCGTGGCCCGGGTCAGGCCGGTGAGTCGCGCCACCTCGGACAGGGTCATGCGCGGGTGCTCCCGGGAGAACACCTGCATCACTGCAAGCCCCCGCTCGAGCGACTGGACGTACTCGTTCGACACACTCATATTCGCTATACGCACAGATGTTCACTATGCGGTTGGAGCATGCCACAATCACCGCCGCGGTGATTAGGTGGGCGAGGCGCCCTAGCCACTGCACCTTCGAGGAACCCGACGATCAGGGGGAGCCCATGCCGCAGTACACGACCCGGTTCGGCAGCCTGCTCGACTACGACAAGGGCGGCGTCGAAGCGATCGACGACGAGCCCGAGCACTACGCCTTCTCGAACATGTTCGAGGTCGCGGCCAACGCCAAGGCCTGGGAGAAGGTTGCGGTCGGCAAGAACCAGGAGTACGTGCTCGAGGTGATCAGGGCCGAGGGCACCTCCGAGTGGCGCACCGCCGCTCACGACGAGACCGCACTGGTGATGGACGGCGCCATCACCGTCGAGCTGGTCAAGCTCGACCACCCCGACCTCCCGGCCGACAAGCGGGGGTCCGTCCGCATCGAGGGCGAGCCCACGGGTCGCGCGATGGGGCGCATCGTCGCCGGGCGGGGACACATGGCGCTGCTGCCGGCGGGCGCCGCCTACCGGTTCAGGGCCGACGAGCCGGGTGTGATCCTGCTCCAGACCATCGAGGGCGACGACACCATCTACCGCTGGGCCGAGATCATCCAGACGGGCTGACGGAGGCATCACGATCATGACCGAGACCACCACCAGTGCCACCGGGGTCCGGGCCGGCGAGCCCAACGCCCACGGCTACCGCACCTACTCGCTGGGCGAGTTCACGTTCAGCCGTGACGAGTACTTCGCACACGTGACCTGGCCCACCGGGAGCCACGTCATGTCGATCGACGGCTTCCTGCGGGCGACGCAGCGCGACGTGGCGTGGCAGTTCTTCTACGGCGTCGTCAACTTCGACGACGTGATCGGCACCATCAACCACTACGGGAACGTCGATCTGTTCGCCGGCACGTTCAACGACGCCTACCGCCGGGCCGAGGTCGACCACCTCGAGAACTTCCCCCACGACGACATCTTCGCCACGTTCGTGGCGATGCTCGACGACTGGACCAACGCCGGCTTCGATCCGTTCGCCTCCCCCGAGGAGACCGGGAGCCCCTGGGGCGACAAGACGGGCAGCAACAGCGCCGCGATCACCCGCAAGCGCGTCACGGCCCAGCGCATGGTGGGCGTGCCCGGCGACGAGCCGCTGCGCACCGACGCCACCCACCCGATCAACCGGATGTTCGCCGACGTCGATCAGTCCGAACCCGAGATCCACGCCGAGCCCGGCTTCGAGGACGAGGTGGCGGCGTTCAACCTGTTCGCCTACCTGTCGCGGTCCGATGTCACCTGGAACCCATCGGTGGTATCGGTGTGCAAGGACAGCCTGTACTGCCCGACGACCGAGGAGTACATCCTGCCGATCGTCCACGGCAACGACCGGGTCGAGTGGTTCGTCCAGCTCTCCGACCAGATCGAATGGGAGGTCGCCGACAAGGAGAGCGGATCCCGCCGGGCCCGCGTGGTGATGAAGCCCGGCGACGTGGCCGCCATGCCCGCAGACATCCGCCATCAGGGCTACGCGCCCAAGCGGTCGATGCTGCTGGTCTGGGAGAACGGCTCGCCCGAGCTCCCGCAGATGATCGCCGAGGGTCGCGCCCCCACGTACCCGGTCGACGTCTGAGCCGGCCTTGGCCCGAGCCCGCTGCGAGCGC